>JACXTT010000042.1_pt1 | contig 175428 bp, 167 predicted proteins | sample 9270951 | NCBI WGS metagenome assembly JACXTT01 (sample SAMN15532306, study PRJNA645909) | rock metagenome | isolation source: weathered quartz diorite | place: Puerto Rico | collected 2017-06-21 | reverse complement strand
CGCGTGCATGAAAGCCGCTTGTTCCAACCTTCACCGCGCATCGTCATCTGCGTGCCTTGCGGTTCGACGCAAGTGGAACGGCGCGCGATTCGCGAAGCCGCGATGAGCACGGGCGCGCGCGAAGTATTCTTGATCGAAGAACCGATGGCCGCGGCCATCGGCGCCGATTTGCCGATCATGGATCCGACTGGCTCCATGGTGCTCGACATCGGCGGCGGCACCAGCGAAGTCGGCGTGATCTCGCTCGGCGGCATCGTGTACTCGCATTCGCTGCGCGTCGCGGGCGACAAAATGGATGAAGCCATCGTCAACTACGTGCGCCGCAAATACGGATTGCTCATCGGCGAAGCCACCGCGGAAAACGTGAAAAAAGAAATCGGCACTGCGTGGGAAGGCAGCGAAGTCAAACAAATGGAAATCAAAGGTCGGCACATCGCCGACGGCGTGCCACGCTCACAAGTGCTCAACAGCCAAGAAGTGCACGCGGCGCTTTCCGAATGTCTCGCGGGCATCATCGGCGCCATCAAGATTGCGCTGGAACAAACGCCGCCAGAACTCGGCGCCGACATCGCCGAAAAAGGCCTGGTGGTTTCGGGCGGCGGTGCATTGCTCGGCGATATCGATCGTATGCTCGCCGAACAAACCGGTTTGCCTATCATTATCACCGAAGATCCCCTGACCTGCGTGGTGCGCGGCTGCGGCCGGGCGCTCATGGAAGCCGAAACCTTGGGCGATGTTTTTGTGTACGAATAGGTCGCTTCCGACACAGGTTGTTACGCACTACGGACGCCTTAACATGCGTCAACGCTGCTTATGATTAACGTCTTTGGCCGGTCAATCAGCGCGCCGTCGCATTTCACCCGGTTCATTTTGCTGTCCACGCTGTCGATTTCACTCATGATGCTCGATCACCGCGGACATCATTTGGAAAAAATTCGCACTGGATTAAACGTTCTGGTTTATCCCATTCAATTGATCGCGGAATTGCCCGCTTACGCGGTGCATGGCGTGGCGGATTTTTTTACCACGCGGCGTACGCTGCGCGAGGACAATGAAAAACTGCTGGCGCAGCAGCAAATGCAGCTCGCTAAGTTGCAACAATTCGACGCGCTAGAAGAAGAAAACAATCGCTTGCGGCGCATGCTTGGCAGCGCCGCGCGCATCGCCGACAAAGCCTTGGCCGCCGAGTTAGTGGAAGTGAGCTCGGAACCATTCACGCGCAAAGTCGTGGTATCGAAAGGCAGTCAAGACGGTGTATATGTTGGCCAGCCCGTAATCGATGCCCACGGCATCATGGGACAAGTGACGCAAGTGGCCGGACGCGTCAGCCGTATCACGCTCATCACCGACGCCGGCCACGCGATTCCCGTGCTCGATAACCGCAGCGGCTTGCGCGCCTTGGTGTTCGGCACGGGCGATCCGGACAGCGTGAAAATTCCTTACCTCACGGCATCGGCGGATATTAAGGAAGGCGACGTGTTCGTGAGTTCGGGCATGGGCGGTACTTTCCCGCCCGGTTATCCGGTGGCGCAAGTGATTAAAATCGTCAACGACGAGAACGAGGCGTTTCTCGCCATCACCGCCAAACCCGCGGCGCAACTGAATCACGGCAAGCAAGTGCTGCTCATCTGGCCGGGCAATTTGCTCAAGCCTGGGAGCAACGCCAAATGAATCGCGACACGCGCCGCCGTGTTACTTTTTTTGCTACCTTCGTGGTCGCGGTGTTTCTCGCCATCATGCCGTTTCCCAAATGGGCCGAGCCGTTTCGTCCGGATTGGATGGGCTTGGTGCTTATTTATTGGTGTTTGGCGATGCCCGAACGCGTGTCGGTGGGAACCGGCTGGTTGTTGGGATTTATTCAAGACGTTCTTTACGGCTCCTTGCTGGGCAGTAACGCGCTCGGTAAAACCTTGATTGCTTTCTTGACGGTGCGCTTGCATTTGCAGTTGCGCATGTTTCCGCGCTGGCAACAAGCGGTGTCGGTGTTCGGCTTGCTCGTCGCCAATCAATTGCTGGTGTTATGGATTCGCGGCGCCATCGGCCAAGCTCCCGAGACATTTAGTTATTGGACGCCGAGTGTCGTCGGCGCTTTGCTGTGGCCGTGGCTATTTGTGGTGCTGCGTAATTTACGGCGTCAGGGCGGACTGACTTAAGGAAACTCTGAGCATGAGTTTTCATCGCGAAGAACACAGAGAGTATTCAACGCATTTTATTTTATTCTCTGCGTGCTCCGCGGTTAACCTTCAATAAATTAATTATTCCTTAGCCTTAACGGCGGACATGCTTAATATTCCTATCAAGGATCATTTTCGGGAAACGCGGCTTTTTAACGCGCGCATTTCGATCATCGGCGTCATCATCCTGGTATTGATCTGCAGCCTGCTGCTGCGCTTGCTGTATCTGCAAGTATGGGCGCATCGCCATTACGAAACCTTGTCGCAAGCCAATCGCATCAAACCGATTCCATTGCAACCGCCGCGCGGACTTATCTTGGATCGCAATGGCGTAGTGCTGGCGCAGAATTATCCGGTTTACACGTTGGAGATCATCCCCGAGCAAGTGGACGACATGAACAGTCTGCTGGAAGAAATAGCCACGGTGGTCAAGCTTAGCGAAACCGATCTTAAAAATTTTCGCAAACAATTGCGCGAGCGGCCGCGCTTTGAAAACTTGGTGCTGCGCTCGCATCTGACCGAAGAAGAAGCCGCGCGCTTCGCCGTTAAGCGTCCGTATTTCAACGGCGTTGAATTGGAGGCGCGCCTGCGGCGGCATTATCCGCTGACCGGGTTGGGCGTGCATTTTCTCGGTTATGTCGGGCGCATCAACGAGCAAGAGGCGGATCAAGTCGATAAGGCCGCCTACCGCGGCATGGAACACATCGGCAAGCTCGGCATCGAAGCCAGTTATGAAAAAATTCTTCTCGGGCAAGTCGGTTTTGAAAAAGTCGAAACCAATGCCCATGGCCGCTCACTGCGCATCCTGGAGCGCATCGCGCCCGTGGCTGGTAAAAATCTTTATCTGAGCATCGACGCCAAACTTCAGGCCTTGGCGGAACAGGCCTTGGGTCAACGGCGCGGCGCGATCATCGCTCTAGAACCCGCGACTGGCGCGGTATTGGCGTTTGTCAGCACGCCCACATACGACCCCAATCCCTTCGTCAATGGCATTGATCCTGCTTCCTATCAAGCATTGCTCAACGATCCCAACAAGCCGCTAATCAACCGCGCCTTAAACGGACAATATTCTCCCGGTTCCACGATCAAAGCTTTTCTGGGACTGGCGGCCTTGGAATTGGATGGCTTCGACGCCAACCGTCCCGTGGCTTGCCCTGGATGGTTTAGCTTGCCGCCCAATACGCATTTGTTTCGCGATTGGAAAAAAGGCGGGCACGGCGCGGTGAACTTGCACGACGCCGTGGTGCAATCTTGCGACGTTTATTTTTATAAGCTGGCGGTGGCCATGAACATCGAGGCCATGAAAAATTTTCTCGCGCCTTTCGGCTTTGGCGCCAGGACTGGCGTGGATATATTTAATGAATCCGAGGGCATCTTGCCTTCACCGGAATGGAAAAAGGCGCGCGGCCAAACCTGGTATCCGGGCGAAACCGTCATTACGGGTATCGGTCAAGGCGCAATCCTGGCCACTCCGCTACAACTCGCCTCGGCGATGTCAGCGCTGGCAAATCACGGTATCCGCATGAAACCGCAGCTCGTGCGCCGCATCGTCGATGCTAAAACCCACGTGGCGCAAGAAATAAATCCAGAAGCCTATGCGGAAATTCCTTTAAAGGATAAACATCATATCGACATTGAGATCCAAAACTTGACCGACGTGGTGCACAGCAATCGTGGCACCGCTTACGGTATCGGTTATAACTCTCCCTACAAAATTGCTGGCAAGACGGGCACCGCGCAAGTCAGGAGCGTGGCCCAAGGTCAATCCTACAGCGAAAAAGCCACTCCTGAACGCTTCCGCGACCATGCGTTATTCATCAGCTTCGCGCCCGTGGGCGACCCGAAAGTGGCGATAGCGGTCATTGTGGAAAATGGCGGTCACGGCGGTTCCGTGGCCGCGCCGATAGCGCGCAAAATGATGGATCATGTCATCCTAGGCGAAACCACTCCGCCCGTAGTGAAGCCAGCGGCGGAAAATGATGAGTAATTTTTACTAAATTAATATCTATATGAATCTGCAACGTCTACATCTCGATAGAACTTTGTTCTTCGCCTTACTAGCGTTAGCTGCCATCAGCTTATTCGTGGTTTACAGTGCCAGCGCCAAGGACTTAAGCGCCACGTTCGGCCATCTCATGCGCCTCATGCTGGGTTTCCTGGTATTGTTGCTGGTGGCGCAAGTTCGTCCGGAAATTTTAGAGCGTTGGTCGCCGTATATTTTTGGCGCGGGCATGTTGTTGTTGCTGGCGGTATTGGCTATCGGTGTCATCGGCAAAGGCGCGCAGCGTTGGTTGCATTTAGGCGTGCTCAAATTCCAACCGGCCGAAGTCATGAAACTCGCGGTGCCCATGATGTTGTCGTGGTATATGGCGCGCGGCGACCTGCCGCCGAGCCTGCTGCGCTTGGGCCTAGGATTTTTAATGATGATTATTCCCGCGGTCATGATCGTTAAGCAACCGGATTTAGGCACGGCGTTGTTGGTGTTTGGCGCGGGTACTTTTGTCCTGTTTCTGGCTGGGTTGCGCTGGCGTGTCATCATTATCTTGCTTGCGGTGATCGCCGTGGCCGCGCCTTTTGCCTGGGGCCATTTACACGACTACCAGCGTCAGCGCGTGCTCACCTTATTCAATCCAGAAGCTGATCCACTCGGCACTGGTTATCACACCATCCAATCCATGATCGCTGTCGGCTCGGGCGGTGTTTATGGCAAAGGCTGGCTCAATTCCAGTCAAGCGCATCTCGATTACTTGCCCGAATCCTCCACCGATTTTATTTTTGCCGTGTTCGCCGAAGAGTTCGGTTTGATCGGCAGCCTGTTATTGGTGTTGATCTACACTTTCGTGGTGGCGCGCGGCATGCTCATCGCCTATCTCGCTAAAGACACGTATACGCGCTTGTTGGCGGGAAGCTTGAGCCTCACCTTCTTCCTGTATTTTTTCGTGAACATGGGCATGGTCACGGGCATCTTACCCATCGTCGGTATTCCTTTGCCGATGATGAGCTATGGCGGAAGTTCTATCGTCACGGTCATGGCCGCCTTCGGCATCTTGATGAGCATTCAGACTCATCGAAAAATCGCCGAATAACCACGCATGCGATTTCATTTTGTCTTGGCGTTTTTGCTGGCTGGTCTGCTGTGGCTAGCCGCGCCCGCGGCGCGCGCGCTCGATATCCAGAATTATCCAAGCTTGCACGGCTTGGCCGAGGAAATGGTCGCCAAGCACGGCTTTTCCAAGGCGCAAATCAAACGCACGTTTCGCTGCGTGAAAATTCGCCCCGAAATCATCGAAGCCATGCAACGACCCAAGGAGTTGCTGCCATGGTATGAATATAAAAACATTTTTTTAACTGCTGAAAACGCCGAGCGCGGCGCCAAATTTTGGCAAAAACACGCGGACACGCTTAAACGCGTGCATGATAAAACCGGTGTCGCGCCGGAAATCATCGTCGCCATTTTAGGCGTCGAGACTCAATACGGCCGTCACGCGGGCAACTATCCGGTGCTCGATGCGCTAACCACTTTAACCTTGGATTATCCTGAACGAGCGGATTTCTTCCGCAGCGAATTGGTGGAATTTTTATTGTTGGCGCGCGAACTCAAAATAAATCCCTGTGGCGTGAAAGGCTCGTACGCGGGCGCCATGGGCTTGCCACAATTCATGCCCAGCAGCTATCGGCGTTGGGCCGTGGATTCCAACGACGATGGTAAGCGCGATATCCTGAATAGCCCGGATGACACGATTGCCAGCGTGGCGCATTACTTAAAAGAAAACGGCTGGGAAGCCGACGGCCCGATCCTCGACGAGGCCAAGATTGAAGGGACTTTATATTTTTGGATTGAGAAACTCGGGCTCAAGCCCGCCTTGACCGCCTCGAGCTTGGCCAGCTACGGAATTTTTCCCAAGCACCGCGACAACATCGAGCGACGCGCGGCGCTGATTTCCTTCGAAGGCGAATATGGGCCATTTTATCGTCTGGGATACAACAATTTCTACGTCATCACGCGCTATAATCGCAACAAACGCTACGCCCTGGCGGTTTACGAATTAGGCGACATGATACGCAAGCGCGTCGAGGATAAACCATCATGAGTTTCCGCTGGCTATGGTTCGCGCCATTGCTGGCGTTACTGGGCGCCTGCAGCTTCACGCGCAGCGGCGGTTATTTTCAAGACGACGGACCGGACGCCAACCCTCCCGCGGATGTCGCGAATATTCCCGACGCGGTGCCCAAGCCTGAGGCCCTTAGCGCCTCAGGCAACAAACCTTACGCGGTTTATGGCGTGACCTATGCTCCGCTTTCGAATCCCAACGGTTATCGCGAACGCGGCATCGCTTCCTGGTATGGAAAAAAATTTCACGGCAAGCGCACCTCCAGCGGCGAAGCCTATGACATGTATGCCATGACCGCGGCGCACAAAACCCTGCCGTTGCCGTGTTACGTGCGCGTGCGTAATTTGCAAAACGGCCGCAGCGCCATCGTGCGCGTCAACGACCGCGGTCCATTTTTGCATAACCGCTTGATCGATCTTTCCTACGCCGCCGCGGCCAAGCTCGGCATCATCGGCACGGGCACGGGCGTCGTGGAAATTGAAGCCATCAACCCGGATCAACCGACGGTCCAAACCGTCAAAACCGAATCGGGTGAGTCGGTGCAAATCATTCCCTACGTCATGGCGGGAGAAACAGCGCCGCAGGCGATTTCCTCTACCGCGGCTTCCGCAGCGGAAACAAAATTATATCTGCAAGTGGGCGCCTTCACGCAATGGGACAACGCCGCTGCGCTACGCGATCGTTTAGAGCGCGAAGCACTAAAGCCGATTTTTATTCAATCCACTTTAGGCGCAAACGGTAACCCCGAGTCTCGTGTTTACCGAGTGCGCGTGGGCCCGTTGACGAGCGTGGAACAGGGCGACCGCCTAAGCTCACGCGCGGAACAACTGGGCGTGGCGAATCCTGTCATCGTGGTGGAATAAGCGTGACGTCCAGCTTGCCGCGTCATTCGTTGGCAAAAAAAATCACCACGTTGCTATTCGGTCTGCTGCTCAGCGCACGCGTCAACGCGATAACTTTCCCCGACATCCCCGCGCCCGATATCGCCGCTCCCAATTGGTTGCTGATCGACCATGACAGCGGTCGGGTGCTATCGGAAAAAAACTCCGATAAATCTTTCGCACCGAACAGCCTTACCCAGCTGATGACGGTGTATGTGTTGTTTGCAAAACTGAAGGCGGGGAAATGGCGACTCGACGATCAAGTGAACATAACGTTTCGCGCTTGGAACGCCAAAGGCGCGCGTCTGTTTTTGCATCCGCAAACCACGGCGCGCGCCGAGGATTTATTGCAAGGCATTATCGTGCGCTCAGCCAACGACGCCAGCATTGCCTTGATCGAGCACGTGGCTGGCAGCGAAACGAATTTCGTGGCTGAAATGAACGCAACAGCGCGCCGTTTGGGTTTAAGCCGCACGACTTTTACCAACGCCACCGGCCGCGATGAAACCAGCCATGTATCCTCGACGCGCGATTTAGCCTTGCTGACTTCGGCGTTGATTCGCGATTTTCCCGAGAATTACCAGCGATTTAGCCAGAAGGAATTCATTTACAAAGAAATAAACCAGTATAATCGCAATGCTTTGCTATGGCGCGACGCCAGCGTCGATGGCCTCAAAACTGGATCGACCCGCGCTTCGGGCTATTGCGCCATTGTTTCGGCCAAGCGCGATGGCATGCGACTAATCGCCGTCATCGCGGGAGCGCGCGATGAAAACACTCAAGTCGCCTCGGCGCAGCAACTGTTGGATTATGGATTTCGTTATTTCGAAACGCGCTTGCTTTACACCACGGAGGTTCCCGCAGCGCGCGTGCGCGTGTGGATGGGCGATCAATCCAGCGTGCCGCTGGGCGTGCGCCAGAATTTATATTTAACCTTGCCGCGCGGTTGGCATCAAAGGTTAAGCGCGCGCATGATGGTCAAGGAAAAAATCTACGCGCCCGTGCCGTTGGGACAAACCATGGGAAGTTTGTCGCTGGATATTGACCGGCAAACCTTTGCCGAATATCCCTTGGTGGCGCTAAAAGAAATACAGACGGGTAATTTTTTTCAACGTGGCATCGACCGGATTCAGCTGTGGTTGCAGTAATGGACTGTATTTCTTCTTTATAGAAATACTTTAACGCACGATTAACTACTTTAAAGAAATCAACAAGCATGCAATACGTGTATCTTAACGGTGAATTCCTACCGCCGGATCAAGCCAAGGTGTCGGTTTTCGACCGCGGTTTTATTTTTGGCGACGGCGTCTACGAAGTTTTACCGGCTTTTGGCGGACGGTTGTTTCGTCTGCCGCATCATTTGGCGCGGCTCGAAGCCAGTCTGGCAGCGATACGCTTGCCCAATCCGCATACGGCGGCGGAATGGAACGCAATTTTCACGCGCTTGATGGCGGAAAATGGCGCGCAAGATCAATACATCTATTTGCAAGTCACGCGCGGACCAGCGCCGCGCGACCATGCTTTTCCCGCGCAAGTGACGCCCACAGTGTTTGCTTATACACAACTCATTAAATATCCACCCGCGGAACAACTGGTGCAGGGCGTGTCCGCGATTACCACCGAAGATATCCGTTGGCGCCGCTGCGACATCAAGGCGATCGCTTTGCTGGCCAATGCCATGTTGCGTCAAGAGGCGATCGAGCACGGAGCCGTGGAAGCGATTCTGGTGCGCGAAGGCGTGGTGACCGAAGGCGCCGCGAGCAATATTTTTATCGTCAGCCGCAACCGTCTCATCACCGCGCCCAAGGGTCCTTTCATTCTGCCGGGCATCACGCGCGATTTAGTGGTGGAAATTGCCCGCGCCAATAACATCGCTTGCGATGAAAGGCCGATCAGTCTTGAAACCTTTAAGTCCGCCGATGAAGTTTGGCTGACGAGCTCGACCAAGGAAATTCTGCCGATCACGCGTATCGATGGCCATCCAATCGGCGATGGTAAACCCGGACCGATGCATGCGCGTTTATTTGCGCTCTACAAAGAATACAAAAAAGCATTCATGGCGGGACAAGCGCATTAATGAAACCAGCACGCAAAATGAATTCAGCGGACGAAATCAATCTGCGCCTGTTAGGCCAAATGGATTACGCGACAACGTTTCGCGCCATGCAGCGGTTTACCGAAACGCGCACGCCGCAAACCTTGGATGAGATTTGGCTGCTGCAACATGCGCCGGTTTTCACCATGGGACTTAAAGGACGACATGGCGCGCTCACGGAAATTCATGGCATTCCCGTGGTGTACAGCGACCGCGGCGGTGACATGACTTATCACGGCCCGGGTCAGCTGGTGGCTTATATCCTCATGGACTTGCAGCGCCGCGATTGGGGCGCCAAACGTCTGGTGCGCGCGCTGGAGCAAAGCGTCATTAATCTGTTGGCGAGCCATCAAATCCGTGGCGAACAGCGCGCGCATGCGCCAGGCGTCTATGTCACGGCGGGTAAAATCGCCTCGCTGGGCTTACGAATTCGTAAAGGCGCGAGCTATCACGGTATTTCGTTTAATTTGCATATGGATCTCACGCCCTTTTCCTACATCGATCCTTGCGGCTATGCGGGGCAAGCGATGACGCAGCTGTTTGACCTTGGTATTCATCGGGATATAGCCAACCTCGGCCAAGATTGGCTCAAGCAGCTGTTAAACGAGCTGGGTTATACTGCGCGTCTCATTGCCTCGAACCTACCCGATTAACTTTATCGTGAGCACGCCAGACAAAGAATTCAAAGCCAACGCTCCTATCGACCAGAAAGGCGCGGCTAAAACCGCGCGCATTCCGATTAAGATTGCGCCACAAACCGAATTGCTGCGCAAACCAGCATGGATTCGCGCCAAGAGCCCCACGCATCCGGAAGTGGGCCGGCTCAAAACATTATTGCGCGCGCATGAGTTGCATACCGTGTGCGAGGAAGCCTCATGCCCCAACTTAGGTGAGTGCTTCAGTCATGGCACCGCGACTTTCATGATCATGGGCCGCTTGTGCACGCGGCGCTGTCCATTTTGCGATGTCGCCCACGGCCGGCCGCTGGCCTTGGATCCCAACGAACCCGAGCACCTGGCGCGCGCCATTGCTGAGATGAAATTAAAATTTGTCGTCATCACTTCGGTCGACCGTGACGATTTACGCGACGGCGGCGCGGCGCATTTTGCCGCGTGCATCGCCGCGGTGCGCCAACACACGCCTTCGACTTCCATCGAAATTTTGGTGCCTGATTTTCGCGGGCGTCTGGATGTCGCGCTCGATATTTTGAGCAGCGCCTTGCCAAACGTGTTCAATCACAATTTAGAAACCGTGCCGCGCTTATACCGTGCCGCGCGTCCGGGATCGGATTATCAACATTCCTTGGATTTACTGCATCGCTTCAAACAGCGTCATCCGCAAACGCCGACCAAATCGGGTTTAATGGTGGGGCTCGGCGAAACCAACGAAGAAATTATTCAAGTCATGCAAGATTTACGCGCGCATGGCTGCGATCTACTCACCATCGGTCAATATCTGCAACCGAGCCGTCATCATCTGCCAGTAAAGCGCTTTGTCACACCAGATGAATTCGCGCAGTTCGCGCGCGCCGCGGAGGCCATGGGTTTTCGTAACGTCGCCAGCGGGCCGATGGTGCGTTCGTCTTATCATGCCGAGCAACAAGCCGCGGGGGTTTCATTCTAAGCGCATGGTCGATATCGCTCCCAAGATCGAAGTGTTGTGGCTAATACCGCCCGGAATCATTATTGTCGTGGCCATTCTTGGATTTCTAATTCAAATTCGCTGGCTGCTAGTCGGTAACATCATCGTCGCGCTCAGCCTGGCCACGTTACTCGCTCTAAGCTTACCGTTCACCGGTTATCAATTTATTCGCGATCTGGAATCGCGCTTTCCGCCACTTAAGGTCGGCGCATCTCAAGAAGCGCCCGCGCCTGGCGCCATCGTGGTGCTGGGAGCGGGACGTTACAGCGATGCCGCCGAATACGGCGAGGGCGACAGCGTAAACAGCGCGGCTCTGGAACGGCTGCGCTACGCCGCTTATTTACAGCGCGTCACGCACCTGCCGATTTTGGTGAGCGGCGGTTCACCTTATGGCGAAAGTGTCTCCGAAGCGGAATTAATGAAACTCTCGCTGTCCCATGATTTTCAGATAGAGCCCAAATGGGTGGAAAATAAATCGGCGACAACTTTTGAAAACGCCAAATATACCAAGGCGATGTTGAGCGAGGCAGGAATCAAGCGTGTTTACCTGGTGACGCACGCCTACCACATGCCGCGCGCCGTATGGGCGTTTGAAAACGCGGGCCTAAGCACCATTCCCGCGCCCATGGGTTTTACCACGCTCAATAAAGAAGACCGTGAAACACTGGGATATTTTCCTTCGGCTTACGGCTTGCAGCTAAGCAGCCGCGCGTGGCGCGAACGTCTGGGTCTTTTTTGGTACAAACGCAAATATAATTTGCCCGACGTACAAGTAGAAAAAACGCCGACGACCGCACACTGAGCGCGCGCGAGGCGCGTTCGGAACGGCGTCGGCGGAAACCTTAAGCGACCTCCTGTCTTTTGGGATACAGCTGCGCTATCGCCGATTCGGCTACATCGGCGAATTTCGCTTGAATGTCCAAGATAGCGTCGATGCGTTTCAGCATGACATCGATGCAATCCGGATCGAAATGGCGGCCGCGTTCGCGCCGCATTTGATCCAATACATCATTGAGGTCCCAAGCCTTCTTATAAGGGCGCACCGACAGCAGCGCGTCCAATTCATCGGCCACCGCCACGATCCGCCCAACGATAGGAATCTTCTCGCCTGCTAAAGCGCGCGGATAACCTTGACCGTTGTATTTTTCATGATGCGTGTGCGCGATCTCCGCGCCCATGCGCAATAACGGAGAACTAGAACCCTTGAGCACGTCGAAGCCAATGGTGGTGTGGGTCTTCATCACTTCCCACTCTTGCGCGCTCAAGCTTCCGGGTTTGAGCAGAATTTTATCGGGAATACCGACCTTGCCGATGTCGTGCATCGGCGCCGCCAAATAAATCATGTCGCAAAATTGTTCGTCGTGTTTCAGCTCTTGCGCAATGAGGCGCGAAACATGCGCCACGCGGTGCATGTGATTGCCCGTCTCTTCGTCGCGCCACAAACTCAATTGCGAGAGTTTAAAAATAATCTGTTCATGCTCGCGCTCCAAAGTGTGGCGCGCGAGCGATTCCATGTCCTGCGCCAAGCGCTCGATCTTATCCACTGGATTGATCAAGCTCCTGCGCAGCGACAAAAGATTATCCAAGCGCGTTCTAAATTCGGCCGGATTGACCGGACGCGTGAGAAAATCGGTGGCGCCGCTAGTGAGCGCGCGCTGCCGCACTTGATCGTCGGAACTACCCGTGATCATGACCAGGGGAATGCCCTGGAAACCGGGCAATTGGCGCACTTCGGTGATAAAACTGATGCCGTCCATGCCAGGCATGTTGTAATCGATAACGCCAATGTCCGGTTCGTGATTCGCGCACCAGGTCAAGGCCGCTTGCGGGTCGGTGAAACAGACCGTGTCGACGTCGCCCGTCTTGGATAAATTTTTCAGTAACCGCTGCAACAGAACCAAATTTTCCGGAGTGTCATCGACTAAAAGAATAATCGGATTCATGCGGTTGCCTGCGTGGAATGGAATTAAGCTAAAACCTTTCAAGTTCCATGCCATGAAGTTGGCTTATCGCCGTTAAAAAAATCCGGTAATTTAAGGGTCCTGAACGCAGCAAACGATTTATTTCAAAGGTTTTTATAGTGGGGGAATCGCGATAAATCGGCTGGCATAAGCCTTGCAGAATACTTAATTTAGGAAAACCTAATGGACTAAGAGGTATTTTCATGGCCGCAAATACGCAATCTGCATCGACACTTAAACCACATCTAACGTTAGACTTAAATGGCTTGCCTTCGCCCGGGCCATTGCCCTCTTTACGACGCGCCATGAGTTCAATGGAAAACGGCCAGATACTTTTATTAGCCAGTGACTTCCCCAGTATTGAAAACGACCTCCATCTCTGGGCTAGGCAAACCAATAATCAGATTTTGCACATCGACAAAACGCGACCTAAGGGTTTTGGCTTTTACATTTTGAAAGGCGATCCGTGGCCGGTTCAACGCGCGGTGGACGTGCTCGGTTATCCTTGCCCGACACCTGTATTAGAGGCCAGCAAGGCGCTGGCGCAAGTAAAAGCCGATCAAAACATCAAGCTCATGAGCGATTGTGACGCGGCGCCCACGGAAGTGAATACCTGGATTAAAACCACCGGACATAAACTGCTAGGCATGACCGAAGATGTGTGCGGGGTGTATCGCTTTTACATCAAAAAATAAATCACCGTTCAAATAAAAAACGGGTTAGCGCAGCAAATTGTGCATGGAACCATAGTATGGCCGCGACTGGAAACCATAGTTTGGCCACCGCCTGAATGACGTGGCCTACTTGGCTTTTTAAGGATCGTAATTAGTGACCAAGTTCGCTTTCTTATCAGCGACACGGAGAGTAGCCGTCAGCCCAGCATTGAAGGCAAGATAATCCGCCTCGATCCCATCACTGAAAATAGTGCCGTTCTCCGCCATCTCAGAAGTAATCACCAATGGCTTGTCCTTCGTGATCACGCCGTAGACCAAGCTCGCGCCGGTGGCTTTGCTCGGCCAAGGTTCGCGAACGACATAAATTAGTTTGTCGGCATCCCACGGAAAGCGTCCCCCTTCCGCAGGTGGATTAACCTTCCCACCCAAGGCCTCCACAACATGCGCAGCCCCGGCATAAACTGACTTAAGCCAACCGGTGGATCCTGCGCCCGTTGAAACGATGATGCCGCTGGAAGATTGCTCCTCTGTTTTGCCGTTGACCTTAATACGGTAACGCGCCGAAACATGAGATTTCGCGCCGATAAAGAAATCGTTGAAGGCCAGCAGCTTCTGGCCATCACTGAGTACTGTCTCGGCCATGGTGACTTTTTTAATGGCCGGTTCACCGTAAACACTATGAGTAAGAGAGCGCCACAAATCTTTCGCAGTAAATGGTAGTAACACTCCCTCAATTCGTTGCGGATCCGGATTGACCGCTACAATCGGTTGGCCATCAAGATACTTGGCTGCGTTTACCACTAAACCATCAGGACCGACGGTGACCACAAGATCGGCCTCGCCAAACGTGAATTGCGGCAAGAAGCCGCGGTCGATTACTTGTTGCTTAATTCCTTGTGGCACGAGATTGCGTACGCCATCGACGACAGCATGATACTGCTTGTGTACTGTCTCAATGGACGCAAAATCCTGACCGGCATGTTCTAGATAAAACTTCGCCTGACCCACCGTATTGAACCGGACAACGAGCTCTTCGAGCATCGTCTTGCGGGTCACGATCACGATCTTCTCGCGCCGTGCCCGCAAGATTTTGCTTCCCACTTTGGCGGCTACTGCGTTCACTTCTTAGCTCCTGCTACCCAACCCACGAGCTGTCCCAACATGTCCGGCGTGATTGTAAGATTGCCGATTTGTCCGCCGGCTGTGGCCCATTCCTTGAGTGCTAAACCGACAAGAATCTGGGGTGCCAAGGCACCGTAAGGGCTGAGCTTGAGTTCCTCCGCTTTCGCTTCGGCCTCGGCCAATGCCAACTGATTGCGTGCCTGTGTATCAACCAGATCTTTGCGGCGGCTCTCCAATTCTACTTCTGTGTCGAGCTCGCGCTGTTTGATGTTCCGCTCTTCTTCGACCGCCTTGGCTCGGCGAGCATAAATGGCCTGATCGGCCCTCTGCTGCAACGCCTCACGGTGATCAGCTTCAAGTGCCTTACGCATTTCCGGAGTAGCGGTCACTGCCGTGAAGTGCAGCCCTTCCACTAACACGCCAAGTGACTTGAGCGCCGGTTCCTGGTTAACCTTGTCGAGTACCTGCGCTGCCAAGTCCTTTACCTTTGTAAGCGCATCTTCCAACGACAAACCAATCACGTGGGCGCGGGTATGTGCTTGCACTACATTAATCAACCGCTGCGCAAGTTTCTCTGGGTCTTTGCCTTGGTATCGGCCTGTCACCGGATCGATGGTGAAGTCGAGAATCTTGGCGGCTTCCACTGGCGCCGTGAGACGGAAGGCAAGACTGCCCTGGATCGCTACGGCTTGAAAATCCTGAGTAGCTTCATTAAAAATGAAGGACGCATCCTGCGTCACGATCGGCACCGCGGCAATCGAGGTGTTGTACAGCGAATACCAGAACGCCAATCCTGGTCCGTGATCAACCACTTTGCCACGGTGGTAACGGATCACATGGACGTTGGGTTCTCCCTTGTAGTACTGCAATAACTTTTGTAGTTTCATGTTGCACCTCCTTCTTCACTTGATGATTTCTACCACTCCCGGGCGTTTCACCCGGTAGAGCTTGGCCGGGCGGTGGATGCCGCCGCGGCGCTCTTCGTCGGTCTCCTCGATTCTTTCGAGTGCGAGGATCCATTTTCGGAAATTGCGTTTGTCCATTTCCTGCCGCAGGATGATTTCATAAACTTCCTGGAGTTCTGAGAGCGTGAATTTCTCAGGCATAAATTGGAAAGCGATAGTGGAATAATCAAGCTTGGCTGAAAGCCGTTGATGCGCCATCTCTACGATGTCTTCGTGATCGAAAGCGAGTGGCGGCAATTCATCGAGTGAGAACCAGCCTACGGCCTCAGCATCCGTTGCCGCCCTGAGTTCCACCTTGTCCGAAGGAATGAGGGCATAATAAGAGACGGTAATAACACGCTCGCGCGGGTCGCGATCCACGCGACCGAAGGTGTAGAGCTGCTCAAGAAAAACACCTCCGACACCTGTCTCTTCCTTGAGCTCTCTCCGAGCCGCGGCATCGAGATCCTCGTCCAAACGCACGAAGCCCCCAGGCAATGCCCACTTGCCTTGATACGGTTCACCGGCACGTTTCACGAGTAAAAGTTTTAACTTCTTCTCTCGCACCGTGAAAATCACGACGTCTACCGTTACGGCGGGGTGTGGAAATTCATACTGATACATTGTCTGACCTGTTAGTGTATATGTAACACTAATAATAGTGTATTAAATACGCTATGTCAACCCCTATGAATTTAGAGCCTACGATAGTCGATTCATTTGCTTCCCTAGATCGGCAACATTGGCATGACTAACCAAGTTGGTTATACTTGTACCAGGGTCAACACCATTGCCAGGAGGGCTGTAGTCGGCAAGAGGACGCAGCGTGGAAAAATTAAAACCGCATTACCCTTTGGAGGAGATACGCCAGGCTGTGACGGCTGGCAAAGTGAGGATGACCTACAGTGCTGTGCAAGGTGCGCATGCATTGGGAATGTTGGAGGACGATGTGTGGGGCGTGTTGTTGAGGCTAACACCGCGTGAATTCTACAAGTCGATGACGACCCATCATAATCATCGGATTTGGCAGGATGTGTATCATGCGCCGCACGAGGGGCGCCTGTTGTATATCAAGATTCAGGACGTCGGTGGTTATCTGCTGGTATCTTTTAAAGAGAAGTAAGTCGGCGAAGGATTTGCTAGGCGTGAGGATTCATCATGCTGAACGTGACGGACTAAATGAGGTTTAACCATGGACTGCCCAAACTGTGGCGATGGTAAATTAAAACGCGGCACGCGTTCCGTGCCGTTCACGTATCGCGGTAACACGATTAAAGTTAAACAACCGGGTGCTTGGTGTGATACCTGCGGTGAAGGCGTGCTATCGGCCGCAGATCTCGTGGTGACGACCAAGGCACGGCATGATGCGATTGCACGTGCGGAAGGGTTATTGACCGCAGGTGAAATCCGGGTAATCCGCATCAAACTCGGATTAAGCCAGGCTGAGGCAAGCAGGTACTTCGGTGGCGGCGTTAATGCGTTCTCACGTTATGAGCGTGGTGAGACGATGCAGCCGCGCGCGCTTGATCAGTTGTTGCGGGTGCTAGACAAACATCCTAAGCAGTTGAAAGAGCTGGTGGCGGCGTAGGATTTCGTCTGAAGACTGCATTTCGGTCAGTAATTATTCTTTCTGGTTTATGCATCTTACCGAAAATTTCTGATCGGTCATGTTTCGTTGCCAGAGGTGTGACGTGTATTTATGAAATCCGGTAAAATCTTTGGCATTCACTGAGCATCAGGGTTTATTTCTTTTCAGTGGACACGCCAATTCCGGCCGGAACAAAGATAACCTGCTTATTTTGAAATTTTGGTTCAAATGCTAAGGTAGCTGTTCGCTCTTCAGTCTTAATATCAGTCGTAACTAGGTATTGACCAGTTTCAGATTTCAGGCTGCGAATCGATTCTGGATCGAACGTCGCTAATTTTCCGTTTAATTTGATTCTTTCTGCCTTTGAAAATTCTCGGCTGCGGAGTGCAACTACGAAAAGCTTTTTGAGCTCTTCGGGATCAGTCCTTATCTTTTCGTCAGCAGAAGGTAAAGAAGTCGCAACGGTCAAGCTCTTGAAGCTCACATCAGGTGCGGAGAACGAAACCTTCCAATCCTCTCCTTTCTTCTCTAGGTTTGGGCTTATCGCAACACCTGCCCATGCCCAAAGAAATGCTGTGCCCATAATTACAGACCCTACAGATTGGGCTTTTATCTTAACTGAACCAACCTCGAAAGCTGCTCTGTCGCGACTAGAGCCCACACCATCCTTGTAAAGATGGAAACCATAACGAGCAATTAGGAAACCGAAAATGATTACCAACAGTGTTGCTATCCCTTTAAACACGACGGTAAGAATTACTGGATCCATGTTCTTACATTCCCCTTGAAAGACCTACGAACTAGCTAATCGACGCGCGCTCATTTGGGGCGTCCGGGTGGAGCGATTTGTTGGGTGATTTTAGCGACATAGAGCCGATACCTACTCCATGGATAAAAGGATAATCACCTAAACCAGCGTTTTTATGCAATTCGATAATGATTTGAGAGATATCTTCTTTTGCACGTTTGGCATTGTCTAAGGTGCAATACTCTTCCCAATGAGCTTTGGGCGTATGTTCATGTAGCTTATCTTGTGAGCTTACTTCTTTTTTTGTTTCTTTTAAAATTTTCGATTTGCCGTGGGCAATTGCATTTCGAAATTTAAACAACGATGCCAATGTTTGATGTGGACGTCGAGAAAAATCTGAAACTAATCCAAGATCTTTACAAAGAACACTGTATTTGTCCATGACCTTGATCGGTTCGATTTCTTCCCAAAACTTGAGGCGTTTTTCACCTAGATGATTAAGGTACGCTTCAAATGTAAACGCTGTCAGGAGTAATGCACCCATCGCAGTGTAATAGCTTCCCTTTTCTTCTTGCTCTGTTTTCTGGATAAGAACATCCGCTCCGTGATTAAGATCGACGAAGGTTCTAACTTCTCTTGTTCCAGAATAGATAGCGTCTTTAGTCATTAGCTCTCTGTATCACCCAACGCTGTTTTAGGAATTCGGTGGCCTCTCAGAAAAGCCTCACCGTTTAATTCCATTTAATTTAGCAAACAAGTGAACACAATATAGATTTTTATCCCATGCCATCGGATGATAATTTACATCAATCATACAGGATAATTTCCCTAAACTTCAAAACAAGCTTTAAACAAAGCATTTTTTATATTCAATTTACACATGATCAAAATATATTAAACATCATAATTATCTTCCTTTATACCCTGGTAGATTTTTTGCTTTTAATCAGTTAATTTTTGAGCATTGCCAAGTCGCTTAAAGGATTGCATTTAGCTAAATGAATCCCTTTGGTTTACAGCTACGTTACTTCCGCAAAGAACGTGGAATTTCGTTGAAGGTTCTCGCGCAAAAAATCTGCATCTCCGATAAGACGCTTTCTGCCATCGAGATCGGGCGACGACGTCCTCTCAGCGGCGAACAACTTCAGGTAGCGTGTCAATCTCTCGGTCTCAATCTCGAAGAATCGGCTGCACTAGAAAAAGCGGCGCTGGATTCTTCTTCCTACATCCGGATTCCACAGCAAGCGGCGCCACGTCATTATCGTTTGGTACATCGTCTCATCCGCTCGTTGGTAGGTTTATCAGAGAACCAAATCGCTGTGATCGACACAGCGCTTAATCATAATGCCATGCACAAATTCACGGAGACAGCAAAATGAGCTAGAAAATGAAGCATTTATGAGGGGCAAATAAAAACCCCTGACAACAAACCCGAGAGCCTGCCGCCAGGGGCGTATCGGTAGATACCGACGATATAGCAATCTCAGTATCCACTTCACCCCCTACGCAGTCAAGAGTGTTTTTTTGCACATTGTTTCCGCTAGCCGAAAACATAGCGCGCGCAGTCAACACTCGGCCATAAATCTACTCCCTAACCAGGAGCATGCCATGCTGAATAAAAAACAGCTTGATGAATACTTTTTAAAACATCAGCTATCGGAATTCGTCCGTGAATATATTCACCTAGCCCGGCAAGCGCCGTCTCGGCTTACCGGTACCAATGCGAGTTCAAATATTTGTACATCGTTTGTATCTTCAAAGACCCAGCTCACTATCCAGACTGAGAGTCGCACGGTTGAATACGCCTTCGCCCTCGAGTTCGAATACGACAACGACGTAATCGAATTCTGGGATCAGCTACAACCCATTTCAGTACGACGGACTTATGCCAGCGGAAAAAAGTGTGCTGGCTCTTATACACCCGATTTTTTACTCATAACCCGCACTGGACCGATCGTTGTTGAAACAAAACATGCAGACAAAATAAACAGTCTGCTGCAAAAAAATCCTGTCGACTGGCAGCAGACCGAAGCAGGCGTGACCTATCGACCAGCAAATGAGGCCTTTCAGATGTACGGACTCAATTTCTGCGTGCGGTTATCATCGGAATTCACGCCGATCCGGACAGCCAACTTAAAATTGCTGTTGCAAGCGCGACACGCGCCGAATGCGGTAACGCCGCAATTAATAAATGCCGTCGAGAAGCTGTTGACCCAACGATCGTGGCTACGCCTCTCAACGCTTGGCGCGGAGCTGGGTAAAACGGACCTGACTCCTCTGGTTCAAATGATCGACCGCAAATTGCTGCACGCGGCCCTTTCTGAGGAGCTCATCAGTCAGCCGGCCTCTACGTGGGTAGCATTGTCGGCAGAATATTTAGCGCTGCGCAAAACGTTGAGCGCAGAACATCCTTGGTATGAATCTCTCACATTCGATGACACATGCGTACCAGTGGATCAGGCACCTACGGAAAAACAGGCATTGCGCGGACTTCATAACCTCGAACGCCTCAAAAACAATGAAAACGGCCGTATGGTGCGTCGCTGGAAAAAAGAAATTCGCGAGTCGTCTAAAACCGAGAATAATTTTCTTGTGGTCACACCAAGATGGGACCTCTGTGGCAATAGAACAGAGCGCCTGCACGAACAGTGTGTTACTTGTCTCCAAAACTTCATTAAAATCGAATACGCGACCCCGAAACGCCTCGGTGAAAAGAAAGCGTACGCTCTGTACAAAGAATTTGCAGAAAGAAGCCATCCCTCTTTGCGGGCGGTAAGTCGAACAACCTTCCGGAAACGCATCGCTAAGGCGGATCAACGTGAGATCGGGCAAGGACGTGGCGGACGCAGAACGACTAATGCTGCTACCGAACCTTCTCCAGTCGAAAAACGGCAACTTAAAGCCACGCGTCCTTTTGAAATAGGGATGATGGACCACTACAAGGCGGACATCATGTGTCGACTGATCAGTGCGGACGAAACAGAATATTCACTACGACCTTGGATCTCAGCGCTGATCGACCTCTATAGTCGATTTATTCTGGCATTATGGCTCAGCTTCCGGGCGCCGAGCACGCGTACCTGCGCCATGTTAATGCGTCTGTGTGTCCGCAAGCATGGGCGCTTGCCGGAAGACATTATTGTCGATCGCGGAGCAGAATTTCAGTCGGTTTATTTCCACGCGCTCAATGCTCATTGCGGCGTGAATCTGGGTCAACGGCCGGCGGAACATCCGCGCTATGGGGGAGAGATGGAGCGCCTCTTCGGTCTTTTTAAAACTCAATGGCTCAGCATGCGGCCTGGAAATTTAGTTCATTTCAAAGAAGCAAGAGCCGTGTCGCGATCCCACTCTCCTTCCGCACAGGCAAGTTTGACGATCGAGCAACTGCTGGCTGAATTGTTGGCGTTCGTCGATTGGCATAATGCGAACATCGTAGGAATTCAGGATTGCGCACCGTCGCAGATTACTCAAACCGGACTCGCGCAATTTTCCTGTTCCGGCCGTCCCGTTGAGTACGACCAGGGATTTATTGTGGCCAGCGCTGTCGATGTCAGAAAGTACTCCATTGACCCGGCGCGCGGTATTCACACAGATGACGGCCTGCGCTATTGGCACCCCGCATTGAAAAAACTCGCTGCGAAACGGCGTCCCACCGACGTTCGGAAAGAACCGGAAGATCCTTACCGGATTTACGCCAAAGTGGAGGACAAGTGGGTTAGCTGCCTCGCATCGGGTGCCGTGCAATTTCAAGCGCTTGATCCGGTCATGCGTCTGGCTCAGGCGGTTCGTATTCTCGATGGACGCGAGGCACGTGAAGCCGCCAAAAACGGGGCGGATATGCGACTGATTAAACGCATGCGCGAGTTCGATAAAGAATGGTCTGCTCAAAAATCGATGGGGTCGTGCCCAGCTCTTCAACAGAGGACAAACAGAAATCAAAACTACTCTTCGCCGAATTGCGAAACACCAAGCTTATCCCCCTTAAACCCACCAACTGGAGATAACGATCATGTTACACATTGATCAATCGATACGGCAGATTAAGGAAACATGCATACTGCATCGCAATTACGAGCGGGCCCTGGCGGAGGCAGCTGGTGCGCTCGTCGCTAGCGCACCTGGTGAAGTGATATGCATCACGGGACCCTCGCGTGTCGGTAAAAGCCGGCTTGCCCAAGCTTTGACCAAGCTCATCATCGGCACCCAGCCACTGGCTGAAGGTGTCATGCCTGTCGTCTACGTACAGGCCGAAAACTGCAGCGTCGACGGCAGCTTTTCTACCAAAGCTTTTACCCTGCGCGCTTTGGAAGCGATACAACATCCATTTTACGTCACCAGCCAAAGGAAACGTAGAATTGAAAACGATCATAATTGTTTAGTCGAACGCGCTCCGGAAAGAATTCTACGCGGAAGCTTGGAGAAAGCATTCGTCTGCCGAAAGACACGATTTTTCATCGTCGACGAGGCACATCATATACGTTATGCCCGCGGCGGGGACCGCGCCGCGGCGGCGATTCTCGATTCATGGAAATGTCTTGCCGCTGAAACCGGCATTGTGCTGATACTGATTGGCGCCTATCCGTTGATCGACGTGCTACGACTTTGCCCCCATCTTCTCGGCCGAAAATATCAAGTTCACTTTCCCCGTTATCAAAATAATCGTGAGGATCTGTTTGTCTTTGAGCAAATCTTGGATGCGTATACACCACTCATACATCTGCCCAATAAAATTGGATCCCTGCGTGCCTGGAATGATCTTTTTTACGCGGACTCTTTAGGCTGTATTGGGTTGGTGTCGAGTTGGCTTCGCGGAGCCCATGGCATCATGCGTTCCCGCGGTGAACAACTGTTGCGCCGAGAACACTTAATCGCTGCACGCCGGCCACTGGCAGATCGACAACTACTAGCCCAGGAGATTGTGGACGGCGAACAGGCACTCGATACAATCACGGACGATCATTTGGTTGGCGCACGGCAACCCTCAACAACCAGCCATAAACCAACGCGAAAACCATTTAAAAAACTACCGCGACGCTACGCCGTAGCGGGACGCGTCTAACATTTCGTCATGCCACGCCTCTTTCCACTCACCCTGCGCGGGATAGGAACGGCCGATGTCGAAGCGTTAGATTCGTATCTCTATCGCCTCGCTATCACCCACGGTGTAACCACTCAAGTCCTAATCAAACATCTTATAGAGTGGTATCGGGACATATTTCCAAGGATGTTTCGTTACTACTCTTCCATTCACGCGGCCAGTGATTTAAGTGTTTTCGTTCGGCCCAATTTTACAACGCAACAACTATTGCACGCTCTCACGAACGCCACCGGAGTCAGAAATCTTCGCTGCGGAACCTTCATGGCACTCAACGGGGCCCTGACACGTTCGGTCACAACATACAGCTCCTTCACACGTTGGTGTCCCAGCTGCGTAGCGGAATTCGTGAAAGCGGGGGATCCTGGTTATTTCAAGCTGTTATGGCACTTAAGAGATATTACGCATTGCCCTATTCACCGGCTGGAACTGCTTGATCATTGTACAAACTGCGGAGTCTGGCAACGTAGTAAGGGCAGACGTTATAACTGCACCAGTTGTTTTAAGTGTGGTGCCTCACTCACGGGTGGAATATCCAAACACCGCCTCAAAGATTCGTGGAAACACGAAGGTACGGATCTCATTGAACTGGTAGAAGTAATCGCGAAGGATCCGCAATTGACCTTTCCACACAAGGGTGCGGCAGATGTGGTTCGAATTATATTTAAGAAAATCGCAGCAGCAGCAGCCGAAGGAAATTTTTTGGCAATTATTCACCGTGCCGAATTGGCCGCAATGGCAAGCGGAAACCAGGTCATTACACTGACAACGGCGCGACGGGTGGCGTATCGTTTTGGGATACGTACTATAGATCTGCTCTTTGGTACAGTAGCAGAGACGAGCCGCATATTGGACCCGACCTGGACTGGGGTGTTACCAAGTGAGATGCGACCACGCAAGCGGCTCCCACCATATAATAGAAAAAAGCTCTTTGAAAAAATACAAACGGTTCTCGCGACTTATAACACAGAATCTCCGCCCTCTCTGAGAACGGTAGCCAGACAAATCGGTGTTTCAGTGGGATGTCTCGAGTACCATTTCTCGGCGGTGACGCATCAAATCATCGAACGGCGGCGCGCGTGGCAGGATAAAGAACGTCAACGCAAAAAACTTAGCGTACGCGTAGCGGTGCGCGAATTTTTCACCGGCGAGCGTTACGCGCTTGAGAGAAAATCTCGAAAGAATGCTTTACGTGTTTTACGCGCCGAAACTGGGCTACCAAAAAATCTGCTGCGGGAAGAAATCGCCCTAACATTTCATTTGAAACATCACCTGAATGAGGTCTCCGCATGAGTCTCTATGACAGCATACAATGTGACTATCCGTTACCGGATCCGGAATTTCAGCATGAAGATTTCCAAACTAAAGATTTGGATTGCCTATTAGGTCGTTACCTTATTACCGCTCAAGGGAGACTGTGGCGATTGCGCAGGATCGATCCGTTCGCAACGGATACTTTATCACTTGGTAATACAGAAAAAATGGAAGATGTGAATTTTCATGGTGACTTTAGCTTTTATGCAAATACAGCGAAGGGATGGCTTAAATACCGTGTCCGGTTTACCCACGGTACGGTGGAGTGGATCTGCCGGAATCCGGGAGACACTCCGAATATACCCTAAGAGTTGGAGCGCTTCGACAATTATGAAGTTCATAAAATCACTTTATTTATCTTCGCCTTCGACACCTGCTGGAAAAACGATCTCGGTGCTGGAGGATTCCAATGGCTGGCTGTATCTGGAATATTCGAAACAAAAACTCTTATTCGCTTCTCCCTGATCCGCTGGTTATCATTCTTTTGATCTTCATGGCTCAAAATTGAATCATTACATTTTCGGCGTGATCCCGAATCCATCGGTGACTACGGACTCTATTACGAAAGATCTTACTTTATCCAAAAGCATCCGATGAAATGAATAGGGAATCACACCCCGGTGTTGTAACTGCCCCACAACCAAAGCAGGATGAACGTTTAGTTGTCGCGCAAAAATAATTATGTTCTTTCTCGATGCCGCACGTCCCGTGCGTTGGAGCCATTCATGTAGTGTATTACTTGGGATACAGTAGTTTGCCGCTGAAATATTTGCTCGCGACTCTTCTCTTGGTAACTGCTTTATGCTGCTAGATCGTTCATTGTCAATAATATCAATAATGGGTTTATTTTTGCCTTCACCATTGAGCACATGATCAAGCTCATGAAAGAGGGTATGCCAGAAGTTGTCCAATCTATCTAAGCGGAGTGATAATGCAACCACTGGCATCGTGCTGTCGTCGAGCCAAAAACACGCACCATCCAATTTTGCCCCTGGCAAGTACTCCACGACAACTAGACGTATGCCTGCCTTTGCAAGAATTGCGGGCACTTTCTTAACTGCTTGCACATCCGCCAAACAATCTTTGAGTTCTTGAATGGCTTTTTGTAGCTTTGCGTTTGAGAACTGACCTACTCTAACAGTCTTCGCGACTTGCTCAGCCCTAATCAGCCACGCTAGCTGACGGATTGAGTCTTCAGTATATTCAGTTTTCTTTGCAACGTGTCTAAACTTTGGGAGTTCAGTCAAAGTTCTTATAGAAAAGTAATTGCAGAAATTCTTTTCGAGGACGTTTAAATCGGCAGACGCTTCAACCCATTTCCTCCTCAGCATTTCTTTTACAGGAAACTTTCCATAAAGTTGCGCTCTCCGAGCAACTACGGTCGATGCATTAAATGAAGCTTTAGAAAGCCGAAATGACGTCTCAAGATTCATCCAAAATTCAGGTGCAGTTCCTAGTGCAGCCGCCAAACCCTTTGCCGTTTCTGGTGTAATTGCACGCTTTCCAGAAACAATTTCACTAATTAATCTTGGCGGACGATCAAGGATTTCCGATAGCTCAACTTGGGTCCATCCACGCTTGTCGAGCTCCTCTTTAAGAAAATCACCTGGTGGAAAAACTTCTGCTAGCATTCTTGCATTCATTTGCACCTCTCTGTCTTAGTCATTTGGTGTAACTTTCAATCCCCACAATCCAAAACACCTTTTCCTGAGACTGACCACGCAGTTCTACAACGAGATATGACTCATCGGTCAAACGCAAGGCGTGCTGATGACTTCGATTGCCATCTAGCCTTTCAAAAGCGAGGCATTTCATAGCGTATAAATCGTTTTGACTAGCAGCCGCTCGAATCATCTGCAGCCGCATTCGATAGGCAGAAATCAAAGATGATGAAAATCCGGCGGTGTACTTGGGGTCAGTTTCCAGGCGGTTAAATTTATCGGTCTCAAATTGCACCTCTATCATGCAATGTAGATTATCCCACATTGGATTATCTGTTTTACAAAGTTTACACCTAACGGTAATTCATGTATTCTGTTTTTATTGAAAGTATCTGATCGTGCTCAGATAAGCACAAAAATATTTTTTAATATAAACAAGGAGTTATATATGGCCAAAAATCCCCCGTCTGGTGATAATCACCGAGTCGGTGCCGTCCGCGAACGATCTCAAACATACAACCCACAGAATCATGCTTGGGTAAAGCGTGATACTGAAACCGGCCGTTTTATGGATCAGAAAGCCGACCCGAAGCCCTTCAAGGGCGTGCGTAGGGAGAAATAACATGGCCTGTGCATTTGCTCATCGTATGGTTGCTGGCGTCGTTATTGGTATTGCGTCCGCCTACCAGGAATCACAGACGAAAGAATCGACTGCTTGGCCGCTCGTGAATGGAGGGCTTGGCGCGCTCCTCGGCACACTCCCAGACATTCTCGAGCCAGCTGCCCACCCAAATCATAGGCAGTTTTTTCACGGTTTACTGTTCGCCGCAACACTTGGTTATCTAGGATACAAGCTTTACAAATGGCAACCTGATGAACCTTGGCAAAAAACAGTGCGAGTGCTTGGCTTGATTACAATCAGTGCCTACTTAATCCATCTCATGATGGATGCTACTACTCCAAAATCTCTACCCATGGTGGGTAGGCTATAAAATCTGGTCTGGCTATTAACAATAACATTTAGGTAATCAAACTCGGGTTAAAATTCTGAATGAACTACAATGTCTTACAAGAAACATACTGGGCGGAACAGATTGCGCGCATAGAGCGTGTGCGTCAACAAATTGTCAACAGTCTGAATACATCAGCAGGTCGCATCGTTCCAGAATCTTCAGACCTAACAATAGGGACCGGGAGACGGCTAAGCGCTGCAATAATGTTTCTGGATATAAGCAGTTTTTCTTCACGGCTATCCGAAACACAAGAAGAACAAGAACAGATACTGGCAATTCTTAATCTGTTCTTCTCAGAAATGATAAAGATAGCTGAGGACTACGGAGGCACAGTAGAGAAAAATACTGGTGATGGACTTATGGCCTACTTCGAAGACGGTGGGTCATCTTCTTCGGAAACCGGTTCTCATCGGGCTGTTGCGTGCAGCCTCACAATGATGGCGGCCTGTGAAAATCTGATTAATCCTATATTAGTTAGATCTAGTATCGAACCTCTTCGATTCAGAATAGCTATCGATCATGGCAACATCACTATAGCCAAAGTTGGTGCCCGGAAGAGATTCAATGCAATAACGGCAATTGGCGCAACTGCCAATCTTGCATCAAAGATGTTGGGTACAGCAAAATCAGGCGAAATAATTCTTGGTGAGAATGCAAAAAAAGGATTACCGCCTGAGTGGCAAACAACGTGGACCAAACTACATACGTATCAAACAGGTTGGGTATTTCGCGCTACTAAGTTGCCCTATTCCTTTTATTATTATAACGGTCGCTGGTCGAAATTAGTCTGATGGACAAAAATACACAAGAGACTGTCGGACGGAGCGAGCTACCCATTCCTACTGAGCTTCAAGGCAAGAATTTAGGTGCTGCACTAAAACTTGCGGGCACTCCAACCTCTGAAGAAGTTATTTCAGCGCCTGCGTCGCTACAACCAACGTCTGGCTTGGAACAACTAGACAAATATACAAAGCATATTCATTCATATATTCGCGAATATATTTCCACCGCGGACAAGAAAGCTTCATTCGTTTTCACAATAGGAGCCGCTCTACTAGTCTACCTATATGAAAAAGGCATTGTAGTGTCCTGGCTTAAGAGCCCAAACACTTGGAATTTAGGAGAGACTCTAGTATTTCTGGCAATCAGCGCGCTATCAATATCGTGTCTTTTGGCTATATCGGTAGTTTTCCCCAGATTGCAGGGATCGAAACGTGGTTTAGTTTTTTGGGAATGTATTGCAGACTTTGAGTCACCATCGCGCTTTACAGAAACTGTCGAAAAATTAAACACGACTGAACTCACACGCGAAATAATTCTGCATTGTCACGAGCTCGCACGTATTTGCCGAGAAAAATACCGACTGTTGAACTGGTCGCTTAGAATTGGATCATTCGGGGCGATAAGCACTATTTTATATTTAATTAAATAGCGATTGCAGCTATCTGCAACTAGTGAAATTCTGAGTAATGATCCTAAGCACTACAAAATTACTACGTTGGCTTAAATGATATGGATGCGTTTCCATCGCTGTATCAACTCAACCCTCTACTGAAGTAATCTTTTGCGACCTAGATATTTATAAAAACGTTCCTGAGGAAGTAATCTTTATAAAATACCCAGTGGCCAGTAATTACTGTGTCCATACACGCGGCAATACTATGGTTTACAGTACACCATAGTTTGGCCAGCCTGCGGAGAATCCTCTTTAGAGCCGACCTCTGAGACAAGACAGGTGTCTTTTAAGTGTTTGAGCGCCCTGGTTTACATATTCCGATAACTATTTTCTCGCTTCAATTTATAACTGGAAGACCTTTCTCGGCAAGCTTACGTTTCATGAATTGATTAACTGCTTCTTCCACAAGTATTTTCTCATTTTGGCTTAGATATTTTGGATCATAGAGAACCACTTCATTCAGCGCGGAGCCATCATGTTCAACCTTACGCCAGAAATACCGGGTTGTACAAAGCATGTTCTGGTCTTCTCTTGAAATCGTTAGCGCACTGGTCTGATTGAGTTTGGCGTCTGACGCGGAAAGCGACATATAGTCTTGTGCGGTTAAATTGCAGGGCAGCTCGTCAGCAAATGTGGGTGCCGTGGCAAGAACGATAAGTATGTTACAAAAAATCTTCCGCATGGCGCCTCCGTATAGCGTTAGGGGATCCATAAATAATAAAACCTGCCGCTGAAGTTCCGGCCCCAGTGTCTAAATAAATACGATCCCGTATCATACTGGTCTGTGCAGCACCCCTTTAGGTTGCATTGCGCCGTCGGATCGATAATTCCGTTGGCATGCTCTGGGAACGCCGGTTCACCGGGAACCCAAACAATATTGGGATTCCATGGAGGACCATAAACTGTACCCGCGGGATCTTGATAACCGGCATGACCGAACCGTTCCCAATATTGATAGCTATCAAGTGATTGCTGCGGACCCACCGTTTGATACAGATCAAACCAACATGAGCCTGACCACGAAGAATGTCCTCGGCCGTCGATTTGCAAAGCGCTGAGAAACTCGAAAGCAAAGACGTAGCGTCCAATATAAGCATCACGCGCAACTACAGCATCAGCTTCCTGACCCATACGTCCCCTGAATACGATGAAGAACTTGTACGGCTTCGGAGTTAACCCTGTGGTAGATGACATAGTAATGAGGGATGAGCTTCCGCCGACAGGGATTTTGCCAGTCCACGTCAATTCCGGAACCGGGTAGCGCGTTCCATCGACACTGTCGTAATAAACTTGAAACGTGCCCTCCAGCTCTTCAGCGCCTGTATTTCTAATGACATATTGGTTCGATATGCTGAAATTGGGGCGAACGATATCGATATGACCGCGGAAAAAATAATTGATCAAGCCAGCACTGTAGCCGACCGCGCGCGGGACCAAGAAAGGATAGACGGCGCGGAAATTGAATCGGTTCAGGGTAAAGCTGGACATCGGTTGCCCGGTGATAGGATCGATTGCGTTGTACTGCTTGAGGTCTTGGTCGAAGATGGAAAGCGTACTCGTACGGCCATTTTGAGCGGTTTGACCCGTGTAACTATCGGTTATGTTGGTGGCATAAAACAACACATTCCCGGCGAGCAGGCAAGCCGGGTCGGAACCATTGGGGCAAGTACCGTCCTCCTGTAACAACGTCTGAATCGGCGTACTTATAGGTGGACCTAATAGTGCCACCGGGGCAGGAAATAACGCCGTGTCGAAATTCGTTCCCGCCGAGACGAAGTTGCGATTGGTAAATTCCGCCATGCCCTTTCCTTGACTTATGTCGGGTTGGCCCTCCGCGCTAGTACGCCAGAACTTGCGTGGTGTACTGAAGACGTTGCCGCCGAGCTGCGTGTAGTAACTCGTCTCCGTGTAAACCGGTGAATAACCGCTGAACGGCAGGCCGGCACGTACTTGGTCCAGGTCAGTATATTTTTCGTAGAGACTCGGCGCATAGAGCCCGAAGATTCCCCCGGGGACGAGACAAGGAAAAACTAAATCACAATGAGGGTCGTTACGTACATGCTGAGGTTGCGCCATATCTTGAATATGGTGGGTGACCTGTCCTAATGTCTGAAACGTTAAACCGAAGGATCTGTCGCGTTCGTCTTTGGTGCTTTTGGTCACAGCGTCATAGAAATATTGACGCGCGTTCTTGTAGGAAAAATCCTGCCCACTGATGTCGCCATTATCCTCAAGCGCCCAATCGGGTGAGGGATTGCCGTTAAAACCTAGAACAGAAATACCCTGGCCAGTAAGTGGATTGTAAAAGTGATTACCGGGTCTGCTGCCATTGTCTTCGAAGCGGGCACCGTCGCGTATAAGATCGAGGATCGATTTCTTGATATTGTCGGAATTGGGAAATGATTGGTTTATGCCGTCGGCGATCGGGAAATTTAATCCCAGTCCATTCAACACACCAGAATATGAATTATCGGACAAGACCGATGCATTTGCGGCCGCTCTTGATATATCGGCATGCGTCTCACGTTCGTATGCACCTACGAAACATGGATTGTACGAAATCCCAATTAATAGCGTATATATGAGCGACGTTCTTTTCACGGTTGATAGCCCTGGAAAAATTCTTTAACTGAACCGCAGCGCGCTCTCACGTTGCTGTATCGGACTTCTATAGACTCAATTGAAGGAAGCTCATACAGTCCGTTCTTACGAAAAATCTCGCTTTGGCCGTTGACAGCGAGAATCATTCTAGGAATCTTCTTCCAGCCGCACTCTTCGAAGAGAATCGATTCCAATGAGGTCGTCATGAATCCGAGATGCTCGGCATATTCCCGCGTTGTCCCTGCAAAGGGTTTCAACTCGATAGTTTTCCCATTCCAGTCCGAGCGGCGCTCCCGTCGCGTACGCAGTTCGCGGTCACTGGTATATGCATTGGTCAATCCCCTGTATTCGTATCCAGGTTTGAAGATAATGAGTCTGGGGTCCTTGTTGACGAGAAAATTGTCAACCAATGTTTCTGGACCAAAGCCCGGAAAGGTAAATCTGCCATCTTTATCGGTCACCGTCTCCATCACCCTAAGCTGACCACGAGGAACATTGCCACCTACGGTTCCATGTTCCAGCTCCCAATGAGCCACAACGACAACCCCTTCAATAGGCTGTTTTGTTTTGGCATCCACCACGCGCGCTTCCATGGGCTCAATCACATACTGAAGAGGTGTCGCACACGCCGGTATGGTTACAGTGGTAACCAGCAGCAACAGCATTACTTTTAGCGCTCTATTTTTCATCGTGTGTCCTCCGTTTTACATGGCATCCATGCGCCACACACCATCGGCGCCTTTCAAGAAATATATGAGGTACAGGCGGTTTTGTCCCTGGTAGGTCCGGTTGATGGCATACTCTCCAATATCCTGAGAGATCGTAACGCGTCGTGGAGATGAGTACGAGGCAATGATTTCATTCAAGTGTGGCAGTAATGCTTGAAACACCGGTTGATACTTCCGTTGAGCGCTAAGGCTTAAATATTTGTTAGCGCCCTGTAGATTCCCCGCGCCGAGCGCACTGTTCATTCCGCTCCAAATACTTTTGAAAAACGTATCCATTTGCACTGCATCTAGCGCTACGACGCTAAGCGTTTGGCTGGAGGTAGTGCCTTGGCTATCGGTAACAAAGATGGTGGGTTGGTACACGCCCGGGACAACATAGGTAAATGCGATCGGCTCCGTGCGGTCGGTAGTTATAAAATCGACCGTGCCGTCACCGTCAAAATCTACAGCGATGCGTTGAATATCGAGGGTTGTCTGATTTGTAACGGTAAATGAGGTTTTCATGGGCGCCACACCGCTCTGCGGTGAGACCGTGACCCGGAATAGACTCGGTCCGCTGCTCGTCACAGTGAGAGTCTTGGTGACGGTCTGGCCGTCAGGGGTGGTCGCGATGACGGTAACGGTGTTAGGACCCGGCTGCAACAACAAGTTGTTCACATAGAATTTGCCATTGGCCACCGTCGCGACAACGCCATTGACCGTGATACCAATATTATCGAGGCCATCGATCGTTCCATTTAACGAGAGTTGATCAGCGTTAATAGTTGTGTCTGAGGCAATGCTGGTGACCGCCACCCTGATGGGGTTGTAATTGAGCGTCAACGAAGTTGAAGCGGCGTTACCCGCAGCGTCGCGGGCAGTGAGGGTAAACGTGTTGGCACCGGAATTTAGTGTAACTGCAAAACTAAACGTTCTACCGCTTGCCAGGCTTATAACATTGCCAATGCGATCGAGCAGCATCACGTTCGCAGTGGAATCATCGAGAGTGCCTTGAATCATAACACCGGCGGTGGCAACGTTGGTTCCATCTGCAGGTGTTAGGCTCAGAAACTTCGGAGGTATGGTATCGATCGTAAAACGTGTACTAGCCTGAGCAGTGGCATGGCCAAGGAAATCGGTCGCTCTAACGCTAAAAACATTCCCGCCTTCCGGCAAACGCACGGCCGGCACGTATTGCATCTCATCACCGCTTAAATGAAACAGCGATCCGATGGCTTGATTATTGAGACTCGCATCAAGTGTAAAGGACTGAAAGTAAGTATTGCTGAGCGTGCATGGAATTCCACTGCACACCGCGCCGACACCCACTTGAAACGGAAGATACGGGTTATTACTGAGCGTTCCGTCGTTGGGAACGCGGATCGAGATGCTCGGAAGCAATTGAAAGGGTTCCGCGCAGACGGTACTGATCTCTTTATCCGCCCGGATCAAGGTCACAAACTCGGCGTTGATTGTAAATCGCAATAAAGATTTTCTGCTTGCTAGCCACAACCCAAGTCCCGTCGGCTCATAAACCATTGCCTTAACTTTATCGATGGCATACCCGGAGAGATCGAGGCGCTTGATAAACATACCACTGCGATCGAAGAGCAGCAGCCCATCCTTCAGCGCCACCCACAAAGTACCAAGAATCGGGTGACTCGTCAGGGCCAAAATCCGTTGCGGGCCATCGTCAACCATGTCGTCATTCGAAATCGAATCGTCGTCCTCAGCCATGGTGTTATACGGATTTGGCAGCGAAACTATAGCAGGGGCAGTGGTAATATGAAGGAGATCAAAGCGAAGCAACTTTTTTGCGTTCGCGATCCAGAGGGTACTTCCTAAACTGTCCACCGAAAGCAAACGGGGTGCGCGCAGGAGCGGCTTCAGATTTACCTGTTCCTTAAGCAGTGCTTGGGATGTGAAATGCAATAATGCTTTCTCCGTGAGCACCCAAACACTTTCGTCAATATCGATTGATAGGGCGCGGATCGAATCCGACGCAGAGCCTTGCGCCAGCTTGTTTCCTGAAGAATCAAAATGCAGAAAAACCGCGTAACTGGCGACCCAGAGACTCCCATCGTAGGGATCAAGCGCTAAATATAAAGGGTCGCCGCTCCAACCAGCGACCTTCTTCAGATCCACATCCTTCAGTGTCTGGCCGGTAGCATCGAGTTTAAGAAGGTGTTTATTCAGCAATACCCAAAGCGCTCCATCTTGGAGATTGACGGCAAGCGCTGTCGGTTCACTGGTGATAGTGAATGATGGCACGACCACATTGGTCTCGGGGTCCACGCGTTTGAATGTATTGTGGTCGGCGAACCACATGGCAGGGGACGCATCGGCATGGACTGGGGTAACGGATACCGTTGCAAGAAACAACAGAACGATGATTGCCACCAAAACACTTAGCGTGGAGCGGTGAAGAGTTTGATGCAGTGTATGGGCGCGCATACTATCCCTTTGTTTTTTGGTTTCTGAGGCCGTCAGCGTCACTCGTGCGAAGACGGGCGACAGCGCGGCCTTTAATAAAATAACGGAACACACGACGCACGAATCTTCCCCTTAAAACAAGAAAAGCAGGAGCGCATATAACGGCAATGAACGAGTTCGCGAAAGGGGAAATTATCAAGGTCCTCTCCCAGCTCTTCGGATCGCGCAGTACCTCATCGTCTTTGCACTTTCCCTATGCTAGAAGACAAACTTATTTGTTTCTTTGAAAGTCATATAGGTCGAGTTCCAGAAAGCGTCAAGGAGGCGTGAAGTTACATCTGGGAGGAAACTGTGAGATACCAACGCTAAGACCATGATTGGTCATTTATTTCAGTTTTTCATTGAATTCTGGTGATCAGATCGTTAATAGGCTACATGAATTCAATACATGTCGGGTACAAACTTTACAAGTTAAGGTCGGAACATCAACATCAGTACGAGGCGAACCTCATCGATCCCATGATGAAAAAATGGATTGTGATCAGAAGATGAAAGCACAAGCGTTGGCAAGCTTGTTTGGAACCCAAATAAGCTCGGGAAACAATTTTCTTGAACTAGGCGCCGCGCTTAGACGTGGACTATTCGATTTGTGAGGGATGTCTGCTTCTAGCAGAACGGGCGCTCATGCTAATCATTTAAACAATGTCGTAAGCAGTCATATTCTCTACGACCAAAACGAAACATAACGGTCTTGCCCATGCCTTGGTCCTTAACACTAACTTACGAACACGCTCACTAGTCGCATCCATGCACGCGGCAATACTATGGTTTACAGTACACCATAGTCTGGCCACTTCGATTGCATCCGGAATTTCACAACGTCCGAAAGCGGCGGTCATTTAGTTCGCCAGCTTTCCTCGATGCTTGGCACTCCCTGCCATTTCAATTGCTGCAAGGAAGTCGGCGCACTCTTCGGGCTTGACGATCGAAACGTACTTCGTCGGATTTGGGCCCGCTAGCGAAACCTGTTGCCACTCCGAAGGAACTGCTTTCCCGACCCAGCACCGAAACGCCAGACCGGCAAGCAAGAATCCATGTAACCAGCCAACGTTCGTCTTCGTCGAAGCGGGCTCCGAAACCCAACCTCTAGCATCAATGTTGGGCGACTGCTCGAATAGCCCAACGGAGATCGCGGTTTCAGGAGGAAACCTCGTGGCTCCAAGCAGGTACTGCCGAAATTTTGGCTCATAAGGGCCAAGCCTGCAGCCCCCGTTCATCACGCAGCCTCGCCACATTACACTGGCCGCGAAATACACGATCTGATCGTCGTCGACGTCCTTATTCAGGGATGCCAATACCTTCTTCGGCGTATTCAATCGCGTGATATTCCCGAAAAGCTTGATCCGCCCGTTATCCGGCTCGGTAAGCTCCGCCACATATTCCTCGCGCTTGGAAAGGCGCTGTTCGCAGTCAGCGCACAGAAGATACTTGGTGGTCTGCTTATTGGAAAGGACGGCATTCCCGCCAGCAACATGGACCGGAGCCTTTGCGCCCGCCGGATCAGCATCGCAAACCCTTCTATACGCCCACTTCGGAATCAGATGGCTGTTTTGTAGATCGGCGGTCTTCTGGCAGAGAGCGCAGGTAGCGATCATTTTTCAGGACCTCCGTGGTCATTTGCGCTGATGCGGAAATCGAGCTTCGAACGCCAATTAGGAAGTTTTCACGGTTCGTATACTACGCCGTCGTGGTTCCGCGGCCTGCATGACCGCAGAGGGTTGAACTTTGCTGGTGAAGTTTATCGGAATCGGACGTGGCCCGGTCGCCGGAAGGTCTGCTTCTCTAGATCATTATCCAGATCAACACGTCTTGTCTGCGGCCAACACTGATCAATACACGCGGTCATACTATGGTTTACAGTACACCATAGTTTGGCCAAAACGGCCAAACTATGGTTGCATGCACACAAATGCTAACCCGTTTTTTATTTGGTGGGCCCGCTAGGACTCGAACCTAGGACCAAGGGATTCACTCTGTCCCCGTTGTTTCCAACAGGAGTGGACTATCTCATCGCCCCGATCACAAAATTTCGCGAATCGTTCGGGCGCGGGACGCTCGAGCCTGTGATTAAGGACGCTTAAAGTCCCCAGGTAGTCTCTGCACCTTTCGGAAGTGCGCTTCCGACTTGGCTCAGGATTGCCGACCTTCCAATTTAAATCGAAGATTACGGTTTCCCTGAATTCATCCCGTTCATCTCATATCTTTCGATATGAGCGCACCTTTGAATTGATGAGTCCCCTGCTCTAACCAACTGAGCTACAGGCCCAACGTAGTGGATTCTATCAGTTTTACCCAAGCTTGTACGTTGGTTACCTGACAATCTGAGTTAACGCGCATCAAAATAAAAAGGGCCCATCGGGCCCTTTTTATTTGAACGGTGGATTTGATCAATCCAAGAAGCTGCGCAAATGCTCCGAACGGCTCGGATGACGAAGTTTACGTAGAGCCTTGGCTTCGATTTGACGAATGCGTTCGCGCGTCACGTCAAATTGCTTGCCGACTTCCTCCAGCGTGTGATCGGTATTCATGCCGATGCCAAAACGCATGCGCAGCACTTTGGCTTCACGCGCGGTCAGCGTCTCGAGAATTTCCGAAGTCGCGTATTTCAGGCCGCTGTTGGTGGCGGCATCCGGTGGCGCCACGGAATTGGCGTCTTCGACAAAATCGCCCAAATGCGAATCCTCGTCATCGCCGATGGGTGTTTCCATCGAGATCGGTTCCTTGGCGATTTTGAGCACCTTGCGAATCTTGTCTTCGGGCATGTCCATGCGCACCGCCAGCTCTTCGGGCGTGGCTTCACGGCCCATTTCCTGGAGCATTTGGCGCGAAATGCGGTTCAATTTGTTGATCGTCTCGATCATGTGTACAGGAATACGAATGGTGCGCGCTTGGTCGGCGATGGAGCGCGTGATTGCCTGGCGAATCCACCAGGTGGCGTAAGTCGAAAACTTGTAACCGCGGCGATATTCGAATTTATCCACCGCCTTCATCAAGCCGATATTGCCTTCTTGGATAAGATCCAAAAATTGCAGACCGCGATTGGTGTATTTCTTGGCGATCGAAATCACCAAACGCAAGTTAGCTTCGACCATTTCCTTTTTCGCGCGGCGTGCCTTGGCTTCGCCAATTGACATGCGACGGTTTACTTCTTTCAGTTCACCGATGGGTAAGCCCGCCCGATCTTCCAGCGTTTTGAGTTTGTCTTGGAATGCATGGATAACATCGGTGTTGTTTTCGATAATCGCGCCGTTGCCTTCTCCGCATTTGGCGGCTTTCTTCACCCAACGCTTATTGGTTTCATGGCCGGGGAAGATTTTGATAAAGGTTTTACGCGGCATGCGCGCTTTACTGACGCATACATCCATAATGCCTTTTTCCTGCTCGCGCGCGTATTCCACCAACGAGCGCACGTATTCCACCAAGCGGTTAATCTGCTTGGAGACAAACTTGATCTGCATGAACTCATCGGCCAATTTCGCCTGAATGCGTTTTACTTCGTTGCTGTCGTAGCCCTTTTTCTCAATCGCCTTGAGTAAATTCGTATGCAACTTGCGAATGCGTGCGAAACGAATCAGCGCTTCTTCGCGGTTCGGGCCGGTTTCGTCGTCATCGCTAGCGGCGCCATCAGATTCTTCGTTTTCGTCGACTTCTGTCGGCGCTTTCGCCACGGTCTCATCCGGCAGCGGCACATCGACGGCGTTGGGATCGACAAAATCCACTACTAAATCGTTTAGACGCATTTGATCTATTTCGACCAAATCCATCATGCGCACGACTTCGGCGATAGCAGCGGGGCAAGCGGCAATCGCTTCCGTGGTCTGACGCACGCCGTCTTCGATGCGCTTGGCCAGCTCGATTTCGCCTTCGCGCGTTAGCAATTCCACCGTTCCCATTTCGCGCATGTACATGCGCACAGGATCGGTGGTGCGACCGAATTCGCTATCGACCGCGGAAGTAACGACTTGCTCAGCCTCTTCGGCGGCTTCTTCTTCGTCTTCTGGCGGCGCGGTCTCGGTGGTTTTCAGCAACAAGGTATCCGGATCGGGCGCTTCGTCGTAAACCGCGATGCCCATATCGTTAATCATGTTCACCACCGCTTCGATCTGATCGGTGTCATGAACGTCTTCGGGCAAATGATCGTTAATCTCACGATAAGTGAGAAAACCTTGCTCCTTGCCCTGAATAATCAATTTTTTGAGCTGCGAACGTTGTGTTTCCTGATCCATTGCGACCTGTACCTAAATAGTGTGCGTTGCCTGCCTAAAACTTTGAGCCGGAAAGTAAAAACCAGAAATTATAGCTTAAATGGTGACCTACCCCAAACATTTCAATGCTGCGATGAAGACGGGCGGGACGAGCTTTTCTTCTGCATCAATAAACGTGCCAGTTCATCTTTTTCAGCGGCATCTAAGCCGCTGGCGTCCTGCTTTTGCAATAATCGCGCCGTTCGTTGTTTGGCCGATGTGTCACAAAGACGATCGATAACCCCATTAAATTCCGCTTCGATATCTTGCTCGAGGGCCGGATGCTGCCAAAAGGCGAGCTTAGCCAAATGCGGGTGATAATCGCTGTCGCGAAAATTTTCCACGATCACGGCCGCCGTCTTCCATGCAGGGTTGGCTTGCAACAAACGTTGTAACTCTAAAAATAAAGGCATTCCGGGTAAATCCAATTGGGCCAGTTCGTGCTCGTCTTTCACTTTGGCGGCTAATTCCGGTCGCTGTAACAACATGGCGATAGCCAGGCGCACTACCGAAGGTGGCTCGCGTGGAACTCCGAAAGGACGCGGACCCGATTTCGCTGAACGCGTGGGCGGTGGCGTGGCCGCCAAAGCATCGAGCTTGTCCGAATCGATGCGGCTTAGTTCGGCTAAACGATCCAACATCATTTGATGCAATACACCCACTGGCATCTTGGACAGGAGTGGGCGGGCAAGTTCCACCAAACGCGCCCGGCCATCGAGACGGCCCAAATCCACCTGTTGCACGAGCGTTCCAAACAGATAATCGGGAAGTGGGCTCGCGCTTTGCAACCGCGCCAAAAACGCCTCATGCCCTTCTTTGCGTATCAGGCTGTCTGGATCTTCGCCCTCGGGCAAAAATAAGAAACTGGCTTGGCGGCCTTCGCGCAATACCGTCAGCGCATTTTCCATGGCGCGCCACGCGGCATCGCGACCCGCGTGGTCGCCGTCGAAACAAAAAATTACTTCGGGGGCATGGCGGTACAATCTTTCCAGATGGTCGCGCGTGGTCGCGGTGCCGAGAGTCGCCACGGCGAAGTCAACGCCAAATTGCGCCAGCGCCACGACATCCATATAGCCTTCCACCACCAATACGCGGTTTTCGCGCTTGATGGCTTCACGCGCGTGATACAGGCCATAGAGTTCACGGCCTTTATGGAACAGCGGTGTTTCGGGGGAGTTAAGATACTTCGGCTCGCCTTTATCGATGATGCGTCCGCCGAAGGCGACGATGCGTCCGCGATAATCTTCAATCGGAAACATCACGCGATCGCGAAAGCGATCGTAGTAACCGCTGCTGTCTTTTTTAACCGCCAAGCCCGCGCGCGTCAACTGCGCGCGCGCGGTTTCATCCTTGCCTAAGGCGCGCAATAAATTATCCCAGCCATCGGGAACAAAACCTAAACCGAATTCGTGCGCGATCTCACCCGTGATGCCGCGTTTTTTCAGATAATCCACCGCGCGCGCTGATTGCGGATGTTCACGCAACTGCTGGCGATAAAAGCGCGCGGCATCGCGCAACACCTCGAATAAATCCGCGCCCGAGTCAGCATGGGATTCCGTCGCCGTTTGCGTCTCTTGCGGCATGGGCAAGCCCGCGCGCCGCGCCAACTCCTCCACGGCTTCGACAAACCCCATGTGCTCGTAATCCATTAAAAAACCAATCGCGGTCCCATGCACGCCGCAACCAAAACAATGAAAAAATTGTTTATCGGCGCTAACGGTGAACGACGGGGTTTTTTCCTCGTGGAACGGGCAGCAAGCCTTGTAATCCTTGCCGGCTTTTTTGAGCGGCACGCGCGCATCGATGACATCGACGATGTCGGTGCGCGCGATTAAGTCATCGATAAATGTTTTGGGGATGCGGCCAGCCATGAGGGTATTCTAATCAGGCCGCTAACCAGCGGAAATGAAAACAGTAAAGCCTGGTTTTACAGCGATTAAAACGATGGTTTTTAAGCGCCGCCGAGCTTGGCTTTGATTTTTCCGCTGACTTGGCCCATGTCAGCGCGACCTTGAAGTTTAGGCTTAAGCGCCGCCATCACTTTGCCCATGTCCTTGACGGAAACGGCGCCAGTCTCGCTAACGGCCTGCGCGATCAAAGCATCAACTTCAGCGCTGGATAAAGCTTGCGGCATGTAAACTTGCCAGATAGCGATATCGCGCGATTCTTTGTCGACTAAATCTTGGCGTGCACCTTTGGTGAACTGTTCCACGGCTTCGCGCGATTGCTTGATCAACTTGTCGATCACCGCCAACACTTGTACATCATCGAGAGTCACGCGTTCATCGACTTCGCGTCGCTGGATCGCGGCGCTCAACATGCGCAGCGAGGCCAGGCGCGACTCGTTTTTGTCACGCATGGCCTGCTTGATGTCGTCTTTGATTTTTTCCTTGAGGCTCATCGCCTAAGGCAATGGACTACGGACGAGATGAGGATGACGTCGCGGCGGCGGGCGCGGGTGGACGAATGCCAGCGCGGCGCATTAATTTTTTGAGCTCGCGCTTGCGCGCGGCAGCGGCTTTACGCTTGCGAATCTCGGTCGGTTTTTCGTAATGTTCGCGCCGACGCATTTCGGTAAACACACCGGCCTTTTCGCACGAGCGGCGAAAACGGCGCAGCGCCATTTCAAACGGTTCGTTATCTTTAACCCGGACTGAAGGCATTGTTCTCCTCGCAAATAAACTTAAACAGCTCTAGTGAAGCCACGGAAAGGCGGCGATTCTATAGATTCCCGCCGGATTTGTACATCTTAGCCAGCAAATCGGCTGGCACCGTGTAAAATCGGCCCATGCGTGTGCTTGGCCTTGAAACCTCTTGTGATGACACTGGCGTTGCCCTGTACGACTCAGAACGGGGTCTGCTGGCGCATCGGTTATATTCCCAAACCGCCTTGCACCTCGATTATGGCGGGGTCGTGCCAGAATTAGCCTCGCGCGACCATATTCGCAAGGCCCTGCCCCTGATTCAGGCGGTGATGTATGAAGCCCAAACTAACCCGAAACAGATTAATGGTATCGCCTACACCCTGGGCCCAGGTTTGGCCGGGGCTTTGCTGGTAGGGGCAGCCTTAGGACGTTCCTTGGCCTTTGCTTGGAATGTGCCCTGTATCGGGGTTCATCATATGGAAGGGCATTTGCTCTCGCCCATGCTCGAAGCGAACCCGCCAAGCTTTCCCTTTACCGCTTTGCTGGTTTCGGGCGGACATACATTGTTAGCGGATATACAAAAGCTTGGTGACTACCAGATTCTCGGAGAATCGCTGGACGATGCCGTGGGCGAAGCTTTCGACAAAACCGCGAAACTGCTAGGCCTGGGCTATCCAGGCGGTCCAGCGATTGCGCGCGCGGCGCTGCAGGGTAACCGCCAGGCTTTTCAGTTTCCGCGCCCCATGACCGAAACCCGTAAAACCCATGGCGCTCATCCAGGGCTTAACTTTAGTTTCAGCGGCTTAAAAACCGCGGTGGCGACCGCGATACAAAACCAAAAACTGACGCCTGAATTCATCGCCGATATCGCCGCAAGTTTCGAAGCGGCTGCGGTGGATGTGCTCGCCATCAAATGTGAGTGGGCTTTGCAAAAAACGGGGGCTCAACAATTGGTAGTCGCGGGCGGTGTTAGCGCCAATCAACAGCTGCGCGCACGCCTGCAAAAACTTTCGCAAAAAATGGGAGTGCGGGTTTATTTTCCGCGCGCGGAATTCTCAACGGATAACGGCGCCATGATCGCCTACGCTGGTTTTTTACGGCTAGCGGCGGGACAACATGAGCCGCTGTCTTTCAGTGCGCGCCCACGCTGGGGCATAGAAGAATTATCGGGGCTTTAAAAAAATTAAACCCCGTCAGAAGGACGAGGTTTAATCGAATACCTATCGTTAGCAAACGATTAACGGCACTCAGGCTTATTCCGATTGGCTTCATAAAAACAATCATCCGTGTCTGTTTGGGTGTCGCTGGTTGCGCTAGCGTGGGCCTGCAAAGTCGAGGCTCGCGCGGGTCCGGCTAAAACTAACATTAACAATGTACTGACAAGGGCTGTCTTCAACATACGCACTCCAATTAATTTATAAGGACATAAAAAAATACCCAGCTTGGATTTTTAGCCGGGTACACCTAAAAACGACGTATCTAAGTGCAACCTCCGTGCCAACGACCAATAGGCGAAGGTGTGTGCAACAAATCGCTTAAGGAATAATAATTTCGATATTTGGACGTCAGGAACCGAGAGATTTTGCTTTCGCAGCTTGCCGAAGAACCGCCATTTAACTGCAAGATTGCGTCAGTTCAGAGCGATAGAAAATTACGTGGGGCTACTTGCCGATACGAGTTTCGGTACCTGCCAGCAGCTTACGAATATTGGCGCTATGCCGCCATATTAAAATACCCGTCATGGTCAACATGCTGGCGAGATAAGCCAGGCCAGGCGACAACCAGGCTACATACAAGGGCGCCATCACTGCCGCTGTCAGGGCGGCAAGCGAGGAATAGCGAAATAAAATCGCCATCGCCACCCAAGTAATCAGCAACAATAATCCAACCCACGGATTGATCGCCAGCCACGCCCCCAAGGCCGTGGCCACGCCCTTACCACCGCGGAAACCAAAGAACACAGGGAACAGATGTCCCAGAAACACGCTAAAGCCGGTTAAGGCAATGATCGTCGCATCCGCGGTGAAGGCGCGCGCCAGCAATACCGCCACGACACCTTTCAATAAATCTCCCGCGAGCGTGAGCAGCGCGGCGGTTTTGCCGCCGTAACGCAAAATATTCGTGGCGCCAGGATTTTTAGAACCGACTTCGCGCGGATCGGAAAGCCCCATGACGCGCGCGATCACCACGGCGCTAGAAATCGAACCCAAGAGGTAAGCCAAGACCGGGAGAAAATAAAGCCACATGAGTTAATTGGACCTTGTTCGGCAAGACAGCATCAAGACAGTAACCGGTGTTTTCGTTATAGTTCAATCCTGATGGATATTATCTACCTCCACGACCTCAAGATCGAGTGCGTCATCGGCATTTGGGAATGGGAACGCCGCATTAAGCAAACCGTCATCATCGACCTGGACATGGCCGCGGACATTCGCCGCGCCGCGACCAGCGACCATATTGACGATACGCTTAACTATAAGGCCGTGGCCAAACGCGTTATTGAATTCGTCGGCAACTCGCAGTTTCAACTGGTGGAAACCATGGCCGAAAAAGTCGCGGAGATTCTGCTCACGGAGTTCAAGCTCAAATGGACACGAGTGCGTGTCAATAAAAGAGGCGCGGTACGCGGCGCGGGCGATGTTGGTGTCATCATTGAGCGCGGCGAGAAGAGTTAATAATTGCCCTGTTTCTGGTCATCCCGCCTACAAAATGCCTCAGGTCTTTGTCAGTATCGGCAGCAATATCGACCGCAAGAAAAATATTCGTGGAGCGGTGCGTGAATTGGCGAGGCACTATGGTGCGCTTAACCTTTCCCCAGTTTATGAGTGCAAGGCTTATGGATTTGAGGGCGAAGATTTTTATAATCTAGTCGTAAGCTTTGAAACCGATGAATCCGCGGATCAAATCAAAAGCCTGCTGTCACAGATCGAAGACCAGTTCGGCCGCCTGCGCGAAGAAAATCGCTTTAGTTCGCGCACGCTGGATCTCGACTTGTTGCTACACGGACAAACGATGCGTCATGCCGATCGTATCAACTTACCGCATCCCGATATCGAACGTTATGCTTTCGTGCTTGGTCCGCTGGCGGACATCGCACCGAATTTGCGGCATCCTGAAACTGGATTCACCTACGAACAAATGTGGAAAAAGTTAAGCGCGGGGAAACAAGAAATCTGGAAAACGGATTTTGATCCGCAACTATAAAACTCTGTCTAAAGCTACATCACTACCGATCGGCCGCCGTCCATCGCCAGCACCTGTCCGGTCATAAAACTGGCGTCGCGAATAAGAAATAACGCGGTGCGCGCCACGTCGCTCGGATCTCCCGAACGCTTAAGCGGCGTGCGCGAAATAATGCGCTGCTTGGACATTTCGTCCAAATCTTTCGACGGCCACAGAATCACGCCAGGCGCGATGGCGTTCACGCGTATGTCGGGAGCCAATTCACGCGCCAAGGCTTTGGTTAACATGATGACGCCTGCTTTGGCGACGCTGTAGATGGGGTAACCGATTAAGGGGCGTTGTCCATAAATATCGGCGATGTTAATAACACAGCCGCCAAATTTTTTTAGATGCGGCGCCGCGGCCTGCGCCAAAAAATACGGCGCCTTGAGATTGGTGCCGATTATATCGTCCCATTGCGATTCGGTGGCTTCACTCACGGGGGTGGGATAAAAACGCGAGGCGTTGTTAATTAAGACATCGAGACGATCGAAGGACTCGACCGTTTCAAACACCAGATTCCTGGCCAAGCGTTCGCCATTGTTGAGATCGCCGCGCACCAGCATGACCGATTCGGGGCGCACTTGATGCAATTCCGCTTGTAGAGCATGGGCGGCCTTTTCCGAAGTGTGATAATGAATCACCAGCTTCATGCCCTGGGCATGCAACAGACGCGCGATATCGGCGCCGATGCGCTGCGCCCCGCCCGTAATCAGGGCGACTTTGCCTTCGAGGGAGTTGTCGGCCATAAAGTAGAATGCCTATTTGTTATCGTTCATTCGTCTTAACCACGGAATCCAGTATAGTTCTTTATCTTCTAACAATACCGGTTGCCAGCCCCAAGGCCAAGAGCCCATGACTGCCCGTCATCATAACGGTAACACCGCCGATCCCAATTCACGCATGCTGCCGCTACCCGAGCCCGAGGAAATCGCGCACGGCGAGGAGCTCGCGCGCCATGTGCGTCAGGAAATGACGGCCGCGGGCGGCGCTATCTCGTTTGCGCGTTTCATGGAGCTGGCCTTGTACGCACCGGGCCTGGGTTACTACGCTGCGGGCAAGAAAAAATTCGGCGCCGCGGGCGACTTCGTCACCGCGCCTGAAATCGGTTCCTTGTTCGCCCGTTGTCTCGCGCGCCAGTGCCAAGAAATTCTCACAGCGCTGACCAGCGGCGATATTTTGGAGGTCGGTGCTGGCAGCGGCGTATTGGCCGCGCAGTTGCTACAGGAATTGGACACGCTCGGCAGCCTGCCTAAAAATTATTTCATTCTGGATCTCAGCGCTGAGCTGCGCGCGCGCCAAGCACAAACCATTCAACGCCAAGCGCCGCATTTGTTGGCGCGCGTCCACTGGCTCGATTCGCTGCCAGACGATTTTCATGGCATGGTGCTCGGCAACGAATTGCTCGACGCCATGCCCGTGGAGCGTTTTTGCCTGACGCCCACTGGCGTTAATCAACTACACGTTGCTTGGGAAAACGAGCGTTTTGTGTGGCGCAAAAATCCCGCGCCGCTTGTTATGCAGAATCGCATCCAAGCATTCAATTTAGCGCCTGACTATACCTCGGAAATTAATTTTCACGCCGAAGCCTGGATACGCAGTGTTGCCGATTGCCTCAAGCAAGGAGCGATTTTGCTGATCGATTACGGCTTCCCGCGCACCGAGTTTTATCATGCGCAACGCAGTCAAGGCACGTTAATGTGTCATTATCGTCATCGCGCGCATGACGATCCGTTGATTTTGCTTGGTTTGCAAGATATCACCGCGCACGTGGATTTCAGCGCCATCGCTGAAGCGGGCGTTGACGCTGGACTATCTTTGTTGGGTTATGCCTCGCAAGCGGCGTTTCTAATCGGTTGCGGACTAGAGTCGCTCACCACTCCATCCGATCCACAGAATGTGCGTGCACATCTTGAGCTCACTCAACAAATTAAAAAATTAACCTTGCCGCACGAGATGGGCGAGCTTTATAAAGTGATCGCGCTAGGTCGAGGCTTGACTGAACCTCTGCTCGGTTTCAGTTTTCAAGATAGGCGTGGGCGGCTCTAAAATAAAACCAGGAAAGTAAAATGATCCAAGTTATTTTGACCGACATTGAAGGCACCACGTCGTCGCTTTCCTTTGTCAAAGACGTACTGTTTCCTTATTCACGGCAGCGCCTGGCGGAATTTGTACGGCAGCAGGCGCAGGCATCGAACGTGCACCAGCAACTGGAAGAAATAAACCACGTGATGGGCAAAACGCTAAGCACGGACGAAATTATCCAGCAGCTGATTCGTTGGATCGATGAAGATAAAAAAATCACGCCGCTGAAAGCCTTGCAAGGCATGATCTGGGAACAAGGCTATAAAAAAGGCGACTTCAAAGGGCACGTCTACGAAGACGCATTGCGTCATTTGAAAAAATGGAAACAAAGCGGTAAACGGTTGTATGTTTTTTCTTCCGGTTCAGTTTACGCGCAGAAACTGCTTTTCGCTCATACCGCCTATGGCGATTTAACGCCGCTTTTCTCGGGCTATTTCGACACCACCATCGGCAACAAACGCGAGGTCGAGTCTTACCGCAAAATCACCGCGGCCATCGGCGTAGCGGCGAACGAGATTCTGTTTTTATCGGATATTAAAGAAGAACTGGACGCCGCGCACGCGGCGGGCCTGCAAACGGCATGGTTGGTGCGAGATGGAACTCATGAACCCACCACTCATCCACAAGCAAAAAACTTCGATGAGATCGCGCTTTAAACCTGGCGTCCCCAAAGATCGTGCTCGCTCACGCGCGTAATTTTCACCTGACAGAATTCGCCCGGCTTCAATCCTTTCGCGCCTTCGACATAAACAACGCCATCAATTTCCGGAGCATCGGCGCTGGAACGCGCCATTGCGATATCACCGTCTAGTTGATCGACCAGCACCGTTAACGTCTTGCCGATTTTACGCTTTAATTTTTCCGCGGAAATTTTTGCTTGAACTTCCATGAAACGCGCTAAGCGCTGTTGCTTTACTTCCTCGGGCACCGCGTCAGGCAAGGCATTGGCAACCGCGCCGTCGACGGCGGAATAAGCAAAGGCGCCGACACGATCCAACTGCGCGGCGCGCAGGAATGCCAGCAATTCTTCAAATTCATTTTCAGTCTCGCCCGGAAAACCAACGATGAAAGTCGAGCGCAAAGTGATGTCGGGACACTGCGCGCGCCATTGTTCAATGCGCGCCAAATTATTCTCCGCATTCGCGGGGCGTTTCATGAGTTTAAGAATTCGTGCGCTGGCGTGCTGCAATGGCACGTCGAGATACGGCAGGATTTTTCCCGCGGCCATGAGCGGAATGACGTCATCCACGTGCGGATAAGGATAAACGTAGTGCAAACGCACCCACACACCGAGCTCGCCCAAGGCTTGGGCCAATTCCACCATGCGCGTCTTGACCGGCCGGCCGCGCCAGAAACCGCTGCGGTATTTCACGTCCACGCCGTAGGCGCTGGTGTCTTGCGAAATGACCAGTAACTCTTTTACGCCCGCTTTGACTAAATTCTCCGCTTCTTGCAGCACCTCGCCGATATCGCGGCTGACCAGATCGCCGCGCATTGAAGGAATGATGCAAAACGTGCAGCGATGATTACAGCCTTCGGCGATTTTAAGATAAGCATAATGCCGCGGTGTGAGCTTGATGCCCGCGGGCGGCACCAGATCGACGTAAGGATCGTGCGGTTTGGGCAAGTGCGCGTGCACCGCTTGCATGACTTCATCGAGCGCGTGCGGGCCGGTGACGGCCAATACTTGCGGGTGAGTTTGTTTAACGATGTCGCCCTTCGCGCCTAAACATCCGGTGACAATCACGCGTCCGTTCTCGGCCAACGCTTCGCCGATGGCGTCCAGGGATTCTTCCACCGCGGCGTCGATGAAACCGCAGGTATTGATCACAACCAGATCGGCGCCTTGGTAATCGGGCGAAATCGCATAACCTTCGGCGCGCAGCTGCGTGAGAATACGCTCGGAATCGACCAGCGCCTTGGGGCAACCGAGGCTGACAAAACCCACGCGGGAAGCCGTTGCCGTTCCAGTGTTAGCACCCGGACGTGATGAACTTGTTTTAGCCACGATGTTTACTCGATTTTAAGGTAGGCAAAACCTTGGTGCTGCAGCTCTTCGATGCGTACGACGCCAGAGCGCACTACTTCAACGCCAGGAATTAATTTTTTAGCATCGAGTCCAGCTTGCTCACGGGTGATGCCGCACAGTTCGAATTTCACGCCATACGAGTCGTGCAGCGTCGCCAAGCGACCGAGTAAATTTTCGCGGCGCTTTTTTAATTCCGCGTCTTCGGCAAACGGCGTCTTCGCCAGCGGGTCTTTGGTCACGAAACGAATTCCATAAGAAACGAACACAATGCGTATGTCGTAATCCGCCAAATTTTCCTGATAGACCGCGACCATGTTATTGATATTGGTCAGCATGGTGCTGAAACGGCGCGCGTCGGCGAAATCCGCATGGTATACCACTTTAATGACATTATCCTTGGCTTGGGCCGCGGGCGGTTGATCCGCCGCCATAGCATTCATCGCAAAAAATATTGGCAGCGCTAGTAAGAATAACCGCGCCAAAAAATAATCAGATCGAATTTTCATGTGGCACCTGCTCTAAAAAATATTTATGCCTCGGACGCGGGAGGCGTGGGCGACAATGATAACACTTGCCGCACCGCGGCGATGCGCGCCTCGAGGATACGCGCGCCAATGTCCGGTCCTTTGCCGCCTTGAGCGGCGACAGCGGCGGCGTCGACCGAACGCGCTGCCTTGAAAACACGGCGAAAAATATCCGCTGGCAGGTAGGGTTTATCCTCGCTGCCCGAACGGCCGCGAAAATCGGCTTCGCACGCCAATACAAACATTTCGACGCGCTCGGGGCGGCGGAAAGCGTCCATGGCTTCGAGCGTATCCACCGCGGTCGCGGGGCGCAGCTCGGCAATCTTGTGGCAATGGGCGTGATAACGCGCGGTGATCAAAGCGATATCGCGATAGTCGTTGGGCACGCGAAATCGCTGACACAGATTTTTTACCAATTCAGCGCCACGCGCTTCATGGCCGATATGCCGCGGCCATTCGCTCGGCGGCGTCGTGCCCTTGCCCAGATCGTGCATCAGCGCCGCGAAACGCACTGGCGCATCGGGTGAAAGTTTCGCCGCTTGATCCAAAACCAGCATGACGTGCACGCCCGTGTCCACTTCCGGATGATGTTTTTGCGGCTGCGGCACGCCGAAGAGCGCGTCGATTTCGGGAAATAAACGCTGCAAGGCGCCACAACCGCGCAGCACTTCGAAAAAACGCGAAGGCCTGTCTTCGCCGAGCGCGCGTTCCAATTCGATCCATACCCGTTCGGGAACTAAATGATCCACCTCGCCCGCTTCGACCATCTGGCGCATGAGCTTGTTAGTGCCATGCGCCACGTGAAATCCCCATTTGGCAAAACGCGCGGCGAAGCGCGCCACGCGCAGAATCCGCACCGGGTCCTCGGCAAACGCATCGGACACGTGGCGCAGCACGCCGTTGCGCAAATCTTCGGCGCCATTAAAAGGATCGACCAAATTTCCTTGCTCGTCCTCAGCCATGGCGTTGATGGTGAGATCGCGGCGGCGCAGATCATCTTCCAGCGTCACATCGGGCGCGGCATACACCGTGAAGCCTTTATAACCGCGGCCCGACTTGCGCTCGGTGCGCGCTAAGGCATATTCCTCTTTGGTTTGCGGATGCAAGAACACGGGGAAATCGGCGCCCACGGGCTTGAAGCCCTGCGCCACCATTTCTTCAGGCGTGGCGCCGACCACCACGTAGTCGCGGTCCTGGGTGGACAAGCCCAGCAGCTTGTCGCGCACCGCGCCGCCGACGAGATAGATTTTCATAATGCCATGCTAATGTGTGTATGCCATGAACGCCAAGCAGCGATTTTACATCACCCCTGTTGTGCGCCTCCTTACCCTGCTTCTGCTGTTGCTGCTTGGCGGCTGCGCCAATCCTCTCTATTACGTCCAAGCGCTACAGGGCCAGATGGAGATACTTAACAAGCGTCGCGCCATAGAAGATGTGCTGGCGGATCCGACAACGCCGCCTGAAATAAAACAGAAATTAGCACTCGTCATGCGCCTGCGAGCATTTGCCAGTCAAGAGTTGCAGCTTCCCGATAACCGCAGCTATCGCAGCTACACCGATTTACAGCGTCCGTTCGCGGTGTGGAATGTATTTGCCGCGCCAGAACTGTCACTGGAGCCCAAGAAATGGTGCTTCGTCGTGGCCGGTTGCGTGCCCTATCGCGGTTATTTCGCGCGCGCCAAGGCCGAACAATTCGCCGCTAAACTGAAGCACGAAAATTACGATGTGTACGTCGGCGGCGTGCCCGCATACTCGACTTTGGGCTGGTTCAACGATCCAGTGCTCAATACTTTTATTAATCGTCCAGAAGCCGATATCGCCGCCTTGTTATTTCATGAACTGGCGCATCAAAAAATTTATTTAAGCGGCGATACCACTTTCAACGAATCCTTCGCCACGGCCGTGGAACTCGAAGGCGTCAAACGCTGGTTCGATAGCAGCGGCAATCCGCGACAAGCGTTGGCATATCGCCAAAAATTACAACGGCGCGAGGTCTTCATTCAGCTGCTGCTAAAACATCGCGCGCATCTCAAGGAAATTTACACTTCTAACATAAGCGATGCCGAAAAACGCGCGGCTAAAACGCGCGTGTTCGCCGATTTGCGCGCGGATTACGCCGCGCTCAAGCAATCCTGGGGTGGCGATACCGATTTCGATGGCTGGTTCAAACAAGACCTCAACAACGCGCATTTGGCCGCGGTCGGTTTATACACCCGTTATGTCGAGGCATTGCAAATGATTTTGACGCGGCAAGCTGGAAACTTGACGGCCTTTTATCGAGAAGTGGAACGAATTAAACATCTGGATGCCAATGAGCGCGCGACCATTCTCAACGGCGACAAGACCAAGCAATAAAGTCAATGCGGCACGAGATAAGTCGGCGCGATTTCTTCCAGACTCGCTGGAGCAATGTTAAGAACAGCGGGAAAACCCTGATCGCAAACGCTGTCTACTTTAAGCGAGCGATAATTATCGAGCGAAAACGGTTTGCCTGGAAAAAATTCCAGCGTCGCGGCCTGGAGATAAGACAAAGTATCGTTCAGGTCGACGATGTAAATTCGTTTGTCGATTAGCCGTGCCGCGTAGTCGAGGATCTGACGCAAGCTATAAACCCGCGGACCGCAAAGGTCATAGCGCTTACCGAAGGTCTGGTGATTATCGAGCGAGTTCACGAAGGCCTGCGCCACATCCTCGACATATACCGGCTGAAACCGCGCCTCGGGACAAGCCAGCGGGAATACGCCTGGCGCCAAACGCAGCAGCACCGCGAAACGATTCAAGAAGCTATCGTGCGGACCGAAAATCACCGAGGGCCGAAAACTGGTGACATGAAATTCGGCGCCGCCAGCGCGGTGCAGAATATCCTCGCCCTGCGCCTTGGTGCGCAGATAAAAACTCGGCGCTTGCGGCGTTGCTTGTAAAGCGCTCATGTGCAGCAAGCGCTTAATGCCAGTTTGACGACAGGCTTGCGCTATTTTCTCGGGCAATTCCACGTGAGCGCGCGTAAAACCTCGGCCGTCACGGCCTTTCTCGTTGAGAATGCCGATCAAATTGATCACCGTATCCTTGCCCGTGAATTGATTTTGCAAAAAGCTCGTATCGTGCACGTCCCCTTCGACTAAATTCACCGTCGGCAATACCAATAGATCGCGATGGCGTTCGCGACGGCGCGTGAGAATGACTACCTCGTGCTCAGCTTGCGCCAAACGCGTAGCAAGACGCCGACCGACAAAACCGGTTCCACCGAGGAGACAAATCTTATGTATCGCCATATATCGCTATTCAAACTTTAAAAAATAAATTAAGACTCATCCAACTTACCGACAAGGCGATGAATGAGAATTGAAATAAAAAAATATTAATACTAAGAGGAGATAGCGCAGTCTTTATCGTCAGGCTGGAAAACAAAATATCCGTTTTGTCTGCGTTTGGCCACATACATCGCGATGTCAGCACATTTAAATAGGCCAATCATATCCTGCGCGTGTTCCGGGTATACGGCAATACCTATGCTACAGGCGCCAACAATCGATTGGCCCTCGAATATAAACGGCGGTTCCAGAACTTTAAACAGCTTATGCGTGACATGAGCGGCAATCGCCATATTCGTAGCAGGAAGCACGATGACAAATTCATCGCCACCGATGCGGCCGAGCGTGTCCGATTCCCGCAGAGCACTGCGCAAACGCAGGCTAAATTCTTTCAACAATAGATCGCCCACGTTGTGGCCGAGGGTATCGTTAATGTTCTTGAATTTATCCAGATCGATCATGATCAGCGCCAGCGGTTTATTTTCGCGCTTGGCGCTCGCCATTCCGTGACGCAAGCGATCTTGGAATAAAGTACGGTTGGGAAGACCCGTGAGCGTATCGTGCAATGCTAGGTGCTCAAGCTCTTTCATGGCGTCGGCTAACGCCGCCGTGCGCTGGGAAACGCGTTGCTCCAGCTCCACGTTCAAGTTCTGCAGCTCCTTCTGATATCTTTCGGCTTGCTCACGCGCTTTATTCATTTCCTCGAAAAAAGTGGCGTTCTCGATGGCGAAACTAACTTGGTTGGCAAAAAGTGTAAGCAGGTCTAAATCGCGTTTGGTAAAATCGCCGCCACCGATTTTATTGATGCCGGCCAGCCCACCGAGAAAATGGCGCTTGCCCACCAAGGGCACCAGAATAACGCTTCCTGCTTCTTTCTCCCATTTGTTTCGTTCCGCTTCGTCCAACTCATCCAGCACGCCGCGCCACCAAGCGCGTTTATGGCGCCATACCCAACCGCAAACACCCAAATCCAAAGGCAAGGATTCGCCGACGATCTCATCGGCGTTTTTACCGCAGCCAGCATGATAGGTGTAATGAGCGCAGTCCTCGTCCAAAATGGGAATCAGAACTGTCTCCGCCAAGATGAGGCTGCGGGCGCGTTCCACCACCAAGCGCAACAACTTTTCAAGATCGAGTTCGCTGCTGACGGCATCGGCGGTTTCCTTGAGCAACTCAATTTCCACCGCGCGGTCACGCAGCTCGCTTTCCAGCGCTAGGATGCGTTGTTGTGCTGAAAGAATTTTTTGGTCCATGAATTTATCCGCAGCTTATGCCAGCTGGGGTTTTTTACTTAGTCTACATCAAGAATCGCCAAAGAGATTAGCGCTTCTCATGTCAACAAAAAAAAAGGGGGGGTAAAAGGGTAGACTTACCCGAAAATGGGCTACTGCTCTACGGGCGCAATGCTTGGCATGCGTTCGCGCAAACGCGTTGGCTTATTGGCCAAACGATAATCGTAAATAGTGGTGAACGACATCACATTTTTCACGTAATCGCGCGTCTCATTGAAGGGAATCGTGTCCACCCAAATATCGGCATCCAATGGTTTGTTATTGGGCAACCAATTGTGCACTCGATTCGGTCCCGCATTGTACGATGCGGTGGCTAACACTTCGTGCCCCTGATGACGTGTCAGCACTTCCTTGAGATAGCTCGCGCCCAAGCGCAGATTGTTTTCTATATCGAGAATCGCGCGGTTGTTGTGAATCGGAATTTTGAGCTTGCGGCCAGCCAGCCGGCCGGTGGCGGGCATGAGCTGCATCAATCCCAAGGCGCCCGCTTGCGAACGCGCATCCACCACAAACGCCGATTCCTGACGCACCACGCCATACACCCAGCCGGCGTCGATTCCATATTGAGAAGCATTGTTTTCAATCATGTCGCGATATAGCAGAGGAAAGCGCAATTCCAGATCGTCCAGATGATCGCTGCGCGCCACCGTTAAAATCGCGCGATCGTGCCAACCCCATTGGCGCGCGATCACCGCGGCCACCGCGAGCTCGCGATTATTCATGCGCCGCGTGGTCCAATTCCATTGACGGCGCGCGTCCGTCAACTGGCCCATTTGATAAAACTCCTGCGCCATCTGAATGCCAGGACGGGCGAGCATGGCGCTGACTTCCTCGGGGCTGGCTTCCACGCTGACATGCTGCATGGAGTAATCAACGCCCGCGCGATCAGCGGCGAGAAAACCGTAATAGCTGCGGTCACGCGCCAAACTTTGGTAAAGACTGCGCGCTTCGTCTTCGTTGCCAGTAGCTTCCAAAATGCGCGCGGTCCAATAACGCCACTGGCTGTCGCGCTGTTGTTCTTGACTCAATCCAGCGATAAATCGTTTCGCGGTTTCCCATTGCCCAGTACGCAGCGCCGCTTTGACGCGCCACAAGGCCAGCGTCTCATCGCCGCGTTCCGCCGATACCGCGGACAACCATTGCAGCGCCTGCGGCAAATGTTCTTGCGCCGCGAGTATGCCGATGTAGCGCAAGACGTAGTTGTCGTCTTCGCCGAAGAATTCATATTTTTTCTTGAGAAACGCCCATTGCACCATGGCTTCCTCGGGATCACGATTGGCCAGGCGCACCACGCCTTGCTTGACGATCATGCGCGCCACGGGCGTTTCCACCGGGTAAGTGATGCCGCGCAATTCGCGCACCGGATCGCGATACATCGCTTGCCAACGCTTCACCCAAATACGTTCGGATGGCTCGAGATAAGAACTCAGTTCGCTGGCCACCTCCAAATGACGCGCTTCCATGGCGAGACGAATGCGTTCCCAGATTTTTTCGCTGGTCATGTGTCCGGCTTTTTTCCATGCGGCAAACACCGGATCACAGGCCGCGGGCAAGGATCGGCCGGTGAACCATAGCTTTTCCACTTCCGCCATGAGCGGCGCCTGTTGTTCGCTGGTCTTCAGCAAATAGCGCAAGCGTATGCACTGTAATTCAGCATCGTCTTCAATATCTTGATATTCCTTGATGAAATTATCCCAATCTCCACGGTTCGCCAGGAAACGCAGCCATTTCTTGCGTATCACGTCGCTGATCGGAGCCTGACTGTTGTCCTCGAGAAAACGATGGATTTCGCTGGCGGGCGTCGCCGGAATGCGATTTTTCAAGTTCTCGTAATCGAGATAGCCTTGCAAAATGTAGCCCTGCAGACGCTCGGACAATTTTTTAAAACGGCTGTATTGTCCTGACTTAACGGCTTCCAGCGCCGTTAGATAATCACGGCGATGGCTTTCCTCCTCGGCGCTCGGCGCATCCAGCGCTAAGACGCGAGGTGCCAGCATCAGGCAACCGATCAGGTACAGGAAAATGAAATTAAATGGTTTCATACTGCTGTTAATTATATAGACAACACGCTCCAAAAAAATGCAGAAATAAATTTTATCGGATGAAGGGTATATCCCATGACAATCGAAACGATCAATCCCACAACTGGCGAACGGTTAAAGATATTTGATACGTGGAATGACAAACAGTTAGACGCAGCGTTGGCACAAACGGCCGCGGCCAATCCTGCGTGGCAGGCTAGCACTTTTTCACAACGTTCAAGCTTATTCAAAAATCTTGCCGCTGAATTACGCCGCGATAGCGAGCGTTATGCTGGCCTGATTACGCTGGAAATGGGCAAGCTCCTGCACGAGGCGCGCGCCGAAATCGAGAAATGCGCGACGGCTTGCGAGTTTTACGCCGAACACGCGGAAAATTTTCTAAAAGATGAAAAAATCGCGTCCGACGCGCGCTTAAGCTACGTGGCTTATTTGCCCTTGGGCACGATACTCGCGGTCATGCCGTGGAATTTTCCTTTCTGGCAAGTGTTTCGTTTTGCCGCGCCCAGTCTCATGGCGGGCAATACCGCGGCTTTAAAACACGCTTCCAACGTACCCCAATGCGCGCTCGCGATTGAACAAATTTTTCATAAAGCCGGTTTTCCTCGCGGCGTGTTTAGCACGCTCATGATTTCCGCCGTCCAGGCGGAAAAAATTATCGCCGATCCGCGCATTCATGCGGTCACACTCACTGGCAGTGAAGCGGCTGGCAGGAAGGTCGCGGCGGCGGCTGGCGCCGATCTCAAAAAAACCGTGCTCGAACTCGGCGGCTCGGATGCTTTTATCGTGCTGGCCGATGCCGATCTGGAACAAGCCGCGAGCGTCGGCGTCAACGCGCGCTTTCTCAATGCTGGCCAAAGCTGTATCGCCGCCAAGCGCTTTATTCTTACCGAGCCGATCGCCGATACGTTCCTGGAAATTTTTAAAAAGAAAATCAGCGATCTTAAAATGGGGAATCCCGCGCACGCCGACACCCAGCTCGCGCCCATGGCGCGCGCCAATTTGCGCGATCAATTACATAAACAAGTTACCGACTCGATCGCGGCTGGCGCTAGATTGTGTTTACCTGGAGGTCCGGTGGAAGGACCGGGATTTTTCTACAAACCTAGCATCATCGATCATGTGCGGCCCGGCATGCGCGCATATCAAGAGGAATTGTTTGGCCCAGTGGCGAGCGTGATTCGCGCCACGGATGAAGAGCACGCCATACGCCTGGCCAATGATAATCGTTATGGCCTGGGAGCGAGCCTGTGGACGCGCGACATCCAAAAAGCCGAACGGCTCGCGCGGCGTCTGCAATCCGGATCGAGTTTCGTCAACGGTTTAGTTAAAAGCGATTCGCGCCTGCCCTTCGGTGGCATTAAAGCTTCGGGCTACGGACGCGAATTGTCAGCGCATGGCATCCGTGAATTCGTCAACGTCAAAACCGTATGGATAAAATAAAAAGCCGGCTATGAGCCGGCTTTCATTTACAGCAACTATTAGAACTTTATTAAACTTATTTACCGAAGCGATAAATGTAATCCACGGTAAGCGTATTGATGTAAGGGCTACCCATGCTGCCCATGTTATAACGCTCCGCTTCGAAGCGAATGATTGATTTCTTGGAAATATAATATTGGAAGCCGCCGCCGCCGAACATTTTTATATCGCTGGTATGGCCTGAAGGCAGGGTACCCGCTCCATTCGTCGTCAAGGTCGCTTTTACTCCGCTCATTCCCAATTTGATAATAATCCCAAAATCACCTATCGGTATCTGTCCTACCAACGCCGCGGTGTAAGCCTCGGCCTGACTGCTTGCTCTTACGGCGGAACCGGATATCGTGCCTCGAGCAACAGCGGTACCCAAATCAACATAACCAAATTCGGCGCCGACGTATTTATCCCACAGCTCCATGCCTAAAAAAGCTTTCCAACTACCTTCACTACCATCGACGCTGCCCAAAAATCCCGGGCCAGCGATATCGCCACCGGTCGCCTCATGGCGCGCCTCGCCGATACCGCCTCCGACATACCAATCCATGGCATTGGCTGTCATGGGCGCCATCATCATGGCCGCAGCGGCAATAGAAAAAAATTTTAAAGAACCCGACAGCGTTTTTTTAAATTCAGCATACATAACTCATCTCCTCCAACGTTATTTTTAAAATCGTAAAAAATTCCCCACCCAAATTCCGGTGCATGCGTCAACACATGGACGAAGCGTACGATAACCGTCGTATTTTTCTAGGTCAATAACACGATCTAAAGGTAGGTTGGCGCTGCCCAAATTAACGATTGACCACTCTTTTATGCGCCCAAATCAGCATTCCCATGCCGATGACAATCATCGGCAAACTCAACACTTGGCCCATGGTGACCCAGTCAAACGCCAAATAACCTAGCTGCGAATCCGGTTGACGCACAAACTCCACCAGGAAGCGAAAGCTTCCATAGCAAAGTAAAAATAAACCGGATACCGCCGCCGACGGATGTGGCTTACGCGCGTAGGTCCAGAGAATAATAAATAGCGCGACGCCTTCCAGCAAAAATTCGTAAAGTTGCGAGGGATGACGCGGCAAAGGTCCAGCGTTGGTAAATATCATGGCCCAAGGAACCGTGGTGACGTTGCCCCAGAGTTCGTGGTTAATAAAGTTGCCCAAGCGCCCCGCGCCCAAACCCAGCGGCGTGAGCAAGGCGACAAAATCGGCAACGGCAAAAAAAGTGCGCTGCGTGCGGCGCGCGTATAACCACATCGCCACGATCACACCCAACAAACCACCGTGGAACGACATGCCCCCCGTCCAAATATAAAACACTTCAATCGGATGGTTTAGGTAATAACCAAAATTATAAAACAACACATAACCGATGCGGCCGCCGAGAATGACGCCGAGCGCGCCGTAGAAAAGCAGATCGGAAATTTCTTGCGCCTGCCAGCCCGAATCAGGACGCTTGGCGCGATACACGCCCAACCACCACGCGCCGAGAAAGCCGATAAGATACATCAGCCCATACCAATGAACTTGGAGCGGACCTAGACGAAGGGCGACGGGATCGATATCGGGCGCGATGATCATGCGCCGCGATTATGACGGAGTTGCGTGGCGCTGACTAGCCGATCAAGGATTGCGCGCCGACGTTTCCATGGCGCGCCATACCCGTAACGTGTTTCCGCGATAAGCCGTTTCCAGCGCCAGTTGCGCGTTGCGCGAAGCGCGTGGTTGCCATGCCTGGGCATAAGCCACGAGCAATCCATCGGTGTGTTTCATTAACCACTCTTCTGCCTGCGTCGCCTCGATCACGTCCAAGGGCTGTGGCAGCCGCGCGGAAAATTGAAATTCACCTTGATAAGCACCGACATGGGCGATCGGCTGGTTGTGCGCTTGCGCGTTGGCTAAAAATTGGCCGGCCGCGTCATCGAGCCGATAGAACACATCGAATTGCGAAGCCACGCCGAGAAGCACAAACACCACCAACAAATTGCTTGCTACCACCATGTCGATAAAACGTTGACGCACTTCTCGCAGCGGCAACCACGCCAAGGCGATGCCCAACAACATGACGCCAACGCCCACAAACGGCGATAGCTCCCATAACAATTCAGGCAAGAATTCAAGGCGTGGCAAGCGCGGCAACACCGCCAGCACGGCGCCGAGCAGGACGATCAGCATGGTCATGCCGCTTAAAAATTTTCCTTCTCCTACTTCGGTCAACGACTTATCCGTTAATAGATGAGCCATAAAAACCGCCGTCAAAGGCAAGAGCGGCAACATAAATTGCGGCTGTTTCGTCTCCAGCAAGGAAAAAATTCCCAGCATGGAAAAGGCCGCGACAAAACAAAACGCCATGCCCGCGCTGAAAGCTTCGCGCCGCATGTGCCACAGCCGCATCCACATGAGCGGCCACAGTGACCAAGGCAGCAAAGCCACAGGCATCCAAGCCACGTACCACCACCAGGGCTGAGCCATGGGGAATAAATCCAATCTCGCCGATATGAAAGATTCGGAAAACCATTGCCAGGCAAAAATCCAACCTGTTTGCATCGCGGCGGGAACCAGCCAGCACAGCACCATCCCCGCGGCGATGGCTATTGCCTTGGCAACGTCGGCATACCAATATTTCCAAACGATAGGCAACTTACCGCGCGCCCATAAAGGCGCGAACCAAGCGAGCGGCAAGATATATAAAAAAATCGCCGTGCCCAGCGCCAGCGTTCCCAGACCCAAGGCAAGACCTAATAATAAAAACGCGCGCATATCGCGGCCACGCCACATGATGAGCAAGGCCCACCACGCGAGCAGAGTGAAAAATACTAGTAACATGTCCGGCAGCGCCAGCGTGGTGTACAAAGCCCAGCAGGGCATGCCCGTGAGAATCAGTGGCGCATAGCGCGCCACGTCGGGGTTTTCGCGCCATAACAAACGCGCCACGCGGTAGGTAATAACGAGACTGGCTAAGGCAAAAAGTGCTGGCAACCAACGTGGCCACCAATCGTTAACACCGAATAATAACCAACCGGCTTGGATCAACCATGGCATTAACGGCGCCTGCGCGTAAACGCCGCCATTTAATATCGGCACCAGCAGTTCCTGGCGCGTCCACATTTCCCAGGTCACCGCGAGCATTCTTGTTTCATCGACAGGCCATGCGTTGCGCGCCAACAAGGAAGCCGCCAACACCAACAACCATAAACCCAGACACGCGGCCATGGGCTTTACGTCCAGCCACCATAATAATAATTTGTCCGAACGCTCGGAAATGGTAATGGCTGGCGCTGGCACACCGCCGATTTCGATTTCTTCGACAATAAATTTTTCGATCGCGGCGGCCGGCGCGCTTAATTTATTTTTTGAAATATTTTTTTTCGGTTTTTTTTCCTGCGCGGCGAAATTTCCAAGCCTATTGAAAAAAATACGCATCATTGCTTTTTTGCCAGTCTCCGATACATGTCGTTTTAGTATGGCAAAGCTTGATCGAGGCAAGCCGAAAACCCAGCTAGCCAAAGTCCTTATGCGGATAATCGGCATAAGATTGGGCGTGAATGGCGCAGTTTTTTAGGGTGACAAAATACGGCAGGAGCTATGTGAGTTTTTCGCGGACAGCATGGAGATTAATTTACGAACAACGTTGAACAGCGAGCGTGCCCGAGCGGCCATCGATTTCGCCGGTCACGACATCGCAAACAGGCACTTTGTCAGGTTCGGCCAACAACTCACGCGCCAGATCATCCAAACGCACAAACTGAATATTTTTCTGACGCGCCTGAAGCAACAATTTACGTAAAAAATCGAGCTGGCTCATGCCTTCGATTTCGGCGTGCGTAGTAAGCGTATTAAGACGCTTGGTTTGCATCCATGTTAGATATTGATCGGCCAGATGCGCTTGCGGATATTCTGACCGACCCAATAATTCATCGAGCGTGGGAAGAGTGGTGGGAATTTGCAGAGTTTTAAACACCACGCCATTCACGCGTGGGAAAAAAGCTTGCGTGCCACGCGCGTCGCTGGCGTACAATAAATTCGCTTCATCGTAAGCCGCGAGACTTAAATGATTGGCTTGCCAACCCGCGGCGCCCGCGGTTTTAGCCGGTTCGCGGAAAATGCGCTCGAACTCACGGCGCGCCTTGTCCCATTCAGCCTGCACTTGCGCGCGCGTCATGGACGCTAAACCATCTTGCCAACGGATGTGGTCGTAACAATGAATACCGACTTCGTGACCGCAGGCGCGCGCGGCGCGCAGCACCGCTTCGTTGCGGCGGCCGATGTGCGGCCCAGGCCACAACACGCCATTTAATAGTGTGCGCAATCCATAAGTGCTAATCACGCTGGTGCGGCTGACTTTGCTAAAAAAACCAGGCCGAAAAATACGCCGAATCGCGCGGCCAGTGTTATCCGGACCGAGTGAAAATAAAAAAGTGGCGCGAACCTTGAACTCATCGAACAAGTCGAGCAAGGCGGGCACGCCCAGACGCGTGCCGCGATCGGTATCGACGTCTACTTTGATCGCGAGGCGCGTATCCGCCATGGTGAATTAACTGGACAGTTCTTGCGAAGGACGGCCAAGATGATAGTCGAGCGTTTTACGCAGCGCGGTCTTGAAGTCGGTGGTCGGTTTCCAGCCCAAATATTTTTCGGCGTTCTTGATGGAAGGCACGCGCGTTAAAATATCCTGATAACCCTTGCCGTAATATTCACCCGAACTGACCGCGACCAATTTGGTTTTCTCGGCCAGCGCCGCATACTTGGGATAAGTCTTCACCAACGCCACCACGGTTTCGGCCAATTCGCGCACCGACATATCGTTCTTCGGATTACCGATATTGAAAATGCGGCCGTCGGCGCAACCGTCTTTGTTGTCGATGATACGCATGAGTGCGTCAACACCATCGTCGATATAAGTAAAACTGCGCCGCTGCGCGCCGCCGTCGACCAGCTGAATATCCTTGCCACGCAAAATATTGCCGATGAATTGCGTCAACACGCGCGAGCTGCCCTCCTTCGGTTCCAAAATATTATCGAGCTTGGGACCGATCCAATTGAACGGACGAAACAAGGTGAATTTAAAACCTTCCTTCATGCCGTAGGCAAAAATCACGCGATCGAGCAATTGTTTGGAGCAAGAATAAATCCAGCGTTGTTTGTGGATCGGGCCCAGCACTAAGCTGGTGTTTTCTTCGTCAAACTCGCCATCGGTGCTCATGCCATACACTTCGGAGGTCGAGGGAAACAGCACGCGTTTTTTATAGCGTACGCATTGGCGCACGATCTCGAGGTTGGCTTCGAAATCGAGTTCGAACACGCGCAGCGGATCGAGCACGTAAGTGGCGGGCGTGGCGATGGCCACCAGCGGCAACACCACGTCGCATTTTTTGATGTGATATTCTATCCATTCCTTGTTGATGGTGATGTCGCCCTCGACGTAATGGAAACGTTTATGACCCAGACAGTCACCGAGCTTATCTTGGCCCATGTCCATGCCGTACACCTCCCAATCGGTGTCGCGCAAAATGCGCTCGGTGAGGCTGTTGCCGATAAAACCGTTGACACCGAGGATCAAAACTTTAAGACTCATGCTGACTCCATTTTATAAACAAAATAAATTAAACCGATATCGCTTGCGAACCGGCGGCGCCTAGAATTTGGTTCAAGCGCAAGCCGTGTGTGCCATTAGCTTGCTCGGACTTTCCCTGCCATTGCCATCGCGTAATTTCCAGCGAGCCCTGGCCTGCGGCGACACACAAGGGAGTCAGAGAAATGACTTGTCCCGCTATTCCCGTTTTATCCATCCTAGGCTCGGCCCACCAAATCAATAACTGCTTTCCTTCAACATCGCTAAACGCGCCCGGATAAGGATGGGTGAGAGCACGGATGAAATTAAATATCTGGCGCGCGTCCTGGCGCCAATCGACGCGCCCATCTTGCGGTTTGCGCCCGCCGAAATAGCTGGCTTGCGCTTCATCTTGCGGATGGCGCGGAGCGCGTCCCTGCAAGATGACGTCCAAATTTTTTTCCAAAATTTTGCGCGCTGCCGCCGTCACTTTAACAAATACATCCTGAGCGGTTTCGCGCGCACCGATGGTCACCGCTTGCTGATCGACGATGTCGCCCGCGTCGGGGCGCTTAACCATATAGTGCAAAGTGGCGCCAATTTCGGTTTCGCCGTGCAACACCGCCCAATTGATCGGCACTCGTCCGCGATACTTGGGCAGCAAGGAGCCATGCATATTAAACGCGCCTAAGGACGCGATATCCAGAATTTCCTGGCCGATCATGTGACGATAATAAAATGAAAAGATAATAGCCGGTTTTAGCGCGCGCAGGCGCTCGATCCATTCGGGCGTGTTGACGGACTCGGGCGTGTGCACGGGAATACGGTGTCGTTGCGCCAAGTCCGCCACCGATTTAAACCAAATATTCTCTTCCGACCGGTCTTTATGGGTGAATACCGCGAGTATGCGGCAGCCGCGTTGAATCAATACGTCCAGACATTCATAACCGACATCGTGATAAGCAAAAACGACGATGCCCGGCTCAGTCATCGAGCGGCTCGTAGACTTCGCGAATCACAAAACGCGGGCGGCGCCGCACTTCTTGATAGATGCGGCCAACGTACTCGCCGATCACGCCGAGTCCCATGATGCCCACGCCTACCAGGAAATAAAGAATGGCAAACAAAGTGAACAGGCCTTCCGCCTCTGGCCCGATGATGAGACGGCGAATAAATAAATAGACCACGAACACCAAGCTCGCGGCGGCGGTCAATATGCCAAACAAAGTGAACACTTGCAGTGGCACCACCGAAAAACCGGTCATTAAGTCAAAATTAAGCCGGATCAATTTATATAGGCTGTACTTGGAGGCGCCCGCGGCGCGTTCCGCGTGCTCGACTTCCACTTCCGCCGCATTAGCGGCGAAACTCATCGCTAATGCGGGAATGAAAGTAGACGTTTCACCACTGGCGGTGATGTGTTCGACGATGTTGCGCCGATAGGCGCGCAGCATGCAACCCTGATCGCGCATGCGTATGCGCGTGGTGCGCTCGCGAATCACATTGAGCAAGCGTGAAGCGTGACGGCGAAACCAAGAATCCTGCCGATCCTTGCGATAACCGCCAGCCACGTCATGGCCCTTCTCGATCGCAGCCAGCAATTTGGGGATTTCCTCGGGTGGATTTTGCAAATCGGCGTCCAAGGTCACAATCACGTCGCCGCGCGCGCGCTCGAAAGCGGCCATGATCGCCATGTGTTGGCCGAAGTTGCCGTTGAAATCGATGACGCACACTTGTTTCGGGCGCTGGCGGTAAAAATCCTGCAACAACATCAGCGAATGATCGCGGCTGCCGTCGTTGGTAAAAAGAATTTCAAATGGCTTGCCGAATTGATCGAGCACCGCGGTCAGGCGCGAAAACAGCGCTGGCAGGTTCTCCTGCTCGTTATAAACCGGAATCACGACGCTGACGTAAGGCTTGGTCACGTTATTTCCTTGCGAACAAATCGGCCATGGCGGCGATGACGCGGTCTTGATCGGCAGCGCGCATGTCCGGAAACAAGGGCAAGCTGACGATGCGGTCTGAAATCGCTTCGGCATGCGGAAAATCACCGCGCTTAAAGCCGTAATGCTCGCGATAGTAAGGATACAAGTGCGCCGCGCGATAATGCAGACCGGTGCCAATGTTGCGCTGTTTCATCCCTTGCATAAACGCATCGCGATCCATGCCCGCGGCCTCGGGATTGATCAGCGGCGCGTACAAATGCCAAGCATGCCGATGCGCGTATTTCGGCGTGCCCGGCCGCGTCCATTGCGGCCAAGCCGCCAACAGTTGCTGATAACGTTGCGCCAATTCGGTGCGACGTTTGATAAAACCATCGAGCGCGGGCAATTGATGCAAGCCCAGAGCGGCTTGGATATCCATCATGTTGTATTTATAGCCAGGAGTGATTATTTCATAATGCGGCGAACCGCTTTTGCCGAAACGGTTCCAAGCCTCGCGATCCATGCCGTGAAAGCGCAACAGCGCAATTTTTTCTGCGAGCTTATCATCACGCGTCACCACGCATCCGCCCTCGCCCGTGGTGATATTTTTATTCGGATGAAAACTAAATACCTGCATGTCGCCGAAACTGCCCACGCGCTTGCCTTTATATTCCGTACCGATGGCGTGCGCCGCGTCTTCGATAACGCGCAAATGATGTTTATTGGCCAGCTCGTATAAAGGATCGAGATCGACGGGCAAACCGGCGAAATGCACGGGCAAGATGGCGCGGGTATTTTTGTTAATCGCTTTACCTAGTTTACTTACATCTAAGTTGTAAGTATCCGGCTCGACGTCTACTAATACCGGTCTGCCGCCCGTGAGCACGATGGTATTAAGCGTCGCGGCGAAGGTCATGGGCGTGGTAATCACTTCATCGCCCGGTTTCATTTCCAGCGCCGCCAACGCCAGATGCAATCCCGCCGTCGCCGAAGACAAGGCCAAGGCATGCGGCGCGCTGAAGTAACGCTTGAGCTCGTCTTCAAATTTTTTCACGCGCGGGCCGGTGGTGATCCAGCCGGATTCGAGGCAGGCCACGACCTCGTCGATCGCGGCGCGGCTGATTGAAGGCCGCGAGAAAGGTAAAAATTCTTCGGTCATATTCGGCTGCGCCTAACTACGCGTCACTAAGTAAACACCAGCTATGATAATCAAAATACCCGTGATGCGCGTGAGCGAAAGATTTTCTTGAAATAAATAATAACCGGCCACGGCATTGACGATGTAACCCACACTCAGCAATGGGTAAGCGAAGCTGACTTCGACGCGCGACAGCACTAGCAGCCACACGCCCACGCTCACGACATAGGCGAATATGCCCGCGAGCACGAAGGGATTGACCGCGACTTGCAGACCCACGGGCACCACGTTGGCCCAGGCGAATTCAAAAAAGCCGATGCGGCGCATGCCTTCTTTCAACAGCAATTGCGCGCCCGCGTTCAACATCACGCCCAACATGATCAATGCGAAATAATTCACGGCTGGTCTTTTGTCCTATTGGTCAGCAACACATTCGATCCGGTTTGCGCCATAAAATAAAACTGTGCGCGGCCTTCCGCGCGCAGTTTGTCATAATTGTCGCGCCCGGTCAGCAGGAAAACGCGACGCGAACCCTGCCAACGCTGCCAGAAAACCGTCTTATCGATCATCCAGTCACGCGTATCCTCGACCTCGGTGCCAAAACGCAGTTCTCCCAACCAATTGACGATGGTGATGCGCCGCTCAAGATACACGGGCAGGTCTTGGTAATATTCTTCATAAGTCATCACCTCATCGCTGGCTTGCAACTGCGGCTTAAGCGTGAGCGCCAAGGTTTTGACCGAGCGTTTGCTGTCGAGATAGCTGAAACCGCGATCCACGATTCCCAGAAAAATCATCGCGGTAACAGCAATGGCCGCAAACGTCCAAGCGGGACGCCGCGAAAAACTCACTAAAAAAGGAATAACCGCAGACGCCAACAAACTTCCCAAAATTAGCCAAGCATATTGACCGAACATCTGGCTGTACTCGGCCACGCGCGGACGATCGGGAATGTTATCGGGCATAAATACCAAGGTCGCGGCCAGCATCAAGCCCAAGGCAAACAACAACGCCGTCCCTACTCGAATACCGACAAACGAAAACGTCTCGAAATACATGCTGAGATAACGCGCGGTCAATAACGCCAACGGCGGGAAAATCGGCAGGATATAAGGAATGAGTTTCGAGTCGGACAATGAGAAAAATACAAACGCCAATATCACCCACAGCGACAGAAAAAGCATTTCGCGTTTTTCATGGCGCGCGCGCCATGAGCTTGGCCATGCCTTGCTTAGCGCTTGCACCAGATACGCCGTCCACGGATAGAAGCCCGCGATCAACACGGGGACAAAAAACCACGCGGGTTGATAACGATCGTGCACCTTGGTGAGATAACGCTGAAAGTGTTCGTGAATAAAATAAAATTGCGCGAACTCGGGATTGGCGCGCGCCGCCAGCACGTGCCATGGCGCGGCGATGAGCAAAAACAAAATCAATCCGGAGGGAAGATAGATGGCGCGCAGCAGCCGCCATTCGTTTAACAGCAAAATCCAGGCGCCGATGATCGCGGCAGGAATCACGATGCCGATGAGCCCCTTGGTTAATGTGGCCAAGGCGGCAAAAATATAAAATGCCCAAAAATAATTTCGCCGCCAGGCGCCTGGCGGTTCGCGCGTGCCCAGCAGAAAAGCGAACAAGGCCAGCGTCAGCAGCACCGACACCGCCATGTCGAGCGTGATGGTGCGCCCGAGAATGTAATACAAGGGTGTCGTCGCGAGCACCGCGCACGCTAGCAAACCGGTGCGCCGATCGTAAAGTTTGCGGCCGGTGGCGTAGGTGGCGAGACAGCCGAGAATGGCAAATATCACCGGCCACAAACGCATGGACCATTCTTTAATCCCGAAAACCTTGATGGCGCTGGCTTGCAGCCAATAGAACAACACGGGTTTCTCGAAATATTTCACGCCGTTTAAGCGCGGCGTGACATAGTCGCCCGACTCCACCATCTCGCGCGGAATCTCGACGTAGCGTCCTTCGTCCGGGTGCCATAAGGCACGGTTGCCGAGCGCAGCGGCGAATAAAATACTCAATACCACCGTCAACAGAATAATGTCGTGCCACCAGCCCCTAGGCGTAGCGGCGACGGACGCGAATTCGGTATCATCCATGGAGCGTTGTTTTAATTAGCCATCATTAACGTGGGCGGATTATTTCAGAAAAACCCTGTCGAACCGAGCGCCCGATAGAATCGCGCCACGCCAAGGTCTATAGTTGACCAAATTTGTCAGGATAAAAATGTGAGCCAGTTTACCCATACGAATCGTCTCATCGACGAAACCAGTCCTTATTTGCAGCAGCACGCGCACAATCCAGTGGATTGGTTTCCGTGGAATACGGAAGCCTTGGAAAAAGCGCGGCGCGAGAACAAACCCATCTTGCTTTCCATCGGCTATTCCGCGTGTCACTGGTGCCATGTCATGGAGCACGAATCTTTCGAGGATGAAGCAGTCGCGCGCGTCATGAACGAACTCTTCGTGTGCATTAAGGTGGATCGCGAAGAGCGCCCGGATCTCGACAAGATTTATCAAACCGCGCATCAGGTTTTGGCGCAACGCGCGGGCGGTTGGCCGTTAAACATGTTTCTCACGCCCGAAGATCAAATGCCGTTCTTCGGCGGTACTTACTTTCCCAAGACTCCCAAATACGGCATGCCCGGTTTCACCGACTTGCTGAAGCACGTGGCGGAAGTGTATCGCAATCGCCGCGACGCGATTCAGGAGCAAAACGATTCGCTGCGCAATATTTTTAAGCGCCTGCAGCCCGAAGCGCCCGTGCCCGGCCAACGTCTGGATGCGACGATTCTCGATCAAGCCATCGCCGAGCTCAGCGGTCAATTCGATGCGCGTTTCGGCGGCTTTGGCCAAGCGCCCAAATTTCCGCACCCGACCTCGCTCGAACTTTGTCTGCATCGCGCAACGCAGTCCACCGAACCGACCGCCGAAGCGCAACAAGCTTTGCACATCGTAAGGCACACGCTAACGGCCATGGCGCAGGGCGGACTGTTTGACCAAATCGGCGGCGGTTTTTGCCGCTATTCGGTGGATGAACGCTGGGAGATTCCGCATTTTGAAAAAATGCTCTACGACAACGCGCAGTTACTGGCCTTGTACGCAGACGCATGGCGCGCGACAGACGTCACGCTGTTTCGCGATACCGCCAACGCCACCGCCGAATGGGTAATGCGCGAGATGCAAGCTCCGCCAGGCGGTTATTATTCCGCGCTCGACGCCGACTCCGAAGGCCACGAAGGAAAATTTTATGTTTGGACGGCGCAGGAGATCCGCAGTTTGTTGACGCCCGAAGAATGGGACGTGGTGGAAAAACGTTTTGGTTTGTACGGCGAAACCAACTTTGAAGGCCAATGGCATCTGAACGTGCGCGCCGATCACGCCACGTTGGCGTTTCGTTTACAACGCCCAGAATCCGAAATCGTCGTGCTGCTCGAATCCGCGCGGCTAAGACTATTCGCCGCGCGCGAGCAACGCGTGCGGCCCGGCCGCGATGAAAAAATTCTCACGTCTTGGAACGGCCTCATGATTCAAGCCATGGCGCGCGCTGGCCGCCTACTGAACCGTGGCGATTTTCTTTCCTCAGCCGAAACCGCCATGGATTTTATTTATGCCCATTTGTGGCGCGATGGCCGTTTGCTGGCTACACACAAAAACGGCAAATCGCATTTACAGGCTTATTTGGACGATCACGTTTATCTGATCGCCGCGGCGCTGGAGTTGCTGCAAGCGCGCTGGCGCCGACAAGATTTTGATTTTGCCTTGGCGCTCGCGGACGCGGTGCTGGAACATTTCGAGGATGAAAACCACGGCGGTTTCTATTTCACTAGCGATGATCATGAAAAACTGGTTTACCGCCCGAAACCGATATCTGATGACGCCACGCCTTCGGGCAATGGCGTGGCCGCGCTCATGCTCGCGCGCCTCGGTCACTTGTCGGGCAATCTTAATTATTTGCACGCCGCGGAACGCGCGCTGGAAGCCTTGCATACGAATCTGCGACAACAACCTGCAACGCACGGAGCTTTGTTGCTCGCGCTGGAAGAATATTTGCAGCCGCAGCAAACCATCGTTGTGCGTGGCGAACCAAAAGCCTTGCAAGCATGGCTAGGGCTGGCGCAACAATACTATCAACCTCATCGACTGGTATTGGCAATTCCCGCGAACGCCAAAAATCTTCCTGGAATTCTCGCTGAGCGTCCAGCGCAAAGCGAAGTCACTGCTTATATATGCAGTGGGCATGCTTGCGCCGCCCCGATTAACGATATTCAAACATTTAAAGAGAGCCTGAAGTAAGCCATTGCTAGCGCGCCATACCCTGCACAATCTTTCATTTTTAGCTTGTTTTTAAGGCGTGGCATGGAATATGCAGAATTCCTGCATGAGATTGATTGACCCGGATAAAGGGATTGATAACCGCATGGACACATTGCCTAACTCATCCGTCGCCACTGCTTTAAACGCGACGCCCGTGCTACCGAGCAACGGTGGCATTGTGTTGGCGATTCGACGTTTTGCCAAAGAAGTGCGCCTGCTTCATCAGCGCGAAAAGCGCCGCATTCGGGAAGAAATTTTACAAGTGCCAGGCTTGATGGCGCTGTTGATGAAACCGCGCAACGGACAGAAGTGGACCAAAGAAGAATACCAAGAACTGCGCACGCAATTGCGGCGCCTTTCACGGCTGAGTATTTATCTCGCGAGCGCCGCGCTGCCCGGAACCACGCTAACCTTGCCATTGATCGCTTGGTGGCTGGATCAGCGTCAACAGAAACGTCTTAACAATCCGCCGAACAACACGCCTTAAATTTAGCTTCAGCGAAAATATTCCAAGTAAGCATACAGCGCGCCGTAGAAACTCAGCATGGCCAATAAATTCCAATGGCCATTGTTGCGCAGCAATACTTCCCTATTAAAAAATCGCACGGCCGGATCGAATAATTTCGACCACGATGGCATAAAACGATTCACGCGCGCGCAATAGTCTTGGTAGGGTTGCCCGAGAAGCTGCGTCAAACGAACTTCCTCGCGCTTAACGCGATTGACCATGTAAAAATAATAAAACAAGATGTAAACCGGAATCAGATATAAATTTCCCAGTAACACCACTAAACCCAAGATTAGAAAAAAACGACCGAGGTACATGGGATTACGCACCAAGACATACGGCCCGCGCGCGGTCAGCTGTTCGTTCTTCACCAACGAAGCGAACGACCAAAGTTGAATCATCTCGCCCAAAAATGAAATTAAAAAAGCCACAGGCATGCGCGCGGCATCGGCGTAACGCGCTAACAGCACCAGCAGGCCTAGAAATAAGACATAGCGCAACTTAAGAAATACTTTGCGCGCGCCAGGATGATTAAAAATGCCGTGAATCGCTTGAAGCATGGGCTGACCTATGTAAAGCCTGGGATTATACGGGGGACCCGCGCGCTTTCCCACGCTGTCGCAGGGAAAACATGAAAAAGCTGGCCAAAAAATATACAATCCGCGCCTACCGTTTTGGTCCTTATGTCGTCCATGCCCGATTACACATCGCCACAATGTAACGTCTTCTGGGCGCGATTCTTTCCTTTGCTGCGTTGGTGGCCGCGGGTTAATCGCGAAACCTTAAAAGCCGATTTGCTCGCCGGTTTTACTGGCGCGGTCGTGGTGCTGCCGCAAGGCGTGGCGTTTTCCATGATCGCGGGTTTGCCGCCCGTTTACGGCTTGTATACCGCGATGGTGCCGCCGATTGTCGCGGCGCTGTTCGGTTCCTCGCGCCACCTCATTTCCGGCCCGACCACGGCGATTTCGATCGTGGTGTTTGCCACGGTATCTAAGTTCGCCGAGCCAGGGAGCGCGGGCTACATCAACATGGTGTTGACCCTGACTTTCCTGGCGGGTGTTTATCAACTTGCACTCGGCATCGCGCGCATGGGCGCCTTGGTTAATTTTGTTTCGCACTCGGTCGTGGTCGGCTTCACCGCGGGCGCGGCGATCTTGATTGGCACCAGCCAATTAAAACATTTTCTCGGCATCAGCATTCCCGCGGGCGAATCCTTTGTAAATACTTGGCAGGATATTTTCTTGCAGTACCGCAACATCGATCCCTACGTCACCGCCATCGCCACCCTTACGTTAATCAGCGGTGTGCTGTTCATGCGCTATAAACCGCGTTGGCCAGGCATGCTGTTTGCCATGGTCATTGGCAGCCTGGTGGCGGCGCTGCTGGCGTATGAAAGTAAAAATATCAAACTCGTCGGCGAAATCCCCGCGCATTTACCACCGCTATCGATGCCCGACCTGTCTTTAAAATCTCTCAAGGCCTTGGGCAGCGGCGCACTTGCCATCGCCATGCTGGGCTTGGTGGAAGCGGTCTCCATCGCTAAATCGGTGGCACTCAAATCCGGCCAGCGTATCGACGGCAGCCAAGAATTTATCGGCCAAGGCCTGGCTAACGTCGTCGGCAGTTTCTTCTCCTGCTATGCGTCATCCGGCTCGTTCACCCGCAGCGGCATCAACTACACCGCGGGCGCGGTCACGCCGATGGCGGCGATTTTTGCCGCCATTTCGCTGGCCATCATCGTGCTCTTGATCGCGCCGCTGGCGGCGCATTTGCCGATCGCGGCCATGGCGGGCATTTTGCTGATCGTCGCCTACCGACTAATCGACTTTCATCACATCGCCAACATTTTACGCACCAGCAAACGTGAAACCGCGGTGTTGCTGACAACGTTCTTGGCCACCCTGTTCGTCGAGCTGGAGTTTGCCATTTATGTCGGCGTCATGTTGTCGTTGGTTATTTACCTCATGCGTACGTCGCGCCCGGGTATTGTCCCGCGCGTGCCCGACCCGCATTCACCCGGACGTCACCTGGTCACCGACGCTAAACTGCCAGAATGCCCGCAAATGAAAATCGTGCGCATCGACGGTTCGCTTTTCTTCGGCGCGGTGGATCACGTGCAAAATGAATTTCAGCGTTTGTGGGAACAGAATCCTGGACAAAAACATATGGCCATTATCGGCAATGGCATTAATTTTATCGACATCGCGGGCGCCGAAATGCTGGTGCAAGAAGCCCGCAATCGGCGCCAACGCGGCGGTGGGCTTTATTTAGTCAAAGTCAAAGACGAGGTGTGCAGCATCTTGAAACGCGGCGGCTTTGCCGATGATTTTGGTCCGGAAAATATTTTTACCACCAAAAGCGGCGTGATCGAAAGCGTTTTTAAAAATCTCGACCGCTCCATTTGCGAACGCTGCGATAAACGCATTTTTCTTGAGTGCGAAAAAGTGGAGTACAAAGGCGAGAAACCGCTGGCCAAAAAACCAGGCTATGCGAATTAAGCGTGGCGTTTTTTAAACAAATCGTTCGGTTAAGATAAGCGCCCAAATCACGACCGCGAGAATCAAGGATAACAACACCGCCGCCGAAGCGATATCCTTGGCCAACCCCGACAATTCATGCAGTTCCCTGCCGATGCGATTGACCACCGTCTCGATCGCCGTATTGAGCAACTCCACGATTAAAACCAACATTAGGCTGCCGAATAATAACGCGCGTTCCACGCTATCGCGCCCGAGCCAAAACGCTAGCGGCGCCAAGATAATAAACAACAGCGCTTCTTGGCGAAAAGCCGTTTCTTGACGCAACACCGCCTTCAGGCCGTTGAGGGAACAACCAATGGCGCGACAGACACGTGCGAAATTCAACAGGTCTTTCATGCGTGTTTTTTAATTAGCGGCTTGCTTCCAAGTAAGATTAAGCTCGCGTGCGGCACGCACGTCATCCAGACGCTTCACAGGTAGCGCGTGCGGCGCGCCTTTTACCAACTCGGGATTGCTGCGCGCTTCTTGCGCGATTTCTTGCATGGCGGCGATAAAGCGGTCGAGCTCTTCCTTGGCCTCGGTTTCCGTCGGCTCAATCAGGAAACATTCGGGCACCAACAAAGGGAAGTACGTGGTTGGTGCGTGAAATCCTTTATCGAGTAATCGCTTGGCGACATCCATGGCGCTCACGCCTAATTCATCTTTAAGTTTTTTAAACGTCAGCACGAATTCGTGCGTCGCGCGTCGCTTGGGATAAGCCATGTCGAAACCGCGCCGTGCCAATTCCGCCATGATGTAGTTGGCATTGAGCGTGGAAAACTCGGCGACGCGATGCATGCCCTCACGCCCCAATAAACGTGCATACACGTACGCACGCAATAACACACCCGCGTTACCCATGTGCGCCGACAACCGGCCAATGGTTTGCGGCCGTGTTTTTTCCGTCTCCCATAAATACTTATTCTGGGCTTTGCCAACAATAGGCACGGGCAAAAATGGCTCAAGCCGCGCTCCCGCCGCCACCGGCCCCGCGCCCGGACCACCACCGCCATGCGGCGTGGAAAAAGTTTTATGCAAATTCATATGAATCACATCGAAGCCCATGTCGCCCGGTTTCACGCGGCCCAAGATGGCATTGAGATTGGCGCCATCGTAATAAAGCAAGCCACCGGCTTCATGAACGATCTTAGCGATTTGCTGAATTTTGCGCTCGAACACACCGAGCGTCGAAGGATTAGTCAACATCAGCCCCGCCGTCTGCGGACCGACCGCGGCGGTTAACGCGGCAATGTCCACATCGCCGTTGGCGTCGGTGGGAATTTCACGCACGGTATAACCGCACATCACCGCCGTCGCTGGATTGGTGCCATGCGCGGCATCGGGCACCAGAATTTCCGTGCGGCCTTTGTCACCGCGCGATTCGTGATACGCGCGGATCATGGCCACGCCAGCAAACTCACCCTGCGCGCCCGCGAGCGGCGTAAGCGATACCGCTTTCATGCCCGTGACGTCTTTCAAAATTTCCTGCAATTCATACATGCATGCCAGGAAACCCTGACCAGTCGATTCGGGTGCGCGCGGATGACGCCCGAGTAAATTCGGCAACATCGCCAGCTTGTTGCACGCGCGCGGATTGTATTTCATGGTGCACGAACCAAGCGGGTAGAAGTGCGTGTCGATCGAGAAATTTTTCTGCGACAGCCGAGTGTAGTGCCGCACGGCTTGCATTTCCGATACCTCGGGCAATAGCGGAGGTTTTTTGCGCAGGAATTTTTCGGGAATGCCTTTTACCTCTGCTTTGACAAGCGGGGCTTGAGAAGGATTACGGCGGTTGGTTTGCGATTGTTCGAATATCAGCATAATTTTTTACTATTTAATCTCATTAATATTAAGTTGAGCGCAGCGAAATCGAATCCTGTTGTTGTTCACTCCGTAGCTACGCCGAGTACCGCTGTTCGAGCCCGCTTTCGCGGGAATGACGGACAAAAAAACATTCGTCATTTCAACGCCGCCAACGCCTTCTCATAATTCGGTTCCTGTGCAATCTCCGACACCAACTCGACATATTTCACCTTATCATTCTCGTCGATCACCACCACCGCGCGCGCGGTGATGCCCGCGAGCGGGCCGTCGGTGATGAGCACACCATAATCCTTGGCGAAATGGCGGTCGCGCATCATGGAAAGTGTTTTCACGCTGGAAGTATTCTCGGCGCTGCAAAAACGTTTTTGCGCGAAGGGTAAATCCGCGGACACTATCAACATCACGGTGTTGCCATGGCTCTTGGCGTAGTCGTTAAACTTCTTGGTCGACAAGGCGCAGGTCGGCGTATCCAGGCTAGGAACGATGTTCAATAATTTCTTCTTGCCCTTGAAATCGGCGAGCGACACGTCTTTCAAATCGGCGTCGGTCAATTTAAAAACGGGCGCGGCAGCGCCGACTTTCGGTAGGTCGCTGTTGGTGTTGATCGGATTTCCTTTGAGCGTGATCTTGGCCATGTTGTTCTCCTTAATTAAGCGTTCGGATTGGTTTTAACGGTGCGCGACGGATTCCAGCCGTCGTTTGCTGACGATTTGTTCCAGATGAAATGCATATTGCTCAATGTCTTCATGAGTGCGTGTTTCGGTGGCGCACACCAAGAGCGAAGAACCCAAGGCGGGGTAATGTTCGCTAAGTTCGTAGCCACCCAAGATGCCTTGAGCCTCCAGCGCGCGCAAGGCGTCCGCTACTGGCATGTCCAAGCGCAGAACCGATTCATGAAACACCGGACGGTTAAATACCCGTGTCACGCCTTTGATCGCGCTGAGTTTTTCCACCAGCGCCAAGGTATTCGCGTGACAGGCCTTGGCAACGCGCTCCAATCCTTGCGGACCGAGCAAAGACATATAAATAGTGGCGGCGGTAACGACCAAACCTTGGTTGGTGCAAATGTTGGAAGTAGCCTTGGAACGGCGAATATGCTGTTCGCGTGCTTGCAGTGTCAGCGTAAAACCCGGTTTGCCGTCTTTATCTAAAGTACGGCCGATAATGCGCCCAGGCATTTGGCGCACCAGCGCTTCTTTGCAACACAAGAAACCAAAATACGGGCCGCCAGAAGAAAGTGGCGCGCCCAGCGGTTGGCCTTCGCCAACGGCAATGTCGGCGCCTTTCGCGCCCCATTCACCGGGTGGCGTGAGCAAAGCCAGCGCCGTCGGATTGACCAGACCGATGGCGAACATATTGTTGGCATGCGCCCAATCGGTCAGTGCATCCACTTCTTCCAGCACGCCGAAAAAATTCGGCTGTGGAATCACCAGCGCGGCGAATTCGCCGCCTTGATATTTTTTAAGCGATTCGGGAATGGTGTGTCCGCCTTCGTTACAATGCGCAACTTCGATCAATTCGATATTTTGATTTTTAACGATTGCTTGCACTACGCGACGATAAATCGGATGCACGGTCGCGGGCATCAACACCTTGCGCGCTTTTTTGTGCGCGCGGACTGCCATTAGCACCGCTTCCGCCAAGCCCGAAGCGCCTTCGTAAAGCGAGGCGTTGGAGACATCCATGGCCGTGAGCGAAGCCATCATCGTTTGATATTCATACAATAATTGCAACGTGCCTTGGCTGGCTTCAGCTTGATAAGGCGTGTAAGCGGAATAGTACTCGCCGCGCGTCACGATCTCCCACACCGCCGCGGGAATGTGGTGCTCATAAACTCCCGCGCCGATGAAATTGATATAAGCGCCATCCTGCGCCGCGCGCGCTTGCATCAGGCGCGTGACTTCCATTTCGCTCAAGCCTTCGGGCACTTGGGTTAATTTTCCCGCGCGCAATTTTTCGGGGATTTCATCGAACAAATCGTCAATCGAATTAACGCCAATGCTTTTCAACATGGCTTTCACATCGGCGTCAGTGTGCGGAATAAACGGCATAAATAAATCCTAAGAATTTTTAGCGCGGGATATTAATGTTTTTCGGCTGCGAGCAGCGCTTCGTAAGCCTTAGCGTCGAGCAGGCCATCGAGCTCGGCCTTGTTCGTGGGTTTTAAACGAAACATCCAACCGGCGCCGTAGCAATCTTTATTCACCGTCTCGGGGGCATCGGACAAGGCGGAATTGGACTCGACGATTTCACCCGAGATTGGCGCATACACATCGGACGCGGCTTTCACCGATTCGACCACGCCGCATTCTTTACCGGCCGTGACCTTAGCCCCTGCTTGCGGCAAATCCACATACACCATGTCACCCATCAAATCTTGGGCGTGATGCGTAATGCCGACGCGCACGCTGCCGTCGTTTTCCAATTTCAGCCATTCGTGTGATTTAGTGTATTTAAGGTCTTTGGGTACGTTGCTCATGATCATTCCTCAATTTTAAAGACAACTCTTGCCATTGCGCACAAAAGGATACTTCACTATTCGCACCGTGGCGGGTTTGCCGCGCAGATCGACGGTGCAGCGATCGCCGATTTTGACGGAGGCGGGCAGGCGCGCCAGCGCTAGCGCCTGGTTCAACGTAGGCGAGAAACTGCCGCTGGTGATTTCGCCGTCGCCCGCGCCGCTGCAGATAATTTTTTGGTGATTGCGCAGCACGCCTTTGGTTTCAAGCACGAGTCCCACTAGCTGACGCGGGATGCCATTGGCCTTCTGCTTGTCCAAAACTTCGCGGCCGATAAATTTCCGATCCGCGGGCTCCAGCGCCACGGTCCAAGCGAGACCGGATTCGAGCGGTGTGGTGGTCTCGTCCATGTCGCTGCCGTATAAATTCATGCCCGCTTCCAACCGCAAAGTATCGCGCGCGCCTAACCCAATGGGCGCCACGCCAGCTTCATGCAACATCTGCCAGGTAAACGGCACGGCCTTGGCCGGAAGAATGATTTCGAAACCTTCTTCACCCGTGTAGCCCGTGGTGGCGACGAAGAGCTCGCCCACGGTCACGGCATGAAACGGTTTGAGGGCGCCAGCGGGTGCGCGCAGTGCCTCACCTAGCGCTTGATAGACTTTTTCCTTGGCGTTCGGGCCTTGCACCGCGATCATCGCCACGTCGTTGCGCTGAGTGATTGTCAGTCCGCCAAATTCTTTCGCGGCCGCGCTGACCCAGGCCATGTCTTTGTCGCGCGTGGCGGCATTCATCACCACCCGAAACCAGCGATCGTCCATGTAGTAGACGATGAGATCGTCGATGACGCCGCCTTGGCTATTCAGCATGCAGCTGTAAAGCGCCTTGCCTTGGGTCTTGAGTTTGGCGACGTCGTTGGCCAGCAACAGGCGGAAAAAATCACGCACGCGTTCGCCGCGCACGTCCACCACGTTCATGTGCGAGACATCGAACATGCCGCAGTCTTGGCGCACTTTGTGGTGTTCTTCGATCTGGGAGCCGTAATGCAAGGGCATGTCCCAACCGCCAAAATCCACGATCTTGGCGCCCATCTTAAGATGACTGTCGTATAAAGCGGTACGGTGACCCATTATTATTTCATCCCGGATACGCAGTGAGCATGCGGCATTTGAAATGAAACGCCGCAGCTTTTGCTGTTAAATATCTTTTAAACAAATAAAAAGGGCGATGGCCACGTGGCCATCGCCCCTCTGTCCGGGAACCTGAGAGCTTAAGCCCCTTCGGTGTCTGACCACATTGGCAAACGCTGCGCCGAAATTAATGGCATGACACGCTTATGGCGCGCCGAGCAGCGATCCAAGAAATGAGTGGTTGGATCTCTCCAGAGTCGACGTTAGGTTCTGCGGTCCTTTTGCCTGAGCGATTCCGGGCGGGTTGCGCCTTCGGCGCCGCACGAAACACTTTCGTGCGGACTCTCCCACAGAATTTTTTGCGTCGCGAGCGGCGACTATATCCTAGGCCCATCCCTTAAGCCAAGCGGCGCGCGAAAATCTGCTGCTACAACGGCTTGGAAGCAGGGATCACCAAAGCTCGCAAGCGTCAGGGCTCGGCCCATAGACGCAACAGATTGTGATAACAGGACGTTAAATTCACCAGCGCATCGGTGTCTCCCAAACTTTGACGCAAACTCAGAATGGCCATGTCCATGTCAAACAATATGCGCCGCGCCTCGGTTTCACGCACCATGCTTTCGATCCAGAAAAACGCAGCGAAACGGGTGCCGCGCGTGACAGGTTCGACGCGGTGCACGCTGGAAGCGGGATAAAGAATGAGATCGCCCGCGGCTAGCTTGATGGCTTGCTGACCGAAGGTATCTTCAATCACCAATTCGCCGCCGTCGTATTCGCCAGGTTCGGACAAGAATAACGTGGCCGATAAATCGGTGCGCACGTGCGCGCCCGTGGCGGACCAAGTGCGCACAGCATTGTCCACATGGTTACCGAAAGAATTCATCGTTCCATCGTAGCGATTGAACAGCGGCGGAAAAATTTTTTTCGGCAGTGCTCCAGTAAAAAACAGTGCGTTCTTGCTCAAGCCCTCAAGTACCATTGCGCGCGCCGCGCGCGCGGCTTCGCCATCCTCAGGCAACTGACGATTATTCTTGACGCGCGCGGATTGCGAACCAGCGGTGATCGAACCGTCGGCCCAATCCGCCGCGTTTTCGATAAGCGTGCGACAGCGCGTGAGTTGCTCCGCGGATAATACGTTTGGCACGCGCAGCAACATGGCTCAGAACTTAAACTCGCCAGTAAGTTGTACGCTGCGTAGAGCGCCTGGAACCGTGTGCCCTTGATAAACGCCTTCGTAATATTTTTTATTGAAGACGTTCAGCACGTTGAGACGCAACTCGTAGCTCGGTTGGGCGTATGCCAATAACGCATCCCAACGTGTGTAACTCGGCACGGCGTTGGTGTCGGTATTGTTGCCGTAACGCAGTCCCGCGCCTTCGGCGCCGCCACCGATTTTCCAGCCGTCATCCAGTCGGTAGGTGCTCCACAGGCTGAAGGTGTAATCGGGCGTGTTGATCGGCGTCTTGTTTAAAGTATTAGCTTGTTGACCGGTGGCGGCGTCGATGATGCCTTTCATGTACGCCACTGCACCGAAAACTTCCCAACGGTTGGTGATGCGGCCCGCAGCTTCGAACTCGATGCCGTCGGTGTGGCGCCGTCCGGAGAGCAGATTTTGATCGACGCTGACCGCCAGATCGGTATTGCGCTCGTTGGTTTTCTCGCTGCGGAAAATCGCGGTGCGCAATGCCAAATCGCCGCCATACAAATCCCACTTGGCGCCAATTTCGATGTTGCGGCTTTCCTCCGGTGGCGTATTGGCGGCGCGATCATCGAGCTGATAGAGCTCAGCCGAAGGATTAAAAGAGGTGCCATAAGAAATATAATAAGAATCCCATCCGTGAGGCTGATAGATGAGCCCGCTGCGATAACTCCACACGCGATCGGTGCGCGTCAAGTCGCCAGCCGGAGCCGGACGCTCGTAGTCCGCGTCGAATTTATCCCAACGCGCGCCGAGCAATAATTTCCACAACGGTGTCAGTTCCAAAATATCTTGCGCATAGACTCCGACGGTATGGGCGGTGTAACTGTTGGGATTGATGCGCGTCGTGTTCCCATAGCCGGGTAATTGTGCATCGTTCGGATTGGGATTGCCGACGGTGGTGGCAGTACTTCCGGGCGTGCCCGCATAACTCCAGCGATCCGCCTGCTCTTTAACCAGCTCCACGCCCGTTAGCAGCTGATGCTTCATGCCAGCAGCGTCGAGTTTGGTGGTGAAATCGGTCTGGCTGGTGAGCGTGTGCTCTTCGCCACCACGTCGCTGCGCTTGGCGATTGATGACGGTACTGTCGGTAATCACGCTGGGCGTGCCAGAAATTCGCGGCGCCGTGGCCCACAGATCGCGTTCGTAATCGGCTTTGCGCAACACCGTCTTAAGCGTGGTGTCGCCATCGAAATGATGTTGATAAGTCGTGGTGGTGATCTGCGTGTCATTGCGTTCGAAATCGCTCGCCAATCCGTAGAAGCGATCGACCGGTACGTTTAAGGGCTTGCCTTGGAAATACGGCACGCCGTAATCCGGAACGTTATCTTCTTTCAAACGATAATAGGCGACCGTCAATTCATCCGCCGTGCCAAGACCGAAACTCAATGACGGCGCCACGCCCCAACGATGCTGCTCAACCGCATTGCGGAAACTGTCGGTGTCGGTCTTCATAGCATTGAAACGAAATGCGCTGTTGTCGCCGATAGATTGGTTGATGTCGGTGGTCAGTCGCTGATAGTCGTAGCTGCCATAGATTAGCGCTACTTTATTTTCATTTCCTAAAAACGGCTGTTTGCTCACCTGATTGATCACGCCACCCGTGGAACCACGACCGAACAGCATCGACGCCGATCCGCGTAGCACTTCAATGCGGTCCAGATTGAATACTTCGCGATTGTACTGCGCGATATCGCGCATGCCGTCGAGATACAAATCGCCGACCGCGGAGTAACCGCGCAAGGTGATGTTATCGCCGATGCGTCCACCTTCGCCCGCGTTATAGGTAAGACCCGCGACATTGTGCAGCGCTTCTTTAAAAGTATGCGCGTTGCGGTCGTGCATCAGTTGCTCGGGGACGATGGTCACCGATTGCGGAATATCGCGCGTGGCTTGCGGCATCTTGCCGATGCTGGTGGTGCCCGGTTGATAGCCTTCGCGGCTACGTTCGCGTCCTTCGGTGACGGTAACAGGCGGCAACTCAGTTTCGCCGCCAGACGCTCCCGCGGTATTCGCGGTTTCCTCGGCATCGGCCAACATCGGCAAAGCCGCGGCGACGGCGACAGCGATTAAAGTTCGCGTTAATTTGTTGCTGTATTTTTTTGACATACGTTTTCCTCTCAGTTATTTGGATTGACTGCTGGCTGGCTGAAAGAAAACGTTCTGGCTAGCTGGCGTAATAAAATTAATTCGATGTTCCTCCACTTCACTTTGCCACTTTCGATACTTTTCCCGGTTCCGTGATAAAACCGATACGGCCGAGTCCAGCGTTGGCCGCGTCCGCCATGATGCGCGCGACTTCGCGATACGCGACCGCACCATCGGCGCGCAAGTGCAATTCGGGCGGTGGCGTTTGCGCCGCGGCCGCGGTCATGCGCGTGCGCCACGCGCTTTCGTCCACTGTCTCGCCGTTCCAATACACGTGGCCTTGGGCATCAATCGAAACTTGCACGCTGTCGGATTTATTGAGATCGGGCGTGCTCGATGCCTTGGGCAGATCCAACTTCACGGCATGCGTAAGCAAAGGCGCAGTGACAATGAAAATAACCAGCAGCACCAGCATCACGTCCACCAGCGGGACCATGTTGATCTCCACCATCGGTTGGTTGCTGCGTTCTTTGGAAAAACCGCCGAAAGCCATTTACGCCTCCTTTTTCTTCGGCAACACGGTGAGCTTGCCGTTGTGATCGAGGCGCGCGCTGTGCGTACCCGTGGACATGAAGGCGAATAAATCGTGTGCGAAAGAATCGAGCTCGGCGAGCACCACACGATTCGAGCGCGTGAGAAAGTTGTAAGCCAGCACCGCGGGGATCGCGACCGCCAAACCCAAGGCGGTCATGACCAGCGCTTCACCCACTGGGCCCGCGACTTTATCCAGCGTGCCTTGCCCGCTAACGCCGATGGCGATGAGCGCGTGATAGATGCCCCACACAGTGCCGAACAAACCCACGAAGGGCGCAGACGAACCGACCGAGGCCAGTACCACCAAACCCGTTTCCAGACGCGCGGTATCTTGCTCAATCGCGCGTCGCAGCGCGCGCGTGAGAAATTCTTCGGTCGTCCCTGCCTCGATCAAACGCTTGCCGCCTTTACCGCGGTGCTGTTCGACCGCACGAAAGCCGTGATGCGCCAGATGCGAGAATGGATCTTTCACGCCTTCGGCGTGTAAATGATCGCTCACTGCTTCGAGATTGGGCGCATCCCAGAAAAATTGCAGGAAGCGTTGCGATTGACGGCGCGTGCGCCACTGACCGATTGCTTTCATGACAATCAAATACCAAGTCGCCACTGACATGACGATCAGCGCCCACATTAAAATTTGGCCCAAAGCATCGGACTGTGAAAAGTAATGGGTTAAACCGAAAGACTGTTCCATCTGTAAACTCCTCGTTAACTATGTAAATTGAATACCACGGGCACCAACACCCAGGCGCCGATCGATTGTTCGCCCTGACGCGCAGGCGCAAAGCGCCAACGCCGCACTGCTTCGAGCGCAGCATTATCGAGACGCACGTAACCGCTCGACTTGTTCAGCTCGACGTGCGCAGGCAAACCACTGGCATCGACATAGACGCGCACTAACACGCGTCCTTGTTCTCCTAAGTGACGCGAAGCCGCTGGATAGCGTGGTGGCGGATTGTTGAGATAAGCAGCATCGAAGCGCGGCGGTATCACCGCTGGTTGGTCTACACTGGCGCTGCTCGCTGACGCTGGTTCCGCGGGCGCTTCAGGCTGTGGCTCCGATACCTGACTCGGTTCATCGGCGTGCGCGCTAAGCGGCAGAGTTTTACTGCGTGGTAGCTGCTTGATATGACGCAGTGTCGTGTCTGCCTGCGACTTCGACGGCGTGGGAGAAATAATGCTGGCGTAAAGTGGCTGCACCGGTCCCACGGAATATTGCGGCGTACTGTGACTGAGCCAAGTTAAAAATAACGCTGCATGCGCAGCGATCACTAACGCCAACGTAGACAGCGCCGCGCGTCGCGCGGGATAAAGCGAGCAAGCTGACTCATCAGCATGTGTGGCGAAGCTATCGACAAAAGCAACAAAATAATTAGACACAGCCCATTCTCCGGATATCTGGAGCGCTGGCTGGCTAGCGAAGGCTGGCTGACTTGCGCGACGGACGTTTTCGCTGGAAGGAAATTACGCCGTAAGAATTAATTTACCGTTATTTGTGACTCGTAGTCGGTACTCGCGTCCAGCATGTTCGATGATGATCTGGTCGCTACCACCGAACAACTCAGCGCTGTGCAGACGGCGTAGATGCGCGTCCGACGATAGCGCTGATTTTTCCTTGCTTACCGTTCCAGCGGCGGTGTTGCCGAGGAACGGATTTGGTTTTTTCATTTTCAGAATTCCCACTCGACGCGTGCACGCACCAGCTGCTGTTCGGTGGCTTTGGTTTGCCCAAAAGCGACGCCAAAACTGGCGGATAAACCATGACCGAAATGGACGTCCACGGCGGGTGAAATCAAATGCTTCTGTTCATCGCGCCCTTCGAAATCACGCATCGGTCCGAAATCACCGAAAAAATCGAGGCGCGGAGACCAACGTTTATCTAAACGATAAATAATCGATGCGGCATATTGGAACTCCCAACCTTCTTCTTTTTCGACGCCTTTAACGACTTTTTCAAAAATCGGATTAAGCGTAAGCGTCCATAGGCCTAAGTCTTTCTCGGCAATTCCGCGCAACTCAAACTCAACATCGTTCTCGTCTTTACGCGGGAATTCGGCTTCGGCATACAATCCTAGATCGACCGGCAACTCACCTTTCTCGGCGAATCGCGTGCGCACATGCACTCGGCTTCCCTTCAAATCCCAATCGCCATCGCCGCGCGCGCGCGAGTAATCGACATAGCCCGCTACTTCGGTTTTGTCGGTGATGCCGTAAGTGGCTTCAAGTGAATTTCGAATCAGACCTTTGTTGTCGTCTGGCGCGGAAGGTTCTTGGGTGCCACGACGCGTATAAGTGGTGAAATTTTCCAATTCCACCTCGCCTTGCGAAGCAGTCTGATAAGGATAAACTTCCAACTCAAAATAATTGAGCGCATAAGCTGAGCCACTCCCCAGTAAAGTCGCGCTTCCCAACAAAATTACAAAATAATTATTTTTCATCTTGATTCCCGCTTATTTAGTTAATGAGAATTATTTACAATAAGAAATAAAAGCAATCTTGCCGTGATGCTGCACTATGAGGAATTATTAAATTTTGACTTCTAAATTACTGCGCGCAAACCGTCTTATGTTTATTTGTTGGAGCATTACCATAAGTGCGCATAAGCACTGCGATTGCGGCTAACGTAACGACATAAAATAACACTTGGATGCCAGCGGGATGGTCGGTGTAACCAACCAGTGTTTGCAGCAAACGCCCTAATAAACTTTGTTGCGACAATATCGCCGATGTGTCCCACAAGGTAGGCACTAATGGCGGCAATAGATCGGCTTGCACCAAAAATCCCGCCGCTTGAGCGGCCATACCCGCCGCGAGCAATGTGATTAACCAACTCGTGGTGCGAAACAAATATTTGCTGGATATGCGCAACAAGCCAAAATAAAGCATGAGCCCCATCACACCGCCCACCAACAAACCCATCAAACCACCCATCAACATAAATCCAGCCTGTTCCTGCTGTGCCGCAGCGATGCCGTAAAGAAACAACACAACTTCGGAACCTTCGCGCAACACCGCAAGACCAATCACAATAGCCAACATATGCATGGGACGTTCACCCTGCTTGATGGCATGGCCCACCTTATTCATATGCTGCGCCATCTCTCGACCGTGCCGCCCCATCCACACGTTGTGCCACCCAAGCATGATCACGGCGACAAGTAATATGGATGCATTGAAAATTTCTTGTCCAATGCCCGAGATCGCTCCGGAAATGACATCCGCGAACAACGCCACCAGTCCCGCGCCCGCTATGCCTCCGACAATACCCGCGCTCACCCATGCGCCACGTTTGGCCACGCCTTGCGTTGCCGCCAAGACAATACCAATAATCAGCGCGGCTTCCAGCACTTCACGAAACACGATAATCGCGGTGGCTAACATGGGCTCTACCTTCGCAAATAATTTATTTAACTACGATCTGACCCTGGGCGGTTTTCGGATGAAATTCGCCATAAAACCCATATGCGCCAGGTTTAAGCGGCCCAATGATAATTTCCACGCTTTTGCCAGGCATGATCATTTTTTCGCGATTTAGCTCATGGCTTTCAAATTCTTCGGGCCCTGGTCCTTCATTGGTGACGACCAATTTAATTTTTTTGCCTGCTGGAATTTCCACTTTTTCGGGTGAAAAGCGTCCGTCTTTAGCGGTTAATTGAAAACTGGGCAACTCATCGGCGAAAAGTGGCGTCGCTATAACAAACGATAGGCCCACTACGCCACTTAAAATTTTAATGTTCATGCTTTCCTCGTTTTTAAAATGCGTTAACCAATTTCGATGATTTCATAATCTTAATCTAAATGCAAATCATTCTCAATAGCATTTCTTATATTTAAAAATACATGAGGTTCACCATGGACCAAAAAGCCCAAAATTTGGGCATGGATATTGCTTAATTAACTGAGATTACAGGATAAAGTCCTTGCCAGGCTTGCGGAGCTCTAGGCAGACGACTATAGGTCAGGAAGGTTGTTGGATTCCTGCCGTTTTTAAATATTACATTAGGGAGCATTAATACATGCGGGCGCGACAGCTTTTTCCATATTTGGCAATATTTTTCGTAGTTAACGCGACGGCGAACGCGGCTCAATTAATTTTTACCTCTCCGCCGCGCGAATCACAAGCCAAGGGCATCGAAGTTTATCAACCCATCGCCGATTATTTGTCCAAAGCAACCGGCCAAAAAATCGTTTATCAATATCCCGAAAATTGGCTGGTTTACCAGCGTGACATGCGCAAGGGCGTGTATGACATCGTGTTCGATGGACCGGCTTTTATTGGCTGGCGCGTCGATAACCAACAGCATGTGCCTCTGGTTAAACTACCAGGCAAATTAAGTTTTGTGGTAGTCGCCAAAAAAGACAACAACAAAATTCAATCCCTTAAAGAACTCGCTGGGCGCACCATCTGCGCCTTTCCTCCGCCGAACTTGGCCACGCTGTCGGTACTTTATGAATTTGATAATCCCTCGCGCCAACCGTTAATCTTGGAAGTACAGACTTTTCCTGGCGCCTATCAAGGCGTCGCCAGCGGCAAATGCGTGGCGGGCATACTGCAAACAAAGTTATATGAAAAATTAGCCGCGGAAAAAGGACCGATGAAAGTTCTTTTCACAAGCAAACCGATATCCAACCAAGGATTCACCGCGGGTCCACGTGTACCCGCGGATGTAAAAGAAAAAATCACCCAGGCTTTGCTGTCCGAAGACAGCAAACCAGCAATGCAGAAATTGCTGGATGAATTCAAAGTAAAAGCCTTGGAACCCGCGGCAAAAGATGAATACACTGGAGCCGGTAGATATTTGCGCGATGTGTGGGGTTTCGAATCCAACTAACGTATGATTTAAAAAGGCTGCGGGGATTTCAATCAGTTTCCGCAAATTGCGCGATGACAGGAGTATGATCCGAAGGCCGCTCATGCTTTCTTGGTTCGATATCAATCACACAGCCATTGCAAGCTTGCGCCAATAGCGGGCTGCATAAAATATGATCGATGCGCAAACCCCAATTGCGCTGAAAAGCATTAAGGCGGTAGTCCCACCAGCTAAAGCTTTTTTCTACTTGCTGGAATTTTCGAAACACATCCACTAGCCCAAGCCCGATTAATCCACGAAAGACGGCGCGTTCTTCGTCGCTGAATAATACATGCCCAGCCCATCTTTTAGGATCGTGCACATCTTGCTCTTCGGGAGCGATATTGTAATCTCCCAAAAGAACCAGCTTCGGGTAATTTTTTAACTCCGTCATTAAAAAATTTTCCAGCGCCTTAAGCCACCTTAATTTATAAAAAAATTTTTCGGAGCCTACGGTTTCGCCGTTCGGTACATACACATTCACAACGCGCATGCCCGCGATAGTGGTAGCTAAAAACCGTTTCTGCGGATCTTCTATGCCAGGAAGTGATGGCAGAATTTGTTCCGCTGGCAAACGACTTAATGTAGCAACGCCGTTATAAGATTTTTGGCCGCAATACACGACATGATAACCGTGATCACGAAATTCCGTGATGGAAAACTCCTCATCCGTTATCTTGGTTTCTTGCAGACATACAACATCGGGTTGATGCTTAGTTAACAGTTCCAATACTTGCGGCAGGCGTACACGAATGGAATTAATATTCCATGTGGTAATTTTCATGGATAAATAAAAATCGTTCAGTAAGAACGCGAAGGGCGTGGCATGCTGGAATCACTGGGCGCTGAAGGTTTGTCTTTTTCCGTGTTGTCATTGGATGTTGTCTCTGGAATCTCCACCTTCGGATATCCCACGTCATCCAATTGACCTTCTAGCACGGATTCGACGTATCCCTTCATGACCTTATCGCCAATCATAATCGTAGGGGCCGATAAGCTGCCGATTTTTTTCTTCAAGGTCTGCTGTAGTTCTGGATTGGTATTGAGATTCTGTTCGCTAAACGGCACCTTGCGTTTCTCCAAATAAAGCCGGGCGAGATCGCAAGAGCCGCAATCGGGAACCGAATACAGCACGACGGGATACTTCTCCACCACCTTATCCAGCGCGTCATCTTGCTTCGGCTTGCGAGAACCGTTGACGACTTTCTCCTCTACGCGGATATTTGAATCGGAAGGTGGTGGTTGATCGTGATAAGAGATGCGGCCTTGGCCATCAATCCACTTATACAAAGTTTCTGCTTGAGCCACAGACAAACCCATAATTGAAAAAATTATCAGCAATATATTCACGCGTCTCATGAATTAAACCCTCAAATACATGCCACCGGATCTTCGACGGATGGATTCGCGCAGCCATAAAATGCCGCCAACAAATCCCATACCAAGCATAGCAAAGGATATAGCCAGCCATAGAAAACTGAAACGATAACCGGCCTGGGTCACGGGCTTAACGGCGGCCCGGGCATCGGCGGAATTGGTGGCAGGATTGGCTGCGGATACGGGGTTTTTATCGGCGCCATTTTTTTCAAGCTCTTTTAGTTTTGCCGTCTGCTCGGCAATGGCCGCTTGGCTTTTTTTAAGTTGTGCTTGGGTGTCCGCCAATTGCGCGCGGTTCTTGGTTAGCTCTTCTTGCAATTTTGATAATTGCAAGCGCGCTGGCGGCTCGGCGCTAAGATAACGCGCTTCGATCCAACCCACCACACCCTGTGGATCCCGCACTTGCGCGAAACGGTCAATGCGCTGCAACACTTCCAGCGCGGCATCGGATTCAATGGTCTTAACCACTGGGCTAGTCTCGGCGGTTTCGGCGCGCAAGCCGATGCGTATCCGCTCTGCCACATAAACGGTTTCGGCCAAGGCGTTTGAAAACAGACAGGGCAGCAACAGTAAAGCGATAACGCGCAGACCGTTAAGCATTTTTATTTACCTCGCTAAGCCGTAAGGCCAGAGTGCCGCAACAGCGCATCGATCTTAGGCGTGCGCCCGCGAAAGCGCTTAAACAATTCCATGGGTTCGTGCGAACCGCCCTGCTCCAAAATATTTTGCATGAATTCAAGTCCGGTCGCGCGGTCAAAAACTCCCTTCTCTTCAAATTTACTGAAGGCGTCGGCGGATAATACTTCCGCCCATTTGTAACTGTAATAGCCGGCCGCGTAACCGCCAGCAAAAATATGCGTAAATCCGTGCTGAAAGCGATTAAAGGCGGGCGGGATAATCACCGCCACTTCGGCGCGCACTTCATCGAGCAATTGCTGCACGCTCTTGTCAGTCTGTGGATCGTAATCACTATGCAGTCGCATATCGAATAACGAAAATTCCAATTGCCGAACGAATTGCATGCCCGATTGAAAATTCTTGGCCGCGATCATTTTTTCGTAAAGATCGTCGGGAATGGGCTGGCCGCTTTGGTAATGGCGCGCGATAAGATTAAGCGCCTCGCGTTCCCAGCACCAGTTTTCCATGAATTGACTCGGCAACTCTACGGCATCCCAAGCCACGCCATTGATGCCCGCCACACCAACGTAATCCACTTTAGTTAGCATATGATGCAGGCCGTGGCCGAACTCATGAAACAGCGTGGTGACTTCATCGTGCGTAAACAGCGCTGGACGATCGCCCACCGGTCCCGAGAAATTACACACCAAGTAAGCCACGGGCACCTGCACCCCGCGCGGCGTGCGTTTACGATTGATGCATTCGTCCATCCACGCGCCGCCACGTTTATTGGCGCGCGCATATAAGTCCATGTAAAACCGCCCGCGCACTTCCCCGTCGCGGTCGCGAATTTCATAAAAACGCACATCGGCATGCCAAGTTTCGATGTTTTTGACTTCAACGATTTCCAGACCATACAGCCGTTTCACCACCTCAAACATGCCAGGCACAACTTGCGTTTGCGGAAAATAAGGGCGTAAATCTTCCTGAGAAATTTGGTAACGGACTTGTTGCAGCTTCTCTGAATAATAAGCGATATCCCAAGCTTCCAGCTGCGGCACGCCATGGTTTTCGCGGGCAAAGCGTTTAAGCTCGTCCAAATCTTTTTGCGCCGCGGGCTTGGCGCGGCGCGCCAGATCGCGCAGAAAATCCATGACTTCGGGCACTGTCTTGGCCATGCGCGTCTGCAAGGCGTATTCGGCGTAATTGTTAAATCCTATTAACTGCGCCACTTCTCGACGCAGCTTGAGAAGACGCACAATCAGTTCGCTGTTATCCCATTTCCCCGCATGCGGGCCTTGGTCGCTGGCACGCGTGACAAACGCCTGGTACATCTGCTGACGCAAATCGCGTCTATCGGCGTAAGTCATGAAAGCAATATACGAAGGCGCTTCCAGCGTGAAACGCCAGCCCTTTAAGTTTTTTTCTTGCGCGGATTGTTGCGCCATGGCGCGCGCCGATTCGGGCAGACCAGTCAGATCCATTTCATTCGTGATGCACAAATCCCAGGCTTGCGTGGCGTCGAGCACGTTCTCGGAAAATTTACTCGTCAATGCCGCCAATTCTTTTTGTAGTTCTTTAAACCGCGCTTTTTTTGGCGGCGGCAATTCCGCGCCAGCCAAACGAAAATCACGCAAGCTGTTATCGATGATCTTTTTTTGTGCTTGAGTTAGATGCGCAAATTCGGTGCTGCCAGCGATCGATTTATAGCCCGCATACAAACGCTCGTCTTGCGCCAACTCAGTAAAGTAATCGGTGATTTTGGGCAGCCCCGCATTGTAGGCCTCGCGCAATGGCGCGCTATCCATGACCGCGTGCAGATGCGACACAGGCGACCACAAACGGCTTAGGCGTTCGCGCATGTCTTCGATGGGCTGGGCGAAATTATCCCAAGTGTACGGTCTGGCCGTCGTTACTAGGCCCTCTAGCTCGCCACGATTTTGCGCCAGCACTTGATCGAGCGCGGGAGCAATATGCTCGGGAAGTATCGCGCTAAAACGCAGTGGTTGCGCAAAATCGAGTAAAGGATTAGTCGCGGGGGTGATGTTTTCCATGTCGAACTATTATAACGTGCCGCCACGATGACCGCTTCTACACATACTCTCCACCCCTACGATGCGCTGACGCCGGATATCATTCTGGAAGCGGTGGAAACCTACGGCCTACATTGCACTGGCGGCTTACTCGCGCTTAATAGCTATGAAAACCGCGTATACCGTGTCGATCTCGAAGACCAGCCGCCATGCGTGGCCAAGTTTTATCGACCTGGGCGCTGGAAAGAACCTGCTATTTTGGAGGAACACGATTTTGCCCAACAATTGCTGGCACATGAAATTCCAGCCGTGGCTCCGCTCAAGCGCCAGGGTGGGACGACGCTAAACCAGCACGCGGGTTTCCGTTTCGCGGTTTTTCCCTGGCAGCCAGGGCGCGCGCCTGAACTGAACACGCGCGACGATCGTGCCCTCCTCGGCCGTTATCTGGGTCGCTTACACCGACTGGGAGCGGCGCAAGCCTTTCAACACCGCGCGCGTTTAAGCATTGAGGAGTTCGGCCATCGATCGGTGCGCTTTCTGAAGGATCATCACATCGTGCCCGAGGAATTACGCGAATCTTTTTTCGCCATCACCGAATATCTCTTTCCACCCATCGAAGCCGCGTTTCATGCCGTCGATGATGCCGCGTGGATACGTCTGCATGGCGATTGTCATCTTGGGAATATTCTTTGGACAGGCACCGGCCCGCATTTAGTGGATTTTGACGATTGTCTTACGGGTCCCGCGATTCAGGATTTGTGGATGCTGCTTTCTGGCGAACGTGAAGAAATGGAAATTCAGTTAGCCGACGTGCTTTCGGGCTACACGCCCTTCATGGAATTCAATGCCGCCGAACTGCGCTTGATCGAACCGTTGCGCACCTTGCGCATGTTGCGTTACATGACCTGGCTCGCCGAACGCTGGGACGATCCGGCTTTCCCGCACAATTTTCCCTGGTTCAATACGCGGCGTTACTGGGAGGAACAGGTGCTGGTTCTCAAACAACAAGCCGCGGCTCTGGATGAACCGCCGCTGGCATGGATGGATTAAACACGAATAAATTTCATTTTTAGAATTTTCTTATTAATCGTAAAATCCAGTCATCTTGTTTATTCGCAAATCACATGGCCATCCGTCCCTATAAAAATATTCTGCCAACGCTAGGCGCAAAGGTTTTTATCGACGAATCCGCCGCGGTGATCGGCGACGTGGTGCTGGGCGAAGATGCGTCGGTTTGGCCGATGTGTTCGGTGCGTGGCGACGTCAACAGCATTCGTATCGGCGCGCGCACCAATATTCAGGATGGCACGGTTATTCACGTCAGCCACCGCTATAAAGATATTCCCGAAGGCCACGCGGCACACATCGGCGACGACGTGACGGTGGGGCATAAAGTCATTATTCATGGTTGCGCTATCGAATCGCGCTGCCTCATCGGCATGGGATCGTTGATTCTCGACGGTGCGATTCTGCGCACAGGAGTTTTTTTAGGCGCGGGCAGCCTGGTGACGGAAGGCAAGGAATTAGAAGGCGGTTACCTTTGGATGGGGCGCCCGGCGAAAAAAGTACGTGAACTTACCGAACAAGAATGGGCTTGGTTCGATTACTCCGCCAAACATTACGTAAAACTCAAAAACGATTATTTAAAATAAATCTTCGAACGTTCGTTAGCGCTTTTTGCCGCGCCGCCCTGCCACGTGTTTTTTCGCATTCAATTGTTCGGTCTCCACTAAGGCATCGAGAATGGCGTGTGCGTGGATACGCTGCCGCGGTTTCAAGCGTCGATATTTTTCCAGCAGTTTTTGTTCTTCTGGTGAGAATGTGTTTTTAGCTTCCACTTGATAATTTCCGGCTTCTTCGGCTACGCGGTCCATGTTGTTTGAGCGCATGCCAGTGAGAATGTATTGCACGTCCATTCCCAAGCGCGCGCAGGCGGACAGTAAATCCGCGGGTATCGGCGTCCCGCGATCGCTGGTTCTTTCGTAATTAATCACCGTCCACTTGGTAACGTCCAAGGCTTTCGCCAAAGCGACTTGGCTCAAACCCAAACGAGTGCGTTCTTCCCGCAGCCGTGCCGATGAGGAATATCTTACACTAGATTTATTGACAGGTGTAATTTTTTCAACCATACTTTTCGCCAACCAAAACGGAAAAATGAAAGCTGATTATCTTCAGCTGAATCCTAACACAGGGAAAGACAAGTATGGATTACTTAGACATAAAGTATGCCTTGGCAAAAAAAGGTTACACACTCACACGCGTAGCCGAAGAGCTCGGATTATTTGGACCTCAATCTGTACAGCAAGTGCTAGCCCGAAAATATATCAGCGCGCGCGTCGAAAGACATGTTTCCGATATCATCGGCATCCCCTTGGAAAAGCTTTTTCCCGACCGCTATCAGGCCACGAAAAATCCGCGCTACGCGGGAAGTGTACGTCTATTGGAAAAACGTCCATCCGCCAACGCGCGCAAAACAAGAAATCATTTGACCGAAAAACAATCTTAGTCAGGCGTAACAAGGAGGAAGATTGGCGCGCTTATTCCGTAAGGTAGACCATACGAAAATATTGAAGCTCAAACGTCAAGGATTATCCAACAGTCAAATCGCGCAACGCCTGGGCGTAAGCCACGGCGCGGTATACCTGGCATTGCGTAAAACCGATTTTCAGAAAACCGAAATATTAACGTCGTAAATCTAACAATCTATTTTATTTATCCGCCTTTGCGCAGGAGTGCGATGACTTGCTGCGTCTCAGGTCGTACTCCGCGCCATAGCAAATAAGATTCCGCCGCTTGCTCGACCAGCATCCCCAAACCATCGGCGACCGTGGCGGCGCCGTGCAACATCGCCCACTCCATAAACGGCGTCGGCTTATCGCCGTACATCATGTCGTAAGCAATCGCTCCATTGGCGAACAAATTTACCGGTAACGGTGGCACGTCACCCTTGAGACTGGCGCTGGTGCCATTGATGACGACATCAAAGCGCTTGCCCACCAGATCGTCGTACTCCAAGACTTCTATCTTGCCGATGGGAGCAAAAACTTTGGCCAGCTCCTTGGCTTTGGCGACGGTGCGATTAACCAGCGTCACACTGGCAGCGTGTTGCCGCAACAAAGGGCCCAATACGCCACGCACCGCGCCGCCCGCGCCCAATACCAGGATTTTTTTATCCTTCAGGTTAACTTGAAGATTTTTCGTCAAGTCATGCACCAGGCCGGTGCCGTCGGTGTTGTCGCCAAAAATTTTTCCGTCGGGTTCAAACCGCAAAGTGTTAACGGCGCCCGCGAGCTTGGCGCGATCGCTTAAATTATTCGCCAACTTGAAAGCCTCCAATTTAAACGGCACGGTAACGTTGAGTCCCTTGCCGTCTTCGGAGCGAAATTGCTCCACTGCTTCGGCAAAGCCATCGGTATCGGCCCACAAGGCGGTATATTCAATGTTGTGACCAAGCTGGTGGGCAAATTGTTTGTGAATGATGGGCGATTTGCTATGCGCGACGGGGTTACCCATCACCGCATAACGTGCTGGCGTTGTATTGGTTTCTGCCATGACGAACGTTCGCCTAGATAAAAATTCAAGCGTCTATTCTAGGCGATTACTGGCGCCACGGCACCTAAACCATTTGCCATGCTGGATCTTTTGGTTTTAGCGAACGATCTTTTTAGGCCAGCACGAAAATCAAATAAGCGAGGTAACACAAACCGTTCAAAAACAAATGCACTGGACGCAAATTTCCACGACGCAACATAAACAAGAGATAGGAGCTGGCCGCCAAAGTAAGAATTATTCCCGCCATGACTTCAGGCCGTGCCTCCCAAGGCGTGAGCATGATACCAATCGCTGGCAACAAGGAACCTTGAAACACCATGGCGCCCGTGATGTTGCCGAAAGCCAAGGTGTCTTTGCGTTTGCGTATCCAGAGAATGCTGTTAATTTTTTCCGGCAATTCGGTGGCCACGGGCACGATCAGCAATGACAGCACCAAAGCGGAAATGCCCAACCACGTGGAAAGCTGCTCAACGCCCTGCACAAAACCGTGCGCGCCAAAGATGATCAGACCCAAACCTATGCCTAGCTGTAACAGAATGATGGGCATGTTCTCGGCCACGCCCAAGCGCCCGAAAAAACGCACGAGAAATAACGGTTCTCCGGCCGCGGTGGCGTGTCCATCGGCCACCAGTTTTGCGGAAGCGCGGATGGTTAACATGAGATAGATGAAATACACCAGCACCAGCGACACCGCGAGCGACGCGCGCACCCAAGTCACCTGATGCGGAACAAAGATGGCGATGGTGCTCAAACCAAAAGCCAGCAGAAACCACGTGAGATCGCGGTGCAAACCGCTGCGTTCGGGATGAAAAGGATCATTCCACCCACGTCGCTGGATGGCGAAAATTGCCATTAAAAACATCGTCAGCGTGGAAAGCATCAGCGGCGCGCCGAGAATCGCGCCCACGCCGACCTCTTCGCGCACCGCTTGCGTGCTAGCACTGGAAAAAATCGCGACCACGGGGACCATGGTCTCGGGCAAAGCCGTGCCCACGGCGGCGAAAATAGAACCGGTGACGCCCTCGGAAATTTTCAAACGTTCGCCGAGATGTTCCAAGGCGTTGGTAAAAGTTTCCGCGCCGATCAAAATAATCAGCAATGCCACAAGCAATAGGCCAATCGTCATGTTTCGGATCTCATTTTGGTGTAGCGTTCTCCATGCCTGGCGGGCGGGTTTCGACAAATGCGGGGCGCTCACTAATTACGCTCAACCATTTTGCCAACTTCGGATGTGATTTACGCCAGTCGTGAGCATAACGGAAATCGATGTATTCAAGCGCCACGCCCAACGCGATATCCGCCAAGCTTAGCCGGCCGCCGACTAGATAGCCGCTGTCTTTCATCCGGTTTTCGGCGAATTTAAGCGCCGCGGCGATTTTGCTTTCTTGGCGCGCGATCACTTCCGACGATTGTTTATCGGCGGCGCGGCGCGACTCCAGCAAGCGCGTCACCACCGCGTCGAGCATGCCCTGGCCCAGCGCGTGCCAACGCAAAACTTCCCAGCGCGCTTCACCGGACCGCGGTATCAAGGGTTCGCCCGCCAAGCTGTCGAGATACTCCGCAATCAACGGTGAATCAAAAATAATTTCGCCCTTGTCAGGCGCCAACACGGGCACTTTGCCCAAGGGATTAAGCGCGGGGATGGGACTGTCCGCTGCCCAAGCATCGGCAATAATGAATTCGCATGCGCTGCCTTTCTCTTTTATCAGCACGCGTATCTTGCGAACGTAAGGTGAAGTGAGTGAGCCGTAAAGTTTCATGTGCATCACCAAAAGTCAGATATGGTTTTAATGATTGTTAGCCATAGAGGGCGCGAAGAATAAAATCTAAAAAAAATTAATTGAAATATCTCTGTGTTCTCTGCGCTCTCTGTGGTGAAAAATTCATATCAAATTTCTTAATAATTATAATGAAGCGCTAACCCAGCAAACACCGCCGCACCGAACCAATTGTTGTTTAGAAACGCGCGAAAACAAGCGTCACGCGAACGGTCGCGCATCAACCACTGCTGGTAAAGTGCAAAACCCAGCGCCACCATCAGTCCCGCATAATACCGCAAACCCAGGCCAGCGAGGACAGCGGCCCAGCTCAAAAAAATCAAGGTGAGCAGATGGAAAAAAAACACCCACCATCGGTCATACCGGCCAAAAAGAATGGCCGTGGATTTAACGCCTACTTTAATATCATCCTCGCGATCGACCATGGCATAGGCCGTGTCATAGGCTACCGACCAACATATATTGGCGCCGAATAAAACCCACGCAAGCCACGGCACCGCGCCAGTTTGCGCGGCAAACGCCATGGGAATTCCCCAACCAAAGGCAGCACCCAAATAAAACTGCGGTAAATGCGTATAACGCTTAAGAAACGGATAGGTCGCGGCCAGAAACGCGCCCACGAAAGAAAGTGCGATCGTTAATGGATTCAGCGTCAACACCAAGCCAAAGGAAATTAGACAAAGCACCGCAAAAAGCGCCAAGGCTTCACGCGGCTGCACGCGTCCGGCGGCGATGGGCCGATCGCGGGTGCGCGCCACGTGCGGATCGAAATCGCGGTCGGCGTAATCGTTGATGACGCAACCAGCGGAGCGCATGAACACCACGCCCAGCACGAACACGAAAAAAATATAGCCATCCGGACGACCCAAACCCGCGAACCACAACGCCCACAGCGTGGGCCAGGCCAGCAACAGAATGCCGATGGGCCGATGCCAGCGCATCAAGCGCGCATAATCGATAAACCGTTCGCTTACGCTCATTTCACGAATTCAGGCATGTCGGGCAGAAAAAATTCGCACACCAAGAGCGGCTTGCCCTTTAAACGAAATAACGAACGCCGTCCCCAGATGGATGGTGGCTTTGAAGATAAATCGCGCGCGATAAATCGATACAGATCGTCGACGGCGGTGAGTTGCGTTACTTCTACTTCACTGCGTTCCATCGACGGGTCGGCAAATAACATCGCACCCAAGGAACGTGCGCCCAAACGCGTAAACCGATGAAATTTCCTGGCCAAGGTCTGCGGCGGAATAACGGTGCGCGCGTAAACCAACGGCGTCGTGCCGCACATGAGACGCACTTGGCGCACAATCGCACGGCTGGATAAACGCATGGCCAGCGTCATGGCCTCACCACGCAACGGCCGCGTTCTTTCTTGGCTTAGCAGTTGCACGCGAAAATTATCGGGGCAGTGCCGCATAAGACGCGCGGTAAGTGAAGCGGTATCTAACAACCAAGGATAAATTTTTTCTGGCATCACCGAACGATTCAGCCGTCGCGCCGAACACCATAGCGGTTCGGTGCTGCGCGAAGCTAGGATAATTGGGCTGGTCATGAAAACGTGGACTTAAAGATGATAAGAAGCTTGCATCCTAGCAGAAGCGCTTATATCGGTCAGCGTCGTTTGCTAGACGTTACGATATTCTTCAACGCGGCCCAACCAGCGCCGCACGATGGGATCGACGCGTTCGGGATATTCTTTGAACAACAAAGCAGCGAGCTCTTGCACGCGCGGTAACCAACTGTGATCGCGCAGAAAATCGGCAATGTGAAAGGTCGGCAGACCAGCTTGGCGCGTGCCTAACATTTCGCCCGGTCCGCGCATTTCCAAATCGCGCCGCGCGATTTCAAAACCGTCGCTGGTCTCGCGCACCGCCGCCAAGCGCGCACGCGCCATTTCCGACAACGGCGCCTGATACAGCAACACGCAATGGCTTTCCGTCGGCCCGCGGCCGACGCGTCCGCGCAATTGATGCAGCTGCGACAAACCCAAGCGTTCGGCGTTTTCGATGACCATGAGCGAGGCGTTGGGCACGTCCACTCCAACTTCAATCACGGTGGTGGCCACCAACAAATTAATTTCGCCACGCTTGAAGGCGGCCATGATTTTTTCTTTTTCCGGCGACTTCATACGCCCGTGCATGAGCGCGATCGAAAGCTCGGGCAAGGCCGCGCGCAAGGCTTCGGCGGTATCGGTGGCGGTTTCCAGCTCCAGCACTTCCGACTCTTCAATCAAGGGACAAACCCAATAAACCTGACGGCCGGCGCGGCACGCTTCGTGAATGCGGCCGACGATGTCGGCGCGGCGCGCGCTGGGCAGCGCCGCGGTTTCGACTGGTTTGCGTCCGGGCGGCAATTCGTCAATCACCGATACGTCGAGATCGGCATACAGACTCTGCGCTAAGGTGCGCGGAATGGGCGTCGCCGTCATGATCAGCTGGTGCGGTCGGCGCGCGCCAACGCGGCCTTTTTCACGCAGCGCCAAGCGCTGATGCACGCCGAAGCGATGCTGCTCATCCACCACGATCAAGCCGAGATTGGTGAATTCCACGCCTTCTTGAAACAAGGCTTGAGTGCCAATGACGATGGCCGCTTGCCCGGAGGCGATTTTTTCCAGTGCTTGGCTTCGCGCGCGCGTATTTAATTTTCCGGAAAGACCGGTCACCTCGATGCCGAGCGGCTGCAACCACGCCGAAAAATTTCGCAGGTGCTGCTCCGCGAGCAACTCGGTCGGCGCCATGACCGCCACCTGCAAACCGCTTTCCACCGCGTTCAAACTGGCGCAGGCGGCGACAATGGTTTTACCAGACCCGACATCACCTTGCACCAAGCGCTGCATCGGATGTTGTTGACGCAAGTCGTGCAATATATCATCGAGCACGCGCTGTTGCGCGCGCGTGAGCTGGAACGGCAAACGCGCGAGTAATTGCTGCATGAGCTTGGTTTCTTCCGAAACAGCGGTAGCGGTCTCCGTCTGCAGCTGCATGCGCAGACGTTGCAGACTTAAATGATGCGCCAAAAGTTCTTCAAACGCTAAACGCTGCACCGCAGGATGCTGGCCCTGCTCGAACAGCTCCACTTGCGTGCGCGGCGGCGGTTGATGAACCACGCGCAAAGCTTGCGTCAAAGTCGGCAGCTGCATCTCTTGCAGCAGCGCGGTGGGCAGCCATTCTTGAATTTTGTCGAGATGATTTTCCAGCGCTTGGCGCGCCAGCTTGCGCAAACTTAATTGATGCACGCCCGTGGTGGTGGGATAAACTGGCGTCAGATTTTCTTCCACTGGAGCCGGTTGCACGCCGTCGATAAATTCGTATTCGGGATGCACCATCTCCAAACCGCCAGAACCGAAACGCACTTCGCCAAACAAACGCAAGCGGCGACCGCGCGTTAAATTGGTTTGTTGCGCCGCGTTGAAATAAAAAAACCGTAAATGCAAATGGCCGCTGCCGTCGCTCACGCGGCAAATCAAGCTGCGCCGACCGCGATAAACTACTTCGGCCAGATCGATTTCGGCTTCCACCACCGCTTCCATTCCAGGACGCAAGCTGCCAATTCGGCGCAAACGCGTGCGATCTTGGTAACGCAAGGGAAGATGAAACAAAACGTCTTGAACCGTGAATAGACCCAAGCGTTTGAGCTTTTCCGCCAACTTGGGCCCCACTCCTTTCAGCGCGGTCACGGGCAAGGTGGCGACGTCCACCTCGATTTTTGCGGCCGGTGATAAACGCGTGGGAGTACTGATATCCAAATCATCACCAAACGAAATTAGTTTTGGAAAATCTTGGCTTCATTTAAACCGCCAGGATGCCAGGGCCACCAATTGGTTAAAAGATTATTAACCTGGCGTATTTGACGTCCTGGCGGTAACTTCATTTACTTACGTTTGCGTTTGGTTTTTTTCGCTGGCTTCTTGGAGTTCTTACCGCTCAATACCATGACCGCGTCCATCTCGACCGCAGCACCTTTAGGCAAGGCCGCGACACCGACGGCGGCGCGCGCTGGATAAGGCTCGTTGATGTATTGCATCATGACATCGTTGATCAATGGAAAATTTCCCAGATCGGTAAGATAAACATTGAGCTTGACGATATCTTGCAAACTGCCGCCAGCGGCTTTTGCCACCGCGCTTAAGTTTTCAAACACGCGTCGGATCTGGGCGCGCATGTCGCCGCTCTCGAGCGCCATGGTCTCGGGCACCAAGGGAATTTGTCCGGCAAGATACACGGTGCCGTTGACTTTGATGGCTTGGGAGTACGGACCAATGGCTTGCGGAGCTTTATCTGTTTTTATTACTGCTTTAGTCATTCCCTACTCCTTCTAAATATGAATTCTCATTTTTTTCAGCCGCGTTTGCGATTAATCCGCACCACCCATTCGAGCGCGCGGATGCGGCGCATGATGCGCGCCAGGTGCACGCGGTCGCGCACCTCGAGCGTGAAATCCATGGAAGTGTATTGACCGTCGCGATCGTCGAAGGTGACGGTATCGATGTTGGCTTCTTGCTCGGCGATCGTGGTCGCGACCGAGGCCAGCACGCCGCGCTGATTCTTGGCTTCCACGCGAATGTTAACTGGAAACACTCCCTTGATGTCGCGCTCCCACTGCACATCGATCCATTGTTCAGGGTGCTTGCGGAATTTGGCGACGTTGGGGCAGCCTTCGGTATGCACCACGATGCCGCGGCCAGCGGAGAGGAAACCCAGAATCGGATCGCCTGGAATCGGGCGGCAACAACGCGCGTAAGTGACGACGATGCCTTCGGTGCCGCGAATCGCAAGCATTGGGCGTTTGTCGCGCGCTGGGCGACGTTTGAAAAGACCGAAGAAGCGGCTTTCATCCTCGGCTGGCGTCGCCGCAGTGGCGGGCACCAATTGGCGCGCGACCACGGCGGCCAAACGATTGCCCAGGCCGATCTCGCTCAATAGATTGTCCCAGGTATTAAGCTTGAGCGCTTTGAGCGCGGTCGTGCGATTTTCTTGCGTCATCTTGGATAAATCAGCGCCGATATCTTCAAGCGCTTTTTCCAGTAAACGGCCGCCGAGCTTGGTCGATTCGTCGAGCCGTTGGTTTTTCAAGAAATTGCGGATATGCGCACGCGCCTTGCTGGTGACGACGTAATTCAGCCAAGCGGGGCTGGGGTGGCTCCAGTCGGCGGTAATGATTTCGACGTGATCGCCGTTACGTAAAGTAGTGCGCAAGGGCACGAGCTGATGATTGACCTTGGCGCCCACACATCGATTGCCGACGTCGGTATGCACGTCGTAAGCGAAATCGATAACACTCGCGCCGCGCGGAAGTTTTTTGATCTCGCCGTTGGGAGTGAAGACATAAACCTCATCGGGGAACAAATCCACCTTGAGATGTTCGAGGAACTCATGTGGGTTGCCGGCCTTCTGCTGGGTTTCCAGTAAATCTTTAAGCCACTGCAAAGCCCGCTGCTGCACCGGATCTGCCACCGTGTCGCCGCTCTTGTAAAGCCAGTGCGAGGCCACGCCCGCTTCGGCCACGCGATTCATCTCGTGCGTGCGGATTTGCACTTCGATGGAGACGCCGAACGGACCGAACACCACGGTATGCAAAGATTGATATCCATTGGCTTTGGGAATCGCGATGTAATCCTTGAACCGGCCAGGAATGGGTTTGTACAGATTATGAATCACGCCGAGCGCGCGGTAACAATTGTCCGCCTTGTCCACGACCACGCGAAATCCATAGATATCGAACACTTGGTCGAAGGGAACGTGTTTCTGTTCCATTTTGCGGTAGATGCTGTAGAGGCTTTTTTCGCGCCCGCTGACTTCCGCGGTTAATCCCTCACGCTCCAAATGCGCGATCATAGCGCCACGGATTTTTTCGACAATCGCCTTGCGGTTACCATGACGCTTGCGCACCGCTTCGGCGATGATGCGCTGACGCAGCGGATATAGCGAGGCGAAAGCCAAATCGCCCAATTCCATGGCCCACTGACGCACGCCCAAACGGTTGGCGATGGGCGCGTAGATGTCCAAGGTTTCGCGCACGATCGCGCGCCGCCGTTCGGGCTTGAGCGCGCCGATGGTGCGCATGTTATGCAAACGATCCGCGAGCTTGATGAGAATCACGCGAATGTCGCTGGCCATGGCCAACAACATTTTGCGGAAATTTTCCGCTTGCGCTTCTTCCTGCGACTGAAATTCGATGCGGGTGATTTTGGAAACGCCGTCGACCAGCTCGGCGACGTCGTTGCCGAATTCTTCGGCAATGCGTTCTTTTACCGTGGGCGTGTCTTCGATGACATCATGCAAGATCGCGGCGGTGATGCTTTTACCGTCGAGATGCATGCCCGCGAGAATGCGGGCAACTTCGATGGGATGATAAATATAAGGTTCGCCGCTGACACGCCGTTGCCCTTCATGCGCCTCGGCGCCAAATAAGTAGGCGCGGTAAACGTCCGCGACGTCTTTAGGCTCGAGATAAGTTTCGAGAAGCGCGCACAGATCGCTGATCTGAAAGCGCGACGGTGCGGCAGGAGCACCCACGGTTGGCGCCGGCTCAGACTTCGGTGTCGCCCTCTTTGCTCGCGGCGGGGCTGGCGCCAGGGGCGGCTGCTTGGGTTTGGTCGGCTGTGTCTTCATCGGCCTCAAGTCCGGCTTGTGTCGCGTCCTCTTCCAGAATGGCATTGGTCACAAAACCGTCCGCGATTTCACGCAACGCCAACACCGTCGGCTTGTCATTTTCGCGTGCTACGCAAGCTTCAGCACCCGCGATCAATTGACGCGCGCGGCGTGTCGCCACCAGCACCAGCTGAAAACGGTTGTCGACGTTATCAAGACAGTCTTCTACGGTGATACGAGCCATACTTAACCTCAATCATTAGTCAGGAAACGCGGTGATGCCACGGGATTTATGCCTTTACACTAAGCCGCATCCCGCTGGGGGATGGGTTAGAGAGCACTGCTTGGATTCATCTTACTGATATGCGGACCTTTTTTCCACTCATGGCATGGACAACAAGGCTTGAATGTCGATCTGCACCGGTCGCGGCGCGCCATTTCCAGCAATAATAGCCTTTAAATCCTCTAAAGCGGCGTCAAACTGATCGTTAACCACCACGTGTTCGAACTCCTTATAGTGGCTCATCTCGGAGATGGCATCACGCATGCGCCGCGCGATGACCTCGGGGCTGTCCTGCCCGCGCTGGCTTAAGCGCTCTTCCAAGACGGCGCGCGACGGGGGCAGGATGAAAATGCCGACCGATTCGGGCATCTTTTCCTTAATAGCGCGTGCGCCTTGCCAATCGATGTCGAGAATAATGTTCTTGCCCTGACCCAGCACATTCTCCACCGCCGCGCGCGAGGTGCCATAAGAATTATCGAAAACCTTGGCGTGTTCGAGAAAACGATTGGCCGCCACCATCTCGTCGAAATCTTTCTGGGTGACAAAATAATAATGCACGCCGTGCTGCTCGCCCGGGCGCGGCGTGCGCGTGGTATGCGACACCGAGAACGCCACGTTCGGCATGCGCTCGACCAAGGCTTTGGCCAGACTGGTTTTACCAGTACCAGAGGCGGCGGAAAAAATGAAAAGTCTGCCTTTATGGTTCATGGAGACGGTGCGACGCAGAGATTAAATTAAAAAAAAATATTAAAACCGTTTTTATTCGCGTTCACTCAATATTTTGCACTTGCTCGCGCATTTGCTCGATCAGCACTTTGAGCTCGACGGCGACATTGGTTAAACGCGTATCCGCCGATTTAGACGATAAAGTATTGGCTTCGCGATTCAATTCCTGCATCAAGAAATCGAGCCGCCGTCCGATGGGCGCGTTTTGGTTGAACACGCGCCGTATCTCGGAGAAATGTGCGCTCAAGCGGTCGACTTCTTCGGCCACGTCCACCTTTTGCGCGAACATGACGATTTCTTGCTCGATGCGCGCGGGGTCGAGTTGCTGCTTGATTTCTTTTAACTTGGCATCGAGACGCTCGCGATACAGCCGCGTCATTTCCGGCAGCAGCTCCTTGGCCTTGATCACCATGTGTTCCATGCCTTGCAGGCGTTGCATCATGAACTCTTGTGTGCGCTTACCTTCGCGTTCGCGGGTTTTAACCAATTCCTCGATCGAGGCGGACAAAACTTCCAGCGCGCGGGCGCCCAAACTTTCCACGTCGAGCGGCGGAGTTTTGATCACACCCGGCCAGCGCAGCACGTCGATGGCGCGCAGCGGCGCGATATCGATGGCCACACCGCGCAAATGACTGGATGCGTCGAGCAGTCGTTGCACTTGTTCCGAGTCCATTTCGAGCTTGCTGGCGACCGCTTCGCTCGCTTGGAAACGCAGGCTACCATCCACCTTGCCACGCGCCACGCGCGCGGCAATCAGCTCGCGCACCCGCGGTTCGAGCGAGCGCAGTTCTTCCGGCAAACGCAGGGCGATTTCGAGATAACGATGATTGACCGAACGCAACTCCCAGGTGAGCACGCCCCAGGACGTCGTGGCTTCTTGCCGGGCAAAGGCGGTCATGCTGTAGGTCATGGGCTTTAATTTCCGGGCTGCAAGGCTAGGTGCCGATGGTAAACCGAAACGCGCGGCGGTGAAACTCGAATAACGCAATGGAATTCGGCATATATAATCATTAGAAGGGAAGACATCACAGCTGATACCAAACCGGACGTCATGAAAATCACCAACGCTTTGCCGCAGGGCTATTTACTGCATCAGTACCGCATCACCAAAACCTTGGGCGGCGGTGGCTTTAGCATCGTTTATCTGGCGCACGACACTCAGTCGAACCAGCCGGTCGTCATCAAGGAATATCTCCCGGGCAAACAAGCCACGCGCAACGGCGAAACCGTGGAGAACCTGTCGGTCGAAACCGCCACCACTTTTAACAGCGGCATGAAACGTTTCTTCGACGAGGCCATGGCGCTGTCCAAGGTGAACCACCCGAATATCGTGCGCGTCATCGATTTTTTCCGCGAGAATAATACTGTCTACATGGTTATGCGTTATGAAGAAGGCAAGGATTTACGCTGGTACATCAAACGTCATCACGGACGCATGACCGAAAAATTCATCCGCACCGTTTTTCCGCCGCTGCTCCAAGGACTGCGCGAATTGCACAGCCATCACATGCTGCATCTCGACATCAAGCCAGCGAACGTTTACTTGCGCCCAGGCGGCTCGCCCTTGTTGCTGGATTTCGGCGCGGCGCAATCGTCCTTCGTCAACGAACGGCAAGCGGTGCCGCACACCTTGACGCGCGGCTTCGCGCCGATCGAGCAACACACGCGTGGACACATCGGCCCGTGGACCGATTTGTACGCCATCGGCGCCACCATGTGGGCGTGCTTCTGCGGCAAGGCGCCGCCGCCCGCCACCAAGCGCGCTGAAAAAGATAAATACAAACCCGCGGTGCGCCAATTCGCGCGCTACTATTCGCGCGAACTGCTCGAAGCCGTGGATTGGTGTCTGCAAATGGATCAACTGGCGCGGCCGCAAAATGTCGACGCATTGCTTAACGTTTTAAATAAATTGCCGAATGAAATGCCGTCGCCCGCACCGCCTTCGCTTATTGAGCGTCTAAACCAGAAGTTACCGTGGGCGCGCAAATAAAATGAAGTACCAAGTAGCGCAATACACCTTGCGTGGCGCGCGGCGCGTGAACGAAGACCGTGTCGGTTTCGCCGAACGTAACAACGCCATGATCATGGCCGTGGCCGATGGTTTAGGCGGCCATCGCGGCGGCGAGATCGCCGCGGAAATCCTGGTGCAAACTTTGTTGCAGTCATTTCAGACCGTGCGCCAACCCGTGATTCAGCGTCCTTCCGCGTTTCTCGCGCTCGGTATCCTGCATGCGCATCGCGCCATTATCGCGCGCGCCCAGGACAGTCGTCCCAAAATCGAACCACGCACCACATGCGTGGTGTGCTTGGTGCAAAATGGTTACGCCTACTGGGCGCATGTCGGCGACAGCCGCTTGTATCTTTTCCGGCAAAATCATTTTCTGCTGCGCACCCAAGATCACACCACCATCGATGAATTGCACAGCGATGGCTTGCTGACGGAAACCGAAATGCTCGATCATCCGCAGAAGGGCCATCTTTTAAATTGCGTCGGCAGCAACTTTAAACCTTCCATTAGTGTCGGCGAAGAAACCTTATTGCAGCGCGGCGATGTGCTGCTGCTATGTAGCGACGGTCTGTGGGAAGCCTTCGCGCCCGAGGAAATGATTCCTTATCTTAAACGCCCAGCCTTGGATGAAGGCGTGGAAGAATTATTGCTGGCGGCCAAGAAAAAAATGCATCAATCCTGCGATAACGTCAGCGCCACCTGCTTGCGCTGGGAAGATGAATCGACCGTCAGTCCACCGCTGCAAGGCAACGCGGCGGTGCGCGTCACCGAAGAAATTTTGCGCGAGGAAGCCAAGCATCATTTACCGCTGACGCAAAAACTGCCGCCGCGAAAATCAAAGACCGCTGATGCCGCCACGGATGCGGACAAAAACAAACCTCTGCAAAGCCGTATTCAGGAATTAGAAGACTTTCTCAAGAAGTACGAACCGAAACCTTGAAAGCCGAGTTTTAACCACGGAAGACTTCCCCTTCGAAAACAAAAAATTACTCGTTCGCTCTTTGCGGTAGAATGTTTGTCTCTTTAATTCATCTTGGAAATTAATTAATGCGACCCAGCGGACGCCGACCCGAACAACTGCGCGATATCCGAATCACACGCCGTTACACCAAACACGCCGAAGGTTCGGTATTGATCGAGTTCGGTGAAACGCGCGTGGTGTGCACCGTGAGCGTCGAGGAAAAAGTCCCGCCGTTTCTGAAGGGCAAGGGCCAAGGCTGGGTTACAGCGGAATACGGCATGCTGCCGCGTTCCACGGGCAACCGCATGGCGCGCGAAGCGGCCGCGGGCAAGCAAGGCGGACGCACCATGGAAATTCAGCGCCTCATCGGCCGCGCGCTGCGTTCGGCCGTGGATATGAAAAAACTGGGGGAACGCACCTTCGCCATCGATTGCGACGTCATTCAAGCCGATGGCGGCACGCGCACGGCTTCGATCACGGGCGCTTGCGTGGCGTTGGTGGACGCCATCGGCGACGTGCGCAAGTGCGGTTTGATTACCGATAATCCCTTGCGCTATTTGGTGGCTTCGGTCTCGGCTGGCATTTTTGGCGGCGAGGCGGTGCTGGATCTGGATTACGCTGAAGATTCCAACGCCGAAACCGACATGAACTTTGTCATGAACGACAAAGGCGGGTTCATCGAAATTCAAGGCACGGCCGAAGGCAAAACTTTCAGCCTCGATGAAATGCAAGCCATGACCCAACTGGCGCAACAAGGCATTCGCGCGTTGATCGCGCATCAGAAGCAAGCGTTGGAAATAAAGTAAAATTTAAATGTAAGGCGCGCGCCGATCGACAAAAAAATTTGCTAAATGCCACCGATATTTATTTTTTAAAAAATTTCGCCGCCAATATTACCAATGACCAAACAAATCATCCTCGCTAGCAGCAACCCGGGCAAAGTCCGCGAAATTAATCAGATGCTCGCGGGACTGCAATTGACCGTGGTGCCGCAATCCGATTTTAAAGTTCCCGACGTCGAAGAAACCGGCCTGAGCTTTGTCGAAAATGCCTTGCTTAAGGCGCGCCACGCCGCCAAACACACCAACATGCCCGCCATCGCCGACGACTCGGGCATTGAAGTCGACGCGCTGCACGGCGCGCCTGGAATTTACTCCGCACGCTATGCCAGCAAAGACGCCAACGATGAACAAAATTTACGTCTGCTGCTAGCTAACCTGGTCGGCACACCCGAAGCCGAACGCACGGCACGCTTTCAATGTCTCATGGTTTATTTGCGTCACGAATTCGATCCCACACCCATCATCTGCCAAGGCACTTGGGAAGGCCACATCTTGCTGGAGCCGCGCGGCAACAACGGTTTCGGTTACGATCCGATTTTTTTCGTGCCGACGCACAATTGCTCGTCGGCGGAACTACCACCGGACGTTAAAAATAAATTGAGTCATCGGGGGCAGGCATTGCGTAAACTAGTTGAAGCTTTGGGACATACACATCTTTAACATAAACTCTCACGGATAGGCCGCCTATAGACGGTTCCCTGGCGTTCATTGTTCATGAAACGCGCTATGCCGTCCCCACCCTGAATAAACCGATCGACCACCTACCCCCACATGCGTGACGGAAGCATGCTCCGGCTTCTACGTGATCTAGAATGTAGTATTAGCGGAAACGTGATCTAATTCAGTTTTCCGCTAACCATCATAATCGCGCGAGGCTCAGGGATAGCCGATGCAAATATCAATCAAGGGATGGAATCCCAAGATTCAGCTTTCGCGTGACTCCAAAATAGCCTCTCCCAACAATACTCAGAAATTTCTAAGCGCCTTCTCGCTCTTGGTGCTCATGTTGGTTTTACCCAGCATGAAAACTGTCGAAGCCGCCACATATTATTAGGCCACTTGGAATAGTTACAGTTTCGATGGCACCACGTACACGCTGACCGGCACCATCACAACATCGACCGATACCGTCACGGTTACCTATACCAATACCCAGGGGCTTGCCGGGTACCAGCTTAGTGGCGGCTCCGGCGGCTCCACTAACTATTACAGTGGCGGCACCGATGGCGCCACGGGCACATCGCCTTACACGAGCGCGACTGTCGAAAATCGGCCCAATAACGTTACCATCATCAGACTATCGAACGCAGGCGCGCAAACGCTCACCTTCAGCAAGAACGTCGCTAATGTGGCACTCGCTTTCGTTAGTTTGAACGGCACCGCGTTTAGCTTTGATCGCAACTTTGACGTATTGAGCTTCGGCGATCCGTCTGATGGCGGTAATGCTTGCGGTTACTGGGGATGCGGTACGGCAACGAAAGTCGTCACTTCTGGGAGTTACCCCTACGTCGTCAGCGGCACCGGTGAACCACACGGCACGCTTCATTTTCCGGGAACATTCAACTCGCTAACCTGGACCAGTGGCAATGAAAATTGGCACGGCTTCACCGTTGGCATTGCTGGCACAGCCAGTGAGGTCGTGACCGACACCACCGCGCCAACCGTTAGCATCAGCCCAGCACAAGGAACAACCAACGTAGCGGCCAGTTCAAACATTACCATCACGTTCAATGAAGAAGTTCGAAATTTGAATGACACACCGCTGACCAATACCAACGTCGACAGCCTGATTACGTTAAAAGATAAAAATGCGAGTGGCGCAGATATTCCCTTTGACGCCACGATCGATGCGACGAATAAAATCATCACTATCAATCCTGCGACTGACTTTACAGCTGATCAGATCATTTACGTTTCCATTGGCGCCACCGTGGAAGATACTTATAACAATGCCATTACCGCGACCAGCGCCACCTTTACCACGGGTAGCAGCCTTTCCACTTTCACCGATCCGCGCACCAAGCAGGATGTCGTGGGCAATATCGATGCCTGGTCCAACATCGCCGAGCATTGGGCCAAAGCCAATCTGGACTCGATTACGTATCGCTTAGATTGGCTGCGAAGAAATAAAAATGCCCCTGAAAAATTCCATCAAGGCGCGCGCATCACTACCAACAATCCGATTGTCGATGGATTGATCAGGGTTGCCTCTAGCGATCAACATGCATCGATGTTGGCCGATGCCACACAGCTTGCGCAGAAATTTTTTTCGGGTCAGGACCAGATGATCAGCGATGCCAAATCCACACTCACCGATGCCGCGCTTTCCCCCTTGGTTCAGGCCGCGCAAAAAACTTTCCGTGACGCGAGTTCCAGCTCAACGGAAAATTCGTTGCTTGAAAGTTGGTCGTGGTGGACGCAAGGTGAGGCCGTCATTGGCCGGTTGAAAGGCAACAACAACGTTTCCCTACAGCGCGCCCACGACTACCAAGCCTTTATCGGGATGGATCGACCCGCGTATAAAGAAGGGCTCTTCGGTCTTGCCATCGGCCTTGGAAAAAGTGACACGAACGTCGGCGCTTACGGCAGCGGCGTGGAATCCAACAACTACAGCTTCTCGGGATACACCGTCTTCAAACTGCCCAGCTCACAAACAGTGGAAGCCACGCTCGGCTTTGGCCGCCTGCAAATGGATATTGTCCGAATCGACGGCAGCCAAACGCTTAGCGGCCAACGCGATGCCCACCAGATTTTTAGCTCGGTCGCACTACGCGGCGAACCGCTGGTCTATCGAAATTTTTCTATCTCACCGTATGGCAGATTGGAAGCCACGCACACGAAGCTGGATGCTTTCTCGGAGAGCGGCGGTGATATGGCGTTAACCTTTGACCAACAATATCTCAACACGACCATGGCGTTTATTGGCGCGGATGTGGAATACGCCACCAACATCGGCAATGGACGATTGCGGCGGTTTGGAAAATTAGAATATGGCGCTAATACAAATCATAAATCGGATGTAAATATGCGCTATGTCTCCGATACCGACGCAACCGATTATAAACTTACGCTGGCCCGACGCGCCGCTTCCTATTGGAAAACCGGGTTAGGCTTTGACTATCAACTCAAGAACAACGCGTCGGTTTCTTGCATGTACTCAAGGACACAAGCGGTCAATGCGGGTTATCTGAATAGTATTAAATTGCAGGCGAATATACCCTTCACTTCAAGTCCGTAACCTAAGTGAATTTCCTTTCTTTGCTTGTGCAAAGAAAGGGTGCAGAGACCGAGCCACCCGCAATTTGCAGCCAAACATCGCGCGCAACTATTCTTCTCCTGATACAGTGGAAACTTCTTTAAAACCCAAACCATCCGCCATGGGCAAAAATAGAATCGAAGCCTTCAGCGATGGCGTGCTCGCCATCATCATCACCATCATGGTGCTGGAAATGAAAGTGCCGCATGACGCTAACATCCATGCGTTAACACCTTTGTATCCGATCTTCTTAAGTTATGTCTTGAGCTTCATCTACCTTGGCATCTACTGGAACAATCACCACCACATGCTGCACGCGTGCCACAAAGTCACTGGCGCAATACTGTGGGCCAATTTGCATTTGTTGTTTTGGTTATCGCTGGTGCCGTTCGTGACCGGTTGGATGGGCGAAAATCATTTCGCGGCGGCGCCCGCGGCGGTTTACGGCGTGGTGTTATTCATGGCGGCGATTGCGTATTACATCTTGCAGCAATGCATCATCGCTTCGCAGGGCGCGGATTCGTTGCTCAAAAAAGCCGTTGGCGGTGATTGGAAAGGCAAGCTGTCGCCTGTTCTTTATGTAACGGCCATCGTTTGCGCTTTTTGGTCGCCATGGATTTCCATGAGTCTTTACGTTTTTGTCGCGCTCATTTGGCTCGTGCCAGATCGGCGGATTGAGCGCGTGTTGTTGAATAAAGAATCTTAACAATTAGCTATAGATTTTTTTATAGGCCATGCGCTCAATCCAGGATATTTTTTTATGAATTGATTTTTATCTCTATCTATATGATCGCTACATCCACTTTTTGCACCAATTTCAGTCTCAATTCCCAAGAAACCTGCACCGTATATTGTTTCAAGATGAAGATCGCCTAAATAGGTAACTTTTCCAGGTTCAATCGAAAATTTGTAAGGTTTAAAATTAACCGAATCAATGTATTTATATCCGTTACCAAGAGGTACAAACAAGCTCCAGCTATTCAACTGGTATTGGCCAGGTATTAACTCGAAAGCATTAATTCTACCATCCGCATTTCCTGAGCCTTCTAATTCATTTTTTTCGCCCAGCATTGCACCTAGTACCGTTATTTCGTGAGAAAGCAATGTAGCAACCTTACTGCCATCTTCCTTGCTAATAAAAAACATTACCTTCGTGTGTCTGTTATTATTCTTCATCCCCTTAGTAACGGAAGCCATAAGTACGCCATTTGAGCTACTGATTACATTCTCTTTACTAATTTCGATCTCTTTATTGGAAGTAGCGCATGACTGTAAAACACCAGCAAAAAATAATACTGAAAATGTTTTAAAAAATTTCATAATCTTCTCCCTTTGAACGCTTCAAATAAATTTTTTTATAAAGAAGAATGGTGGCTAATCCATAATTATCTGTCAAACGAATACTTGTAAACCATTTACAAAAACAGAATAACACGATGCAGCATAATCTCACCTGGCGCTGGAAAGTCATCATCGCTTTCGCCGCGGTCTACATCATCTGGGGCTCGACCTATCTCGCGATTCGCGTGGGCGTGCAAATATTGCCACCGGCTTTATTCGCTGGCGCGCGTTTCATCGTTGCTGGTTTGTTGCTGTTAATTTACGCCAAGATCAAAAACCAACATTTTCCAAAGTACCACACGGAATGGCGCACCATCGCCATCACCGCGTTGTTCATGCTCGTCGGTGCCAACGGTCTCGTGGTGTGGGGCGAACAATGGGCGCCGTCGAATCAAGCGGCGTTAATCGTCGCCACCACCGCACTGTGGCTCGCGGGCTTTGGCACGCTCGGTGGACAAGGACAAAAACTGGCGCCGCGCACCGTGCTGGGACTCGCCATCGGATTTTTCGGCACGGCTTTGTTGCTGCTGCCTGAGAATGGTTTTGTGATGGAGCATTTTTGGGCACAGCTGGCGGTGCTCGCGGCCTGTCCGTCATGGGCCGCGGGTTCTATTTATGCCAAGCGCAGCCGACTTAAAACTTCGCCGCTGATGGTGGCGGCTTTGCAGTCCTTGGTCGCGGGCTTGGTCTTCGGCCTGTTTGGTTTTGCTACTGGCGAAACCGCACACTGGAACTGGTCGCCGCAAGCGATGGCGGCGCTCGCTTATCTCATTATTTTTGGTTCCTGCTTCGCTTATGCCGCTTATATTTGGTTGCTCAACGAGGTCAGTCCTTCGGCGCTTGGCACCTATGCCTATATCAATCCTTTAGTCGCGGTCATATTAGGTTGGCTGATATTGGAAGAAACGCTGAACGCGGCGCAATTAGCTGGCATGTTGGTAATTCTGATTGGCGTCATGCTCGTCAGCATCACGCGCCCCAAAGCCGTGGTGGCTCCCAGCCAAAGAAGCTAAATGGCGGAAGCCAGGGTGCTTGCTGATACAATGATTTTTTCCGCACTGTTCGTATTTACCCATGTTCAATTTCACCTCGCTCCCGCCGCTATCGCTTTACGTGCACCTGCCGTGGTGCGTGCGTAAATGTCCCTACTGCGATTTCAACTCACATGAAGCGCGCGCGGCGATTCCTGAGCAAGAATACGTCGAAGCACTGCTGCGCGATTTGGAGCAAGATTTACCCCGCTTATGGGGGCGCACGATTCAGTCGATTTTCATCGGTGGTGGCACGCCCAGTTTATTTTCGCCGGAAGCCATCGATCGCTTATTGTCGAGTCTGCGCGCACGCTTGCTATTAAGCCAAGAGGCGGAGATTACGCTCGAAGCCAATCCAGGAACCGTGGAGCTCGAACGCTTCAAAGGTTTTCGGCAAGCGGGCATCAATCGTTTGTCGATCGGCATCCAAAGTTTCGATGCGCAAAAACTCAAGGCGCTGGGCCGCATTCATGGAAGCGAGGAAGCCGAACGCGCCGCGACGGCGGCGCGCGAAGCGGGTTTTGAAAATTTCAATCTCGACTTGATGTTCGGCCTGCCGCAACAAACCATCGAGCAAGCGATGGCGGACGTTCAACGCGCGATACAATTTAAACCGACTCATCTTTCCGTCTATCAGCTTACCCTCGAACCCAATACTTTATTTCACGCACAGCCGCCCAAGCTTCCCGATGACGACGTCACTTGGGAAATGCAGTGCCAATTACAAACCGAACTGGCGGCCGCGGGTTATCGGCAATACGAAGTATCGGCCTACGCCCAACCCGGTTACGAATGCCGCCACAATTTAAATTATTGGCAGTTCGGCGATTACCTTGGCATCGGCGCTGGCGCGCATGGCAAGATCACCGAGCGCAACGGCGTCACGCGTCTATGGAAAATTAAACAACCGAAGGAATATTTGCGCCATGCGGGCAGGCCGGAAGGCATTGGCGGTATTCAGAAACTAACGCGCCAAGACATCGTGGCAGAATTCATGATGAATGCATTGCGTTTGGTCGATGGATTTCCTACTCCCTTGTTCCAAGAACGCACCAGCTTGACCTTGAACTGCTGCGAAAAAAATCTGTCTCTTGCCGAAGACCAAGGTTTGATCGAATGGAATACTCGACTCATTGCACCCACTATCCATGGGCGACGTTATTTAAACAATTTAATGGAGTTGTTCATTTGAAAAATCGTCTGACTTTATTTATTGCCTTGATTGGCATCGCTGTGTTAGCGGGCTTAGCCGTGACATTCCTTTTACCGTCATCGCCACCATCGCAAACCGCTTTGGTATTGCTCGACGGACGCACACTCACACTGCAAAGTTTGCGCGGCCGGCCGGTGCTGGTGAATTTCTGGGCCACGACTTGTCCGCCGTGCATCGAAGAGCTGCCGGACCTGGCGCAGCTGTATCGCGAGCTGCAACCTCAAGGATTGGAAATAATCGCGGTATCGATGGCCTATGATCCGCCCATCGTGGTGCAGGATTTTGTAAAGCGTTATAACCTGCCTTATCCAGTGTCACTCGATTTGGATGGCAAAATAGCGCGCGCCTTCGGGGGCGTCGCCTACGTGCCGACCTCTTATATACTCGCGCCGAATGGAAACATCGTGCTGCAATACAGCGGGCGATTGGATGTGCCCAAGGCTCGGCGTATCATCATGAAATACCTTAAAACCGCTGCTTAATAAAAACGACGCGTCACAACATGCTCTGGATTAAATCCTTGCACATCATATTCATGGTAACGTGGTTCGCTGGCCTGTTTTATTTGCCGCGCTTGTTCGTGTATCACAGCATGGCCACGGACGTGGAAGGCAAGGAACGCTTCAAGATCATGGAACGCAAACTTTTTTTCGGCATCATGACACCAGGCGCGGTGCTCACGCTGGTTTTCGGTTTGTGGTTGTGGCTCGGTTACGGAATGACCGGTACATGGCTATACATTAAGCTGGTTCTGGTCGCGCTATTAATTGTTTATCACGTTTACTGCGGCCAGCTTTTGTTGGATTTTAAGCATGACCGCAATCGTCATGGACATGTGTTTTATCGATGGCTGAATGAATTGCCCGTGCTGATTCTCATTCCCGTCGTTATTTTGGTAGTGGTAAAACCATTTTCATCTTTTACCATGGGTTATTGATTTTTGATCGCGGCGGCTGTATTTATGCACCTAGCCGCTGTAGATAAGACTCAAAACCAGGAGGCATGGACGGAGCAAAGATAAACCTGGAGAGTCGCATGCTGTATCGAATTATTTTGACTGTCGTTTTAGTTTTATTCGTTCAATTCGGAATCAATCCCGCAGTTTACGCCGAAACTTTCAACTTGGATCAGGCGGTAAACTACGCGCTCACGCACAACCCCGACTTGCTCGCGGCGCGCGAGCGCGTGACGGCCGCGCAAGCGCGCGGGCAAGTGGCCAGCGGCGCGCGCCTGCCGAGTTTAGGCGCGTCCTACAGCGCGCGCTCCAGCAATAACCCGCTCGATGTCTTCGCCGACAAGCTCAATACGCGCCAAGTCACCACCCCCGATTTCGATCCCGCGCGCCTCAATCATCCGGGAAGCAGCGATTTGTACGCCGCGCAATTGGCTGTGCGCCTACCGCTCTACAGCGGCGGCCGGCTTTCGGCCAATAAATTAAACGCCGAGGAAATGGAAAAAAACGCGCAACTGCAATATCAGCGCGCGCGTGAAATTACCGCGTTTCAAGCGCGGCGCGCTTACCTTGGCGCGCAAACCGCGCAGCAAGCCTTGGCGATCGCCGAAGACGCCGTCAAAGCGGCGCAAGACCACGCGCGCACCACCGCGCAATTGGCGCGCGAGGGACGCACAGTCACGTCCGATAAATTAACCGCCGAAGTCAATCTCGCGGCGGTGCAAGCGAACCGCGAACAAGCGCAAACACGGTTGGAATCGGTGCGCGATCAATTGAAGTTGGTTTTGGGTTTGCCGCTCGATAGCGATTTATCGTTAGCCACCGTGGCGATGGCGCAAGAGACCGCTGCATCCAATCTCGCCGAGAGCGAGCAGCGCGCGCTGACACAGCGTAAAGATCTGGCTGCCGCGCGCGCCATGAACCAAGCGGCCAAGGCGCGCATTCAAGCCGCGCGCGCCGCGCACAAACCCAATGTCGACGTCATCGCCATGCGCAATTGGTTTAACGACAGCCCCACGCTCGATAACAGCTCATCCAGCGTCATGGGCGTGCTCAGTCTCGATCTATATGCGGGCGGGCGCCATCAAGGCGAAGTCAGCGCGGCCGCGGCGGAGGAGCGCGAAAGCCAATGGCAGTTACAAGCCCTGGAACAAAATGTACGCCGCGAAGTGCGCGAAGCTTATGAAAATCTGCGCGAAGCCCGCGCGCGCCATGAACGCGCCAACGACAACGTCGAGAGCGCGCGCGAAAATGTGCGCCTGGTTAAACAACGTTATGGCCAAGGGCGCACGATTTTAATCGACCTGTTGCAAGCAGAGCGTGCTTATACCGAGGCACGCTTGGAAGCCACGACTTCCAGCTTGAATTTAGCCGTGGGCCAGGCGGCATTACCGCTGGCCGAGGGCGCGTTGGCGCTACCGACGGAGTCCGCGCCATGAAAATGCTGCAGCTGTTTTTTATAGCGACGCTGCTGTTGCTATCGCTGTATGCCTGCCAGGAAAAGACGCGGGCGCCTGCTGTTTCACTACCCACGTTGGAACGACCGGTTTTACCTCTGACGGGCGCAGCAAAAGAAACCGCGATACTGATTCCACTTCAAGCCTTGAGTGAACGCGCGGGAATTCCTGGCGTGTACGTGTTGCAAAACCAGCAGGCGCGATTCCGCATGGTGCGCGTTGGGAAAATCAGCGCCACGCAAGTGCAAATACTGAGTGGTCTGCGCGGCGATGAAAGCTTGGTGCTGGGCGATTTATCCGCCGTACACGACGGCAGCCCCATAAGCGTCAAACGATAATTTTTTAAATCAACATGACAAAGCAACAAAAAAATTCGGACGAAACAAACCATCGCCTTAATCTGGCCGGACGCATCACCGATTATTTTATTAACAGCAAGCTGACCGTGCTCATCATGCTGTTCGCCTTTCTCGCGGGCATGTTCGCGTTTCTAATGACTCCGCGCGAGGAAAATCCTTCGATCTTGGTGCCCGCGGCGAACGTCATCGTCTCGAAACCGGGCGCCTCGCCCATCGAGATCGAACAGCTCATCATCAAACCACTCGAAGCTATCTTGCAGGGCTTATCTGGCGTCGATCATACCTATGGCATGGCCATGAATTCATCTGGCGTCGTGACCGTGGTGTTCAAGGTGGGACAAAACAAAGAACAATCTTTGGTGAAGCTCTATGACCGCATCATGAGCAATCTCGATCATATGCCGCCTGGAACGTTGCCGCCTCTGGTGAAACCAGCGGATGTCGATGACGTGCCTATCCTTACCATCACTCTGTCTTGCGCGGGAGAGGAGGATTGTCGCTTGCGCCGCGTGGCCAATGACGTGCTCGAACAATTGCGCCGCGTCGAAGGCACTGCGTTTTCATTCGTGCATGGCGGTGAAACGCGCAAGATCAATGTTTATCTCGATCTCGAGCGCATGCATGCCTACAACGTCACGCTCGCCGATATTCGCCAAGTGGTGAATGCCACCAACGTCGACATTCCCTCGGGCGCCTTCGTCGGCGGCAATCGCGTGGCCGCGGTCCAGTCTGGCGGCATGCTGAAAACCGCCGAGGACGTGGGAAATCTAGTGGTAGCGTTGGCGGCGCATCGTCCGGTGTATCTTAAGGACGTGGCGCGCATCGTCGATGGCCCGGGTGAAATCGAACATCTGCACCGCATCGCTTACGGCGCGGCTTATGAAGGCAAAAAACCTCAAGACTACGAAATACCCGCGGTAACTTTGGCCGTGGCCAAACGTGCTGGCAGCAACGCGGTGACGGTGGCGGACAATGTACTGGCTACGCTGGATCGCGTCCGCCCCACGTTTATCCCCACGCACATCGGCGTGAACATCACGCGCAACGACGGCGCGCGCGCCAACGATGCCGTCAATACTCTCATGGAGCATCTCGCCATCGCCGTGGGCACGGTGGTGTTGTTGCTGGTGTTTTTTCTCGGCTGGCGCGCGGCGTCGATCGTGACCATCACCATTCCGTTGATTCTTTTCATCACGCTCGCCATCGGTTACATCGCTGGCCAAAGCATCAATCGCATTACGCTGTTTTCACTGATCCTGTCGCTGGGCTTATTGGTGGACGACTCCATCGTCGTAATTGAAAACATTTTTCGCCACTACGCGCGCCACAGCGCCGATCGGCTGCAGGCCGCGGTGAATGCAGTGAATGAAATCGGCAAGCCGACCAATCTCGCGACCTTCACCGTGATGCTGGCGTTCCTACCGATGTTTTGGGTCAGCGGCATGATGGGGCCGTACATGGCGCCGATTCCGTTCAATGTGCCAGTAGCCATGATCGCCTCGCTCGCCATCGCCTACACGGTGGCGCCGTGGGCGGCGTATCGCTTTTTAAAAATCAAAGGGCACGAGCACGAAGGCGCGGTGCACGAAACGCACAGCGGTTTTCTCGAGCGTCATTATGAAAAAATAATGCGGCGTTTAATCAAGGAGCGCAAAGCGCGGCGGAATTTTGTGCTCGGACTGCTTGCGGCGCTGGTGGCGGTGGCGCTGTTGCCAGCTTTCAGCGTGGTGAAGTTCAAGATGCTGCCAAAAAATAACACCAATACTTTTAACGTCACCGTCGATATGCCCGAAGGAACGACGCTAGAGGAAACCGATCGCGTCACGCGCCTGGTCAGCGATGTCTTGCGCCAACACCCGCAGGTGGAGACCTATCAAACCACGGTCGGCGAAACTGGAATTGTCGACTTCAATGGATTATTGCGCGGCGCCAATCTTAAAACTGGACGACATATCGCTGACCTGCGCGTTAACCTGCGCAACAAACATGAACGTTGGCAATCGTCGATCGATGTGGTGCTGGATTTACGTGCGCCGCTGGCGCAAATCGCAAAACAAACTGGGGCGAATATTAAGCTGGTGGAAGATCCGCCAGGTCCTCCGGTGCGCGCCACCATTCTGGCCGAGCTTTACGGACCGGATTACGAACAACTGCGAAAAATAGCGCGCGAATTGCGCCGCGAGGTATTTGAAAAAACCGCGGACGTCGTGGACATCGACGATTCGGTGTCACACGATTGGACCGAATATCGCATCGTCGTCAACCGCGAAAAAGCCATGCTCGCGGGCATCGCGCCCGCGCAAGTGGCGGAAACGCTGCATGCTTTTCTCGCGGGCGTCGACGCCACCACGGTGCATTTGGAATTTGAAAAAGAACCGGTGCCGATTCGTTTGCGCATCCCCGCGGGCGACCGCACTGGACCGGCCGATCTTGCCAAGGTCTTTTTCACCAGTCCGCAAGGACGCCAAGTCGCGCTGTCGGATATCGCGCGCGTGGAAAAACATTTATCGCCCAAACCGATTTATCATAAAGATCAATTTCCCGTGGTGTACGTCAGCGGCGAATTGGCGCAAACCAGCCAAGTGTACGCGGTGTTAAAGATGTGGCATTACTTGCGCACGCATGCGCTGCCTTCGGGCACCCAGCTCACGCAATATTTCATGGCTGATCCCGATACCATGGGCTATTCGCTACGCTGGGACGGCGAGATGCGCCTGACGCTCGATGTGTTCCGCGATCTGGGTTCGGCGTTCGCGGTGGCGATTATTCTGATCTACTTGGTGCTGGTCGGTTACTACCGTTCGTTCGCGATTCCGCTGATCGTCATGGGAGCGATTCCGCTGACCGTGATCGGCGTGCTGCCAGGTCACGCGCTCATGGGACAGTATTTCACCGCCACGTCCATGATCGGCGTCATCGCCTTGGCGGGCATCGTGGTGCGCAACTCGCTGCTGTTGATCGACTTCATTTTGGAATATCGCAAAGCCGGACACGGACTTGATGAAGCGGTGTTGCAAGCGGGCAGCACGCGTTTACGGCCGATATTGCTCACCGCGTTTGCCATTATTCTCGGCACCTTTATCATGGCTTTTGATCCAGTATTTGGCGGACTGGCTGTTTCACTGATCTACGGCACCTTCGCCTCGACCGTTTTGACGCTGCTCGTAATTCCCTTGGCTTATTTCAGCTACGAAAAGCGGCGCGCTAGCAGATGATATTTAACTGAGGATAAATTTTAAGGAGCTTCAACATGGCCAATAAACCTTTTCTTTCCGACATCAAAACTTTGCGCGCGCGAGCGCGCGAGCGCGCGAGCATATCGAACGCGGCGCCGTCACCGCTGGATATAAAGCTGACCGTGATACCGTGATCAAACTGCTTAACGAGGCGCTTGCCACCGAAATTGTTTGTGTACTGCGTTATAAACGGCATTTCTACATGGCTTCGGGCATCAACGCCGAGAGCGTGGCCACTGAATTCCTGCAGCATGCCAACGAAGAACAACAACATGCCGATGAAATCGCCGCGCGCATCGTGCAGCTCGGCGGCGCGCCTAATTTTTCACCCGAAGGCTTGCTGAGCCGCAGTCACGCTGAATATGTCGAGGGCGAGACACTGATCGACATGATCAAGGAGGATTTAGTGGCCGAACGCATCGCCATCGATTCCTACCGCGAGATGATTAGCTACCTAGGCAACGACGATTCCACCACGCGACGCATGATGGAGGGAATATTGGCGATGGAAGAAGAGCACGCCGACGACCTCGTGGGCTTGCTCGAAGAACTTGGAAGCTAAATAACAGCGTCAACCCTCAGTCCCATAGCTTGCGCCACCAGCGCTTGCGCCCCTCTGGCAAGTGTTGGTTATTTTCCAAGGTCATTGGCGGCAACAAGCTCAGCACCCATCCGGGCAAGGGAGGGTTGTCGCTGAAACCGCATTGCGTTCCGAGATTATTCGGATCGAAGATTTTAATCATCGTGGGATCGGTTTTGCTGTCGGTGTAAACGATGCCGCAATAATCTTCTTCATGTTCTTTGCGCAGCAAGGCATCGATTCTATCGATAAAATGCCTAAGTTGTTCCGCCGTGGATGCTTGAACAGGAACCGGTTCACCGATGGCATATACGTACCAACCGGCCGCGGCGTTTTGACGCATTGTCCGCCAAAATACATCTAGGTCTTCCCATTTCAGCAAGCTGGTAAAGCGGCCGCGAAAGGCGCTATAGAACGGATTTTCTTTGCTGACGGCATGCATGCATTTGCTCCCTTAGAATTTAATACCCTTAGTCATTCCTCAACGTGAAGGAGTCAGATAAACAGACACACATCCGACTTCTGCGCGATCGGCAAGAAAGTGGCGGCGCCGACCCATTCTTTGACCTCGGGAATAAAGTCGTCATGTTTATAACCGAATAAATCCACTGTCATCTGGCACGCCACCAGATTTACACCACTCTCGATACAAGCGCTGCGCAATTCGTCGATGGTCGCCACGCCATTGTTCTTCACGGTTTTTTTCATCAAACCCGTCGCCAGTTTCTCGAAGCCGGGTACGCTGGCCATGACTAAATTTGGAATATTCCAATTAATGCTTTTAAACCATTTCGGTCCGAACGGCATTTTCATCGGCATTCCAGGATTGCCTAAAGGACTCACTTCAAGCGTAAGTTCTTTCTTGAGCAGTTCCAAACCATAGAAAGTAAAAAATACATCTACATTCCAACCGAGCGCCGAGGCTGTCGAAGCCAAAATAAACGGCGGATAGGCCCAATCCATCGTGCCCTTGGTGGCAATGATGGCGAGTGACGGTGTTTTGTTCTCTTCCAGCTCTTCGGTCTTCTTCATAAAACGTTCGTCGAACCAAGCATCAAGTGCTGGGCCATATTGCTGGAGGATATCGGGCGGAAGATGAGCGGATGAAACTTTGCTTACGTTAGACATGGGTGTCTCCTTTAGAGATTGCATGATCCGACGATAATGAAGCTATCAATTTTTCCTAATTTGGAAAATGTACTCGCCGTCGTTTTGCGAGGACGAAACTAATTCATTTCCGGTTTGTTTGCAGAAAGCGTCGAAATCCTTGACCGCGCCTGGATCGGTGGCGCGCACCTGTAACAGTTCTCCCTGCTGCAATCCGTTAAGCGCTTTTTTAGCGCGTAAAATCGGTAAAGGGCAGTTCAATCCTCTGGCGTCGAGTTCTTGGGTTGCATTGGACATGTTTATCTCCTGGTTTGGGTTTGAGTAAGCACTTTAATCAACAGGCTGGCGCAGACGGCCAAACCGTTTATTGTTCGTGAATCATTCATAAGCCATCCAACCATTCTTTAAGCCGCGTGGTTTCGCGTATAACTAAATTCGGTTGATTAAAAGCGTGCGTTAGCAGACTGGCGCCTTGCAGCACTGAAAGTAAATGTAATGCGAGATCGGCGGATTGCGCGCCTTTTCCGAGCGCGAGAAATTGTTGCTCGGCCCACGTCAGAATCGCGCCGAGCAGCGACGCCGCCTTGTCGGCTAGCGGTCCACCGTCTTTATGCAACTCTTGGCACAGACTGCCGATGGGGCAGCCGCTGCGGGCCAACATTTCGCCCTGATCCTCGACTTCTTGTATCAATGCTAAAATTCTTTTTTTGGGATCGGAAGATTTTTCCCAGTCAACGAGCAGCGCATGGTAAAAATTGGCGCGCTGCTCGATTAATGCTTGGCCGATGTCTTCTTTGGTTTTGAAGTAGTAATAAACATTGCCCAAGGGCACTTGGGCTTCTTTGGCGATATCCGCCAAGGTGGTCTGATTGAATCCTTGCTGATAAACCAGCTTGTTGGCTGCATCGAGCAGACGGCTGCGCTTATCGGCCTCTTTATTTTCCATAAATATCAATAATTTAATAATTAGTAAGTTACCTGACTAAATTATGGATTGCTTATATGGAAGTGTCAAGGACAACTATGGATAACAAAAGTAATTAAGCAAGACTGAACAACGAATTATTTTGTTACGACGAAGTCCAACGTGGACCTCACAGTATACTCTAAGTTTGTTATTCATTAGCTTTAAAGACCATGGATACATTGACGCACGCTCTAAGCGGCGCGCTGTTAGGACGCGCAACCGAATCGAAATCACCGCGCTCGGATCAGCTGCCACGACGCACGCGCATGTGGATAGGTTTCCTGGCCGCCGCCTTTCCCGATAGCGATTTTGTTGCGCGCTTTATCGATCCCTTCACTTATCTCACCACGCATCGCGGCATTACGCATTCGGTAATTTTATTGCCGTTGTGGGCGCTGTTGTTGGCCTTGCTATTCATGTTGCTGGTACGCGGAAAATATTCGTGGCGCGCGTTCGTGGGAATTTGCGCGCTGGGCATCGGCGCGCACATTGCGGGCGATGTCATCACCGCTTTTGGCACCATGATCTTCGCGCCCTTCTCCTATTGGCGCGCGCAATTCCCCACTACTTTTATTATCGATCCGTACTTTACGGGAATTATCGTCGCCGGACTTATCGCCTCGGCCTATTGGAAGGACACACGCAAACCCGCGATCATCGGACTCGCGTTGCTCGCGAGCTACGTGGGATTTCAGGCCGTGCTGCATCAACGCGCGATTAACGCGGGCCAAGCTTACGCGGCCCAACATGAACTCGGCGCGGTGCGAGTTGAAGCCATTCCGCAACCGCTGTCGCCATTCAATTGGATGATCGTCATTTCACAACAGGATGTTTACTATATGAGTTATGTAAGCCTGTGGCGCGACGTGATTCCAGAATTTCCAGCGCCATCGGCCAATTGGTTTGCTCAAGTAAACGCGGCTTATTTTCCCGTCAAGGACGCGATATGGAAACGCGTGGCCCGTTTTGGCGCGGGCAGCGAAGCCAATCTGGCGGAACAACTGTGGTACTCCGACGTGTTCACACCCTATCGCCGCTTTGCTCAATTCCCCGCGGTTTATCGTGTGGATCGTGGCAAAAATAATCTATGCATATGGTTCAACGATCTGCGCTTCGCCTTGGCCGGACGCGCCATGCCATTTCGCTATGGGGCATGTAAAAACGGGTCTGATTCGGTGTGGCACAGATACCTGCTCGGCAACGATCACGGTCAGGAAATTTTAGACGCGATTCCGCATTAAACGCATACGCTTCGAGCTAAAACATGTCGTTTGGATCGACATCCAGCGACCAACGAACTTTTTTAGTAAACTTAGCTTCCGCCAGTTCGCTTACCCATTGGCGCAGAAAAGTATGCAAAGGCGCGCGCTGCGCTGACTGCACTAACAACTGGGCGCGATAACGCCCAGCGCGGCGTTCCATGGGAGCCGTCATCGGCTTCATGATTTGCACGGATTTTCCAGGCAATAAATGTGAGGCCAGCGCGCGTGCTTGATGCAAAAATTTAAGTGCCGCGCCAATGGTTGGAGATTCGGCGCGCAATAAGGCCAGATAACTATAGGGAGGATAAACCGTTTCATTTCGTTCGCGCAGCGCCAGCGCGGCAAAACCGTGATAGTCATGTGTTTGCAGCGCGGCAAAAACCGGATGGTCTGGGTGCCAAGTTTGAATCAACACCTCACCCGCTTTTTCGGCGCGACCCGCGCGGCCGGAAACCTGGAGAATGAGCTGAAACAAGCGTTCACTTGAACGGAAATCGGTTCCGTACAAGCCTTGGTCAGCATTCAAGATACCGACCAAGGTAACATTCGGAAAATCATGTCCCTTCGAGAGCATCTGCGTGCCCACCAGGATATCGGCTTCGCCCGCATGTATGCGCCGCAATTTCTCTTCGAGCGCTCCTTTGCGTTGCGTGCTGTCGCGATCGATGCGCTCGATGCGAGCCTTGGGGAAAAATTTTTGCAGTGCTTGTTCCACGCGTTCCGTGCCTTCGCCGAGCGCGTGTAAACTTTCGCCTTGGCAGCTGGCGCAACGCAATATGATTTCTTGTTCGGCGCCGCAATGATGGCACAACAATTTTTGTTTTTTTTGATGCAGCGTCAGGCGCGCGTCGCAGCGCTTACACGGAGCCACCCAACCGCAGTCGTAACACATCCATACGGGCGCGAATCCGCGGCGATTTAAAAATAGAATGCTTTGCTCGCCTTTCACAAGGCGCGCGGTAATTGCTTCGCGTAATGGCAGCGATAATCCTTCACTCGGCTTGAGGCGGCGCATGTCCAGCAAGCGCACCGCTGGCATGCCAGCGCCACCAGTACGATCGGGCAATTCCAATAAAGTGTAGGTTTCATCACGAGCATTTTTGAGGCTCTCAAGCGAAGGTGTGGCGCTGCCTAATACAATGGGAATTTTTTCGCGCGCGGCACGCATCACCGCCATGTCGCGCGCTGAATAGCGGAAACCATCCTGTTGCTTATAAGAAGCATCATGCTCTTCATCGACGATGATCACTCCGCCGTTTTTAAGCGGGGTAAACACCGCTGAGCGCGTGCCCAATACGATGGAGGCTGTTCCTTCGCGCGCCGCCAGCCAGGCATTAAATCGTTCTTGATCGTTTAAACCCGAATGAATGACAGCGACCGAATAGTTGAATCTGCGGGTAAAACGTTCGATGACTTGAGGGGTGAGGCCAATTTCTGGAACCAGCACCAAGGCTTGCTGGCCGCGGCGCAAGGCTTGCTCAATGACACACAGATACACTTCGGTTTTACCGCTACCCGTAACACCATGCAGCAAATACGGATGAAAATCGTCCATTCCCTGAATGATCGAATCGACCACGGCTTGTTGGGCGGGATTGAGTTGCGGCGCTGGTTGTAAAATATCCGCGGCAATGGGCTGCGATGCTGCTTGCTGTTTGCTGATTACCCATCCCTTGGTCTGCCACTTCTTTATCGTGACGGACCATTGCGGGCTAATTTGCTTTAACTGTGAAGAACCTAAACCTTGAGACGCGCTCACCAACGCTTCGTGCAAACGTTTTTGTATCGGCGCGCGATTTAACTTTTTATCGGCTACCCTTCCTGCCTCGGTTAACGTCCACACCGTAACGCTATGCGCCGCTGCGCGGCCTTGGCGTAAAAACGTCGGTAAGGCGGCGTGAATTACCTCTCCCAGGGGATAATGATAGTAATCGCTCGCCCACCGCAACAGTTTGAGCAATGACACTGGCAATATCGGTTGTATATCGAGAACGTGCGCGATCGATTTTAAGCGGTGGCGCGGCCAGTCACTGTGTTCGATTTCATTTATCACCACTCCAACGAGTTCGCGGCGGCCAAATGGCACGCGCACCCGCGCGCCTATGGCTAACGGCGCCAAGTCGGAGGCAGCAAGATAATCGAAGTTTCGATAAAGCGGCGTGGGCACAGCCACCTGATAAATACGAAAAAGGCCAGCCATGTCATGACTCTACCACACGAAAATCCTGAAAAATTCTTTTACTAAAGCGTGAAACACTAAAGATTCACGTTAAATTATTTATAACAACATCGTCGTAAACGCTTGTATCTTATAGCCCTACGTTTACTAACAAAATCTGTGGATAACAATGTTGATGACTCCTAGAAAGCTGTTGGGAGACAGGAAAATTTCCCTGTCTTTTTCAATTTGATTAAAAAATAAACTTTCTTTTTTAACTTAAAAAATCAACGATTTATATATTAATCGCCGATTGGTTTGGATATCTTGAGCCATAGTGCCGCGCGCGCTTTTTTTAAGCATTTTTTCTGTGCATAAAGCAAGCAAACCGTCAATCTTTTTCGCAAAAAAGACATGATTTTTTTGTTGAGGAAGGTTATAAGCAGGCACCACCCATCTAGGTTTAATGGCATATCGGCATACAAGCACAACCAACATGGAGGAGAGAAATGAAATCATGCAAATGGATACAGCAGCAAGGACCTTTGCTCGGACGCTTACTTCTTTCAAATTTATTTATCGTCTCAGGCTTTAAAAAAATTACCGGTTTTGCCGACGTCGCGAGCGTCATGGCGGCCAAAATGCCCAGTCTCGATCCAACCGTAATTAAATTGTTATTGGTGCTAACCATCGCCGTTGAATTGGGCGGGGGGCTTTTGATTTTAGTTGGCTGGCACGCACGGTGGGCGGCGAGCGCCATGTTTATTTGGATGATTCCAGTGACTTATGTTTTTCACGCTTACTGGGGATTACAACCGGATCAGATGTCAACGCAGTTCATTAGTTTTCATAAAAATCTGGCGATCATGGGCGGACTTTTGTATGTCATCGCGAACGGCGCTGGAGCATATAGTCTTGGCAAGGACAAATGTTAATACAAGAATTTTTCAGGCGAGAAACTACTAAAAAATTTTAAAATTTTTTTAATTATGCAAACGCACCAGTTTGGGATTGCGTTTTATCGCCCACGATGATTGCTTAAGCCAAACACTGAGCTCCTCCGCTGACAACGGACGGCTCATGTAATGGCCTTGGGCGGTATCGCAGCCTAACTCGGCCAGACGTTTAAGCGTTTCTTCGTTTTCCACGCCTTCTGCCACGACTTCCAAGCCAAGGTTGTGTCCCAAATCGATGCTGGTGCGCACAATCGCCGCGTCATTTTCATCGCGCTCCATGCCGATGACAAATGACTTATCGATTTTAATCGTATTGACTGGCAGTTTCTTTAAATAAGACAAGGAAGAATAGCCAGTGCCGAAATCATCGATCGCAAGCTTCAACCCCATCTTGGACAAACGGGTTAATACTTCAAACGCACGCTCTGGGTCCGTCATCACCGCGCTTTCGGTAATTTCAAGTTCCAGCCAACGCGGTGAAATTTGCAATGCCGCCAATTGTTCGGCAAACGCTTCAGCTAGATAAGGATCTTGTAGGTCGCGCACGGATAGATTCATGGAGATAGTGATCGGCATCTTTTGATCTTGCAACGATTGTCCTTCCTGCAACGCCTGGTTTAACACCCATGGCGTTAGACTGCGAATCAAACCGGTTTGCTCCAATAAGGGAATGAACGTATCGGGCAGCATCAGATTTTCCCGCGGGTGATTCCAGCGCACCAAGGCTTCCACGCCAGAAACCTGATAGGTCTTAAGATTTACCTTCGGCTGGAAATAAAGCACGAATTGCTCTTGCTCGACGGCGTGACGCAACTCACCCAACAAGGTAAGACGAGTGGGATTATGCTGATCAAGCTTGCTGTCATAGAAAGCATGCCCGCTATTGGCATTTTTAGCCGCGTACATGGCGACGTCGGCGCGTTGAATAAGTATATTGGCATCCACACCGTGATCAGGGTAAAGCGCAATGCCAATGCTGGCACTGATATCCAAACTTTGATCCGCGACCTGAAATGGGGCGCGCAACGCTTGCAAAAGCATGCGTGCTGCCATCGCTGCATGTTTATCGTTCACCGCTGGCAGCAATATGGCGAATTCATCGCCACCCATGCGCGCGAGCGTGTCGATATCGCGCAATTTACCGCGCAAACGCGTCGCCACTTGTTGTAACAGCAGATCGCCCACCGGATGCCCCAAGGTATCATTGATGTCCTTAAAGCGGTCAATGTCCATTAAAAATAGAGCAAACGGTTTATAATCGTGCTTGGCGATTTCGATGCCTTTTTCCAAACGATCATGAAATACCGTTCGATTGGGGAGATTGGTGAGCGGATCGGTAAAAGCCAAGCTTTCAAGGCTGTTGTAAAATTCCTTAAGTCTCCCCGTGATCTCGTTTATGCCCACGCTTAATTCAGCGACTTCAGCACTTCCATCGATCACGATGGGCTTATCCAAATTTATTTTTTCCGCAGAGAGTTTGCGTAATTGAATCAACAGTTGGCGCAAAGGATTGATGGTAGTTTTCTGCACGCCTATCCATAGCAGCAACAGAACCGACAGAAATGCAATCGTTGTCACGGCCAGTATCAAGCGTTCCGTGACTATTAAATTTTGCTTGAGAACGCGAACATCTTGACTAACCGCAATATTAAGCATGCCGCGCGAGGCGGTTAAGGCGCCGAGTGTCTGTTCAACATCCAAATAATTCTCTGTCTCGCCGTCTCGCGGCCAAGCAGGGGAAAGATGCAACAAGCTACCATCAGCCAAGCTGACGCGAGTGGGCATGGCAAAAAGATTATCGCGCCCCGTTAACTTCGGTGTCATATCCAAAGCAATCAGCAAGTAACCAGACGTATGGCGTTCGCCAAGGGTCGCGATAAAAAGATGATAAATATTTTTATCCGAGACGCATATTCCCAAAACCGGTTTATCATGCTTGGCGTCGAGTCGATTCAATACAGCGGTGCGCGCGTTAACGCAAGAAGGTTGATCAAATTCGGCGCTGGATACGCCTTTGGTGGAAACGGCAAGCTCCGCCAGCTTTTCGTCAAGTACTTGCAGCTTGGCTAGTTTGACGCGCGAGGAAAGAATCCCAGGCCGATCGAAGAGCATGTCTAGCTGACGCGTTACCATGGCGCTTTTTTTCGCCGTCACCGTCGCCACGAAATTCGGCTCGCTACGGATCAATAAGGCCAATTGCTGAGATTGCGCTTCGAGTTCGCGCCGCCAGTCATTTAGCCGCACGCGCATCTGTTCGCTCAACGCCGCGCGCTGGTTATCCAAAATAAAATGTCGATAGAAATTACCGCTGGCCCACACCAACAATGCACCGACCAATCCCATGGCCAACATGGCAATGAAAAGGGTTGTTCGCACCGATAATCTTTTAAGCTGCATTGTTGTTTTAAATCACGCTCAGTGTAAAAACTGCGATTGTCGACATTCACCGTTCCGTCGGGTCGACAAATGAATTTAACGACTTTGCAATCCTTGTCCTTCGATATCCCCCAGCGATACCGAAATATGAGTTTATTTCTGCAATTCTGATGCCACGATTCAATGTATTTGAAATCAATTACTTATATGCAAAGCTCGGTTTAAAATCCCGATAAAATGGCAATTTGTCTGGGTGCATGCAGGATTTCTGCCACTTTTCCCCTTACAGCGCTTTAATGCTGACCGCAAAAGATGAAATTAAATTTAAAATCATGGGCGGCGATTGATGACGTGCATGGGACATAAAAATGGATAAAACCTGGGCAACGGTAGCGCGACACATTTCCGAGGCCAGCGGCGTAGCTTTTTTAGCGCGCGAGCAATATGCGGTCGGCGGCGGTTGCATCAACAATTCTGTGGTTTTAGCAGATGGTAAGCGGCGTTATTTTGTAAAACAAAACGACGCCGCGCGGCTGGCAATGTTCGAGGCCGAAGCCAAAGGACTGCAAGAAATAATACAAAGTCGCAGCGTGCGCGCTCCGCAACCACTTTGCTTTGGAAAAGATCAGGATGTCGCTTACTTAGTCGTGGAATATCTTGATCTGCACGGAACGGATGCGCGTAGCATGGAACGTCTAGGTCAACAACTGGCGCTAATGCACCGCGTGACAAAAAATCAATTTGGTTGGGATATCGCCAACACCATCGGTTCAACGCCGCAAATCAATACGCCTTCATCCAGTTGGGTGGATTTTTGGCGGCAACACCGCCTTGGTTTTCAGATTGAACTCGCGGGTCGAAATGGACGCAAGCTGAATCGTAAAGGCGAGCGTCTCTTGGCAGACATGGGAAATTTTTTTCGTTCCTACCAACCCCTACCATCGTTGTTGCATGGCGATCTATGGGGCGGCAACGTGGGCGCGGTCAATCAACAACCGGTGATTTTCGATCCCGCGGTTTATTATGGCGATCGCGAAGCGGATTTAGCCATGACCGAATTATTTGGCGATTTTCCCGCGGCGTTTTACCGCGCTTACGACGAGGCTTGGCCGCTCGATACTGGCTATCGCGTACGCAAGACGCTCTATAATCTCTACCACATTCTTAATCACTTTAATCTATTCGGCGGTGGTTATGGCTCGCAGGCCGAAGGAATGATGGATACCTTGCTCAGCGAGTTACGTTAAATCACATAGGGTTCAATCGGGCTTAGGCGCGGTAAAATTCAATATCGTTTCGCGCAACTCCTTTTTAAGAATGGCGCCTGCTTGATCGACCGCGCGCTGTAATGAAACAGCGTGGTCTTGGGCGGATGTCTTGATATCCCAACGCTTGCTGCCGCGCACTCGCTCATTGGCTGCTTCCTTTAGGCTGATCGACAGAACACCACGTTGCCAATACCAGCCTTCGCGCCAGCCTAAATCTTCCAGCGCTAAGTTAGCGTCCAATACGTAATCGGGTTTTTCGCTGGTATCGATCAAAAAACCGGCCGCCGCCAGCGCACCATTGACGGCCGCGGCGAAACCCGTGGGCGCATCGGCTGCCACTTTGGCGGCAACATGCACACGCTTAAGCAGGTCGCCGAGATCCGCATTCAGCTTGGCGCTATTCCAAGAAGATTCGCTGCCCTGCCTCGTCGGGTCGACAATACGCAGAGATTTCTGATAACCGCTACGCTGCATCTGCGCATCCAGAGCCTGCTGGGCGGCGCCGATTTTTAATAAAAGATCGGGGCTGTTACGCGCGGTTTCGAGAAATTTCTCGGTGGCGACATCGAGCCGTTCGATTTCCTGGCGTAAACGTTGCGCAGCTTGCAAGCGCGGCAATACCGCCAAGGCGTGGTGCGTTTTAGTTTGCGGGTCCTGCCAGGTATCGGCTATTTGAATACCTTCGATGATTTGATCGGCGCGCGTGATGATGCGGCGTGAAGTTTGTTCGCCATATTCGCCCGCGGATTTTGCCGTTTTGTCGCTGCTATTTTTTTTCAAACTAAAAATTTGCACGTCCTGGCTTTCCACCGTTACCGCTACTTCAAAAATCTTGGCCAAATCGGCGCGCGCGCGGTCGCGCGCTTCATCGGCTTTAACGGCTTGTCCGCGTCCGATCAAATATTGCTCGCTTTGATATTTTTTAGAGTTGCTGTTGACCCAATCGGGCATGGGCGAGGCACAACCGCCAGCGGCCAAAAGCGCCGCGCTCGCGAGAACGGCAAGGAAAATTTTCATGGTGCTCTCCCTGAAGAAGTAATAGTCGCTGGAATCCAATGAGGCGAAACATAGGTTTTTGCGCCCTGACGTATGGTCACATTCGGATACTCCAGCGTCGTTACGATCTGGCCGATATCGCCCAGCAAATCGACTTTAATCGCGTAATTTCCCGGGGGCAAGGGCAGGCGCGCCAAATGGATACGCGAAGGCAATGTCAGCCAGCTGCGCGTATCGGCGCGTTCGGTGACCGCGCCAACGATTTCCACCGCCAATCCGACCATGGCCGCCGCGGCCGCGCCGCCATTTTGATTTTGTTGCCGAGCGCTTTCACGCGCGGCATTGGCCATCTGTGCTTTGACGACCGCGCGCGCGATGGCGCGCGCAGTGAGGCCTGGCATCTTCGCTTCCAGCTCCTTGGTGGCTATAGCGTGGATGTCTTCGGCAACTTCCGTCGAGGCGCTGTTGCCGTCAATCACCAGACGCGCATTGGCAACAGGCGTGTAGCGCGCTTGATAATAAGGCAATGCCACGCGGATAAGATGACCCGATGCCGGATCCAACACGGTAATGGCGTGCTCGCGTTTGATCGGCGCCAAGCCATTATGCAGAATAAAAACCAGCTCGCCCTGTTGTGCCAATTCCTCGACGCTCATCCACTTATCGATGCCGAATTCTTTTTTGAATTGGCGTAGCTCATCCTTCAACCCCAGCTTTTGCGCCAAACGCAGCAAATCGCGTTTAAGAAAATCCGGAATGCTTAGATTGTAATCCTGCTGATAACGGCGATACGCCTGGTAAGCCTGGCGATAGGCGATCATGGCGTCGCTGTATTCGCCGCGCTCTTCATAGATCATGCCCGTTAGATAGCGCGCCAAGGCGTCTTCGGTGTAGCGGCTTTCGGAAATTTTTTGCGTGATTTGACGTAATTGCTCGTCGACTTGCAGGGCTTCAACGCGTGCATCAATAAGATTGCCCAATTGCAAATAATTGAGCGCCATGTAGAGATGCACCAACACCTGCTCATAGGCTTCGCCGCTGTAACTGCGCGTGGCATCGTTAACGACAAACGACAACGTCTGTTCACGCAAACTCACGCCATACAGCTCCAGCATCTGCGCCTTAACCGCTTCAAAAGTTTGATTAGAAAGCGCGTAATCTCCCTTCATGCGTTCCAGCATGGCTTTATTCAGAAGATATATAATTTGATCGCGCTGTGGATGACGCTGCTGTTCTAGGGTTTGGAGCGCCGCGTCAAAACGTTGCGCGGCCATGTCGCCTTCAATGACAGAAAACGATTCGCTATAACTGGCGCAGCCCGTCACAGTGAAGGCAAACAGCGCGCCGAAAACAGCGCGTAAAACAGCGGCAAGGTGAGCGCGCGCGGCGCGCATGATCAAGGTCGCGAATTAGTACCGTAGGTTTCCACGTTTAACGAGCTTCTTGATCTTCTTTTGGCCGACCCAAGATTTAACGTTATCCGCAAGGCTAATGAGCGTAAGGTCCACTTGGTAATACCGCACTTGGCTTGAGCCGGAGGTATCGATAATGGTATTGATCGTGCCCTTCAACATATAGTCCGCGCCCAGTTCTTGGCCCATGGCTTTACGCGTGGCTTCGGCGGCGTGCAAATCCTGGTCCTTGCGCTCATCGCGTATCTCACCGCGTTCATTTTTAGAAGCAACAAAAGTCACCTTGCCCGAATTGATCAACGCGCGCTCCATGTCGGCGGTAAAGGTATTGACGTTAATATGTTCATGGCTGAGATTAAGCACATCGCCCACGATCACTGCGGGTTTTTTGCCGTGCTTGCGCGTGAAATCCGGCAACCAGTCGCGCGCCAGCGCGTCCTGAATCATCTCTTCGGACACCATGCGCGAGTCGGTATCGTTCCACGCTCCCGAAAGATCTTTCACTTCCGCGGCATCTATGCGTTCCACCGATGTACCGCACCCGACGACGAGCCCCAGCGTCGCGACCATGCCAGCGATACAAATCAATTTTGAACAGGCACGAAGGGAAATGCTCATTTACTTTTTCTCCTGGTTAAGACGATCGAAAACATTATCGGCGTTGCTTTCCACGTAACGCCGCAGGTCGGCGTTCATGTCCTGGGACGTGGCCAGGGTGCCTTTGACCTGCTTCATGTCGAGCTCGGCGATCGAATAAACAATATTGGTTTTTTTATCTTGCCAACGCGCCACGATCTTGGCGCCTGTTAAATTGACCTTGCTTAAATTTTTCACTTGGCGCGAAACCGCTTCTTGGGAAACTTTATTATCTCCCGATTTCGCCGCCGATTGATAATCGCTGGACACGACATCGAGATAAGAGGAGAAAATCCGCGCCAGTTCGGCGCGCGCACGGTCATCGGCGGTAGCGCGTTGCAGCGCCGCATCGCCCATGGCCGAAGCCGAACCCACGCCATGAAACAGCCGTCCGTCTTTGTCGTTGACGTAATTCGTGCCCTTGTTGACCCAATCGGGAGCGCCCTTGATCGCCAGATCGCTTTCCAATTTAGTGCGGCCGGCGCAAGAACTTACCGCGACAATAACGGCGGTAATCCAAAATAATCGTTTATAGAAATTTGTTGAGGTCATTGTTTTCTCCTGAAAACGAATATTTGTACAATGAGTTTAGACGCTGGCGCCAAAGAAAAGCAAAAAATACCTAAGATTTGCAACCAAAATGAACATACCATTTATAAATGAACGCTAAACCGACGATTTCGGCAGGTATCGTGCTCCTACGGCGCAAACAAAATCAATGGCATTATCTGCTGCTGCGAGTTTACAACTTCTGGGATTTCCCCAAAGGCATCGTGGAACCCGGAGAAGAACCGCTGATGGCGGCGATTCGCGAGGTACAAGAAGAAACCACGCTGATAAATCCCGCATTCCATTGGGGCCATGAATTCATCGAAACCGAGCCCTATGGAAAAAATAAGATCGCACGCTATTACATTGCCGAATCCCAACAAGGTGAAGTGAGCTTGCCCGTCAGCGCCGAGCTGGGTCACCCGGAGCATGATGAATTCCGTTGGCTTGCCTACGATTCGGCGCATGCGCTGCTCGTTCCGCGCGTGCAGAACGTATTGGCTTGGGCAAAAACCATTGCCGAAAAAAACTAATAGCTACTTTAGGGTTTAGAGACGAAGGAATTGTTTTTGATGTAAAACCGCAGCTGCCGTTTTGCCCAATGACCAGCGTAATCGACGCCAATACGCGGTCGTTTAACAATAGAAAAATTTTCGGTCTTGCTGGGTTCGGCAATATAAAAACCGCCGCGGGTTAAATCCTGACCGTTAAGACGCTTATCGATGCGCATCGCTTTGCATAACAGCCCGGGTCCTTGAGTGCGCGCGGCAATATTTTTAATCGGCTCCAAGGCGCGCAATAACACCGCGGAAGCGTGACCTTCGCGCTCGGTCACGACGTTCACGCAGAAATACATGCCATAAATCATGTAAACGTAAGCATGGCCCGGAGGACCGAACATAATTTTGGTTCGTTCCGTCAATCCGCGCGCCGAGTGCGCCGCCAGATCGTGCGGTCCGAGATAAGCCTCCACCTCGACGATGCGACCGACGCGCTCCACGCCACGCGTTACATGAACTAGATATTTTCCTAACAGATCCCGCGCAACGGCGATCGTGTCACGGTCATAAAACGTGCGCGCCAGTTTTCGCATATGGTTTGATGCCGAGTACCATGCCCAATATTTTTTGGCGTTCTGAATAAATATCTAAATCACCCGTTCATTTCCACCATCCACGGGCACTTGCGCGGCGGTGGTTTTGGCGAATAGCGGGCCGCACATTTCGGCGGCGAGGTCGGCGACGTCGCGGCTGGTGACTTCGACTTTAAGCACGTTGTTTTTCTTGTATTGCTCGACGCTTAAGCCGTAATGCTTGGCGCGCGCCGCGAGCACTTCCTCGGTCCAGATGCCCGTATCGAACACGGCGTTGGGATGCAGTGAATTGATGCGAATATTGTCCGCGCCCCATTCGAGCGCGGCCACGCGCGCCAGCTGGTTTAACGCGGCTTTGGAAGCCGAATAGGCCGCGGCGCCCGGCCCGGGCGCGGGCACGTTCTTGGAGCCGATGACCACCACGCGCCCGCCGCGCGGAGCGAGCTTCAATAAGGCGTGCGCTTCGCGCATAAGAATAAGATTGGCGTCGAGATTGATGTGCAAAACTTTTTGCCACTCTGCAGTCGATAGCGCATCGATGCGGCAACCGGGCGGAAAAATGCCCGCATTTAAAATTACCATGTCGAGTCCACCAAAAGTACGCGCGGTTTTTTCCAAGGCGTCGGTGAGTTGTTGTTCATTGGCCACATCGCAACGTATGCCAAGATAATCCGCGCGCTTATACAAATGTTCGATTTCAGGTTTGATATCCAGCCCCACCACGGCGGCGCCACGCGCTAACAAAGCTTCGACACAGGCTTCGCCGATGCCCGAGGCCGCGCCCGTGACTAATGCTACTTCGCCCGCGAACACGGGCGGTTTACCGCCACCTTTTAATTTGGCTTGCTCCAAATCCCAATACTCGACATCGAAAATATCTTTGGCCGGCAACGCTTGATAGCCGCCGAGCAGGGTGGCGCGCTGAATAATTTCTTGAGTGTGCGAATAGATGTCGTAGGCAATGGCGCAATCTTTCGCGCTGCGGCCGACCGTGGCCACGCCGAACTCGCGGTCGAGAATCACGCGCGGCGCGGCGTCAAGCATGGTCTTGGTCTCTTTGGCCTTGGGCGCGCGTTCATTGAAATATTTTTTATAGGCTTTGGTGTAAGCATTGATATCTCGGCCCACCATGGGCAAACGCTTGGTGCGGATGACGTGGTCGGGCGTCGCCGGCCCTTGCTGAGATATTTTGCCGACATCCGCGCGGCGCGCGAACGCGAGACTGGCGCTGTCTTCGTGGGCCGCCACAACAACTGGAAATCCGGCGGTTTCAGACAAGCCGCGCCGAAGTATAGCCATCTCGCGGCGTAACGCGCCGCTGGCGGGTTTTTCCGTCGCGGCGGGAATGCTCCAGGCATTATTTTTCGCCAAATAATTTTCCGCGCGCGTGACCAGATCGATCATGCGTTCGTAGGATTCCTTGGCGCTGGCGCCGAAAGAAAAAATTCCGTGATTCATCAGCACCATGCCGATGGTGTGGGGACCGGCTTCGGCGGTGAATTTTTCAGCGCACAAACGCGCCAGATCGAAACCGGGCATGACGTAGGGAATCACGACCACCTGAGCGGCATAAATTTCGCGGATGCGTTCCAAGCCTTTGGCGGTATTGGTGACGGTAATGACGGCATTGGCGTGGGTATGATCCACGTACTTGTAGGGAAGAATGGCGTGCAGAATCGCTTCCACCGACGGCGTGGGCGCGCTGGCGCGCGTCATCTGTGTGCGCAACTCATTGACCATTTGCGGATCGGACAGCTGCTTGAGCTTGGCAAGCTTGAGCAAATGATTCATGCGCACTGGCGAAAAACCCGCAGCTTCGATTTTCTCCAAATCCCAGCCGCTGCCTTTTACATACAAGAGCGTTTCGTCTTCGCCGACAAGATTGGTTTCGTTGATCTTGACCGAGGTATTGCCGCCGCCGTGCAAAACCAGCGTCTTGTCGCGCCCGAGCAGGCGCGAGCTGTACACGCGCAATCCCAGGTCACCTGGGAACTGCGCGGCTTCTTTATCATTCCACAAACTTTTCATGAAAGGAGACGCCGTGATTTTTCCGCGTCCAGCGCGTGGCTACTTGAGTTAGAAATTGATGCGCACGCCCACGTGGCCGCCCGAGTCAACCGTTACCTCGGAGCCGTTATCGAGCTTGGCTTTGACCTTGCGCGTGCCGATATAAACGCTGGCGGTTTTTTTGATGACCTCGTATTCCAAGCGCAAACCACCTTCCCAGAATCTCTTGCCGTCGACGAAGGTCACCACGTCCGGAGCGTAAAAGAAATAACCGCTGATGGCCAAGGGGCCATTATTCGGGAACACGCGAATTTGCCCACCCAGCCCCAGCGCCAGAATATCTTGGTTGCTGACCGAAGCGCCGTAGATTTTGCCGCCAACGCTCGCTTCAATGCGCGCACCGCTGGTGACTTTTTCGCCATTGGCCAGCAAACCGGTGCTTGCCACCCAATCGTTTTGATCGTTGTTAAACAGCGCGCCCACACTGAATTCGGCGGAACGCCAATTGGTGGCATAAATGCCCTGCACTGAATCGTTGTTGAGATTGATGTCCAGTGAATCAGCCAAAACCGCGCCACTGACAGCCAACATCGCCGCTGTAACGAAAATTCGCAAACGCATGATATTTTCCTCTATTAAATAAACGCGGCGAAATACTACCCGATAGCTTTGCACGCGGCCACCAGCAAATCAGCCAATGGCTGATGTGGATGAGGCACGGGAACGCTTGATTAAACAACCAGGAAGAGACTGCAAAATGAAAACGCCGAGCATTCGACGGACCGGCTCAGCTTGTCGGTAACGCCACCACCAAACGGTTGTAGCCGCCGAGTTTGGCTTGGCTCAGCGTTTCATCGGCGCGCTTCAACAAGGCCGCGGCGGTTTCGCCTGTCGAATATTGGGTCAGCACGCTCGAGAAACTCGGCAAAGGCAAATTCTTGCCGTTGTGGCTTAGGAAAGTCCCCGCCGCGGTTTTACGCGCTTTTTCGAGCGCGTGCATGGCGCCGTCCTTTTGCGTGTTGGGAAACAGCACGACAAACGAATCGCCGTCATAGCGCGATATCAAATCATAGGTTCGAAACTTGGATAAAATTTGACTGGCGTAACAGCGCAATACGGCGTCGCCTGCCTCGCGTCCGTAACGGCTGTTAACCGATTCGAGCTTGTCAATGTCGATTACCGCCAGCGCCAGCGAAAAACCATAGCGTTTCACGCGGCCGATCTCGGCTTCGAGCTGACGCACGAACACGTCGCGCTTGGGCAAGCCGGTTAACTCGTCCGCCAAGCTATGCTTGAGCGCATTGCTGAGTTCCAAGCGCAAGCGTTCGCGATCGGCCTCGACCGCTTTCATGTATTCGCTGGCGCCGGATAATTTTTCGATAAGTGCTTGGCGCTCTTCGATCAACTCGTTCAAACCGCGCACTAAAATTTGTTTAAGATCGCTGAAATCGCCCGGTTGATTTTCCATTTTTTGCAATGCCTCGCGCTCGCTTTCCAATAGCGCGCCAAATTGTTTGTCTACTGTAATACTTTCGGTCACTTTCTGCGCCAGAGTATCTTCCATTTCTTCAATTTTTTCCTGTCGCATCATTGACGCGGGTGGTGCTGGCGTCGGCTCGGTCGCTGGCGCAGGTTTAATTTCGTTGGCAGATATGGCAACCGTCGACGGTGTGGGTTTAACGACTGTTGGCGCGGACTGCGTTGGCAGATAAGGGGTCAAGCGTTGCTGGATAAGCCGGGCCTTGACGCGCGTAGCCGGATCACAGCCCGCGTCCTTGGCGTATTTGCCTAATAAGGCATGCAAGAATCCAACAAACACGATTTCCAAGCGCCCATCGGCGCGCCCATGGTTCTGCAGGCCACGCTGTATCTGTTTGTAGAGACTCAATCCGTGGGGGGTGCGCTTGAGGCCTTCCAGATGTTGCTTGAGGCTTTGCAACAGCGACGAATCGACCGTGGTTTCACTGTCCGCCAATGCCGTTTCCTCTCTAAACCAGTGGATGTCTGTTATTTAAAGGAGATTAGTCGTCAGACCCAGGCTGCACAACCTGTTCGGGGAAATTTAAGCGCCGTTACCGTTGGTGCGATTTTGCGGCGTTTCCGCTGGCCCTGGCGGGACACTTGGCGCCATCTCGACTCGGTTGCGTCCGAGTCGTTTAGCCTGATACAAGGCGCGATCAGCGCGGTCGATTAAATCGGTGTGTGTCTCGCCCGCCGAATAGAAGGCGATCCCAGTGGAAAAGGTCGGCAAGGGAAGCGACTTTCCCTCGTGCTCGCATTGGATCTGACTAACCCGGCTTTTCACCTTGTTGATGGCGCTGGCCGCGCCATCGCGATTGGTATTGGGCAGCAAAATCGCAAACTCTTCCCCGCCATAGCGCGCCACCATGTCGTGATGCCGCAATACGCTCAGCACGTCAGTCGCATAACAACGCAGGACGGCATCCCCCGCGGAATGTCCGTGGGCATCATTAATGGCTTTAAATTCGTCTAAGTCCAACATGGCTAAAGCCAAGGGCAAACCATAACGCTGCGCGCGGCTGATTTCATCTTGCAAACGGCGCATGAAGGCGCGGCGATTCGACAACCCCGTGAATTCATCGGTTAGCGACAGCAAGCGCACCTTGTTGAGTTCGTTGTGCAAGCGTTCACTGTCGGCCTTGATCAACCTGAGAAAACCGCCCGTGCGGTGCAATTTTGAATTGAGCAGACGCTGTCCTTGAATTAATTCTTCCAGACCACCCACTAAAATTTGCCGCATGTGTTCAATTTCGCTGGCGTCATCGGCTTGCTGCAGAGCGCGCAATTCGATTTGTAATAGCGCGCCGAATTCGCGATTTTGCGTAATGGCTTCGGTGACGCTTCTGGCGAGCTCCTCTTGTAATTTATCGATCTCGTCGCGCTTGCGATCAAGATGCAAACGATAAACCGAATTGACGCGGCGCTCGGTTTGCAAGGAAACATTTTTAGCGGCGATGGAATTAAAATGCAGTTCCGCCGAATCGGTTACGGATGTTTTATCTGGCTGGATGGCTTGTGGCGACGATATCTTTTCTTCCACATCGTTTGCTTTCGGCTGACTTGGTTCGGACGCCGCGCGCTGAATTTTTTCATTAAGCGAATTCACCGCTAGGTCCGCGCTAGACTGGGCGTTGTCGCCGCTTAATTTGATCAAGCTTGCTTGGATGCGGGTAATGTGGTCGGCCGTGGGGTCGCGCGCATAAGCTTCGAGCAACAAATGCATCAACGATACGTAGGTGTGATCGACACGTTCGCGCACGCCTTGCTGTTCTTTCACTAGGCGCGCGATCTGGTCGTAAATGACGGTACCGACGGATGTTTGCTTTAGGCCCTCGAGCAGGCCGAGCATTCTTTTTGAAGCTGACTCCACATCAGCTTGCGATTCATTCTGCACTAAAAATCCCCCCACCTTGCTGCCGCTTTTAATTAAAAGGTTTTCACCGGTTACGCGGTACACTTACCTTACCCGCATCCCTGTGGAGCGACCGCAAAAAATAGAACTGCTCTAAAACTGCGTCAATCTACTCGCGCAAACGCCAAATAACAACGCGCGCAATGCGTCAAGATCAGCAAATCCAGTACATCAAAGAGTTACCCTCGATATCGCACAACGCGGCTTAATCAAATTAACGTGGCGCCACGGTTCCTCGGCGCTTATTTTGAAAGGCGGTTATGTATTTAATAATTTGCTGAAACGGAAGATTCGGCAAGGAGCCATATGCTGTCTGGGCTTGTTGTACCAAGGCATGAATATCAGGAACGCGATCGGCATTTTGTTCCGGGCTTATTTGCCGCTGCAAACCGAGCAAGCCGCCAATCATTACCTTCATTTCCTTGCCAAAGGCCAAGGCACCTGTCGTATCCGTGACCTTTAGCGCGAAGCGCGCGCGGTCGCGCATCAGGCTCAGCAAAGTAACGCAATTATTGCGCGCGATATCGGAACGGCATTCCACGCCCGTGCGTTCGGCGATGGAAAAACGCGTGGCCAACTCGCAAGCACACTGCGTGCTTAAGATGGCTTTCTCGAATGGACAACGGGCGTTATCCACCATAACGTCGCTGCCTAAAAATCAAGAAGGCGCCGTGGATGGCGCGGCATGATATTGACGGCTGAGGTCATGCACGGCATCGACCGCAACCGCGACTTTTTCCGGTTTGATATGTTGGTGTATGCCATGACCTAGGTTAAACACAAGGCCACTGCCTTTTCCATAACTTGCCAAAATAATTTCTACTTCCGAACGAATCCGCTCCGGAGAAGCATACAGAATCGACGGGTCCATGTTGCCTTGCAGCGCGACACGGTCACCCACGCGCGCACGGGCGTCGTGCAAATCCGTGGTCCAATCTATGCCCAGCGCATCGCAGCCGCTCGCCGCCATCGTCTCCAGCCATTGCCCGCCGTTCTTGGTGAAAAGAATGATCGGCACGCGCCTGCCTTCATGGCTACGCGTCACGCCGCTAACTATTTGTTCCATGTAAGCCAGTGAGAATTCTTTATAGTCACGCGGGGTGAGCACGCCGCCCCAGGTATCGAACACCATCAAGGCTTGCGCGCCAGCGGCGACTTGCGCGTTGAGATAAGCCGTGACTGAAAGCGCCAAAGTTTCCAGCAGCTGGTGAATCAATTTAGGTTGATCGAACATCATGCACTTGATGCAGCCGAAATCTTTGCTGCTGCCGCCTTCAACCATATAAGTGGCCAGCGTCCACGGACTGCCCGCGAAACCAATCAGCGGCACCTTACCGTCGAGTTCACGCCGAATCAGGCGCACGGCGTCCATGACATAACGCAACTCGCCTTCTGGGTCCGGAATTTTAAGAGCCGCTACATCTGCCGCGGTGCGCACCGGTTTCTGAAAACGCGGGCCTTCGCCCTCGGTGAAATACAGACCGATACCCATGGCATCGGGAATGGTAAGAATGTCGGAAAAAAGAATCGCGGCATCGAGCGCAAAACGGCGCAGCGGTTGCAGCGTTACCTCGCAGGCGAGTTCGGGCGTGGTGCACAGGATTTTAAAATCGCCCGCTTTCTCGCGCACCGCGCGGTATTCGGGCAAATAGCGTCCGGCCTGGCGCATGATCCAAACTGGCGTCGTATCCACCGGCTGGCGCAACAGCGCGCGCAACAATCGGTCATTTTTGAGTTTTGACATACAGCGATTTCACCGTAAACGTACGTTAGACGCAAAGGAAAAAATTTAGACTGCGCGCCAGGCACAAAGCCTGCTAAGCGGATAAATAGTTCTAAAGAGGCGCGGGAAGATCAGACGTACCCATGAGGTATTTATCGATGCCGCGCGCCGCCGAGCGCGCTTCGGCGATGGCCCAGACGATCAAAGATTGGCCGCGCTGCATGTCACCCGCGGTGAACACGCCTGGCACATTAGTCATCCAATTTTCGTCGCGCCACACATTGCCGCGCTCGGTGAGTTTAACGCCCAGCTGCTCCAGCATGCCCGCTTTTTCCGGTCCAACAAAACCCATGGCCAATAAAATAAGATCAGCGGACAAAGTAAAACTGCTATGCGGAATTTCCTTAAAAGTCGCGCGACCGTTTTCGAATGCCGCTTCCACTTTCACCAACTCCAAAGCGGTGACACGGCCTTTTGCATCGCCGATAAAACGCTTGGTCGAAACCGAATAGACGCGTTCGCCGCCTTCTTCATGCGCCGAAGTAACACGATATACAAAGGGATACTGCGGCCAAGGATTGTTATCGGCGCGCTGTTCGGGTGGGCGCGGCATGATTTCCAATTGATGCACGCTCTTGGCGCCTTGACGATGCGCCGTGCCCAAACAGTCGGCGCCCGTATCGCCACCGCCGATGATCACCACGTGCTTGCCCTGCGCGTTGATTTCATAGGCGGCGGGAATCGTATCGCCTTCACTGCGGCGATTCGATTGCGTCAAATACTCCATGGCAAAATAAACGCCCTTCAGCTCTCGGCCGGGCACAGGCAAATCGCGCGGTGCGCAAGCGCCGCCCGCGAGTAAAATAGCGTCGAAATTTTTACGCAGCTCTGCGACCGGCAGATTCACGCCCACGTGGGCATTGGCTTTGAAAATCACGCCTTCGGTTTTAAGCTGTTGCAAACGCCGATCGAGCACTTTCTTTTCCATCTTGAATTCAGGAATGCCGTAACGCAGCAAGCCGCCGATACGATCATCGCGTTCCAATACCGTCACCTCGTGACCCGCGCGGCGTAGTTGCTGCGCGCCCGCGAGGCCGGCGGGGCCGGAACCGACGACGGCGATTTTTTTACCAGTGAGCACTTTGGGCGGTTCGGGCTTGACCCAGCCTTCTTGGAAGGCACGATCGTTGATTGCCAGTTCAATCGCTTTGATCGTCACTGGATCGTCGTTAATGCCAAGTACACACGCGCCCTCGCAGGGCGCGGGGCACAGCGTGCCCGTAAAATCAGGGAAATTATTAGTGGCGTGCAAACGGTCGATCGCCTCTTGCCATAAATCGCGATAAACCAAGTCATTCCAATCGGGAATTAAATTGCCCAACGGACAGCCTTGATGGCAAAAAGGAATGCCGCAATCCATGCAGCGCGCGCCTTGCTGTTTGAGCTCGGGCACGGAAAACGGTCGCATGACTTGCTTCCAGTCGCGCACCCGTTCGGCGACCGGACGATAAGCTTGCTTGGCGCGATGAAACTCGATGAAGCCAGTAATCTTACCCATGAGCTGCTTCCATCACCGCTTGTTCTTCGGGAACGCCCGTTTGACGCGCCTTGGAAATCGCGGCGAGCACGCGCTTGAAATCCTTGGGCGTGACTTTTACAAATTTTGCTTGCATGGTTTTCCAATTCGTTAGAATTTTTTCCGCGACCGTGCTGTTGGTGTAACGTCCATGGCGCTTCAACAAGTCTTTCACCATGTCGATATCTTCCACCGCGCTCAAGGGATCGACATCGACCATGGCCAGATTGCAGTGCCGCCGAAAATCAGCCTTGTCGTCGAGCACGTAGGCGATACCGCCTGACATGCCCGCGGCAAAATTGCGCCCCGTGGCACCGATGACGACGACAATGCCGCCAGTCATGTATTCACAACCGTGATCGCCCACTCCTTCCACCACCGCGTGCACGCCTGAGTTGCGCACGGCAAAACGTTCGCCCGCGACGCCGCGGAAATAAGCTTCACCGCTGGTGGCGCCGTAAAGCGCGACATTGCCGATGAGAATATTTTCTTCCGCAACGAAACTCGCCTGACGCGGCGGATAAACCACGATTTTAGCGCCTGAAAGTCCTTTGCCGACGTAATCGTTGGCATCGCCTTCGAGTGTGAAACTCACGCCGCGCGGCAGGAACGCGCCAAAACTTTGTCCCGCCGAACCGTTGAAGTGAATACGGATCGTGTCTTCGGGCAAGCCTTCAGCACCGAAGCGTCGTGATATTTCCGATCCCAGAATCGTGCCGACGGTGCGGTTTACGTTGCGAATCGGCAGGATAATATCCACGGATTTTTTAGATTCGAGCGCCTCGCGGCACAGCGGCAAAATCGTGCTGCGGTCGAGCGATTTATCCAAACCGTGATCTTGTTCCTGAATTTTACGCACCGCGACATCGGCGCCGACTTGGGGATGATAAAGAATCTGCGAGAAGTCGAGACCGCGCGCCTTCCAATGGTCCACTGCGCGTTTGACGTTCAGGCGGTCGACACGGCCAATCATTTCATCCAACGTGCGGAAACCGAGCTGCGCCATCCACTCGCGTACTTCCTGCGCCACGAAGCGGAAGAAATTTTCCACGTGCGCGGGATCGCCCGCAAACTTTTTGCGCAGTTCCGGATCTTGCGTGGCGATGCCGACCGGGCAGGTATTGAGATGACACACGCGCATCATGATGCAGCCGAGCACCACCAACGGCGCGATGGAAAATCCATATTCTTCGGCACCGAGCAACGCGGCGATGATGACGTCGCGTCCGGTTTTCATTTGGCCGTCGGTTTGCACGGTTATGCGGTCGCGCAGTTTGTTCATCACCAGCACTTGCTGGGTTTCGGCCAAGCCTAATTCCCAGGGCAGTCCTGCGTGCTTGATCGAGGACAATGGGCTTGCGCCCGTGCCGCCATCGTGACCGGAAATCAGCACCACATCGGCATGCGCTTTGGCGACGCCCGCGGCGATGGTGCCAACACCAATTTCAGAAACCAACTTAACGTGAATCCGCGCTTCGGCATTGGCGTTTTTAAGATCGTGGATCAATTGCGCCAAATCTTCGATGGAGTAGATATCGTGATGCGGCGGCGGCGAAATGAGGCCGACGCCAGGCGTGGAGTAACGCACCTTGGCAATCCACGGATAAACCTTATGGCCAGGCAATTGTCCGCCCTCGCCAGGCTTGGCGCCCTGCGCCATTTTGATTTGCAAATCGGTGGCGTTGACTAGGTAGTGACTGGTGACGCCGAAACGGCCCGAGGCCACCTGTTTAACGCGTGAATTACGTTCGGTGCCATAACGATCGGGGTCTTCCCCGCCTTCGCCGCAGTTGGAACGGCCGCCGATGCGATTCATGGCGATGGCCAGCGATTCGTGCGCTTCTTTACTGATCGAACCGTAAGACATAGCGCCCGTGGCGAAGCGCTTGGTGATGGACTCAATCGACTCCACTTGTTCAATCGGAATCGGTTGATCCGCGAGTTTAAGCTCTATAAGTCCGCGCAAGGTCGCCAAATGCTGGGCGCTGTTGTCGCACGCGCGCGTGTATTCTTTAAACAAGGAATACGAATTGGTGCGCGTGGCATGTTGCAGCTTGGCCACGGTTTCGGGATTCAGCGTGTGATATTCACCGTCGCGGCGCCATTGATATTGACCGCCCCATTCCAATTCAGGCGGACCGGCCGGTCGCTCGGGATACGCGCGGTGATGACGCAAAGAATTTTCCAAGGCCACGACGTCGATGCCAATACCGCCGACGCGCGACGCGGTCCAAGTGAAATATTTATCGATAAACGCTTTATCAAGACCGATGGCTTCGAATATTTGCGCGCCGCGATACGACTGGATGGTGGAGATGCCCATCTTAGAGATAACCTTGACCACGCCCTTGCTGAGCGCCTTGATGTAATTCTTAACTGCGGCGGCGTAATCGAGACCCGTGAGCAATTTTTGGCGGATCATGTCGTCGAGCGTTTCAAACGCCAGATATGGATTCACCGCGCCCGCGCCATAACCCAGCAGCAAGGCCACGTGATGCACTTCACGCGGCTCGCCGGATTCAACGACGAGACCTACTTTTACGCGCGAACCTTCACGCACCAAATGATGATGCACACCCGAGGTGGCTAAGAGAGCCGGAATCGGCATGTGCTGCGAATCGACTCCGCGATCGGACAAAATAATAAAACTGTAGCCTTGCGCGATGGCATCGCTGGCCTTGCGGCACAATTCATCCAAAGCGCGCGCCAAACCTTGGCCGCCAGAACCGGCGGGAAACAACATCGGCAGCGTCACGGTTTTAAAACCGGAACGATCGATATGGCGAATCTTGGCCAGCTCTTCATTGCTGAGCACTGGCGTTTTAAGTTTGAGCATGCGGCAACTATCGAGGCCAGGTTTCAACAAGTTGCCTTCAGGGCCCAAGGGCGTTTCGATTTGCGTCACAAGCTCTTCGCGAATCGCATCCAAAGGAGGATTCGTGACTTGAGCAAACAGTTGCTTGAAATAGTCGTACAGCAGACGCGGTTTGTCGGACAACACCGCTAACGCCGCGTCGTTACCCATCGAGCCGATCGCTTCCTCGCCCTTTTGCGCCATCGGCGCCATGAGCAAACGCAAGTCTTCATGCGTATAGCCGAACGCCTGTTGGCGCTGCAGCACGGTGGCATGATCCGGTTCGGGTATCGTGGGAGGCGCGGGTAGCTGATCGAGCGGTATTAAGCCCTGCTTCAGCCACTCTTTATAGGGATGAGCAGTCACGTAGCGCTGCTTAAGTTCGGCATCGTCGACGATGCGACCCTCGCGCGTATCGACCAGGAAAATCCGGCCTGGGTGCAAACGTTCCTTTATGAGCACGTTTTCCGGAGGAATATCGAGCACACCCACTTCCGAGGCCATGACCACCAAGCCATCTTTTGTAACGTAATATCGCGACGGACGTAAACCATTGCGATCCAGAATGGCGCCGATCACCGTGCCATCGGTAAAAGCGATGGAGGCCGGACCATCCCAGGGCTCCATCATGCAGCCGTGATATTCATAGAAGGCCTTGCGATCTTGATCCATCATCTCGTGGCCACTCCAGGCCTCGGGAATCATCATCAACACCGCGTGCGGCAATTCGCGGCCGCCCATGTGCAAAAATTCGAGCACGTTATCGAAAGTGGCGGAATCGCTGCCGCCGTCGATCACGATCGGCAGAATTTTTTTCAAGTCATCGCCGAACAAGGACGATTGGCACAAAGCCTCGCGCGCGCGCATCCAATTAATGTTGCCGCGCAAAGTATTGATCTCACCGTTGTGCGCGATATAACGATACGGGTGGGACAAGGGCCACGACGGGAAAGTGTTGGTCGAGAAACGCGAGTGCACCAGCGCCAAGGCCGATTCGACCGCGGGATCGGCGAGATCGGGAAACAAGGGCTCAACCTGCGTTGGCGTCAGCATGCCCTTATAAATGATCGTACGCGCGGAAAGACTAGGGATGTAAAACTGCGATGCTTCGCTGAGATCCGAATTCCAGACAGCGCGTTCGACGCGCTTGCGTATCACATACAGTTTGCGTTCGAAGGCTTGATCGTCGGCGATGTTGGCGGCGCGGCCGATAAATATTTGCTTGAACATGGGCTCGGCTAAACGCGCCGTGGGTCCGAGCGAGGAATCGTCGCTGGGAACTTCGCGCCAGCCCAATACAGTCTGGCCTTCTTCGCGCACGATGGCGTCGAACATTTCCTGACAACGTTGCGCCACCGAGGCGGTGCGCGGTAAAAACACCATGCCCACGCCGTAATGATTCGGCGCAGGAAGTGATATCTTCAGCTTGCTGCATTCGCGCAGCAAAAAAGCGTGCGGTATTTGAATCAGAATGCCCGCGCCATCGCCCGTGTTCTCTTCGCAGCCGCAAGCGCCGCGGTGCATGAGGTTGCGCAAAATGGTCAGCGCTTGCGCGACGATGGCGTGACTACGACGACCTTTAATGTCAACGACGAAACCCACGCCGCAGGCGTCATGTTCGTAAGCGGCGTCATACAGACCCGATGCTGTCTTATTGTTTGCTTGCAAATCGCTCACCACTTCATTCACATCAGCGCTAGTTATTCACGGCTCAAGCCGCGTCCTAAACCGGCACATCGCGGTTTTAGGAATTTCGCTCACGACTCGGGTAAACACCCGAAAATACCTGAACAAAAGGGCCGAAAAGTATACCGGCCCCCCGTGACAGGTTCAATGGAACATGCAGAGAATTAGGGGTTTTATGCGCGGCAGGATTAATTTTAGGGCGAAAACGCCTTTGCAATCAGGCTTTGCGATTAAAAAGCCGCGCATGCTCGCGGAGCGCGTAGCGGTCGGTCATGCCTGCTATATAGTCGGCGATAATACGTGCCGCGGTGGTTTTATTCTGCTGCAGTTTTTCCTGATATTGCTCGGGCAAAAGCCCAGGAGTTTGCATGAAAGTCTGAAACAGCTCACGCACCACCTTCACGGCTTCGTTCATCATGCGCGTCACTTTTTCATGGGCGTATAAATTCTTACGTAAAAAGCGCTTGAGCTCCTGAGACTTCTCACGCACCACGGAAGTAGAGGCGATCAAGGGGCTGGTTTGCTGACGCACTTCATCGATATGCCGCACACCCGCGGTCTCAATTAAATGGCGGCTGTTCTCGATAAGATCGCTCACCACGTAATCAATCATGCGCCGCACGGTTTCGTGAATAGCGCGGCGCGGCGCGAGCGCGGGATAACGCTGCATGACTTGTACATACTGTTCGGCAAATAAGGTCACCGATTGCAATTGCTCCACGGTGAGCAACCCAGAACGCAGACCATCGTCCACATCGTGATTGTTATAAGCGATCTCATCGGCAAGGTTGACCAACTGCGCTTCAAGGCCCGGTTGTTTTTTTTCGAGAAAACGTTTTCCCAAATCACCCAATTCGCGGGATTTTTTGGGTGAGCAATGCTTTAGGATGCCCTCGCGCGTTTCGAATGTCAGGTTAAGCCCAGGGAAATCGGCATAACGTTCCTCCAAGACATCAACCACGCGCAAAGATTGTAAATTATGCTCAAAACCGTCGTATTCGCGCATGCACTCATTCAAGGCGTCTTGTCCCGAGTGACCGAAGGGGGTATGCCCCAAGTCATGCGCCAATGAAATAGCCTCGGTCAGATCCTCGTTGAGGTTTAAAGCACGCGCAATGGAACGTCCGATTTGCGCCACTTCGATTGAATGCGTGAGGCGCGTGCGGAAAAGATCGCCTTCGTGATTGATAAAAACTTGGGTTTTATATTCGAGACGGCGAAAAGCCGCGCAATGAATGATGCGGTCGCGGTCGCGTTGATGTTCGCCCCGATGAGCCGGTGCCGCTTCGGGGTGCTGCCGTCCGCGTGAAGTCGAATCTTGCGCGGCGTACGAGGCTAACATTATGCCGCGTCCCGCACGCTTGCGAGAGTCGCTTCCAATTCTACTCGCGGGTATTCAGCGGTCACGATCGCCTCACCCAGACGCTTGAGCAGCACCAAACGCATATGGCCATCGAGCACTTTTTTATCCACCGCCATGAGTTCTAGAAAACGCGCGGCTGAAAGCTTTGCTGGCGCGCATACTGGCAAGCGCGCGCGCCGAATTAAATTTTCGATGCGCGTGGCATCGGCAGCACTCAACCATTTAAGCCGACGCGATAGATCCGCCGCCATGACCATGCCAGCGGCGATGGCCTCGCCATGCAGCCAAGCGCCATAACCCAAGCCGGTTTCAATGGCATGACCAAAGGTATGGCCAAAATTCAACGTGGCGCGCACGCCTCCCTCGCGCTCATCGGCGGCCACGACATCCGCTTTGCTCTGGCATGAGCGATGGATGGCGTATGCCAAGGCGCTGCTATCGCGCAGCAACAATTTATCCATATTCGCTTCAAGCCAAGAAAAAAATTCAGCATCGCGAATAACGCCGTATTTGATCACTTCCGCCAGGCCCGCTGACAATTCGCGGTCGGGCAAGGTTTTAAGCGTGTCGGTATCAATGACGACGGCGCGCGGCTGGTAGAACGCGCCAATCATATTTTTGCCGAGCGCGTGATTGACGCCGGTTTTTCCTCCTACCGAAGAATCCACCTGCGCCAACAGCGTGGTCGGAATTTGAATAAAAGGAATGCCGCGCTGATAACAGGCAGCGGCAAAACCGCCCATGTCCCCCACCACGCCGCCTCCGAGAGCCACGAGAGTGGTGTTTCGATCGCAACGTGCTGTAAGCATCGCGTCGAAAATACGGTTCAAAACTTCCAAATTTTTATACTGTTCGCCATCGGGCAATATCACCTCAAGTGGCTGGAAAGAAGCGAGCTGTGAGCGCAGCTGGGAAAGATAAAGCGGCGCCACGGTTTCGTTGGTGACGATCGCCACGCGCTTACCCACGATATGCGGCGCGAGCAGTTTCGTCTGGCTGAGCAGTGCCGCGCCGATATAAATCGGATAACTTCGCTGGCCTAATTCAAGATGCAGCGTTTTCATTGGTTTGCAAGGCTTCTAGTTTGCGCGTAATTTCGCGCGCAACGCTCAGCGGTGAACGGTGCGCGGTTTCGACAACAATGTCCGCTGTCTGATGATAAATGGGTTCACGGATTTTGAGAATTTCTTCAAAGGTGCGGCGGCGATCCGCGGTCTGCAGCAAGGGTCGATGACGGTCACGGCGCGTACGTTGCAATAAAGCATCTAACGGCGCATGCAGGTATACGATTACACCGCGTTCACGCAAAATATCACGGTTTGTTTCTTTTAAAATGACGCCGCCACCCGTGGCCAAGACCAAATTGGTTTTGCGCGTAAGTTCGTCGATTACGCAGGATTCACGGTCGCGAAAACCCGCCTCGCCCTCGATTTCAAAAATAAGCGGAATGCTTGCTCCGGTTCGAGCCTCGATTTCGTGATCGGAATCCTGAAATTCCTTGTGCAGCATCTCCGCCAAATGCCTGCCGATGGTGGACTTTCCAGCCCCCATGGGACCGATTAGGAAAATATTGTTGGAGCGACTCATGCCGCAGGTATGCCAGCATCTGGGTCATAAATCAAGCGAGACGAGCCGAAGACCTTGCGGTCTTCGGCTCTAACAGACTTAGCGCATGCTTAGATTTTCAGAAAGGATTTTTGGCGTTAAGAAAATCAATAGTTCGGTTTTATTGTCTTTTATTTCCTTTTGCTTGAACAACCAACCCACCAACGGCAAGTCGCCGAAGAGAGGAACTTTAGTAGTGGTGTTATTTTTATCCTGTTCATAAATACCACCGATAACCACGGTTTCACCGTTATCAAGAAGTACCTCGGTTTTTATCTCCTTGACGTTGAGGATACCCGTGACGGCATCGGCGAAATTGTCTTTGGTAATATCAACGTCCAGATTTATACGATCATCTGGCGTTATTTGCGGAGTCACGTCCAGCTTGAGCGTGGCGCGTTTAGTCGTGACGGTAACGGTACCTTGGTTGATCGTGGTAAACACCCGTTCTTGACCTTGCTCGATCGTCGCTTTCTTTTGATTCGCGGTAATAACGCGTGGGCTAGAAATCAGCTTGCCTAAACCTTCCTGCTCCAAAGCAGAAAGCTCTAGATTCAACAAAGCTCCATTCGATCCAAGCTTGGCGAAAGTAAGGCCTAAAGAACCTGCTTCCGAAGTACCAATACCACCCGAAGGCAAATTGACATTCAAACCATTACTATTCGACGATATAGTTCCTGTGGATACGATAGAGGAGCTATCAGACACCGTTCCCGATACCGCGCCTGACCGACCGCTATTCGACGAGGCAGTGTATTTAGTGCCAAACCGTACACCCAAGGATTTGCTGAAATTATCGGAAGCTTCCACCAATCGCGACTCAATCATGACTTGACGCACGGGCTGATCAATTTGCGAGATCAACTTGCGTATCTCACGAATTTTGCCTGGTGTATCCTGAACCAAAAGCGCATTCGTGCGCGCATCGACCGTTACTTGGCCACGCGGAGAAAGCAAACTGTTCGATACCGACGAAGACGAGGTGGAGCTGGTTCCCTGGCCTCCTAAGACTTGGCTGCCGTTAGCTTGTTGAGCAGCGGAACCAGAAATCGGTTTGATCGACTTAAGCAAATTGGCGATGTCGTCGGCCTTGGCGTAGTTGATTTGGATTAGTTCCGACACGAGCGGTTCAAGTTCAATCACCGCTTTGGTCGCCTCAAAGTTAGCTTTTTCTTTGGCCGCGACTTCGGGCGCGGGCGCCACGGTCACGACGTTTCCTTTTTTGCGCACGGCTAAATTCTTGCTGTCCACGATAAGATCCAAGGCTTGATCCCACGGTACGTCTTTCAAGCGTAAAGTGAGCGAGCCTTTGACGGTATCGCTGACGACAAAATTAAGACCCGTAAAATCGGCAAGCACTTGAAGCGCGGCGCGTACGTCAATATTTTGGAAATTCAGCGACAATTTCTCGCCCGAATAACCGAATTCATCGACCTTTTTCTCGTCAGGTTTCTCAATCACGGGTTTCACGCTGACGGTAAAAACATTTCCGGTCTGATAGGCTAAATGTTCGTATTTGCCTTTGGGCGTAATAATCATGCGCGTGTTCTTGCCCTGCACAAAAGTATCCACTGTTTGCACCGGGGTCGCAAAATCGACCACATCCAAGCGACGCTGCAATTCTGACGAAACCGCGGTGTTTAAGAAATCCACGATGATCTCGCCAGCTTGTTCACGAATATCTACACCAACGGCAGGATCGGAAAGATTAATAATGATCTTGCCGTCGCCTTGCGGACCACGGCGAAAATCGATTGCTTTCAAATTATATTTTCCAGCTTTACGAGTGCTAGCAAAATGCGTCGTCTTGGGTTCTACCGCTCCCGCAATGACGCTCGCGGGCGCTTCGACCGTCAGCACAAAATTTTTGCCCTCAATATTAGTTGAATAGGCTACCGGCTTAATCAAACTTAATACCAGGCGCGAACGATCCTCCGCTTCCAGCGCGGTCACGCTAGTCACCGCGCCTTCTTTCACCGCTAAATTTTTCTTTTCCAGACCAACACGAGTGTTGGGAAAATCAAGCGAGATTCTAGCCGGATTAGTTATGGTGAAGGCGTCCGGTTCAGACGGTGTTTTCGTCATCTTGACAGTAATTTGAATACGGTCGCCCGGTAACTTGGCGTACACAATTTCTTCAATGCTATTTTTTTCAGGCGCAGCGGCGGTCGGTTGTTCGGTCGCGGGTTTTTCTTCGGTTTTTGCGATGGCTTCAACGGCGGCCGGGGGCGTGGCTGCGGGAACTGGCGCGGTCAGAGCCGGGGCTGGGGTATTAGCACTAGAAGCGGCTGTGGACGCAGCGGGTGCCAGATTTGAAGCCACAACGCGATAACCGTATTCGGCTTTTTGAACATCCAACTGACCAGGATCGGTCATGAGCAAGTCGATTACCACCGCGGTACCGTTATCAGCAAGATAAGGATACACACCCTTAACTTTATCGAGGCCTTGAAGCTCGGCTAAAGCAGACCCCATGGTGCTGGTTGGAAAACTAATGCGCAAACGTTGGCCATCCTCGAGCGCTTGCGTTTGATAAGCCGCATCGCCCGCGACACGTATTTGCAGAACAGGCGTTTCACTTCCCGGCTCCCAAGCAATCGATTGAATTTCAGCGCTCCATGCCAGTGTACTGGGACATAATATTATCGTCAGCAGCCACGGAAATAAGCTGGCGGCGCGCGCCATTCTATTCAACAAGAATTTTGTTCCCTTTTTCATATGGTTCTGCCTCGTTTTCCTGTTTACTCTACCAGCGCTAAATTGGCTTCGCGTTCGACCCAATCGCCGGACGCGCCTTGAATCAGTTCGATCAAATCGATTTTTTCTTCACTAATTTTGCTGACCATCCCAGAATTCTGACCCAAGTGATCGCCGACTTGCGCGCGATAAACCGTTCCATCCGGAGCTTGAATAATGGCCCATACCTGCTTGCCGCGCATCAATGTGCCAACCATTTTTAATGCATCCAAAGGATAGTCTTCTAACGGCTCTTTGCGTCGATTGGGATCAGGCCGTGGTCCACTGGCAGTTTTCTGGCCTTGTTGGGGTCTTAGATTGAATAAGGCAAAGGGATCCGAGAGATTCACGGAATTGTATAGAAACGTTTCCTGCATTTTTATTTCTGGCAACGGTTCTACCTTAGGTTTCTTGTCGGCATAAGCGGTATTGACAAACTCTCGTAAGTCATCCAATCCATCGCTGCTGCAACCGCTGAGCGCGACGCACAACACGCCTGTAACAAGCAATGATTTGACGTATCTCATGGCTATTCCTTACGCGCCCGAGGCTTCGGCTTGCCCTTATCTTTTGCCATACTGCCTTCTTCTAAATAGCGATAGGTTCTCGCTTTAGCCGACATAGTGAGCTTATTGTCTTTGCCGTTGGAAGTAATGCTGATATCACCAAACGTTACAATGCGAGGCAGCGCCGCTACATCGCTGACAAACTGGGCCAGCTCATGATACGCGCCACGGACTTCAACACTGATAGGCATCTCAGCATAGAAATCTTTAGGTTGTTCTTTCTCTGGCCTGAACAAGGCGAATTCCAAACCACGGCCTAAACCTGCCTGGGTAATATCAACCAAAAGGTCGGGCACTTCCGTTGTATTGGGTAATTGCCGCAGCAAGCTGCCGAAAGTTTGTTCCATTTCTTCCATCTGTTGCTTATAAGCAGGCAGATTGATGGCCAAACTTTTTTTGTTCATGAAGGTTTCGCGCAAACCCTCTTCCTTCTTCTTATCCTCTCCGTATTGGTCCAATTCGCCTTGAATCAGAAACCAGAAACCAGCGAACAGTACAAATATACAAACAATCAGTATGCCGCCAATTTTAATCGGTACAGGCCAAGAGCTGAGATCATTAAAATTAATATTTTTTAGATCATCTAAAGTCATGTGCCAGTGTCCGTTAATTTTTTCTGTTGCTTCGCGGCCTGCTTAACTTTTAATGAAAAATTGCTAACGCGGTCGCTGCCCTTAGCGCTGACTGTGATGACTTCTAATTCCGGTTCTGCAAACCAATCTGAAGACGCCAGATTACGCATCAGCGCTGACACGCGCGCATTGGATTGTGCCACGCCCTGAAGAGCGATAGAGCTGCCAGAATGCTTTAAGCTCGTGAAATAAATACCATCTGGTAACTTTCTCGCCAATTCGTCGAACAGATGCACGACTTGGGTGCGGTCACCTTGTAATTGATAAATAACATTCATGCGCGCAATCAAATCGGCACGTTGTTTTTTAAGTTCGGCGATTTCCTTGATTTCTTGTTCAACTTTGGCGATTTCCTTTTCTAAAAACTCATTGCGCTTATGCTGATTTTCAATCAAAGCGCTTACGTGTACATGCGCGTAAAAAATAATAACGCCCATCAAAATCCACGCGCCGACGGCGATCGTCAGCAGCTGCCTGTCCTGCTCTTTGCGGCGCATTTCGCGCCATGGCAAAAGGTTTACGCGCGTGGTCATTCGTCGAAGCTCCGCAACGCTAAACCGCAACTAATCATGAGTGAAGGCGCGTCATTGGAAAGCAATTGTGGCTTGATGCGCGATGCCAGCGACATCCCCGCAAATGGATTCGCCACCATGGCGGGCACACCGATGCGCGCGGCCACTAGCTCATCGATGCTTGGCACTTGAGCGCAGCCGCCAGCCAGCAACAATTGATCCACGCTATTAAACGGAGTTGAAGAATAAAAGAACTGCAAGGCGCGCATAATTTCTTGACACATCGCTTCCATAAATGGACGCAATACATCGGTTTGATAATTGTCAGGCAGTCCACCTTGCTTCTTAGCCAATCCTGCTTCTTCATAAGAAAGGCCATAACGGCGTTGAATTTCTTCCGTAAGCTGACGCCCACCAAAGGCATGATCGCGGGTATAAACCGAGCGATTGTTATTAATTACGTTAATGTTAGTAGCGGTGGCGCCAATATCGAGCACAGCGATGGTTTTTTCCATGCCACCGCCAGGCATGTGGCTGGTTATTAATGAGAAGGCGTTTTCCATGGCGTAGGTTTCGACGTCCACGACAAGCGGAGTCAGACCGGGGCCTTGAATCACCGCGAGATAATCATCGACGATTTCTTTACGACAAGCAGCCATCAATACATCTACTTCTTCCGGATTGCTTTCTGATGGGCCTAAAATTTGGAAATCGAGATTAATTTCATTTAGCGGATAGGGGATATAATGATCCGCTTCCATTTCCACTTGCGTCTGACGATCTTGGTCGCTTAAATTCGCGGCCATCTTAATAGTCTTGGTGATTACATGCGCTGCGGGCACCGCCACCGCTGCATGCTTGCAGCGGGTGCCAGATTTTTTTATCGCGCGCTCGACTACTTGGGCCACCTGTTCCACTTCGGTGATGGCATGCTCAACGACTGCATTCTGAGGAAGGGGTTCCACGGCGTAGCGCTCGACGCGCACATGCTCACCGGACCTGCTCAGTTCCAGTACTTTAACGGCCGAGGAACTGATATCGATCCCTATCAGTGGCGGCTTTTTCTTGCTAAATAAGTTAGCTAGCCCTGTCACCTTATTTCCCTCTTAAAATCCATGAGTTATGATTAATATATCTAATTGTAGATTAAATGCTAAAACCAAATATAGTATAGAAAAGGGAAATGACAAATAAGGATTTTGGCTTGTTTTAAGAGGTTTTAAGAAAATTTTATAGATTAGGCGTGAAAAACATGCAATATCGTTAGCAAACGCCTGTCGTTTATACTGTCCCAAACATCGGATTAGCTCTCCTTTAAACCAACATTACTCATAACTAAGCCGCACCCACCATGAATGAACCAGGGAATGTCTTCTCCCGATGGACTCGTCAACATTGGCCCACCAAAACTTGGCAGCGAGTATTAATCGGCTTATTTGGCTTGTTTGCCACGGGTGTGGTGATGTTGGCGCTGATCACGCTGGTACTGACTCCTACCTTGCCGTCTATCAATGAACTTTCGGAAACGCAACTTAAAGTACCGATGCGGGTGTATGCCGCGGGCGGAGAATTGATCGCCGAGTTCGGCGAGGAAAAGCGCATTCCAGTGCACATGGAAGAGGTGCCCGATCTACTTATTAAAGCCGTGCTGTCCGCCGAAGACCGATCTTTCTTTTATCATCATGGCGTCGATTTTTTCGGCATCTTGCGCGCCACCTTACACAATCTGCGCACGCAAAGCGCGGGGCAAGGCGCTAGCACCATTACCATGCAAGTGGCGCGCAATTATTTTCTAAGTCCGGAAAAAACCTATACACGCAAACTCAAGGAAATTTTGCTCGCCTTTAAGATCGAGCGTGAATTAAATAAACAACAAATCCTCGAGCTCTATTTCAATAAAATATTTCTCGGCCACCGCGCCTACGGCTTCGCCGCTGCCGCGCAAGTTTATTATGGGAAAAGCCTGAAGGAACTCAGTCTTCCCGAAATGGCGATGCTGGCGGGACTACCCAAAGCGCCATCGCGCGATAATCCGCTGACCAATCCCGAGAACGCTCTCGAACGACGCAACAGTATCTTGCGGCAGATGCTCAATCTCGGTTTCATCGACGAAGCCGCGCTCAACGAAGCTATCAATGCACCCTTAGCCGCGAGCAATCATTCGCTTAAGTTCGAAGTAGAAGCGCCATATGTGGCCGAAATGGTGCGTCAATATATGTTTCAGGCTTACGATGAAAAAACTTACGCGGGTGGTTTTAATGTTTACACCACGATCGACGCCAAACATCAATTGGCGGCGAATAAGGCCTTGCGTGCGGGCATACTCGAGTACGATCGTCGACACGGTTATCGCGGCGCGGCCGGACACATTTCGTTTCATGGAAAACCGGACAATGAACGTCTCGATGATGGCCTCAAAGACTATCGCGTGATTGGCGATTTATTGCCTGGCGTGGTGTTGAACGTGGATGAAAAAACCGCCCATGTTTACACCCAAGACGGCGCCACCGTCGAACTTGGTTGGAATGGTTTAGCGTGGGCACGAATTCACATCGATGAAAATACTCTGGGACCTGCTCCTAAAAAAGCTTCGGACGTGCTCAAACCGGGCGACATCGTCTATTTGGAAGCCATCGACGATCCAGCGCAGCAAACCGAAATCGGCGCTTGGCGCTTGGCGCAAGTTCCAGACGTGGCGGGCGCTTTAATATCGCTACGCCCCAACGATGGCGCAATTCTAGCGCTGACCGGAGGTTTTGATTTTTATCAGAGCGGTTTTAACCGCGTGATACAAGCGGAACGCCAGCCCGGATCCAGCCTTAAACCCTTCATTTATACCGCCGCGCTCGACAAAGGCTTTACGCCCGCGAGTCTCGTCAGCGGCGCGCCCATTGTCATGGAGGGCGAATCGCCCGAAGACGAGTGGCGACCGGAGGACTACAGTAAAAAATTTTACGGTCCCACGCGCTTGCGCAAGGCCTTAGCGCAATCGCTCAACTTGGTATCGGTGCGGCTGCTGCGCGCCATCGGCATTCCTTACACCGTCGAATATCTGCAGCGTTTTGGTTTCGATCCAGCCAAGCTGCCGCATAATCTTTCTTTGGCCTTGGGCACCGCTTCGGCGACACCGATACAAATGGTGAATGCGTTTACTATTTTCGCCAATGGCGGTTACCGCATCACGCCTTATTTTATTGTTCGCGTTGAAGACACCAATCACAAATTATTGGAACAGGCGAAACCTCCCATCATCTGTATCGATTGCGAAAATAAAACCAATGCCGATTCCACCAGCGTAGCGGCGGGTAAATCCTTGCCTGACAAAGACAAGCCCAATTACGCGCCACGCGTGCTCAGTCCCGAACTAAGTTTCCTCATGACCAGCATGCTGCGCGATGTTATCCGCGAAGGCACGGGCAAGGCCGCCTTGGCGCTAGGACGCAAAGATCTCGCTGGAAAAACGGGCACGACCAATGAATATCGCGACGCGTGGTTTTCCGGTTTTAACAGCGATCTCGTGACCACGGCCTGGATCGGCTTCGATCAACCGGCTTCCTTGGGACGGGGTGAAACCGGTGGCCGCGCCGCCTTGCCTATTTGGATCGATTACATGCGCGTGGCGCTGCAAGGCATTGCCGAAAAACCCTTGATACCGCCAGCGAACGTGGTGCCGCTAACGGTGAACAGCGAAACTGGAAAACCCACCGACGCCAGCGATCCACAAGCAATGCAAGAATATTTTATCCAAGGCACGGAAAAACCGCATGACCTGCCAGGCCTGGAAGAAAACAACAACACCGAAACTACGCCGCCACCGGCTCAAGTTCCAGAGAACGTGCGCGACAAATTATTCTGATGAGCCACAAATTTCGTACTTCTAACCACAACGGTCATCGCGTCAAGACGACGGCAAGCACCGATCAACTGCGTCAACAAATCGCGACCATGGCGGGACGCATCATGGCGGAAGAGGGCGTAAGCGATTTTCATATCGCCAAACGCAAAGCCGCTGAACGCTTGGGTTCGCCTGAAACCAAACATCTGCCAGGCAACGAAGAAGTGGAACTGGCGCTGCAGGAACATCTGCGGCTGTTTCACTCCGCACGGCTTTCGCAAAATGTCGCGCGCTTACGCCAACTCACACTCGACGCCATGCAATTCCTGGCCAAATTCGAACCGCGCGCGGTGGGCGCGGTCTTGAGCGGCAACGTCACGCCGACCACGGCGATTGAGCTACATATCACCGCCGATTTCGCCGAGGAAGTCGGTTTATGGCTGGAGGAACAGGGCATTCCCTACGAACAAGGCGAGCGGCGTTTGCGTTTTGGCGGCGACCGTTATGAAAGCTTTCCCGCCTATCGCTTCACCGCCGACGGCGTGGCCGTCGAGCTTTGCGTCATGGTCCACAGCGAAGCGCGCGAGCTGCCGTTAAGCCCAGTGGACGGCAAACCCATGAAACGCGCTAATCGACGCGAATTGGAAAATATCGTCAACAGCGCCACTGCTTCCCCGTCCTGAACCAAAGCGATAACAGCTTTTCGCCCCGACGCCAGGCCGGTAGAATCGGCGGCTTTCCAATACCCGTGACGCTCCGTTGAAACACCAAATTGAAAAATTGATTGCTCTAGCGCTCTCCGGCCTAGAGGCCACGGGCGCCTTGCCGTCGGATCACGCGGCGGCGATTCATGTCGATCACACCAAGTCCAAAGACCACGGCGACTTTGCCAGCAATATCGCGCTGATACTGGCAAAAACGATGCGCACGAAACCGCGCGACGTGGCGGAAAAAATCGTTAAAGCGCTGCCGAACTCCGACATCATCAGCAAAATTGAAATCGCCGGACCAGGTTTTATTAATTTCTTCGTTAATCCCAACGCCTATCACGGTATCATCCGCGAAGTGCTGGAAAAACGGGAAACGTTTGGCCGCAGCCAAATGGGCGCGGGTCGTAAACTGCAAATGGAATTCGTTTCGGCCAATCCCACTGGCCCGCTGCACGTCGGTCACGGACGCGGCGCGGCCTACGGCGCGACGCTGGCCAATCTACTCGATGCCGCGGGATTCAAAGTCCATCGTGAGTACTACATCAATGATGCTGGCCGACAAATGGACATTCTCGCCACCAGCGTATGGCTGCGTTATCTCGAACTGTGCGGCGAAAAATTCGATTTCCCTGTCAACGGCTACAAGGGCGATTACGTCTACGACATCGGCGCCACGCTGCATCGTGAAAACGGCGAGGAGTATCGACATGCATCCAGCAAAATATTTTCAGACATTCCGTTGGATGAACCTAAGGGCGGCGACAAAGAAATACATATCGATGCCTTGATCGAGCGCGCCAAATCTTTGCTCGGCCCTGCGAATTATCGTTTGGTGTTCGATCTCGGACTGAAAGTCATCCTCGATGACATTAAGCAAGACTTGGAAGAATTCGGTGTCAGCTACGACCAATGGTTTTCGGAACGCGAGTTGGTGGCGCAAGGCGCCGCCGACCGCGCCATCGAACGCCTGAAAAAATCCGGCCATGTGTTCGAAAAAGATGGCGCGTTGTGGTTTCGCTCGACCGATTATGGCGACGAAAAGGATCGCGTGGTGGTGCGCGAGAACGGTCAGAAAACTTATTTCGCGCACGACATCGCCTATCACATGGACAAACTCGAACGCGGCTTCGAAGGCGTGATCGACATTTGGGGCGCGGATCATCACGGCTACGTGCCACGCATCAAAGCCGCGCTCGCCGCCATGGGCGACGATCCCGAGCGTTTGCGCGTGTTGCTGGTGCAGTTCGCGATTCTCTATAAAGGCGGCGAACGCATGCAGATGTCAACGCGCAGCGGCGAATTCGTCACCCTGCGCGAACTGCGGCGCGAAGTCGGCAACGATGCCACACGTTTCTTCTACGTACTACGCAAATGCGAACAGCACATGGATTTCGATCTCGATCTGGCCAAATCGCAGTCGAATGACAATCCGGTTTACTACGTGCAATACGCGCACGCGCGCATCCATAGCGTGTTTCGCCAGATGAAGGACAAAGGGTTTTCCCACGATCCAGTGAATGGCGACCACCATCTCGCGCGCCTCAGCGAAGCGCACGAACTGGCGCTAATTCAGCGCATCGCGCGTTATCCGGAAGTGCTGGAACTGGCGGCGCAGGCTTACGAGCCGCATCAGATCGCGCATTATTTACGCGAGCTGGCTTATGATTTTCACACTTATTATGGCGCGCACACCTTTCTGGTCGATGACGCGGCCTTGCGCGACGCGCGCCTTAATTTGATCGTGGCCACGCGTCAAGTCATCGCTAACGGTTTAACGCTGCTCGGCGTGTCCGCGCCGCAAAACATGTAATAGTTTTAACCACAGAGAGCACAGAGAAAAAATGAAACGTCCATTCATGCATAATTCTTTGTGCTCTCTGTGTCCTCTGTGGTAGATATTCATATATGGCACAAGCACGCAGAAGATCTTCCGCACGTCGTGGCCCTAAACGCGGTTGGGTATTGCTGCTCGTGGGCATCGGTATCGGCGTGGTGGGCGTGATGCTGACGCAGATGTGGGCGCATCGTAACGAAGGGCGCAGCGGTCTGGCCAATCTGTTTTCCAGCTTTAACAAACCAGCCGAAAAACCCGCCAAAAAAGAAACCGAGCCCGCCAAACCGCCTAAACCGAAATTTGATTTCTACACCATCTTGCCCGAAACCGAAACGGTGTTACCAGAACGTCACGCCGCTAAAAACAAACCGCCTAAATCAAAACCAGAAGAGGGCGTTAGTTACATTTTACAAGCCGGGTCGTTTGCCGGTTACGAAGAAGCCGATCAGCTCAAGGCCAAGCTGGCGCTCGCGGGGCTGGTGGCGCAAATTCAGAAAATCACGATTGAAGGCAAGGGCGAATATCACCGCGTGCGTCTCGGTCCGTACGAGAACATCGACAAGCTCGAGTCTGCCGCGCAACAACTACAAAAAATAGGCGTTAAACCGATTCGCTTGAAAGTAAAAAAAGGTGAAGTGGGTTAATCCTGGCGTCTAAGTTCTCGTGCCAACTTTTGACGACAAACTCAAAACCGCGATAAAGCACCTCACTCGCGTCGACCGCACCATGGCGCGCTTGATTCGCGACATTGGCCCATGCGCATTACGTCCGACTCGGCGATCGCCTTATGAAAGCCTGACGCGCGCCATAGCGCACCAACAATTGCACGGACGCGCGGCGGAAACCATTCTCGGCCGTTTCGTCGCGCTTTATCCCGACAAACGTTTTCCCAAACCGCGTGACGTGTTAGACACGCACTTTGCGCGTTTGCGCTCGGTCGGTTTTTCGCGCAACAAAGTCACCGCCATCCGCGACATCGCCGCCAAAGCGCATATGGGAATTGTGCCCACGCGCGCGCAAGCGCGACGTCTCGACGATGAAGAATTGATTCTTCGTCTTATGGAAATTTACGGTGTCGGACGCTGGACGGTGGAGATGCTATTGATCTTCACGCTCGGCAGATTGGACGTATTGCCCATAGATGATTTTGGCATTCAATGCGGCTTCAAGGCCGCCTATCAACTACGCCGCAAACCCACCAAAGCTGATTTTCAAAAAGTCACCGAATGCTGGCAGCCGTTCCGTTCGGTTGGTTCGTGGTACTTATGGCGACATGCCGATGGATTAAAGCAGCGGTAGCGTTAAACTTTGCCCACCATTTTATTTTAAAGAAAAAATCGAACCAGACTTTCCCGTTCTTCAACCGCAAGCAAGATCGTAAGCAAACCGAACGGCCGTGGCGAAGCTATCGTTCTTAGTATTATTCTCGTAACACGAGATCACTTGCCCAATGTTTTTCCGTAGCTCATTTCTAGTTTTGGCCTTGCGCAAGTTGGCGGTGACTTCTTCCAGCACCCAATGATTGTGGCCGATGCGCGCTTGATCGACTGCTTTGCGTAGCGGCCCCGTTGTAGGTTCTGACAACAATGGAAAAGCAGCAAACAGCGCGCCGCTCGGTTTCAGATCTTCGGCGCGCACTTCGCGCGCGTGTTTATTTTTTTTAAACCAGGCGAATGCCAGTTTTCGTTGGAAGGGGTAGACTTTCATAAACTGCCGACAGAATGGGCAGGGACAATTCCAGTCGGCGGTGGTGTTCGTCGCCAAATTGAAAGCGATCGCTTGCGTGCGTAGTTTCAGATAAGCCGGTTTTGAAACATACAGCGTTCCGCCTTGCAAAGCGTCTTTGATGGGACTGGTGGCGTCGAAAGTTAAATCAGGCGTTTTCCAAGCGATGAGCGTTACCAAAGGAATCATGATCGGCGCGCCCAGGCCTAAGAAATGAAATGCTTTCGGCGCATGGCCCGATTCGCGCGCATAACCGTCCCAAAAACCTTTAGCGACCAGAACCGTGCGCAGATAGCGATTGGGAAAGCGTTTAGGAAAGGTAATGATGCGACTGCCCATCTCGGCATGATCCGACCAATTGTCATCGGCCATAAAAGCGCCGAAACCAAGCGCTATTTTTTCATGCCCCGCGTTGGCGAAAACTCTTCCCGCATCGAAAGCGGAGTTATAAGAGAAGGCCGAAGCCACTGGATAATAAACTCGCGCCAGGGCAGATGGCAGTTGCTTTTGTCGTTGGCGTGCGCGCAGCGCGACATCGCGATTGATTGCTTTAAATGTCGCGGGCGGCAATTGCAGATAACTCGGTTCAATATCCAAACTCAGCCACGACGCCAACGTAATATCCTCAACGCCGATCAACGCCGACGGATTCATCTTGAGTTGTTGCGCAAGCCCGGTCTCGCCATTACCGTTGAGTTGTCGTGCATGATCGCGTGCATCGTTGGCTAGGGCACGATAGGCCGCGCGCAGCGCCGTCGCTTTATCGGTAGGGAGCAGCGATCGACCTAGACTTTGCTCCAACTCCGCCACTTTAAGCCACAATTGCCGCGCTTTGACGGAAAACTTGTCGCGCACCTTCTCGATCTTGGAAAAATTGCCATTGTCGGCTAGCAAGCGCAGCGATTTCGAGCGCACTTGCTTGGCCAATTCCCCCGTGGTGCGCGTGAAATATCCGGGCGCCAAAAGATATCCAATCGGTGAAAGCGCCTTAATGACTTGCGTGTTGAATGTCTGAGGACGCAAGTTGTAAATAAAATACGGTCGGGTCATGGCATCAATTGATTGTAGGTAAGCGATGTCTGAGTATAATGCTCGTTGCTTGCTCAAAGCCAAATAATTAACGATAACGATTTGAGCGTCGACCAGGAGTTAACGTTTTACCTGATGGAGAAACACCATGCCTACCGAGTTTGATAAGGCTGCAAAACAGCTCGCCTCCAGTTACCGAACGCTTTCCACTTTACGCACGAAGAAATGGATTGGCCTGCGGCCGGAAGGCGACCGCGTCGCCTACGTCAAAAACATTCGCGGCGATCAATGGAAGACGTTTAAAAAATCGACCGCGCGCTTAGCCAAGTCATATGCCCAGATTGAAGCCGGATTGCGTGAACAACGCAAAAAACTCGGGCAACAATGGCAACTGAACGCGCGCATCGCGTCCGTGGTGGACCACGATGTCGTGCCGCCCGCGCAACACGCCGAATGGAGCACGCGCAAAACCGAGTTGGGCGCGGAACTGCGTAAACGTGGCTTATCCAGCGCAAAAGTGAAAAAAGCGCTGAGCCGCATAGCCGCTATCCGCGGCTCGACCATCGTCAACAACCACCAACGCACCCTGCTGCGCTACGCGGGACAGTTGGATCATTTCGCCGAATTAAGCCTGGCGGGCAGCGCGGGAACCACGCTGGCTCAATGCGTCACGCAATTTAATGCCGCCTTCAAAAACTCGTCGGGCGTGCTCCCTGGCGCCAAAGCATTTGTTTTGTCGACGGACAAAAAAATTATTACTGCGGAACGAAAATATTACGAGCAATTAAAGACCGGCCGATTTCCGGTTCCCGATCCTGAGCGCGAGGTCATCAAGCTTTTAAACCAAGCCATCCATCACGCGGCCGCGGTCGCCAAAGCTAGAAAAACCAAACCCGCGGATGCGGCGCTGGGCACACTCGCGATTGATCTCGGTAATTTGTTGCGACAGCTACTGCGTCATCTGGCGCTGCGAAACATTTTAAAATGGATATCGACCGATGAGGCGACGTCTCCCACTAAACAAGAGTGGTCCCACGCTGCCGCGTCGCTAAAATTTGAATCCGCCATCAAAGCGCCGCGCCAAGTCACTATTGCTACACTGGTGAAAAAACCAAAATCCATTGCGGCAGGAACGCGAATATCGGTTCGTGGACTCGTGGGGCCAATCAAAATATTGCACGCGGGAAACAAAGTGATTTCCAGCGCGTCGCTGTCCGATGCCAGCAAGCACGCCATCAGCATTGTCGCACATCACCGTAAGTTGGATTCAGCGGGTATGGTCGGTGGATCGTATGCCGCGGTCGTGGGCGAATGGACGCCAGCCAAATCCGGCGGATCGCTACTGTTGGTGCGGCATCGTTACCTGGAACTGGCCAGCTCGAGCTGGACCGATTGGGTAACGAACAAACTGCGTCCCATCTATGAAGCCAGTCCACAAGGATTAGCCACCGAGTGGAGCTGGCAACCAGGCAAAGACGGCGCGGGCAATCAATTGCGCTATGGACTGTGGTTCTCTGGCACACGCCAGATCGTTAAATAGGAGCGCTAAGATGAGCTGCGAAAAAGAAGAGGAAGACCTGGCAGCGGCCCTGGAGAGAATGGAAGCCGCGGAAGAAGCTTATTCAGCTGCCTTTGACGATTACATGAACGCATTGGATGAGGTGCAAAATGCGGAAGCGGAAGAAGCCAGCGCTTGCTCGGCGCATTGGTACAGCAACCATTGGGTGGGAGATTGCGCGGATGCCGCTGAGAGAACCGAAGCAGCGCGCGCCAATTATGAAGCCGCGGTAACCGCTCGGGAAGATGCTTACAACGAACTGATGGCGGCGCAAGAAGAAGTCATGGCGCTGTCTAACGAGCTTTGCGATTGCTATCACAAAAATCCTTGAAGCTCGGAGGCATTTAAACGCTCTCTTTTCGTCATGGAATTGCGCGTCTCTATATGCGCCGTATAACTGTTACCCAGGGTGGCATGGTTCGATAATTTTGTGGTAAACCATGCGGCCCAGGAGGATCAAGACATGGCACGCACTACCCGCAAATCGACCGCTCGCAAACCCAGCTCAAAAGTTAAGGCCAAGCCTAAGTCACGAGGCGTATTAGTGCTCGTGGCCACACGCAAAGGCGCGTGGCTATTTCACGGTGACAAGCAACGCAAAACTTGGCGCGCCGATGGGCCGCACTTTCTCGGGCACATCATCAATCATCTGGTGCTCGACCCGCGCGATGGGCGCACGCTGCTAGCCGCGGCCAAAACCGGTCATCTCGGTCCGACCATTTTTCGTTCCACCGATCTCGGTCGCACTTGGAAAGAAGCTGCCAAACCACCTGCTTTCGCTAAAGTGCCCGAAGGCCCCAATAATAAATTGGCAGGGCGCACGGTCGATCATACCTTCTGGCTTACACCCTGCCATGCGAACGAACCGAACGTGTGGTACGCGGGCACTTCGCCGCAAGGTTTGTTCCGCTCCGAAGACGGTGGCGATACCTGGGAACCGTTTTCCATCATCAACGACGATGCGCAATTTCGCGCGTGGATGGGCAGCGTGCAAGACGGCACACCCGACGGACCGAAAATGCATTCGATCATCGTCGACCCACGCGATCCCAAACATTTGTACTTCGGTATGTCGGGCGGTGGCGTGCATGAAACGCTCGACCACGGACGCACTTGGACACCGCTGGTAAAAGGCATGGAAGTGGTCGAAGGTTTCGACGCCAGCAATATCGCCTTCCACGATCCGCATCATGTGCAGATGTGCCCGAGCAATCCGGACCGCTTGTATCAACAAAATCACTGCGGCATCTACCGCATCGATCGGCCATCAAAAGAATGGACGCGCATCGGCAAAAATATGCCGAAGCAAGTCGGCGATGTCGGCTTTCCCATGGTGGTACATCCGCGCGACGCTGACACCGCGTGGGTGTTTCCCATGGATGGCACCACGGTGTGGCCACGCACCAGTCCCGATGGCAAACCGGCTGCGTACGTCACCAAGAACGGTGGCAAGACCTGGCAACGTTTGGATGCAGGACTGCCCAAGAATCAAGCATGGTTAACGGTGAAACGCCAAGCTATGTCCGCGGATGCACAAAATCCTGTGGGTCTGTATTTCGGAACCACCAGCGGAGAGTTGTGGATGAGTCGCGACGAAGGCCGTCGCTGGAGCTGTGTCGCGCAACACCTTCCTGAGATTTACGCGGTGGAGGCGGCGGAGTTGGGTTGAGCCAATGAAAGTGCTACTGCCAACGCCGCTGCTTTCCTACACCAAAGAACGCGAAGTCGAAGCCAGCGGCGCCACGCTCACCGAACTACTCGCCGACCTCGACCGTCAATATCCGGGTTTGCGATTTCGTGTGATCGACGAGCAAAACAAAATGCGCGCGCATATGCGATTCTTCGTTAACAACGAACAGGTGTTTGAGATTACCCACGCGTTGCGTCCGACGGATTCGGTGATTCTCGTACAAGCTTTGAGCGGCGGGTGATAACATCTGCCTATCTTATATCGTCCGCTAAACATGCTTGGCGGCGATAGTCACTATGAAAAAACTCATCGTCCTCAGCACCACGCTGTACACCGTCGCAGCAATCGTTGCGCTGGGTTTCATTTCCAATTGGTTTCGCGACGAGCTGACTTTCGGCGAGTCGGCCATCATGACCACGTTGATCTTAAGTCTGCCCACCGTTTTGATTCTCGCCATCATTGCCTACTGGAATGAACATAATCAGTGGCTCACGCTCTTGCTGGTCGTGGTCATCTTGGGTTCGAGCGCCTATGTGATCAAGACGCATCATGATGCCTACGGCGAATGGCTGCCGTCGCCCGCGCCGCAGGACGTCGAAACCAGCGGCAATGCGACGTTCAATAACAACGGTCAGAATTTTTCTTATCGCTTGGAGCTGCACAATCCGGGCAGCGTTGCGCATCGTGAATTTCTTATCGTCACGCGCGACGGAAAAGAGCGGCGCATACGCTTGCCTATTTTTGACGATGCGCGCAGCGGTTATGTTAGCGCCAAGACGCCGAGCGACTGGATCGTGCTGCAAGCCACCGAAGACACCAACATCTACCGCGCGGAAACCGGGCGTTTTCTTTTCGCGCACAAATCCTTTCGGGTCAATCTGCAAACGGGAAAAGTGATCGTGCTGTCGGAGAAAACGAATCGGGAGAAACCATGAAATCCATTCTAACTGGCGAGGAATCAGCTAATCAGTGACTCTATTTGTTTCGGGCTTGCAAAAATTAAAATAACCCGCGGGTTTCATCAGGAGAAATAAATACTTCATGGACATTCAAAAAATTTTGCTCGATAACCTAAGCGCGATTGGCGTCATCGGCGCCGTGGTCGGGATAACCACCTTCTGGTGGTTCTATCTGCCACCCATGCGGCTGGTGTGGCGTTGCTTGTCGCACGAGGAACGTTTCCCATTGTGGCCCACCTTGATGGCGTGCAAGGCTTCGGCGTTTCCCTTCAAACCCGCGATCTTCCGCAAACAAATGCGGCTGTGGTTGGAACTGCGCATTTTGCAGCCTAAACCCAGCAGAGAAGCGAGCTGGGCGTTTAATCCAAAAACCAAGCGCTATCAATTGCAGATCGACGAGCAAGCGTATCGCGACAAACTTTCGGAATGGACCAACGATATTCGTGGCAAATTCGGGGCGTTGAAAATCAAAGAACAAGAACCCGTTATACAAGTGAACGATGTATTTCGGCTTAACGACGACACCACCAAGAATGGCATCAAGCAATACTTGTTAGCGGTAGCGGAATTGAAATTATGTTTGGATGAAGCGGCTTCATTTCTGTGCAAAGTAAAAATCAACGAAGGTTTTCTGCTGCCGTTGAATTTGCTCGCTGGCCTCATGGCGCGCTTTGAAGACGATTGGGACCCCATCATTTCTTCTTACGCTAAAATGGCGGGCAAAGGTTTTTCACCCTTGCAAGCATCTATCTTCGATCTGTGGCTGCTGTGGGGACCGAGCGTGCCGATTTGCACTTGCGCGCAGTGGTCGGGGCCGATCACTTTGCAATATGGTTTTGGCGATGAAAATAATTCGGTGCGGGTTTATGTTCAAGATACGGCCAAGGACGCTTTGCTCGGCGATCTGCGCAAGTCGATGGAAAAATATAAGATCAATGCTTATCCCGCCTTGCATGCCAGTATCGTCGGCACGCTGTGGCCGCCTAGCAGTTTTCTGCAGGGCCAATTCTGCGCTGCGCAAGTGCAGCAGCAAAACCCTGACCGCGAGTCATTCATTCTCAAATACGACAGCCATACGTTAAACGGCAGCGCCGCGGGCGGTCACTTGTTGTACACCGCTTACGTTTGGGCTTTGTTCGTCATCGGCCGCGGCACCAAGCCTAAGCTCGATGAAATTAAAAATGAACCGTGGTTGTCGGTCGTGCCATTTTTCGAACACGCCAATATCGTGAACGAAGAAACTTATGCAGCCGCCAAATTGCAACTCGCGCACAAAGCCTTGAGCTTCGTTAAAAACAGCAAGCATTTCGAAGCCGATCCCGCACAAACGCCGATAAGCCTATGGTACGTGTGCGCCATCGACGATTCCGGCTGCGGCCACAACATAGAAATCGCACCCAACTCCGCGTCGATTCGTAGCGTCATTGAGGGTCTTCTGGAAGAAACCGAATATCGCGGTCTGCGCAAGCAAATCATCACCGATGATAAATCTTTCGCGGGAATACTTTCAGGCTGTCATTTATCCGAGATGGTGGTGGAATTTTTCAACGCCGTAAGCAAAACGCCGCGCGCTTAAATAAATAAGCGTTCCCCTCTCCCTTCGGGAGAGGGCTAGGGTGAGGGGGAGCAACCATGATCGTAATCGTATTCCGCACCCGAATACGCGAGGGCGTCGAGCAGGAGATGGAACAACTGGGCAACCGCATGTACCAACTCGCCAGCCAAATGCCCGGATTTATTTCCTATAAAGACTTCGCCGCGCAAGACGGCGAATACGTATCTATCGTCGAATTTGAATCTCTGGAAACACTCGCCGCCTGGCGAGAACATCCAGAACATAAAGAAGCGCAACGCCTAGGTCGTGAGCGATATTTCTTGGAATATCATATTCAAGTATGTACAGCTGTTCGTGATTATCGGTTTCCTCTTTCTAAATAAGCTTTCATAGTCGCACAGGTGAAAAAGTAACGCCCTCCATCGAGACTCTGACCCTATTGGTCGGGTAAAACACTTGACTCTTCCGGATATTAAGGTTGACAAATTATTCAATAATATTGACAATATTATTGAATAAAGTTGTCAAATATTAAGCATTAAATTGACAAAGTATTCGAGGTAACTTTCCAAATGACTAGAGTCCGTGCACGCGGAGAAGACGTTCGTCGTTTTATCTTAAATAACGTCGAAAAACATCCGACAGATATCAGCAGAATCACTGCTAAGCAGTTTGGCATTACTCGACAGGCTGTAAACAAACACTTACAAAAACTTACTTCTGAACATGCGCTCGCTGAGACAGGTCATACGCGAAATCGATCTTATAAGCTCAGTCCATTGTCGGAGTGGAAAAAGCAATATCAAATCACTCCCGAACTAGCGGAAGATTTGATATGGACAAAGGATATTCGTCCAGTACTTGGGCAGGCACCAGATAATGTAATGGATATTTGGCATTACGGTTTTACCGAAATGCTCAATAATGCTATTGATCACTCAGGCGGTTCTGAAATTCGTATACACATAAGAAAAAATGCTATTAACACTGAAATGGTGTTGTTCGACAATGGGGTGGGTATTTTCAAGAAGATTCAGTCAGCCATGAATTTATTAGATGAGCGCCACGCAATCCTTGAACTCTCTAAAGGAAAACTGACAACCGATCCACAACGCCATACTGGTGAAGGCATTTTTTTTACATCGCGGATGTTCGATTCATTCGATATTCTTTCGGGCGGAGTCTATTTCACACATACATTTGGCAAAGAAGAAGATTGGATTCTGGAAAGAGAACAATTTCAAAATGGTACTGGTGTGTGGATGGAGCTGAATAATCACACTGCCCGTACCACTAAAAAAATATTCGATCAGTATGCTGGAGATGACTACGGCTTTAATAAGACAGTTGTTCCAGTAAGGTTGGCTCAATATGGAAATGATAAGCTTATCTCTCGGTCCCAAGCAAAACGAGTTCTTTCTAGAATTGAATTATTTAAAATTGTCATATTCGATTTTAATGAAGTTGAAATAATAGGACAGGCATTTGCTGACGAAATTTTCAGGGTATTCGCCTTGGCACATCCTGAAATACAATTGCATGCTATAAAAACAAGCTCAGAAGTAAAAAAGATGATCGAAAGAGCTAAATCAGGGGGTATAGAAGAAAAAACTTAGCAGATCAACAAATCAATCTATCCCATTCACAGCTGCGTTAATCTTCCAAATACGTATATCCCTTCAACCCTTCCGAAAGTTCAGCCAAATAAATCTCGTGGCTTTTGGCGCTGAGCGATTTCGCGTGTTCGATCTTAGTGCGATAGGAAGCAAGCAAATCATCAGCATTAAAATGCACATATCGCAATACCGAATCCACCGTGTCACCTTGCTTCGCTTGTGATAGCTGATAACCACCATCCGGTTTCAACTCGACGTGAATCGAATCGGTATCGCCGAATAGATTATGCATGTCGCCGAGAATTTCTTGATAAGCACCAACCAGAAAAATCCCCAGCAAATAAGGCTCATTTTCACGTAGCGGATGCAGCGGCAAGGTGGAATCAATGCCTTCACCGTCCACATATAAATCGATGCTGCCGTCGGAATCGCAGGTGATGTCTTGCATCACGCCACGACGAGTCGGTGGTTCGTTCAGGCGATTGAGTGGGACCACGGGAAAAATTTGGTCGATGGCCCAATGGTCGGGCATGGATTGGAATAGGGAGAAATTGCAGAAATATTTATCCGCAAGTTTTTCGTTTAGCTCGTCCAAAATTTCGCGATGCGTGCGGCTGCTGGGTTGCAGCAGGTCGCGCACTTTCCAGCAGATGGCGAAATAAATTTGTTCGGCGCGGGCGCGTTGCGCGAGGGTGAGTACGCCGTGGCTGAACATGCCTTGCGCTTCGGTTAGGCGGTAGGCGGCGTCGTGATAGGCCTCGACCACGGAGCGATCGGAAAGTGTTGCCAGCGTTTGCCACAGATCGCGGATGATGGCGGGTTCGTTGTCCGTTGCCTTCGGCACCGAGTCGGCGCCTGGCGCGGATTCGGTGTCGACCACGTTGGTGATGAGCACAGCGTGATGTGCGGTCATGGCGCGTCCGGATTCGGTGACGATGTCGGGGTGCGGTAATTTTTTTTGCGCGCAGATGTCGGTGAGCGCGTGCACGATGTTGTGCGCGTATTCATCAATGCTGTAATTCATGGAGCAGAAACTACGCGAGCGCGTGCCTTCGTAGTCCACTCCCAGGCCGCCGCCGACGTTGAGCACTTTGATGTCGGCGCCGTTGGCGCGGAATTCGGCGTAGTAGCGCGCGGCTTCGCGCATGCCGAGTTGGATATCTTGGATGTTGGCGATTTGCGAACCCATGTGGAAGTGCATCATCTGCAGGCTGGACAAGAGATTTGCCGCGCGCAGACGCGCGATGGCGTCTAGCACTTGGCTGGCGGACAGGCCGAATTTGGATTTGTCGCCGCCTGTGTTTTGCCACTTGCCCGCGCCGATCGAGGCTAGGCGCATGCGCAGGCCGATCAGGGGCGTGATGTTTAAATTTTTGGATTCCTGAATCACCATCTCCAGTTCGGTGGGCTTCTCGACGACGATATAAACGCGGTGGCCCAGTTCCTTGCCGATAAGCGCTAAGCGAATGTACTCACGGTCTTTATAGCCGTTGCACACGACTACGCCGCCGTCTTGGCGCGACAGTGCCAGCACCGCGAGCAATTCGGGCTTGGAGCCGGCTTCGAGGCCGACGCGGCCATCATCGCGCGCCAGGATTTTTTCCACCACGCTTTTCTGCTGGTTGACCTTGATGGGATAAACCGAGGTGTAATGACCGCTGTAATTGTCCATTTTCATGGCGCGGTCGAAGGCGCCGCACAGGGTCGCGACGCGGTGGCGCAAAATGTCGGAGAAGCGCACCAGCACGGGCAGCGACAGGCCCGCGGCTTTGATCTCGCGTGAAAGCTCGAACATGTCGATGCCCGCTGCATCTGCGCGCGCGTCGGGGCGGCAGGCGAGATGGCCTTTGCTGTTGATGTCGAAGTAACCGCCGCTCCAATGGGCGATGTTGTAGGTGTCGCGTGCTTTTTGTATGGACCAGTCGATCATAGCCGCGAAGTATCAAGTAGCAGTTCGCAAGTATCAAGTAGCCGCGGCCGCACGGGGAGT
>JACXTT010000041.1_pt1 | contig 176281 bp, 153 predicted proteins | sample 9270951 | NCBI WGS metagenome assembly JACXTT01 (sample SAMN15532306, study PRJNA645909) | rock metagenome | isolation source: weathered quartz diorite | place: Puerto Rico | collected 2017-06-21 | reverse complement strand
CGACCAGACCATCAACCGCGGCTTCCCCTGGACACGGACTCCGCCGAGCGTGTACTCGAACCCCGGCGCCTTCACCCACGGAACAGTCGGCGACGTCATCGCAACTTCGAATCCCGGGACAGCGAGCCGCTGGCCGGCAAGTCGATGTTGCTGACGAAAGAGTGTGACGAAGCCCATCCCTGCCTCGATACGAGCTCCCGTGTAGTCACGCGAGGATCTATCGGCGGCCAGCACAGGATCCAGCACACGTTGTTCGAGCAGCGAGTCAGGCGATAACGTCGTCGCGATTCCTCCGAGTGTGACGCCGTTCGCCGCGCGATCGAACTGTGCCGCGAATCGATACGCGCCGAATCTCGCGTTGCCGCGCGCGATTGCGCGACGCAGATGCTCCTGCCAGATGAGCTTCACATCCTCGCTGAACCTTGCTGTCCCTCGATTCTGATTCGCAATCCCGCGCACGGTCGCGAATGGAACGTGGTCATGACGAAGAGTCAGATATCCCGAATCCGCACGAAGCGCGAACAGCGGCCATTGGGCCCTCCACGTCGCACGCAGCTCGCCGCCGCGCTCATGGTTCATCCTGAAGAGATGGCCGCCGAGGTCGACCGGCCAGCCCCGCCACACCGACGCGAACGCGGCGCCTTCGACATCGCCCGCCGAACCCACGAGAATCGTATCGAGCCGGCCGATGACATCGCCAATGCGCACGCCACCCTCGATTGCATGAAAGGACTTCGCCACCGCTCCGCCGAAGACCGGCTCGAGCTCCTGCAGTCCGATTCCATATGCCTGCGGTGACGACGCCTCGTGCTCCGCGATCGCGATCGGAGTTGGCGCAGGAGAGAGAGTCGATGCCGGATCGCTTGCGATGCTCGTCGACGGAATGACGCGGACGACATAGCCTTCCGGCTCGAGCGACATGAAGAAGATGCGGCCATCCGGCGAAGGCGCCGGCTCGAACGCGCCGCCAGGCGCGCGCGTCACTCGGGCAAGCGTCTCTTCATCGGAGCTCGCAATCCGAAGGAGATCGGCGAACCCACCTTGCAAGGCCGTCGCGAAGATGGTCGAGCCACTCCATTCCGGCGTCACGGAAGCACTCCGAGAAACGGGTGAGGTCGAGACGCGAAGCCGCCACGCTCCGTCGATGTGTGCGACGTAGGCGACAGTGCCGTCGCTCGCCACGCGTGGATGCGTAAAGACCACATCCAGCGCAGGCGGCTCCTTCGGCGAAACATCACCCGTCAACAAGTTGACGATCACGAGTTGCGAGAAGCCGAACCGGTTGCGCACCGCGATGGCCGACTTCCCATCCGGCATCGGATCGGCGTCGCCCAGATCCGCGAGATGCGTGACGCGAACATTCGCACCCGTCTCCGGCGTCCAGAGAAAGAGATCGCGATGAAGGAATCCATCTCGATCCGGCTGCCGGTGTGTGTAGAGAATCGCCCGCCCATCGCGAGTCCAGCGTGGCGACTCGATGTCGCCGCCATCCGGGCTAACCAGCGAATGCAGCGGCTTGCGCGGCAGCGGTTTCGTCCGTACGGGCGCGACATCTTCTGGATCGAGCTTCAGGATCTTCTCGAGCCGCTTTTGAAACCTCTCCTCTTCTTCCGTCGCGGGACCCGTCGACCAGACGACCAGCGTCGACGGCTTCGAGCGCGCGCGCAGCACGACGGCGATCGACTTGCCATCCGGTGACACGGCCGGATTCCCCGACGCGCCCGCCGTGACCTGCCACAGCTCTCCTTCGATCGCCGGATTCTCCTCTTCGATCCTCATCGAGCGCTGCGTGAGCTCCGCGGTAAAGAGTCCATAGAGCCGTGACGGTGAATCGCCGAACACTCCTGTGAATGCTTCGTCGAACGTGCGTCGATGACGCGCCGTCATTCGCGCCCACAGTTTGCGCAGACTTCCCTCGCCCGCGCGCTGTTCGAGCCATTCGAGATAGGCGGAACCGGCGAGATACGCCATCGACATCCCGAGGAAGCGGGAGTTGCCGTTGAGTTGCGAGTAGGTCGGGAGCGTGCCTGTCGTGGCCCAGCGGCGCAGGATCAATGCGCGGATCGTGCTGTTCGGGCGCCCCGAACCGGTGATCCTGCCTTCGATCACCGTCGCGTAACCTTCGGTGACCCAGCGCGGCGCGCCGAGGGCGATCGGGTTGAGTGGGAGGAACCGCTCGGCGAATCGCTCCAGCAGATTGCGCGACGGACGCGTCAGATGGAGAAGATGCGTGACCTCGTGAACCGTCAGCACATCGAGCCAATCGTTGTAGTTGCCGATCACATCCGCGGGGTCTGGAGGTTCGGTATAGAGAACGATGCGGGGTGTATCGAGCAGCGGCAGCGTGATGCCATTCGCTTCGGCGACCGGATTCTCGATGACGACATCGGTGATCGTGTCCGGAGCAAAGCCCGTCTCTGCCGCGACCGCGTCGCGTACGGACTCGAGCCGCGAGGCCGCGCGAAGACTCCAGGCTTCATAGCCAGAGGGATAGTGCACTCGAAAGTGCTTCGTGGTGACGGTGCGCCATTCGGCATCGGGCCCCTGAGCCGCGAGCGTCGTTGCGAAGAGGAGAACTGACCACGCGATGAGAGAACGCATGCTGACGTAATGTACGACAGGCATCAAAGTCTCAACACCGCGAGCAGCAGAGCAGCAAGAATCGTGATGACGGCGCCGGCGATGAGCCGCGGCGGGAAGTAGCGGCGCTCGATGATGTGTCTTCCGGCCGGCACAGGGACTGCGCTGTACGCATACCGCGACCGGTACGCGCGGGTCTCACGTCCATCGATCGTCGTCTGCCACCCGTCATAGAACGTCTCGGACAAATGCAGCGTCCCTGCACATGGCGCCACCACTTCATACGTCACGCTGTTCATCGTTCTCCGAAGGAGGTCAGCACGCTCTGCATTACACGGCCCGACGAATCGTGCCGCGCTTGCACCGTGATTGACATAGAGATGCAGCTTTTCATCACGTTGCGAAGCGACTTCTTCCACATTCGAAAGCGTTAGCCGTTCGCCCGCGGAGAAGACCGAGACGTTCGCCGTATTCATCAACTGGATCCGCTGCGGCCATGGCAAGCGATTCATCGCTTCGCTGATCCGAGCGATTGCCAGGGGAGCGAGCCCGTCGTAGTCGATGTGAAAGATGACGGGAATGCCGAACGTCGCGGCCGAGTAGTCACTGAGCAAAGCGAGATGCCAACGCGCGCGCCAGATCCTCTCATTCGTCGGGGCGTGAAGGACCATCGGGGTCGACGCGGCATAGAATCGCCCGTTGCCCACCAACGAACGCACGGTTCGAGCGATTGGCGGTTCATCGTAGAACGAACGCGAAGCGAACGAATTTACGCTGGCACCCGCGATCACGAGATCCAGCGCGACGATGGCTGCGATCGCCTGTTCTCTTCGGCGCGGGAGAAATGCAGCGACAAACAACGCGATCGAGACGATGACGACGTGAGCCAGTCCGCGCGTTAGAGGGACCGGAGCGAGTGCAATCGAGGCCAATGCCACGGCCGACAAACCGATCACGGCACTGGCTGCGATTTTTCTCGTCAAGTGAGCGACGCCGCATCCGGCAAGAATCGCGATGGGGAAGATCGCGGCCCCGATCGCCTTCACCGGATAGCGAAAGGTCGCGACAAAGGGAAGTTGATAGAGCAGGTGGAACCACGGCAACCATTTGCCGAGGGAAAGAAGAAAGGCGACGCAAGCGATCGCGCCGAGTGTGCGCCGCGGCGCTTCGCTTTCGTCCGTTCTTGCGAACATCCCGAGACCGGCCAGGACCAATGCCGGAATTCCGAAATAGAGGCTGAGGATGTATGGAAAGCCCGAGAACTCGTATGCGCGGCCCCAATATCCCCGTTCCTCGAACGTATCGAGCGAACCAAAGAATTGGGGAACGATGAGCTCGGGCAATCGGAAGGGATGCACCGACCAGCTGCTGAAGACTTGGTAGGACAGGGACGTATGCCGGGAGGACTGCGCAATCACGCTCGTCGCCGGAAGAGTAGGGAGTGCAGCGAGTCCGGCGCTGAACGCCACTGTCACCAATGCGCGTTTCAGACCCTTCGGCCCTCGCATCACCCACGCCCATACGATCATGGTGAAACATAGAATCGCCGCCACCTCGGCAGCGCCCGAATAGAGCGGCATCGCAGCGGCAATGGCCGGCGGTGCAATCGACCGATCATCGCGTATCGCGCGATGCAGGAGTCCGATTGCAAGAGGAACCCAGACGAGTCCCAGGAACCAGGGGAAGAGATTGAGAGTCGAGAGAGTGAATCCGGAGAACGCGTAGACGACGGCAGCAACGAAGGCGCCTTCCGTTCGAAGGCCGATCGTTCGAGCCGCCCAGTACGAAAAGAGAGCGGCAGCGAGAACGTTCAGAACGATCATCCAGTTGAACGCGTCGATCGTTGGCAGGATCAGATACAGAACATTGATGGGATGAAAGGCGTAGTTCGCCGGTTCCACCAGATAGGGTTGGCCACCGTTTGTCGTCGGATCCCAAAGCGGTAACGTCCCTCCACGCACGGCATTCGCAAACAGTAGTTTCTTCGGGTAGAACAGCAAGTACAGATCGCGGAAGTAGAACGTCTCGAACGTCAACGGACGCCAGAAGAGCACCGCCACGAGCGCGACGAGTACCCAGACTGCCCGGGAGCGAAGCCCGCGATTCGCAGCGGTGATCAGTGAGCGCATTCGCGCATGGTAATTTAGCCGCATGCTCAAACGCGTGCTTGCACTCACCCTCCTTTCCTTCGCGGTCCACACGAATGCGGCACCGAAGATCATGCTCGTCATGCACGGCGGCGCTGGAACGATCACGAAAGCGTCGATGACGCCGGAGAAGGAGAAGGCCTATCGGGAGACGCTCGAGCTCGCATTGAAGACGGGGCAGTCGGTACTGATGAAGGGCGGATCGAGCGTGGACGCGGTCGAGACTGCGATCCGCGTGCTCGAAGATTCGCCGCTGTTCAACGCGGGGAAGGGCGCCGTCTTCACGCATGAAGGAAAGAACGAGCTCGATGCATCGATCATGCGGGGCCGTGACCGGGCGGCGGGGGCAGTGGCCGGCGTGACGATCATTCGCAATCCGATCTCCGCGGCGCGCGCCGTGATGGAGAAGTCGGCGCACGTGCTGATGGTCGGTAAGGGAGCCGAGCTCTTCGCGACGAAGATGGGACTCGAGATCGTCGACCCGTCGTACTTCTGGACCGAGCATCGCTGGAAGCAATTGCAGCAGGAGCTGATCAAGGAAGGCAGCAGCGACGAAAAGAAGCATGGAACGGTGGGCGCGGTGGCGCTCGACAAGAATGGCGATCTCGCGGCGGGGACATCGACCGGCGGAATGACGAACAAGTTGTACGGCCGCGTCGGCGACTCACCGATCATCGGCGCGGGAACCTATGCCGACAACGCGACGTGTGCGGTTTCGGGAACAGGCCACGGCGAGTTCTTCATCCGCTGGACCGTCGCCTCGGACATCGCCGCGCTGATGCGCTACAAAGGGATGTCGGTGAGCGACGCCGCGAACGAAGTCGTGATGCACAAGCTCGCCGACGTGAAAGGCGAAGGGGGCGTGATCGCGCTCGACGCAAAGGGCAACTTCGCGATGCCGTTCAACAGCGAGGGGATGTATCGGGGATGGATCGGCGAGGATGGTGTGGCGCACGTGCAAATCTACAAGGATTAGATGGGGTCAGGTCGAAAGTCGAAAGATCGGTCCACTGCCGGTGGAAGGCAGCTACAAGGGGTGGACCTATCTTTCGACTTTCGACCTGACCCCATCCTGCGCTTGCATGAAAACGAACGTTCGTGCTATTATGCAGCTGTCGTCAGGAGGCACCCAATGACCACCGACCTCTTCAACCCAAAATTCGTGTTTCACACCACCGCACCTGCACCCCTCGACCACGACGCATGCGTCACGCAGATCGAGCGCGCGATCATCGCCTGGAATCTCGAGAACGGCCTCGACCCGAAAGGCGTACCCACGCATCGCGACGCCGCCGTCGAACTCCTCGAACCGTGCAACGGCGGCGCTCTCCGCGTCGACCTCTGGGTGGAAGACCTCGACATGACATCCTGCGTCTACGGCTTTCTCTGCTCCAGCGAAGACGGACTCGTTCCCTACGCCCGCGGCGAAGAGCGCGTGACCAGGATCGACGAGTGTTCGAAGCGTCCCGCTGCATGGAGCAGTGCTTTCCGGCATACTCAGGAAATGCTGATGAAGGATCTTCCGGCCTTCGCATGAAGGGTGAGCGGACGCGGCAGAGCATTCTCGAGCGCGCCGTCGACCTGGCTTCGGTCGAAGGCCTCGAAGGATTGACGATCGGCCGGCTGGCCGACGAGCTCGGGATGTCGAAGAGCGGACTCTTTGCGCACTTCGGCTCGAAGGAAGATCTGCAGCTCGCGACGATCGAATCGGCGCGCGTGCGCTTCATCGACTCCGTGCTTCGTCCCGCTTTGAAGACCGACCGCGGTTATCCGCGTCTCATGGCCATCTGCCGCGCATGGCTCACGTACGTGAAGCGCGGCGTTTTCCCCGGTGGCTGCTTCTTCGCCGCCGCGTCATTCGAATTCGACGGCCGTCCCGGACCAGTGCGCGACGCGATCGCGAAAGTCATGGATGCCTGGATCGAGTCGATCGAAAAGGCCGTCGCACTCGCGCAGGAAGAAGGCCATCTCGATTCCGAGATCGAGCCCGCACAACTCGCATTCGAGATCAATGCGCTCTTCTTCGGTGCGAACTTCGCGTATCAACTGCGCGATGAGCGCAAGGCCCTCGATCGCGCGATGCATGCGATCGAGACGCGCCTGGAGTCGTTGCGAGTCACACCGTCTCGGCAGATTCGACGCGTACGTCGCTGAATCGCGCCCTGGCCCCATCGCGTGACACCGCATCCCCGAATGCACCGACGATCGTCGATCCCGAGCCCGTCATTCCCGCCCACCTCGCCCCGGCATCGTAGAGCCGCGCTTTCAACTCGCGCAACTTCGGCAACCTTTCGAACACAGGCTCTTCGAAATCGTTGATGAGCAGCTCGCGATCGCGCAGCGGATCGAACTCGCGCAGCGCGTCGATTCCCACCGCGGGAGTGAGCTTCTTCAACATCCGGAATGCTTCCGGCGTCATGACCCGCTCCTCGGGGAACAGCAGCAGCAGCGCAATGCCCGATCGATTGCGCAGCGGCGTCAGCACCTCTCCGCGACCGGTGGCATACGCTGTACCACCGACGAGAAAGAACGGCACATCGGATCCGAGTGCAAGCGCGAGATCCGCACGTGGCACACCCAATGCCTTGAGCGTCGCCGCAGCATCCGACGATCCTCCGCCAAGTCCTCCGCCATGCGGAATCCGCTTCTCGAGATGAATCGCCACGGGGCGCGCATGCGCAGCCCGCGCCGCACGCATCACAAGATTCGCGTCATCGACGGGAATCGACGGATCATCGCAACTCATCACGAGCCGCTCCGCCTCGGAGAACGTCAACGTGTCGTGCAGCGAGATCGTCTGAAAAATCGTCTCGAGATCGTGGAAACCATCGGCGCGCTTTCCCGTCACGCGCAGCGTCCAGTTGATCTTGGCGTACGCCGTTGCTCTCATAGCCGCGGCACATCGCCCTGCCGGTACGTTCGCGGGATCGACGGCTCGCGCAACGGTTCGTCCGTCGATTCCACATCGAGCTGCTCGAACTCCACGCGCTGGGTGCCGCTGTCGACCACGATGTGCTGCGCCGGCAGCGCCGGCGGATCGAACGACACCCCGATCGATCCGAGCGACGCGTGCGCGAGCCCGGCAGGCGTCGCCTGATACGTCCCGCCGCTTACTGGAAACCCGAGCAGCAGGAGCGCGAGATCCGAGGGCTTCGCTGCCGATGCGAACAGACGCAGCGACCCGGCCAGCTCCGAGGCATTGCCCTGCCAGGCCGTCAACGTCAGGTGATTGAGAAAGGTCACGCGCTCGCCGTCCGCGAACAGCGTCGCCGCCGAGGTATTCAGCGGCGTATAGACGACGAGCTCCATCTTCTGCTGCTGCACGCGCAGCTGCGCCTTGAACGAATGTCCCGCGGCCTGCACCCGCATCAGCGCGCGCGCACCCGGCAGCTCCGCACGCCGCACCGCCAGCTGCTGCAGCGCATCGTTAGCCGTCGCGGAGGTCAACGGTGCGATCGGCGCTTCATTCGCGGAGCGCGTGCTCGCACAGGAAACGACCAGCGCCAGCCACACCACCGCAAGCCCACGTAACCGCGCGACCGCGTACCCCTGCCCCACTAACGCTGCCTCTGCGTCACCTGGGTCTGCCGCTCGAGCTCCGCGATCTTCAACTTGATCTTCGCCTCGTCCTTCTGCTCCGGCTCGAGTGCGAGCGCCTGCCGATAGGTCGTCAATGCGCGTGCGAGGTCTCCCCGCTTCGCAAAGACATCGCCGAGGTGCTCCTGCACGGTTGCATCCCGAGGAAGGAGGTGCGTGGCATCGATCAGGAACTTTTCCGCGAGATCGAGCTTGCCCTGGCGGAAGTAGACCCAGCCGAGGGAGTCGATGTACGCGCCATTGCGCGGCTCCTGGTTCACGGCCTTCGTCAGCATCTCCGCCGCGCGATCGAGGTTCACGCCGCTCTCCGCCCACATGTAGCCGAGGTAGTTGAGAGTCGCGGCATGATCGGGATGTTTATCGAGGATCGACGCGAAGATCTTCTCCGCGCGCGACTCGTCTCCCGAGCGCTCATAAAGACTGCCGAGCTCGAACGCCAGCTCGATGTCGTCCTGCTTTTTCACGGTTTCGGGTTCGAGCAGCGCAAGTGCCGGCGCGTATTGTCCGCCCTGCACATAAGCCTCGGCCGCGGCGATCGCGTTCTTCGTTCCGAATTTGATCTGCGTCTTCGCCGCCTCGGCCGCACGGGCGCGGTCGCCTACGCGCAACATCATTTCGATGTAACGCGCATTCACGTACGGATCTGATCCGTATCGATCAACCAGCGGTTGCAGCAGCACGATCGCCTCGGTGTACTTCTTTTCCTTCCGAAGCGAATCGAGCGCGATCCCGATCGCCTGACTGTTCGGCTTGTCGCGGTAGATGAAGACCGGCCGCGCTGCATCGACGGCCTCGCCGTAGTTGCCCTGCTGCAGCGCGATCGCGGCCAGCTGCGTCTTCGCCAGCGTCTCCAGATTGTCCGGGAGGTCCTTCACCGCGAGCAGAGTGTTGAACGTCTTCTTCGCCTCGGCGTACTTCTTCTGCGCCGCCTGCGTCATCCCGAAGCTTGCGAGATATTCAGGATCGTCCGGTGTTTTTTCCAGCAGCGAGCGATAGATCTTCTCCGCCTCGGCATATTGATCGAGATCGCTCAACGCCTCGGCGAGATAGAACTGCGAGCGTGCGTCCTTCGGGTCGGAAGCCACGATCGTCTTGAAGGCGGCGCGCGCCTTGTCCGACTCCCCTGCACGCAGATAGAGATACGCCTGCTGCCGCTGCAGATCGAGATTCATCGGATCGTCGCTGATGAGTGGCGCGAGCAGATCGGCAGCCTTCCGCCACTGATCCTGCTTCTGGTAGATGTCGATCAATTGCACGACCGCGGGCGTGAACGTGGAGTCGAGCTCGACGGCACGCTCGAGATATTTCTGCGATTCGTCACCGCGTCCGAGCTTGGTGAGGACCTGTGCGTAGTTGTAGTTGATGGCGCGCTGATCAGGCATGCGCTCCAAAAGCTGCGCGAGCACGCGCTCTGCCTCAGCGGTGCGCCCCATCGAGACGAGCATTTGCGAGATCGTCACGCCTGTGGCGAGATCGTCGCCATTCACTTTGAATGCGGCCTGCAGGTGTTTGAGCGCATCCTCGACTCGCGCTCGATCACCATTCGAGCGGTCGAGCAACAGCCGCCCGAGGACGCGTTGTGCGTCGTAGAAGTCCGGCTTGACCTCAGCGACGTGCCGGAGCTCGGCTTCCGCGCGCTCGGGACGAGAAGCATCGATGAGAATCATCGCGTGCTCGTAGAGAAGAATCGGATTGTCCTTCTCTTTTTCGATGATCCGATCGAGGAGCGACAACGCTTCGTCGTAACGCCCATCTTCGGCGGCGAGTTTCGCGATGATGAACTCGTAGGGTTGCTGGGCTGTCGGTTGAGGGGCTTGCTGCGCGCTCACCGCGGTCGCGCAGGCAGCGATCAGCATCGAGCGGATCAGCGATTTCATCATTTTCATCGTAGCACTCACATCCAGTTCAACAACTTGAGACGGGGCTTACTCCCTGAGGTTGTTGCCGCTCTGTGAAGGGAGCCCGTTCCGTGCCATGTTTGGCGTGATTCGTGTTAAAAGCGACAACGCGTGCTGAGCCTGGAGCGGATCGAGATCACCCCATTCATCATGGTGGTGGGTGAGATTGTGAGGAACCGGATGACGGGGGCGCTCACCATCCTCCGTCCGCCGATGCGAAAGGTTCTCTATTGGTCACAAGGAGAGCTCGTTCTCATCACCTCCCAGGCGCCCGAGGATTCCCTCGGTGAGTTTCTGATCCGGCGCGGCACGATTACCATCGATCGAGCCATCGATCTCCAGCCCGTCGATCCGACCGATGTCGTTTCGAAATTTCACGAGGCAGGCCTTCTCGACCTGTCGCAACGGCAGACGCTATTGCGCGAGTGGACGGCGGCGCAGTTCCTGCCGCTCTTCTCCATGGACGAAGGAACCGCGGCGTTCCAGGACGAGATTGCGCTCGAGCCGGAGAAGCGAGTCTTCCTTCAATCGACCGCCGCGCTGATGATCGAAGGCGTGCGCATGATCACGAACGGCCTCGTGCTGCGTCGCTCGCTCGGCGATCTCAAGCGGCAGATTCGGGTTGCACGTGAGAGCCGGTTCGACATCGAGGCAATCCCGCTGACGCAGGCCGAGCGCAACATCGTCACGGCACTGACGCAGCCGGAGGCGATCGAATCGTTTCTGAAGAGATTTTCCGCCGATTCCGTCACCGCGGCCCGCGTCGTGATCTCGATGACGGCGCTAGGCATGTTCGAGTTCGTCGACCCGACGTTGCAGACACCCGTCGAGGCAGCGAGCTTCGACGACATGCAGCGCGATCTCGAGCTCCTCGCCGCAATCGGATCGAGCGATCAGCGCTCGCTTCGCGCCGTCGCGTTCTCGCGGCAGCTCGCTTCACTCGATCACTATCAGTTCCTGGGGATCCCGCGGAATGCGTCGCGGCAGGCTATGGTGAACGCCTACGAAGACCTGAAGAAGCGATACGACATCACGTCCTATCCGCCGATCGTGCGCGATGCGCTGCAGACGATCAACCGGCGCATCGACGAAGCCTACGGCATCCTCAAGGACGCTCCGCGAAAAGTAGCGTACGACAAGATGCTGTCGCAGCACGGTTCACGCCGCGCGGACGACTCGCTGCAGCAGAAGATGACGCAGCGCTCGATCGCCGAACAGAATTTCAATCGCGCGCGCGAGCTCGCCTCCGAAAATGACTTCTATGGCGCGATCGTCCTGCTCAAGCAGGCCGTCGCCTTCTCTCCCGACAAAGCGGAAGCCTGGTACCTCCTCGGCTCCTGCCAGGAGAGGAATCCGAAGTGGCGGCGCGAGGCCGCGGAGAGTTTTCAGCGCGCTCTCGCCATCGAGCCCGACAACCCGGACATCCTCATCTCACTCGGGGATCTCTACAAAACCGAGGGGATGATCTCGCGCGCACAGACCTGCTATGAGGATGTGTTGCGCATCGCACCGGGAAATGCCGAGGCGACGAGCAGGCTGGCGGGCTTGAAGAAGAAGTGAGTGACGAGTGACGAGTGACGAGTGACGAGTGACGAGTGACGAGTGACGAGTGAGTACCCCTCGACTCATCACTCATCACTCATCACTTTCTTACTCGTTACTGCAGCTCCTTCATGATCTTGTCGAGCACGTCCTTCGATGGTCTCGTACGCTCGATTGGCAGCGAGTGCAGCGGCTCATCGACGACGTTGAGCAGCTCCATGAAGCTCTTTTTTTCCGGGCGCAGATAGATGAGGCCCGTCAGCATCTGGCCTGAGCTGTTCGCGCGATGCAGTCGCTCGAGCGCGTTCACCGCGTTCGACGGATCGTAATCCTCGTCGATCTTCTTGAGGATGATGCGCGACCCGTCGTGCATCTCGACTTCCTTCACCGTCCCCGGCTCGTAATCGACTTCGATCTGCTCGTACGACTGCACGAAGCCGATCTGATGCAGCAGCTCGTCGTGCTCCTTCGCGTACGGGTAGCTCTTCGTAGAGCCTTCGTGATTGTTGAACGTGACGCATGGCGAGATCACGTCGATCACCGAAGTGCCGTTATGGGCGATCGCACCTTTGAGAATGTTGACCATCTGCTTCGGATCACCGGCGAACCCGCGCGCGACGTAGCCGCATCCGAGCTCCACCGCGAGCGCACAGAGATCCATCGGATGCAGGTCGTTGATCACGCCCGTCTTCAGCTTCGAACCTTCATCGGCCGTCGCGGAGAACTGCCCCTTCGTCAAACCGTACACGCCGTTGTTCTCGATGATGTAGAGACAAGGAATGTTGCGCCGGACCAGATGCATGAACTGTCCGAGTCCGATCGACGCCGTATCCCCGTCGCCCGAGACACCGATCGAGATCAGATTGTGATTCGCGAGCATGGCGCCCGTCGCCACGGCCGGCATGCGTCCATGGACCGCGTTGAAACCATGCGAGCGAGAGAGAAAGTACGCCGGCGTCTTCGATGAACAGCCGATGCCGGAGAACTTCGCGACGCGCTCCGGCTTCACATTCATCTCGTAAAACGCGCGGATGATCTGATTGGAGATCGCGTCGTGGCCGCAGCCGGCGCAGAGCGTCGACTTGCCGCCGCTGTAGTCGGCGGCCTTCAGACCGAGACGGTTTTCTTTCGGAACTTCACCAGCAGTCTTCAGTGTGCTCTCAGCCATTGATTAGTCCTCCGCCACGCGCACGGTCGCCGTGGCCACGGATTTCGCGCGAGTCATCGGCGCATCGGCGCGGATCAGCAGCAGCGGTTCCGGGTACTCCGCCGTTGCTTCCATCTTGACCAACGCATCGGTAATCGTTCGCGCATCGCACGGCAGTCCGGAGTAATGAAGAATCTTGCGAATCTTTCGCTGATCCTCGCCGGCTGCCAGACGCAGGATGTCCGCCATCTGACCGTCGCGATTCTGCTCGACGACGTAGATGCGATCGTGATCCGCAATGAACTTCAGCACGTCGTCCGTCAGCGGGAGCGCGCGCAGCCGCAGGTAGCTGGTCTCGATTCCCTTCTCCGTGCGCAGCTGATGGCGCGACTCCTCGAGCGCGAAGTCCGTCGTACCGTAGGCGATGAATCCGACCTTCGCGCCCTCGCGCACGTCGATCGCCGGCTTCGGCACATACTGCTTCGCGGTCTCGAATTTCTTCGCGATGCGATCGAGATTGCCCTTGTAGTCCTCGGGCCGCTCGCTGTAGCGCGCGAAGGCGTCATGGCCCGAGCCGCGCGTGAAATACGCGGCATCGGGATGATCGGTGCCCGGCAGTGTGCGATACGGGATGCCGTCGCCGTCGACGTCGTTGTACCGGCCCCACTTGCCGCCGAGTTGATCGAGTTGTTCTTTCGTCAGCACTTTGCCGCGCCGGATCGTCGTGGTCGGATAGTCGAACGGATCCGACATCCAATTGTTCATGCCGAGATCGAGGTCAGAGAGAACGAAGACGGGAGTCTGGAAAATCTCCGCGAGGTCGAGCGCTTCGCTCGCGAAGTCGAAACACTCCTTCACGCTCGACGGGATCAGCACGATGTGCTGCGTGTCGCCGTGCGAGAGGTACGCGACCTGATTCACATCGCCCTGCGCCGTGCGCGTGGGGAGGCCCGTCGACGGACCGACGCGCTGGATGTCCCAGATCACGCCCGGCAGCTCAGCGTAGTAGCCAAGGCCGATGAACTCCGCCATGAGGGAGATGCCGGGGCCTGCGGTCGACGTCATCGAGCGCGCGCCGGCCCAGCCGGCGCCGAGGACCATGCCGACGGCCGCGAGCTCGTCTTCGGCTTGCACGATCGCGAAATTTGCGCGGCCGTCTTTCTCGATACGGAAGCGGCGGCAGTAATCGATGAGCGACTCACAGAGCGAGGACGACGGCGTGATCGGATACCAGGTCACGACGGTGACGCCGCCGAACATCGCGCCGATGGCCGCCGCCGCGTTGCCGTCGATGATGATCTTGCCCGCGGTCTTGTTCATCCGCTCGATGCGCCAGCGGTTCTGCCGCGGCAGATTCGCCTTGGCGTATTCGATGCCCTTGTCGATTGCGGCGACGTTGGGATCGATCGCCTTCTGCTTCCCTTTGAACTGCTTCGTGATCGCGGCAAGGATCTCGTCGCGCTCGATGCCGATCAGATCGGCAATGATGCCGACGTAGATCATGTTCGTCAGCAGCTTGCGCAGACGCGAGTCGGTGCTCAGTTCCGCCGCGAGCTTCGCGAAGGGCACTTCGAAGAAGTGGATGTCATTGCGCCACGACTTGCAGCCGAGCGGCGCATCGTAAATGCAGAGAGCTCCGGGAAGAAGACCATCGACATCGTCGCGCGCCGTCTGCGGATTCATGCAGACCATCAGATCGACTTCCTTCTTGCGCGCGATCCAGCCGTCCTTGTTTGCGCGGATCGTGAACCAGGTCGGGAGGCCGGCGATGTTGGACGGGAACATGTTCTTCCCGCTGACCGGCACGCCCATCTGGAAGATGGAACGCATCAGGACATTGTTCGACGACTGGGATCCGGAGCCGTTCACGGTCGCCACGTGAATGGTCAAGTCATTGACGATCGGCTCCGCGGCGGCCCCGGGCTCGTCGAGCACGGCAGTCGCGGTCAGGGTATCGGTCACGGCGCTCTCCTTTTTTGGTGGGGATCTGGTCCGTGAATTTTACGCTCATTCGTTGCAGGCAGCAGACAGCGGACAGCAGGCAGCGGGTTCTCGATGAGGCTGCTGACTAATGACCCGCGATACGCCGGCGGACAGGCGGAGTCACCCCGGGCGGCGCGATGACGTAGAGACGCGGCAGACGTTCGTCCGGCGTTTCGCGCGAGACGATGATGAGTGGCGTGGCGTTCTGAGACATCGCCACGATTCCGTTGCGTTCATACCTGGAGACTGTGCCGCCTTCAATCGTCAGCAAATTCCCATGGAGGTCGAAGAACCGATACGTGCCGCCGCCTGGGTACATCCCCGTAACGGGAACGGCGGCGCTGACGTTGAGACGCTGGTAGATATCGAGGTCCGGCGTGAGCTTCACGAAGCGTGTTGCATTTTCATTTTGCTCGAATGAGGACCACGCCAATCCCCACTCCGATTCCCCAGCCATCGCGAACGGATACAACTCGTCACCGCTATCCTCGGCAGCCGGTGCGGCGATCTGGTGGACCGTTCCGATCGGATTGAGATCGCGCGACAAGCGGACGGCATACACCGCGTGATGATGCGGATAGAAAATGGAGAAGAGATCGACGTTCCAGGCGACCAGATACTCCGCTCCGTTCCACGCGATCGACGGCCACTGATCGATCGCCGACTCAGGCACCCTCGGCAGTTCCCGCGGAACGACATCGATGTTCGATCCATCGCGCGCGATGCGGCGCAGATTGATTCTGTGTGTGTCGCCGTTTTCCCACCACGCGAGATACTCGAACCCATTCCACTGGATATCCGCCGCACAGTTGGAACAGATTTCAAACGGCGGATGCTGCGTTCCGTCGGGTTCGACGACTGCGGCGCGATCAGCTCCCGGCACGATCAACATAACCAGCGAATTCGATTCGTTGCAGGCAATGAGCGCGCCGACTGCCCGAGTCCCGGCGACCTCGATCTCGCGCCCCTGCACATCCATCGGCCTGCCTGCGGAATCGATCCGGCCGTACATGACGCGTTCGTCCCCGCTTCTTGTTGATTCCTGCCATACGGCGCGATAGCCATTGCCACACCACCGCACACTCCCTCCCGACTGCGTCATGCTGATCGCGGAAAAGTTCCGTGTCTCGCTCACGGAGACGCCGTCGGCGCCGATGAACGCTCCCTCGAGCCCCCAGAGCAGAAGCGCGCCGGAATCTCCGCCGCTCAACGCGATGACGCTCGACTTCAAACCACCCGTGCCCGGCGAAGTGCCCCTATCCGTGATGACGTGCGCGCCGTTGGAGAAGTACGTGATGACAAAAAAGTTTCCTGCCGGCACAACAGACAAACGATACGGATCCTGTTCGAGTTGCGCGACGACGAACGGTGCACCGGCCGGGTGTCCGTCGCGATCAAGACGGAGTGCGTGGATCACTGCGCCGATGGGCGCCCTTCCCGACTCGGGCCAGACGATCAGCGACTCGCGCCGGCTGCTCGCGATGGCAGCGTAGCCTGGGTGGGCCGCCGTGAACGGATTCGCGTCATCAGCAGGTACGACGAACGTTCCGTTTCGAAGCGCTGACGTTGGAGCGGTGACTACGTGATCCTCGAGGTCACTCCCATACCACGTGATCACGACGCCGTCCGTTGGCGCATTCGTGAACCGAAAATCGAAGAAGGGACCGAGGAGGGGCGTCGAGCGCACGACCGTTCCGTCGGAGTCGATCACCGTCGCAATGACGGAGCTGTTCTGAGGCGCCGCTGTGGCCAGGACATATGCGGATCCGCTCCACACAACCGACTGGCTGGTTCCCTGACGGATACCCGGAATGGGCGCCGAACGGATCAGAGTGCCCTGCTCGTCGAGGCATGCGAGCATCAAGTTGCCACGCGAGCCGACATAAATCAGAAGGTACCCACGGCCATCACTGGCCAGACCGACCGGCCGAAGACTGTCATCGCCGCCGGAGGACAGAATGACGAAAATGGGGCCGATCGGGTGGCCTGTGTCATCGGCACGCGCTCCCACGATCGTGAGTTGAGAATAATAGCCGCGGCGCTGTGCGCCCACGATGAGAAATCCCCGACCGGTCGACGCGCTGAAAATGTCCGAGGTTTCGCTGGGCCAGAGTCCCATGTGCGGAGCTGCGAGCGGGACTTCCGGGGATGCGGCGAAGAGTGCAGCGAGAAAAACGATCAAGAACACAACCGTGATACGGGCCGCCCACGCGCTTCGTCGCACATGCTAGAGTCGGCCCGATGTTGCGAACGCTCTGGGCCGCACTCGTTGCCGTCGTCGCCTCCGCCACAGCGGGAACGGGTGTTCTCATCGTCGCAGTGTTCTCGACGAAGTCGCCGCTGATCGACGCACTCACGCGTTGGTGGGCACGGTCGCTGCTGCGATCGGCAGGCATCGAGCTTCACACCGAGGGGATGGAGAAGATCGATCCGGAGAAGCGATACGTGCTCGTGTCGAACCACTACTCCTATTTCGACATCCCCTGCATCCTCGCCTCGGTGCCACAGCCGATTCGCTTCATGGCGAAGGCGAGCCTCTTCAAGATTCCGATCTTCGGGTGGGCAATCGGGCGCGCCGGGTTCATCCCGATCGATCGAAAGAACCGCCGCAGCGCGGTGAAATCGTTCGACCTCGCTGCGGAGCGCATTCGCAAAGGCAACACGATCGTGATCTTTCCGGAGGAAGGCCGCTCGCGCCATCGCGAGATGCGGCCGTTCCAGCGCGGCGCGTTTCTCCTCGCCATCAAGGCGCAGATGCCGATGCAGCCGATCGCCGTCGACGGCACGTTCGACGTGTTTCGTGTAGGCGCGAAGCGGATCACGCCAGGTAAGGTAACGGTGAAAGTCGGAGCCGTAATCGACTGCGCGAACACGACCTTGCGCGACAAGGAGCGCCTCGCGACCGAGTCGCGCGCGCAGATCGAAGAGATGATCGGCGTGCACGGCGAGAGCGAGAGCCGAAGGGCGGAGCTCGGGGCGGAGTAGTGGTCGCTACCCACTGGCCTCGCCTGCCGGCTCGGAGCACAGGCGAGGGCGCCTGTGCCCCACAGGACACTCAGCCACGTTCTCGTCATCCTGAGCGCGCGATATGCGGCAAGTCCTCGTCGAGGATCGTGCGCATATCCAGCGTGAAACGATCATCGACGATGCGCCCAACAATCGGCGGATCGTTTCTCAGGAACCTCGCATAGAGCTCGTTCGCGTTTCCTTCGAGCGCCACGGCAATCGACGGAATCGTCTCTGACGGCGTCGTCCCTCCGCCGAGTGCACTCTGCGACTCGATCACCCTGCCGAGGCCGAGTGCTTTCGCATTCGCACGCAGATCGTCGAGCGAACGTGAAAGCATTCGATAAACAGGCACACGCGTTTCATGTTGCTCCGTCGCGAATGCGCGCAGCGTCTCGGCAATGACCGCGTAGCTCTCCTTCCCGGCCCGCAATGCGCGCATGAGCGGATGATGGCGGCATTTCGCGATGATCTCTTCGCGTCCGAGAATGAGTCCGCCCTGCGTGGCGCCGATGAGCTTGTCCGTCGAGCAGGTGACGGCATCGACTCCCGCTGCGATCAATTCGCGGATCGTTTCCTTTCGCTCGAAACCGTACTTCGCGAGATCGACGACGCGCCCGCTTCCCTCGTCGTACAGCAGCGGGATCTTCCTGTCGCGCGCGACCGAGAGCAGATCGCCAATCGATGGCGTCTCGGTGAATCCGACGATGTCGAAGTTCGAGCGATGGACGCGCAACATCGCCGCGCTCTGCTCCCCCGCCGCCTCCGCATAGTCGCGAGCGCGCGTGCGATTCGTCGTGCCGACTTCACGCAGGCGCGCACCGCCCTGTTGAATCACGTCGGGCACACGAAAGGAGCCGCCGATCTCCACCAGCTCGCCGCGCGACACGATCACTTCGCGCCCCGCTGCAACCGCCGCAAGCAGCAGCAGCGTCCCTGCCGCGTTGTTGTTGGTGAGGATCGCCGCTTCGCAGCCGAAGAGCGAATGACAGAGCGCAGAGAGATGCTCGTCGCGCTTGCCGCGCTCACCACGTTCGAGATCGAACTCGAGATTCGAGTAGCCGGTCACGACCTCGGCGGCATCGCTCCATGTTGCGCGATCGATCGGGGAACGGCCGAGGTTGGTGTGGATGATGACGCCGGTGGCGTTGATGACGCGGTGCAGCGTCGTACTCGTCTCCGCGCGCAACGAAATCGCAACGCGTTCATGGGCGGCTTCTTCGTCCCAGGCTGAACCCTTCGAGCGGATGTCATCGAGATGCGCGCTCACCGCCGCCTTCACGCGTGCGCGGCTGAAGGCATCGCTCAGCGCAGCGAACCGAGCCGTCGAAAGAATGCGATCCATCGATGGAATCGCACGCTGCGCGAGTGCATTGGAATCTGCGGACCCGCCCGTTGCTTTCCGCATACACTTGCATTGTATTAGCGGGCTGATCGCCCATGGCGCAATTCCAGAAAGACCAAGAGCTCGACAAGCTCGAAGAAGACATTCGGATCCTGAAGAACAAGTACGACCAGTTCTTCGCCGGCATCCAGAAGTTCCCGCCTACACAGGACCGGCGGAACGTCGAGGTCTTCATCTATGAGCTCGGGAAACAGAAGTGGCGCGACAACACGAGGCGCTTTCGCTTCAACCAACTCCTGACGCGCTTCAACCAGTTCCGCGAAATGTGGGCGCGCAAGATGCGCGAGCGCGAAGAGGGTCCACTCGATTTCAAGCGCCGCCAGGCCGCACTTTCAGAGCCCTCGGCACCCCCTCCTCCCCCACCCGAGCCGCAGCGCGTAACGTCACCGGCTGCCGATCCGTATGTAAAGGTGACACCCGGCACGAACGGTGAAGCGGTCAAGCGGCTCTATTCACAAATCGAGCGCGAACACTTGAAGATGGGCAAGATGCCACCGGTCACCGTCGAGCAGTTGGCGCAGATGATCGAAAAACAGACGCAGATGGTTCAGACGAAATACAACGTGAGCTCCGTCGCCTTTCGCGTCGAGACAGTCGATGGCAAAGTAAAGCTGAAAGCGAAACCACTCCAGGAATAGCGATGAAAAAACTTCTTGTGCTCGCGGCCGTCGCCGCACTCTCCGGCTGCGCCGCCATGCAGAACCTGCATCACGAAGACAATCCGTACAACAAACCGCAGTTCGTGCAGCGCTATCTGAATCCTGCCGACCCCTTCGATCAGAGGATCGCGCAGACGATCGATGCGTTGCGCGCGAATCCAAACTCGGCGCCGCTGCACAATCAGCTGGGGCAGATGCTCCTGCTGAAGGGCTTCCCCCACGATGCGGAGCGCGAGTTCACCCGTGCGATTCACGCGGATCGCAAGTTCTATCCGGCGTACTACAACCGTGCGCAGTTGCGCGCGAGCCAGGACGACGCCTCGGGCGCACGCTCCGACTTCCTCGCCACCGTGCGACACAAACCGGGACATGCCGAAGCGCTCTTCCAGCTCGGGCTCATCGAGGAAAAAAGCCATCACGAAGAAGCAGCGGTGAAGTACTACGCGAAGGCGATCAGCATCAATCACGCACTGCTCGACGTTCGCGTCAACCCGCGAGTGCTCGACAGCAATCTGATGGGCCTCGCGCTGATCAAGTCCTATTCGAAGGATCACGCCAACGCAGCGCTGCAGCTCACCGGCACGCCGTTCAACTACGTCGCGCCCGGCGCACAACAGGCAGCCTCACCACAACCGACGGCCCAGCAGATCGTGACCCCCGCGGCGCCGGTGACGGATCCGGGAGCGCAGAAGCCGAAGCCCTGATCGGGGGAGCAGGCAGCAGACAGCAGACAGCAGGCAGCAGACAGCGGGAAGAGAACGAGGTCGCCACGGCTAGGCACGACCCCTCCTGCTGCCTGCTGCCTGCTGTCTGCTGCCTGCCTCTGTATAATCCCCCGACTTTGCGAACCAGTACTCTCGCTCCGGCGGAGCGCATCTCGCGCCTCGGCTTCTCCGACATCGTCCGCATTCGCAACCGCGTGCTCGAGATGCAGGGCCGCGGGCTGCGCGTGCTCCGCTTCGAAGGCGGCGAGCCGTTCATGCCTACGCCCGACTACGTGAAGCAGGCGATGAAAGACGCGGTCGACGCGAACGAGACGCGCTATGCCCCATCATCCGGCGTACCGCGGCTCGTCGACGCGATCGTCGCCAAGCTCGCCCGCCAGAACCGCCTCGAGGTCCTCGCGTCGAACATCATCGTCACATCAGGCGGCGCACACGGCCTCTTCTGCGCATTCCAGGCGACGGTCAATCCGGGCGACGACGTCATGTTCTTCTCGCCCTACTGGACGCCCATCAAAGACCAGGTCACGTACTGCGGCGGCAATCCCATTCTCATCCCCTGGGACGACGTGCGCAGCGGCGAGTTGCGCGAACTGCTCGAGCGGCATCACACCGAGCGCACGCGCGTCATCTACATCAACACGCCATCGAATCCGACGGGCAACATGTTCACGCCCGAAGAGCTGCAGACGATCGCGACGTTCGCCATCGAGCACGATCTCGCCGTGATCTCGGACGAGGCCTACGAAGATCTCGTCTACGACGCACCGCACATTTCGCTCGCGACGCTCTCCGGGATGTTCGAGCGCACGCTCACCGTCTACACGCTGAGCAAGAGCTTTGCGATGACGGGCTGGCGCACGGGTTATCTCGTCGCCGATGAGCGTTGGATGGATGGCTTGCGCAAGCTCGTCCTCAATTCGATCAACGGCGTATCGACGCCGACGCAGTTCGCCGCGGCCGCCGCGATCACACACGGGTTCGATCCCGAGTGGCGCGATGAATATCGCCGGCGGCGCGACCTGCTCGTGAACGCATTCGCCGCTGCTGGGTTCCGCTGCGCACCACCGCCCGGCGCGTTTTATCTGTATCCCGACGTCCGCGACCGGCTCGGCTCCGATTCGTGGAAGGCGATGGAGACGCTGCTCGAGAAGACCTCGATCGCCTCCGTACCAGGCGTCGTCTTCGGACCGCACGGCGAAGGACATCTGCGCATGTCCTTCTCGACGTCGCTGGAGTTGATCGAAAAAGCCATCGCCGCACTCGAGAACCTATGACCGAGAACGAACAGCAGCCACCGCAGCCCGAAGTCGCCGAGTCCGAGCTCATTCGCATTCGCCGCGAGAAGCTCGCGCGCATCACGCAGCTCGGCTACGACGCGTATCCGACGAAGGCCGACACCGACATCACGATCGCGGAAGCCGTCGAGCGCTACAGCGGCAAGTCCGCGGCGGAGCTCGAAGAAGAGAAACCTGCGGTGAAGATCGCCGGCCGCATCATGACCATCCGCGAGTTCGGCAAGACGGCATTTCTCGTCCTCTCGGAGAAGACGGCGCGGATCCAGGTCTACTGCCGCAAGGACACGCTCTCCGAGCGCGAGTGGGAGCTATACAAGAATCTCGATGCCGGCGATTGGATCTCCGCGCACGGCACACTCTTCCGCACGAAGACGAACGAGCTCTCCGTCAAAGCGGCGAAGATCGACTTCCTCGTCAAAGGCATTCGTCCGCTGCCCAGCAAATGGCACGGCCTCACCGATCTCGAGCAGCGCTATCGCCAGCGCTACGTCGATCTCATCGTCAACGATGACGTGAAGGCGACGTTCGAGACGCGCGCGAAGATCATCAGCTACATCCGCAAATACTTCGACGATCACGGCTTCATCGAAGTGGAGACGCCGATGATGCAGCCGATCGCCAGCGGCGCGGCCGCGCGGCCCTTCGTCACGCATCACAACGCGCTCGACATGGATCTCTTCATGCGCATCGCGCCGGAGCTCTATCTGAAGCGGCTCATCGTCGGCGGTATGTCGCGCGTGTACGAGATCAATCGCAACTTCCGCAACGAAGGGATCGGCTATCGCTGGAACCCCGAGTTCACGATGCTCGAGTTCTACTGGGCATACGCCGACTACAACGATCTCATCGCGCTCTCGGAAGAACTGCTGAGCGGCATCGCACGCGATGTGCTGAAGCGTGAGACCGTCACGTATCGCGGCAACGAGATCAGCTTCAAACAGCCCTTCGCGCGCTTCTCGATGAAGGAAGCGATCGCGCACTTCGGCAAGATCGACGTAATTGAACTCTCCGAGCGCGCCAGGCTCGTCGAGCTCGTAAAGCGCCATGGCGAGCACGAGGATCCGAAGGACGTCGAGAAGCTCGGCGACGGAAAGTTGATCGCGGAGCTCTTCGAAGCCGTCGCGGAGAAGCACCTCATCCAGCCGACGTTCATCACCGACTTCCCGACCGAGATCTCGCCGCTCTCGAAGCAGCGCAAAGACGATCCGAACTACGTCGAGCGCTTCGAGCTCTTCATCGGAGGGATGGAGATCGCGAACGCGTTCTCCGAGCTCAACGATCCCGACGAGCAGGATCGCCGCTTCCGCCAGCAACTCGATGAACGCGAGAAGGGCGACGACGAAGCCATGCAGATGGACGAGGACTACGTCAACGCCCTCGAATATGGCCTGCCGCCAACCGCCGGGCAGGGCATCGGCATCGATCGCCTCGTCATGGTCTTCACCGATTCACCCACGATCCGCGACGTGATTCTGTTTCCGTTGATGAGACCACGGTCATCCTGAGCGAAGCGAAGGATCAACCAAGGCGCAGGCAGACTTTCGCCACAAGCTTTGCATGTGGGTTGCACCGGCGAGGCGCCTTGGTTGATGCTTCGCTACGCTCAGCATGCCGTTGGAAACGACCATCGCTCGCCGCTATCTCTGGGCCGCTCGCAAAGAGCGCCACATGGCCTTCCTCTCCCTCATCTCCATCCTCGGTCTCGCTCTCGGCGTTGCCGCGCTGCTCATCTCGATCGCATTGCTCTCCGGCCTGCAGGGCCGCATCAAGGGACAACTCATCGCATCGAGTCCGCAGCTTCTGATCGAGCCGAGCGGGAAGAACACCATCGATGATGCGAGCTCGATGACGACCGAGGCGATCGGAATGGGCGTGACGTCGGTGCAGCAGATTGTTAGTGGTATCGGCTGGGGGGCGAACGAGGATGAAAAGCGCGGTCGCCCGCTGCGCATTCGCTCCTATGACACGAACCACGAGCCGCGCCCCGATCCGAACGTTCGTCGCGCGATTCTTCCCGCGGCCACGGACGATCCGTCGATTTTCATGACCCGCGACTCCGCCGCCGCGCTCGGCCTCGACCTCGGCGACTTCATCACCGTGGTCGCTCCGCGCACGCGGCTCACGCCGTTCGGCCCGGTTCCCGTGTGGCGAAAATTCAAGATCGTGCGATTCGTCACCACGGGCTCCGGCGAAACCAGCGAGGCATATCTCTCATTCGAAGACGCGGGCCAACTCTTCGGAACCGATGCGAAGCCGACGTCGATCGAGATGTTCGGCAGCGCGGATCGCGCAGAAGAGATTCAATCGAAGCTCGCCGCGAGGTTTCCCGAGGTGCAGGTAAAGACCTGGAAAGAGATCAACCGCCCGCTGTTCCTCGCGCTGCGGCTGGAGAAGATCGTCATGTTCGTGACGATCTCGCTGATCATCTTCGTCGCCGCATTGAACCTAGTCTCGTCGATGGCGATGCTCGTGCTCGAGAAACGGCCGTCCGTGGGCGTGCTGCGCACACTCGGCGCCAGCAATCGAATGATCATGTCGGTTTTCCTGCAGGTCGGACTCTTCATCGGCGTCACCGGCACACTGCTTGGCAACATCGCCGGCCTCGGATTCTCCTGGCTCGCGGACCACTATCAGTTGATTCCCCTGCCGAGCGGCCTCTACTTCTTCCGCCACCTGCCATTTCAGATCGACGCATCCGACGTGATCGGCGTGAATGTGATCGCGATCGTGCTCTCGATCGTCGCCACGTGGTATCCAGCACGTGTGGCTTCGCGGCTCGATCCGATCACCGCGATCCGGGAGGAATGATGCGGCGCATCGTCGTGCTGGCAATCTCGCTCGTTGCGCTGGGATGCGCCGATACGCGGCAATTCGTCACGCTGGCGTTCAACGACTATGGCCAGGTGACGATCACGACGAAATCGCCGAAGGAAGATCTCTGGGCGGCCCGTTTCAACCGGCTCGAGCCTTCATCGGAAACGATCACGATCGAGAAATCTCGAGGGGAAGTCGACACGGTCAGTCACTCCGCCGTCTTCGACGAAGAACTGCTCCAGAAATTCTTCGCCGACGTCGACATGACGATCCGCTACACGACGGCCGGCGGGATGAACGAGCTGGAGATCTATCCGGCGACCAGCTCGCGTGCGACGCGCGAAGAACGCGAAGAGTTCGATCGCCGCGTGCATGTCGCGGCCCAGGCGTATGTCGACTACATCAATGCCATGCGGCACGTATTCCATTACCTCGACGCGCAGCCGGGCCGCCTCGAATCGGTGTTTCGTCAATTGACCGTGGAGCACGACGAGGATGTCGTTGCCGCGAGCGAAGAGGAGAACACGCTGATTCTCGACGTGCGTCACGCGATGCTGCACGTCATCAGCACAGCGCCGGAAGAAGATGCACAAGCGCGATTCTTCGATCTCGCGGATCGCGTCAACGACCCGTTTCCCGCGGTCCTCACCGTGACGTTGCCGCGCACCTTCGTGTCGCTCGAAGGGTTCAAGCGAATCGACTCGACCACGATCCGAGCCGAAGTAACCTCGCCCACCGAAGCGCTCTCTGCGCTCGATGGAAAATGGCTTTCACCCGACCTGATCGCGACCTCCTGGAAGGAAAGAACAGGACCGAACGGTGAGCCAATGGACGAAGAGAGCACGTTCCAGGCGACGATTCACCAGCCGCGCTACGTCACCCCTTCCGTGACGGCGGACGAGATCGCGAAGGCATTCATCGAGCAGATCAAGCCGAAACCGCTGTACCGAGTTCGGTGGGTTTCCGCTCATCCCGAGGGTTAGCGAGGGTCGCGCTCCATGATCCTGCCGGTGTCGCCGCTGATCCCTCGCTTCGCTCGGGATAAAGTGCAAAGCACGGCTACAGAACCTTCGTCATGACGACCGCGTCTTCGCCATCCGGATAGTACCGGGGACGCCGGTAGGTCGCCATGAAGTCGAGCTGCTTGTAGAACGACTGCGCGCCATGATTCGACTTACGCACTTCGAGCGAGATCGTGCGGATCGCGTGCGCGATTGCGAACTCGATGCAGCGATCCATCAAGGCCTGTGCGATCCCTTTGCGACGCTCACTCTCGGCGACAGCGATCTTGTTCACGTGCATCTCGTCGAAGAACCACATCGCAAAGAGATAGCCGATGACGAGTCCGCCGTGCCGGGCCACGAGATTGAAGCGGCCGCTCGCATCCAACTCGCTCAGAAAGAACTCGCGGCGCCACGGCGCTGGAAACGCGGCTTCCTCGAGCTTGTGGATCGCAGGAACATCCTTCTCGGCCGCGAGCTGGATCGTGATCCCGGCCGGCAGAGCAACACGAGCACTCACGCCTGCCTCTGTTGCAACTTCACTTCCGCTTCGGCGAGCCGCACGTAGATCGGCGTGACATCGCGGTACCGTTCCGCCTCCGCGCGGTCCGCGAGCTCGCGCGCGCGGCGCGCACAGCCCGCAGCCACGTTGCCGTGCTGCAGGAAATCGTCGACGCTGATCACGAGCGACGCCGTCGCGACGAGCTCGTCGCGCTGCTCTTTCGTCGCCAGCCGCGGAGCGATCGATTCGCGGTGGTGCTCGAAGAGCGAGACGTAGTACTCGCCGCGGCCGGCATCATCATGAATCGCGATGCGCTCCGGATCGGGATCGCCAAGGGCGATGGCTTCGTGCGTGGACATGGCGCAGACGGGACGGCCGAGTGCGAGCGCGAGTCCCTGAATCGTCGCAAGGCCGATACGCACTCCGGTGAACGAGCCGGGACCACGCGTCGATGCGAACACTTCGATGTCACGGCGCTCGACTCCGCACTCGGAAAGCAGCCAGTCGATCGCGGGCAACAGTTTCTCGTTGCGCGAGCCTTTTCCTTCGAGCGCAATCGCGCCGAGCAGGGAGCGATCACTGAGCAGTGCGACGGAGAGAATCGGAAGCGAGGAATCCGCGGCGAGGATCAGCACGATCTAGCCTGCTGCCTTGCCCGGCATGCCGAGGTCGACGAGCTCGATACCGATCTGCTGGGCGACTTCGCGCGACCGCTCGTCACGATAAAACTCGCCGTAGTAGATCCGCTTGATGCCGGCATTCGCGATCAGCTTGAAGCAGTTCCAGCAGGGAGAGGCGGTCGTGTAGAGCTCCGAATCGGCAATCGATACGCCATTCTTCGCCGCCTGCAGAATCGCATTCGCCTCGGCATGCACGGTGGTGATGCAGTGACCATCCTCCATGACGCAGCCGGCGTCTTCGCAGTGCGGGAGTCCGCGGAGCGAGCCGTTGTAGCCAGTCGAGAGCACCGTGCGGTCACGAACGATGACGGCACCCACGTGTTTGCGTGCACAGGTCGATCGGGTGGCGGCCTGATGGGCAATGCCCATGAAGTATTCGTTCCATCCAGCGCGCATAGGTGGGAGATCTTAGGGCGCGGGGGAGCAAATTGAAAATTGAAAATTGAAAATTGAAAATTGAAAGGCCGGCCGGGCCCACGAACAATTTGCAATTTTCAATTTTCAATTTTCAATTTCCCAAAAGTTATCTGATCAAATCCGCCTAAACGTCGCACAATCGCGGCGGAATATGTGGTATCGCCATATTTACTGCCTGCAAGTATCGGCAAATTGAGGAGTTACGGTTATTGGCAGACTCGACAAAAGTGGTGGTTTTGGCGGTCTTTTTTCATTGACTACCCCGCCTCGATTCATAGAATAGCCAACCACCAGCGGCGTAAGCGCCGCTCGAATTCTCGGTTCAGGACTCGTTACTCAGGTTCAGGGCAACTCAGGAGCAACTATGGATCAACGCTATTCAACGATCATCTTTGTCCCGCACGCGCGGGCCAAGTTCCGGAAGTTGAAGGTGTCCCATCGCCTCCTGTTCTCGGTTCTCTCCGTCGTCAGCTCTTCACTCTGCCTTTCAGCATTCTTTTCGATTCAGTACTTCACATCCCTCTCGCAGACCCACGAGCTCACAAAACTCCAGCGTGAGAACCGCGAACTGCAGACGGCAAACGAACAATTCAGCAAATCGGTCGATTCACTCCGCACGCAACTCCGCACCGTGGAAGACCGCACCCGGAAACTGGCCATCATCGCCGGTATCACCACGCTCGACGAGCAGAGCCTCGGCGGCGTCGGTGGCGCGCGCAACGACGAAAGCGCAGCCAACCCGTATCGCGATGACGTCGACAAGATGAACTTCCGCTCGCATCACCTCGAGCGCGATCTCTCGGTCCTCGAACAGAAGATCGTTGCGCAAGCCGAGCTTCTTTCATCGACTCCCTCCATTGCTCCAGTACGTGGCATCCTCACCGATGGATTTGGTGGCCGCTCCGATCCCTTCACCGGCGAGCAGGGCACGCATAGCGCAATCGACATCTCCTCCGCGGTCGGTCAGCCCGTCCGCGCTCCCGCCGATGGCATCGTCGTCAAGTCTGAGTGGGCGAACGGCTACGGCAACGTGATTTACATCTCACACGGCTACGGCTACTCGACGCGCTACGGACATCTCTCCAGCTTTGCCGTCAAGCCCGGCCAGCACGTGAAGCGCGGCGACGTCATCGCCTACGTCGGCTCCACGGGCCGCTCCACCGGACCACACCTCCATTACGAGGTGCGCCTCAACAACAATCCGGTCAATCCGCTCGAGTACATTCTCAACGCCTACTAGCCGGCAGGGCAGCAGGCAGCAGACAGCCGGTCGCGAGACCGGCTGTTTTTGTTTTCGGCGCTTACAACACCCCCAACCTGCTGCCTGCTCCCTGCTGTCTGCATCACCAACGGTAATGCCCGATGATCGGAAACTCGTGCAGGATGTCTTCGCGCTGCGCGCCGCGGCCGATGTTGTGAATCACGAGCTTTCCATCCGCGGCGATGATGCCGATGTGGTACAGGCCGCCCGGTAGCTGCCATGCGACGACATCGCCGGCCTGGAACTCGCCGTTCACCGACTTGCCGTGCCGCTTGAAGAAGGTCATCAGGTTCGGCACCCGGCGATGATCGATGTTCGCATCGGGCCGCTTCAATCCCCAGTTGCGCGGATAAAGCGCGAAGTGCGCGCTCATGTCCTCATGGACTTCTTTCTGCAGATCGACGCCGATTCCGCGGAACGCGCGAATGATCACATCGGCGCAGACGCCGCGCTCCGGCGGCAGATCGCCGCCGGGATAACGCAGTGTCACGTATGACGGGTCATAGATCGTCGTCACCCCGACCTGCTGCGTCGCCGCCCTGGCGAGCTGCAGGTTGAGCGCGAGGACGATCGCAGCGAACATCAGACGCGGTCTTCTTCGCCCTTCGGCAAATCCCAGCGTTCCGTGATGCGCTCATGCGCGAGCCAGCGCTCGCAGTCGAGCGCCGCCATGCATCCGCTGCCCGCCGCGGTAATCGCCTGGCGATAGATGTGATCGACGACGTCGCCGCATGCGAACACACCTTCGATGTTCGTCTTCGTGGAGTTGCGATGCGGCAACGCGAGGTAGCCCTTGTCGTCGAGCTCGAGCTGCCCCGCGTACGGCGAGGTGTTCGGCGTATGCCCGATCGCGACGAAGACGCCCTGCGTCTTCATCTCGCGTACTTCGTTCGTCTGAAGATTGCGCACGTTGATCGCGGTGACGCCGCCTTCCTTCGTGCCGATGATCTCGTCGATCGTCGAGTTGAAGAGGAACGAGATCTTCTCGTTCTTCATCGCGCGCTCCTGCATGATCTTCGACGCGCGCATCTCTTCGCGGCGATGAATGATCGTGACCTTCGTCGCGAACTTCGTGAGGAAGGTCGCCTCCTCCATCGCCGAGTCGCCACCGCCGACCACGACGATTTCCTTCCCCTTGAAGAAGAAGCCGTCGCACGTCGCACAGGCCGAGACGCCAAAGCCCATCAACGCCTTCTCCGACGGGATCCCGAGCTGCTTGGCCGACGCGCCCGACGCGATGATCAGGGCCTGCGTCTCATACTCACGCGAATCGGTCGTGATCACGAACGGATGCGATCGCAGATCGACCTTCTCCACATTCTCCATCTTGAAGACCGCACCAAAGCGCTCCGCCTGCTGGCGCATCAGGTCCATCAGCTTCGGCCCGAGAATCCCATCCGGAAATCCGGGGTAGTTTTCGACTTCCGTCGTGATCGTGAGCTGCCCGCCCGGCTGAATGCCTTCCAGTACCAGCGGGATGAAGTTTGCGCGAGCGAGATAGAGAGCGGCGGTGCATCCGGCCGGACCGGAGCCAATGACGATGACTTTGTATTCGGAGTTGCGTTCCATTGCGGCGAATCTTATCAGGCAGCAGACAGCAGGCAGCAGACAGCAGGAGAAATCCTACCGAGAGGCACAAGCTGAGACTCCCCCTGCTGCCTGCTGCCTGCTGCCTGCGGTCTAAAGCGCCTTCACCAGCTGCTCCCCCAGTAACTTCTTCTGCCACTCGCGCATCGCCGGAATCTGATCGAGCGCCTCGACGCCTTTCGGCTCGAGGGTAGCGATCGCGGCGAGGATGTGGCGCGGCGCGACCACCGAGATATCGATCCCCAGATCCTTCGCCACCTGATCGCGCACCTTCTTCAGCTTGTCGATGCGCGCCTCGAGCGCCTTGTCGCGGAAGAATGGCCGCGACTCCGGTTTCTCCGGCAACTCGCTCTCCGGCAACTCGAGCGCACTCCGCACTTCGGCAACGATCTCGTGTCCGAAGCGGCGCAGGTGATATTGCGACACCGCTTTCACCGCGGACAGCTCCGCAATCGACGCCGCTTTCGCCTTCGCGGTATCGATGATTGCATCGTTCCCGATGATCTTGAACGGAGGGCGATCCGCCTTCCGCGCCAGATGATCGCGCCAGTCGTAGAGATTCCGAATGATCGCAAGTGTGCGTCGATCGAGACTGCCGATCCCTTTCAATCTGCGGAACGGCTCGCCATCATCATCCGACTCTCGATAGCGGATCGCCTCCAGACGCGAGAACTCTTCGAGTGCCCACTCCCATCGCCCCTTCGCTTCCAGCTCCGCGCGCAGCACCTCGTACAGACGCACGAGATGCCGCGTATCCATCGCCGCATAGTCGAGCATATCGGGCGGCAGCGGGCGCATCGCCCAGTCCGCACGTTGATGTGCCTTGTTCAACTTCACGCCGAAGTGCCGGTCGAGCAGCGCGGCGAGGCCGAACGCTTCGTAGCCGAGGAGTTGCGCGCAGATCATCGTGTCGACGAGATTCGCGGTCACGAATCCGAAGTCGCGATTGAGGATGCGCATGTCGTAGTCACCACCGTGAAAGATCTTCCGGATCGCTGCATTCGCCAGCACTTCGCCGAACTTCGCAAGGTCGATCTTCGCCAGAGGATCGATGACATAGTCTTCGCCGCCGGCCGTAATTTGAATCAGGCACACCTTGTCGAAGTACGAATGCAGCGAGTCCGCTTCGGTATCCACCGCGATGACCGGCTGCGCGGCAGCGAGCGCCATCGCCGCATCGAATGAGTCCTGTTTCGCGATCCACTTCATTCCACGACCACCAATCCGGGCAGACCGATCGAAACGACTTTCTCGTTGAACGCATGCCGGTCGAACGGCACCGCACGCGTCAGTCTCTCGACGCTGCTCTGATCCCCCGCCATTCCCAGCAGCAGCGCGAAATCCTCGGCCGCAGGGACGCGCAGCGTCAACTCTTCAAACTGAGTCTCGACCGCGGCCGCAACCATCCGCCCGTAAAGCGCATTGCTCGCCACGAGTACATGCACACGCACCTCGCCTTCATCGTCGACGAAGTTCAACGGGATGAGATCCAGCTCTTCGCTCTCGGCGATCTCGTCGCGATCGACGCGCCATCCGCGATTGCTCGCCATCATCGCCACCTGATTCTTCTGCTGCGGTCCCATCACGGCGATCACATCGATCGATCCGGAAGAGACCTCGCCGCCGAGCCACGCGGAACGCGCAGCGGAGCCAACGAACGCCGCGCTGAGGCGAAGACGAGTGAGCAGGTCGGTGATGGCGCGGAGAGCACGGGCATGTTTGCCGGTTGCGGAAATGGGGTGCATCCGGCGCGGATTGTAGAACGAGTAAGAAAGTGATGAGTGGAAAGTGACGAGTTGAGAACTCTCGACTCGTCACTCGCAACTCGTCACTCGTCACGAATGAGTAAGAAAGTGATGAGTGGAAAGTGACGAGTCCGTGAGCTCCCAACTCGTCACTCGCAACTCGTCACTCGTCACTCCACCCCGTGTGGACACCGGTACAATCGCGCCGATGCCATCCCCCCTCCTCGACACGATTTCCAGGCATTGGGGCTACGACTCCTTCCGGCCTCTGCAGGAGGAGGCGATGACCGCTGCCCTGGAAGATCGCGACTCGATCGTCGTCATGCCGACGGGCGGCGGGAAATCCCTCTGCTATCAGGTTCCCGCACTACTGAAGGATTACCCGACGATCGTCGTCTCGCCGTTGATCTCGCTGATGAAGGATCAGGTCGACTCACTCGTCGCGTGCGGCGTGCATGCCGCTCAGTGGAACAGTTCGCAGTCATCGCTCGAACAGCGTGCGATCGAGCGCGAGCTCACCGGAGGGAAGCTGAAGCTGCTGTTCGTCTCACCCGAACGGCTGGCGATGCCTTCGTTCCGCGAGTTGCTGCGCCGCTCCGGCGCGCGCACGTTCGCCATCGACGAGGCGCATTGCATCAGCCACTGGGGTCACGACTTTCGTCCGGAATATCGCCAGCTGAAGCTCCTGCGCGAAGAATTTCCTAACGCTTCGCTGCACGCGTATACGGCTACGGCAACGGCGCAGGTACGGCGCGACATCGCCGAGCAGCTCGCGCTGCGCGATCCGCTGCGGCTCGTCGGCGCGTTCGACCGTCCGAATCTCACCTATCGCGTCCTCCCTCGCCAGGACGAGTGGAAGCAGACCGTCGAGGTGCTCGAGCGTCACAAGGGCGAGGCGGGAATCATTTACTGCACGCGGCGGCGCGACGTCGACGATCTCGCCGCAAAACTGCTGCGCGCCGGCTACAACGCCGCCGGCTATCACGCCGGAATGCTCCCGGAGGAGCGGCGCGAAACGCAGGAGAAGTTCTCCAAGGAAAAGACCGAAATCGTCGTCGCCACCGTCGCCTTCGGGATGGGTATCGATCGCTCCAACGTCCGTTTCATTCTGCACGCGGCGATGCCGAAGTCGATCGAGCACTATCAACAGGAGACAGGGCGGGCAGGCCGCGACGGCCTCGAAGCCGAATGCGTGCTCCTCTACTCAGGCGCGGACGTCGTCTTCTGGAAGACGATGCTCGAACGGCCGAACGAAGATGGACTGGCGCCCGATCCCGAGTTCATCGCCAGCAGCATCAAGCACATCGTCGACATCGACCGCTATTGCGCGGGCACGGCCTGCCGGCATCGCGCACTCGTCGAATATTTCGGCCAGAAGTACGAGCGCGATTCATGTTCCGCCTGCGACATCTGTCTCGGCGAAACCGAAGACGTGCCGGATGCACTCACCGTTGCGCAGAAAATTCTTTCGTGCGTCTACCGCGTGCAGCAGTCGTTCGGCATCGGCCACATCATCTCGATTCTCCGCGGCGAGAATACGGACAGGATCCGCGAGCGCAATCACGACGCGCTCTCGACGTACGGTCTATTGAAAGGCAGCAGCCGCAACGAAGTGCGCGACTGGATCTGGCAGCTGATCAATCAGGGCTATCTCGAACAGAGCGATGGCGAATATCCCGTCCTGCGTCTCACCTCGACCTCGCGCGTCGTATTGAAGGGCGAAGCCGAAGTGCGCTTGCGTCAGCCGATCGCCGCATCGAAAAAGAAAGAACGCGCGAAGCGGATGCTGCCGGCCGAGTCGTGGGAGAGCGTCGACCGCGGCCTCTTCGAAGCGCTGCGCCTCTGGCGCCGTGCCGAGGCGGAAGAGAGACAGGTGCCGCCGTACGTGATCTTCAGCGATCGCACCCTGCGCGAGATCGCACGAGTGCGGCCCGCGACACTCGTGGAACTGCGTGAGGTTTATGGGGTCGGCGATTCCAAGTTGGAGGCCTTCGGGAAGGCCTTGCTCACTGTGGTGAGCAGGAGGGATGAGGGATGAGGGATGTCGCTCAGCATCCTCATCCCCTCCGCCCCTCATCACTCGAGAGCTTTCACGATCTCCTCCACATGCCGCCACTCGGTCGCTCCGTTCCCGATCGCGACGCGAATCCCCAGTTTCCCTCCGAGCCGCGTGCTCGACACGTAGGCCTTGCGAGAGTCGTTGATCCTGTCGATCAGCTTCTGCGTCTGCAGCTCCGACGCGGCTTCGTCGATCACTCCGTCGATGCGCACCACGCGGCGGAAGACGACGAGACTGAACATCTGCGGCGCCATCAGCTCGAGCTCGTCGCGATCGCGAACCTCGTGCGCGAGACGGCGGGCCCAGGAGATCTGATCGCGAATCACGCCGCGCAGGCGCTCGACGCCGTAATGTTCGAGGACCATCCACAGCTTGAGCGCGCGGAAGCGGCGCCCCATCGCGAGGCCGAAGTCCATGTAATTGACATCAGCCGTGTCGGAGAGCACGAGATACGCCGGAGTCTCCGCCGGCGCAAACGCCGCGCGCAATACGTCGGGCCTCTTCGTGTACAGGACGCTGAGGTCGATCGGCGTGAAGAGCCACTTGTGCGGATTGACGACGATCGAGTCGGCGTACTCGATGCCATCCCACAGATCGCGCAGCTCGGGACAAATCGTCGCCGACCCTGCGTACGCAGCGTCGACGTGCAGCCATACGCGGTGCCGGGCGGCGATCTCGCCGATCGCACGCACTGGATCGATTGCACCAGTCGAGGTATTGCCCGCCGTCGCGACGATCGCCATCGGTTTCATCCCGCGCTCGAAGTCGTGTGAGATTGCCTCTTCGAGCGCATCGGGGCGCATTCGATGGTGATCATCGGCGGCGACCTTCACGACGTTGTCATAGCCAACGCCGAGCGCGATCGCGGCTTTCTCCGCCGAGACGTGTGCGTGCTTCGAGCAGTAGACGCGCAATATGGCGAGATTGCGTCCCGTCGTCCCCTGCCGGCGAATGTCGAGACCGAGTGCCTCGCGCGCGGCGACGAGTGCGTGAAACGTGTTCACCGACGCTGTGTCATTGATGATTCCGAACATTCCGCTCGGAAGTCCGAGCTCGTGCGCAAGCCAGCGCAACGTCACGATTTCCAGCTCCGTCAGTGACGGACACGTCTTCCACACCATTCCCTGTGAATTGAGCGCGGCCGTCAGCACCTCGCCGAGAATGCCGGCTTGCGATGCAGTGATCGAGAAGTACGCGAAGAACGACGGATGATTCCAATGCGTGACGCCCGGCAGAATCTTCGATTGAAAGTCGGCGATCAGCTCGTCGTACGAACGTCCGTCTCGCGACGGTACATCGGGAAACTGCCTGGCAATGTCACCCGGCTGCACGCGCGAGAGCACTTCATAGGAGTCGATGCCGTCGAGATAGGAAGCGATCCAGTCGATGAGCTTGTGGCCGGCGTCGCGGAACTCCGCGGAGGTAGCGTCGAGCTTCATGGCGTGAAGTATAGACAGCAGAGAGCAGACGGCCGACAGCAGAATGTCTCCCCCCGCTATCTGACTGCCTGCTTGCCGGCGGCTACGGCGATGCCGGCAGCGCGCTCGTGCAGCCGTTCGCCAGCCACGTTGCATCGAAGTCGACGCCGTAGCGGCCTTCGGCGTACATCTGCACGGTGACCCAATTCTGGCTCGCGCGGCCGCGTCCCGAAGAGTTGTCGAGTGAGATCCAGAACCAGCCACCCAGGTCGCCGGCCGAGATCACCGGAAACGCGTTGGAGATCGAAGAGGTCGCGGAGGTCGACGGAAGGACGAGGGTCGATGCGGCCATCGACGCATTCTCATGTTCATCGAAGCGAACGATGCTGCGAACAGGCATCGACTCGTTCTTCGTGTAGACACATTCCTCGCGCGTCGCACCGGTGAGCCCTTCGCGCCAGACCATCAGGTTCGTCCGGAAGCCCGTCGATCCACCTTCGATGAATCGCGCGGCGAACACCGAAGGCAGCGGTTGGCGGCGATCCATCTTGCGCGCGTCGGCGGGAAGATACCGATCGTAGAACGTATACGGGAACGGTACCTGCGCCACCTCCCCTGCCGGCCCTCCCTCGGGAACGGCACGGATGTGGACCATCGGCGAGCCTCCCGCATAGTTACCCGTGGTCACATTCGGATTCACGCGCTCGTAGTCACCGGTCAGCACGTTGTCGAAGAGAATCAACTTCGTCCAATACTCAGGCTGCGTCGGATCGATCTTCGCGCAACTATTGACGACATCGACCGTGACATAACCGCTGGCGTTGGCGTGCTCCCTTCCGACGCGGCAGCCGCCGTCGCCGACGCCGGTCGTGAGCAGGCGCTGGTTCCGCAGGCGCAGTTCCCTGGTGACCGTGCCACCGACCATGTTGCACAGGTTGTCTTCGAGAAAATTGGGATTCGCGCCGTTATCGGCCGATGCGCTTCCGTTGGACCATCCGGGCGACGTCAATGGCACGTTGCCTCGCGCGATCACTTCGTACATCGACGTCGACTGCGTGTCGTAGCCGGTGAGGAACATCGGATAGTTGAGTACCGGAAAACCGAGATCAGTCCAGATCGTGACGTGCACGATCTGAGGAAACCGCGATGTATTGATGACTGTGAAGACTGTATTCACGGCCGAGGCGGGAGGTGCGGTCGCATCGACTTCGAAATACGGAAGCAGCAGTGATGCCGCCGGATACGTTCCGATGTCGCACGTTGCATTGTTCTCCGTCGTGACGTGCACAGCGGCCGGCGCACCCAGCAGCGACAGACTCGCAAGCATCGAGACGATTGCGAGCGCGCACTTCATTTCTCGTTCCCCATCTTGACGACCGTCGTCGCGTAGCCGCTGCTGTTGGTACAGCCGTTCTTGAGAGAGGTCGCATCGTAGTCCACCGCGTACCGGCCTTCTGCGCTCAACTTCACGATCACCCAGTTCTGACTTGGACGCGGCGATGAAAACGGACTGCCGGCCGCCTGATGGCCCGCGCTGTTGTCGAGATTCATCACCATCCAGCCAGTCAGCCCATAGCCAGTGAGCGGCGGAAACAATTTCGAAGTCGTCGCGATGGAAGAGCTCATCGGCGAGTTGACGTAGGACGCTGACGTGAGTGCCGAGGGATTCTCGCTCTCATCGAAGCGAACGGCCGGCTCGAACGGCATCGCGGCATTCGAGCTCACGCACAACGCGGCTCCCGCGCTCGCTCCCTCGCGCCACAGAACATAGTCCGTGTGGAACTTTCCCGTACCACCCTCAATGAAGCGCGCGGCGAATGCTGCCGGCAACGGCTGACGGCGATCCATCTTCCTCGCGCCGGGCGGCGTGAAGCGATCGTAGAACGTATACGGCAGTGGCGTATTGTTCGACGCCCCGCCACCGTCGGGAATCGCTTTCAGATGAACGAGCGGATTGCCGCCGGCCAGATTGCCGGTGTCCACATCAGGATCGATACGCTCGTAGTCACCCGTGAGCACGTTGTCGAACAACAATACCTGTGAGTAGTAACTCATCTCGAGCGGCGAGATCGTCGAGCAGCCGTTCACGACATCGACGGTCACGAAGCCCGTGGCCGCATCATGAACAGTGCCGACGCGGCAGCCAGACGACGCACCCTGGCCCGTCGTCAGAATCGACTGTACGGCTGTCAACACGGAGGGATCGAGGCGGCCGCCATTCTCGCCGCAGCTCTCGACCGAAAGAATTCGAGGATTGTCGCTATTGCTCGCCGACTTCAACCCGCGTTCTGTACGACTCGACGTTTGCGGCACCGCGCCTCGTGCGAGCACGTCGTACAGCGAGATCGACTCGACGTCATATCCGGTCAGGAACAAATTGAACCAGAGTGCCGGATATCCCTGATCGCTCCACACCGTCACGCGCGCGATCTGCGGCGAACGCGAGGTGTTGATGACCGAAAAGATCGCGTTGCGCGCCCGCGAAACATGCTTCGCGATATCGACTTCGAAATAGGGGAGCAGGAGTGTTGCGGCCGGTGATGTACTGATGTCGCAGCTCGCGTTGTTTTCGGTCGTCACCTCGCGCGGCGCCTGCGGTGGGTGCGCGGCTGGGCGACGAGTTCCAGCCGTGGCCAGCACCGGAATCACAGCAAGAACGACAGCGAAGAGAATCCGTTTCATAGCGTGTCGTACCGCGGATACGTCGATATGCGGTTATAGCAAAAACCGAAGGGAAAGTGCAGAGAAAATCAGCATCCCGGAACGGACACGAGAACGACGGAATCCTCGATCTGCCAACCTGAGCCATGCCGTCTGAGCCGAATCAGTTTCTCTTCCACACTGAGCACCATGAGACGCGAGACGTGCACGATCGCCTCGCGGCCGTCGCGCGAAATCCCGGCGCGACTCACCATGAGCAAGCCGGCAGCCTTCGGATAGCGCTCGTAGAACTGTTCGGATGCGATGAAGTCCATCTCCGAAGCCGGCGCCGGCGGCCACTCCGCGCGCTTCATGAGCGGAAGCTGGCGGAGCGGCCGCGTGAGCACCGAGCGCATTCCGTTCATCGAGCGCGGCGTTGTGGCTTTCGACTTCAGATCGCGAAACGCAGACGATGCTGCAAATCGTGCGAGCTTTTGCGTCTCGGTCTCGGGCGATTCGCCGTAGAGAAAGCCGGTCGTCAATCTTGCGCGTGCGGTCTGATCGAGCAGCACGAGCCGGCCTCTCTGCTCGCGAGCGCGGCGCCAGAAGTCCGCTGCATCCTTCACGTAGTGATCGACGACCGCGCCGATGATCGCGCGTTCTTCCGCATCGAGAGGTTCCGCCGTGTCCGTATGAGGAAAGGGAAACGGCAGCGGTTCGAGTGCAAGCCGGAGCGGCTCGCCTGGCACGCGCAGTGTGGCCGAGCGCGGACGAAACCCGCGCGCCGACACGCTCAACGTGTAGTTCCCGGAGATTGCGCTGTTCGCGCGGAAGTGGCCTGTCTCCATTGATGCGAAGCGAGGGGCAGACGACACGGCAGGCGAATTCGGATCGGCCTCGAACACGTCATTGCGAACCGTTGCAGCAACCGGATCACCATTCGAATCCTGCACGAAGAGATCCGCATCGGATGTGCGGAGATCGAGCTCGACGTTGCCGCGGCCGATCTCGACCGGCATGCGATACGTGCTGCCGAGCCGTTCGATCGAGAGCTCGTACGATCCGGCCGCGAGTCCCGCAATGCGATAGACGCCATCGGAGTCGGCGTTGATCCGTGCGATCGGATCGTGCTCGTCGCGCCGCGTCATCGCAAGTGACTCGTTGGAGGTCACGCCATTCCATCGCATCCGGATCTCCGTCGGGTTGAGGAATGGCAGATCGACACTCCGCTCATCGCCATCAGCGATCGTGACCGTCTTTGATTCCGTCACGAGATGAACCAGCTCATCTTCGTAAGCGCCGGACAGGTTCCACTCACCGGCGGGGAGCCGTTGGGAGAACGAGCCATCCGGTCCCGCCTGAAGATCGAAGAGACGCTCACCCTGACGAGCAGTAACGCGGTAGTTCGAATCGATGCGCGGCAAGCCGCGCAGACGGCCACGAATGCGGCCGGAAGGTGCGAGGACGACTCGCAGCGATTCGGCTGGAACATGCGCGGCCGAGGAGCTCGCGTCGCCGCCGAGAATCATGCGCCGGTTTCGAGCATCGTTAAGCAGCTCGCGGCTGGCAGTGATGACCACTTCGCCGAGCGGGAGCAGCGAGGTCGTGAAACTGCCGTCCGCGCGTGTCGCGATGCGGATCGCTTCGCCCGATCCCGGTTTCACTTCGATCCACGCGCCCATGACGGGAGCGCCATGTGAGTCCACCACGATGCCGGCCAGCGTCCCGCCGGTTTCAAGTCGAATCTCGTTCGCTCCCGGCGTAAGCGCCACGCGGCGCGGGACAAAACCGTCCTGCATCACGACGACCTGCCGCGATTCTGCATTGGCCGCCTCGATCGTGAATTCGCCGCGTGCGTCCGAAGTCGCAATCGCAGCCTCGCGCTGCTCGAGAGGATCGGCGAGAGATCGCCGCGGCGAGTCGTCCACGACACGCGCGCCTGGAATCGATCGACCGCGCTCATCCGTGACGCGTCCACGCAGCTGCGGGCTTGGCACCAGGGCGATCTTCAGCGACGACTCGACTGGTACGCGCAGCGCCGCGGATTGAAAGAACGCGTGATGCGGAGCGGAAACGAGAATCACGACTCGTTGCGCCGTGAGCTTCGGAAGGTAAAAGGCTCCCCCGTCATCGTGAACTTGAAACGAGCCAGCCGGCGCGCCGGGCACTTGCGGGTATCCCGGCGGGAGTCTCACTTGCGCTTTCGGAAAACGATCATCACGCATGAACACCTGGACCGTGAAGTCGCGAATGGGCTGGCCGCTGCTCGCATCGCGCACCTCGCCGCAGAGCGTTGTGCACGTCGCGGGCTTCGCTCGCGTTTCGACGCCTCGCCGGCAACTCAGCGCGAGAACCAGCACCGCCAGCGAGCACAGTCGTCGCATGGCAGGCATTGGAGCATCCAATTGCGGCAGAAATGCGGCTTACGACGCGCCGCGGCCCGAGAGCACCACAGGAATCGTCCGAAGAAGAATCTTCAGATCGAGAGACGGCGACCAGTTGTCGATGTATTGCAGATCGAGTTGCATCCAACGATCGAAGTCGACGTTGTTGCGTCCGCTGATCTGCCACAGACACGTGAGGCCTGGCTTCATCGAGAGACGGCGGCGATGCCAGCGATGGTAGTTCGCCACTTCCTCCGGAATCGGAGGGCGCGGACCGACGAGGCTCATGTCGCCGCGCAGCACGTTCCACAGCTGCGGGATCTCATCGAGCGAGAACTTCCGGAGCACACGTCCGATCGCGGTGATGCGCGGATCGTCCTTCGCCTTGAACACAGGGCCCGTCATCTCGTTCAGGTGCGAGACTTCATCGAGGCGCGAATGCGCATTCTCGATCATCGTCCGGAACTTGTAGAGCGTGAACACGCGGCCGTTGAGGCCGAGCCGCGTCTGCTTGAAAAAGACTGAGCCGGGCGACGTCAGTTTGATCAACACCGCGACGAGCAGAATGATCGGCGCTGCCAGTACCAACAGCATCGCCGACACCGCGATGTCGAGCAGGCGCTTCATCGCGAGCTGCGTTTCGTTGCTCGGCGTCGTCGTGAACGTCAGGAAGGGGATGCCTTCCAGCTCTTCGATCTCGATGCGTGCGACGCGGTTCTGGAAGAAGTTCATCGCGACACGGGCGCGGATCCCGAGCTCTTCGCAAAAGAGGAAGATCTGCTTCATCTCGTCGAGCTTCTTCCGCGTGACCGCGAAGACGATCTCATCAATCGGCTCGCCGATGCCCATCCCGCTCTCGAGCAGCGAGCGCAGATCCGGCACGCTGCCAAAGACGCGATAGCGCGACCAGCCGTTCGCGAGACGATGACCATCCGAGACGAAGCCGAGGATCTTGTAGCCCCAGTACTTGTGCTCGTTGATCGCGCGCGCGACATCGAGTGCGCGCCGGCCAGTCCCCACGATTACGACTGTGCGGTAGTTCAGACCCTTCGAACGGACATAGCGCGCGATGAGGCGAAGCGCGATTTTCTCGGCGACGAGCAGGAGCGCGGCGAGAACGCTGAAGAGGATGAACCAGCTGCGCGAGAGCTGCCGCAGCGGGAAAAGGTACGCGATCGTCGCGAGCACCAGGTTGCCGACGGCCACGACGCGGATCGTCGTCAGCGCCTCGGTCGTCAGCGGAATCGTGCGATGGCTGTGATAGCTGTGATAGGTGAAGAAAAGAATCGACCAGATGATCAGGACCAGCGGAAAAATCTTCAGATAGTCCTGGAGGGGGAACAGACCGGTCGGAAAACGGTCCGGGACGAGCAGCGGGAAGATGCCGTCGCGGATGTAAAACGCCGCAAAGAAAGCAACAGAAGTTAGTGCAATATCAACGAGATAGACGATCCTCGCGATTAGCCGCGCTTTCTGTTTGAGCATCAGTTCCTTCGACTCGGATCGACCATCGATCCGGAATGTACTGCAAAACGTCGCCGTCGTGTATACGGAGCCTGTCCGCGGAGCGTCTAGAGCAGACTCGAGAAAAGTTGCTCGTAGGCCTCAGTCACCCGTTCCCATCCAAATCGCTCCGCGGCCCGCCGCCGTGCCTGCACGACCTGCGCCTCACGCAAAACAGGCGACGCAAGCCATTCACCAAGCGCGCGCGAAAGCGTCTCCACCGGGCGGAGAGTGAAGTAACCGACCGCAGCCCCTCCCACTTCCCGATTCTCCGGAGTGTCATGCGCGAGCACACAGCCGTTCGATGCCATTGCCTCGATCAGGGCCGGATGTGTCCCCCCGACTTCCGTCGCCTGGACGTAGACGAGAGCATTTCGCTGCAACGTCCGATAGTCAGCGCCATAGAGCGCGCCCGGAAACATCACTCGCGGCGTCGCGTGCCTTCGCAACTCGGCACCAAGCTCCTTGTCATAACGCGCCTCGCCGAGCATCACGAGCGGCGGCGCATCCGGCAGCTTCTCGTACGCCTCCACGACTTCGAGCGGATTGTTCTCCGGCTCGAAGCGGCTGACGTACAGCACGTAATTCTTCGACTCGATTCCGAGACGCTCGAGCACATCGCTGTCGTTCTCGACCGGAAACTCGGCGCCATAGGGAATCATCACCGGCTCGATCGCATAGTTCTCGCGATAGTAGGCGGCGATGACCTCCGCATCCGCGACCACCGCACTCGCGAACGCAGCGGAGAACGACTCGCCGATCGCATAGACCGCGCGGCCCGCCGCGTTCCACTTGCGCCTCTTGCGCTCGATACCATCGACATTGATCGCAACCGGAATCTTGCGCGCGCGGAGCAGCGGGATGACGAACGCATTCGCGGCATTGCAGATGAGGATCGCATCGAAGTCGCGGCGCAGCGCATCGATCGCCGAGAAGAACGAGTGGCTCACCGTCTCGAAGTACTTGTGCCCGATGGACGGCAGCACGATGCGCTCGATGCCATTCCAGCGCGCGTCGCCCCGCTCACGGCAATAGACCGCGACCTCGTGCCCGCGCTTGATGAGCCTCGTCCCAAGCTCCGCCGCAAACGTCTCGAAGCCTCCATAGTTCGGAGGAACACCGCGGGTGCCGAGGATGGCGAGCTTCATGGGCGGGAGACCCCCGAAAGGGGACACGGAAAAGCGAAATGCAAAATGCAGAATTCAGAATTCAGAATGAAAAATGGAGCGAAGCATTCTTCATTCTGAATTCTGAATTCTGAATTCTGCATTTCGCTTTTCGTCGCCCTCATTCGAACCATCTCGCCAACTCCCGATCCCCCACTCTCCTCCGCCCCTGAATCAGGCGCCGTTTCGCCAGCACACGCTTGCGATTCCGCCAGAGCCAGGCGAACGCCGGCAGCGAAGTCCGTTCGATGGTGAGCGACGCGATGATCACGATGAGATCGCGAAACAGCTCGAACGGTGCATTGCGCAACGCGAGATACGCGCCCTCGTTTTTCATCCGGAGCAGAAAGCGATTCTTCACGCCGTGCATGTTGATCGCGGCCGGCAGTTGGCGCCTTCGCTCCGGCGTCACCCTTCGCACATGCTGCGCCACTGCCTCGGGCACAAAGAGAGCGCGCCAGCCCAAGAGCTGCCCGCGCCACGCGATGTCGGCATCCTCGCGATACGCGAAGAAGTCTTCATCGAACGGCTGGCCGTCGATGGCAACGTCGTCGAGAAAGGCACGGCGATACATCCCTGCCGCGCCGGACACTCCAAAGACTTCACGCGAATCTCCACGATCGATGTCGAAGTGACGCCCCGAGCGCGTCATGCGGATGCCCATCGAGTCGATGACTCCCGGCTCTTCCGCCCGGAGCAGCTTGCCGGTGGCCATCCCGAATCGCTCACCCGCTGCATCGAATGCACGCACGATCCGTTCGATGTAGTCGCGCGCGAGAAACGCATCGGGATTGCAGAGCAGGACAAACTCGCCATGCGATGCCGCGATCCCCTGATTGACGGCGGCCGCGAATCCGCGGTTGCTGTCGTTGCGTATGACGAACGCGCGCGCTGCGAGCGCGAGGCTGTCATCTTCCGATGCGTTGTCGACGACGATCAGCTCGACGTCCGGCCAGGTTTGCTGCGCGATTGCGTCGAGACAGCGCGGAAGATGTTGCGCGCTGTTCCACGTCACGAGGACGACGGAGACCCGGCGTCCCATCGATCGAATGCTTTCTTCGCCACCGCGACGTATGCGCGAAACGCGGCGAGCCGTCCGTCCCCGTTTGCCAGTCCGGCAAGCGCGGCGGCGCATCGCAGCATCATTCCGACGATGATCATCCAGCGCATCGCCTCGCTCTCCCCGCGCGTGAACCACTTCCGCGCATAGAGCCACATGTTGCGATACCACACATCGACGAAGCGCGCGTGTCCGACATGCTCGAGGCTCGCGCCGCCGAAGTGCCGCGCGCGCGCAGCAGGCACCGCAACGATTTCCATCCGAGCATTCATCATGCGGCGGCAGAAGTCGACGTCTTCGAACCACGCGGGAGCGAACCGCTCATCGAGCGTACCGATCGCCTCGAACACCTCGCGCCGGATCAGAAACGCCGCGGCTGCCGGCTGTTCGACGCGGATCGGATGCGTCAGATCGGCATCGCGAAAGCGATAGCGCGAGGTCGCCGGATTTCCGGGAAAGAGTTTGTCGACGAGGAGGATCTCGGCCGCGAAACTGCGCAGCGTCGGCAGCCGGCGCAGCTGAAACTCGCGCTGCGTCTCACCGCTCTCGTCCTGCAGCAGCGGGGCCGCGGCTGCAATCTCGGGATGCTGATCGAGATAGTTCACGAGCAGCGTCAGCGCACCCGGCGCCAGATCGCAATCGGGATTCAAAAGGAAGACGAAACGGCCTCGCGACTGCTCGAGCGCGCGATTCGTTCCCGCGGCGAAGCCGTCGTTTGTCTCGGAACGGATGACGACAGGCGAGGGCGCGACAGGCGAGGGCGCGACAGGCGAGGGCGCCTGTCGTACATGCGTCAGCGTCGCGTCCGACGAGGCGTTGTCGTAGACCACGACCTCGTGCGAGAGCCCTTCGCATGCGGCGTCGATGGAGCGAAGACACCGCTCGATCCAACGCTCGCTGTTCCAGGTGACGATCAGAATGGAGACATCGACCGGCTGCGGAACACTGCGCAACGCCGGACGTGCCGGCATCGCAGCCGGCTCTCGATCGATCATCGGATTCGCTTCTGCCATTCGCTCACTGCATCGACCAGAGGACGCGTGACGACTTCCCACGCGAATCGCGGCCGGATGCGCACCAGATTAGCTACGCATGCCGCGTGAAAATCGTCGTCGGTCAGCAGGCGACGGATCGCCTGCGCAACTGCCTCCTCATCCCCCGCCGGCACGACGACCCCGAGTCCCTCGGCCGCCACCAACTCGGCCGCAAATCCTCGCTCGGTCGCAACCACCGGCACTCCCGCCGCAATTGCGTCGAACAGACGCGTGCGGATGGAGTAGACAGCTTCCGCCGTCGGACGGTGGAGCATGATAGCCACTTTCCCCGCGCGCAGCCATGACAATCGCTCGCGATAGGGAACCCAATCCTGATTCGCATCGACGAGGCCGTTCCCGCGTGCGAGCAGTGCGTCGAATCGATCTTCGCGGCGGCGATCGACGGCATGTGGATTCGGCCGCGCGCGGCCAAGAAACAGCAGACGGCAGCGCACACCTTCGCGATTCAGCCGCAGCACCGCATCGACCGCGAGTCCGGGATCGAGCCATTCCCACAGTCCGCCACCCCACACGATCACATTGTCCTGCGGCTTCGGACAGACGCGCGTCTCTTCCAGATCGACTCCGAACGGCACCTCGATCCACGGCGTGTCGCTGCTCTGCAACTGCTGATAGAACTCGCGCTGCCTCGGCGCGGCGCACATGAGCAGATCCGCATGCCGCAGCGCGAACGTGAGTCGCGACCACTCGGCGGCGAGATGAATGCGCTGCCTGATCGAAGGGGCGTTGCCATACAGCTCGCGCAGCTCGAGCACGTTGGGGTCGAAGAGGTCATAGACGATGCGCTGACCACGCCGCTTGCGGAATCCGCGCACCGGTTGTCCGATCAGCACATCCGCATCACGCAATGCATCGCGCGAATCGCCGCGCGCGATCAATTTCGTGTCGAAGTGCTTCGCGAGCTCACGCGCGAGCTGCATCGCGCGTATGCCCGGCCCCGCCATCCGTTCGCCGACGGCATCGGGTGTAGCAACGACGACGCTCAGAGCCTTCCGCACAATCCCTGGATGATCCCACGGATCGAGGAGCGGCCCTTGATGAGAAGCTTCGCATCTTCGAACAGCAACGCAGCGATGCTTCCAACGCCGGGATGCAGCCGCGCAACCCAATAGCGGTTTCGCGTGCGCAGCCGCAACGCGTCGCCGCCGAGGACCGATGCACTCTGCGAGCCGCGATGCGAGGCCTTGATCACCGGCAGCACCAACGTCTTCCAACCCTGTTCGTGCAATCGCGCGGAGAGCTCGACATCTTCGTAATACGCGAAGAAGCGCGGCTCGAAGACGCGCTCGCCAAGAGCCGAGACGCGATAAAGCGAGGCGGTTGCGGAGATACCCCATGCGTGCGAGGGATCGAGCGTCTGACGATACGTGCCATCGCGAATGTCGACGCCCGCACCATCGATCGTCGCCGCATCGCGGCGGATCACGGTCTGCACGCCCGCGACCTTCTCGTCCTTCATCGCAGCAAGAACGGTCTCGAGCCAGTCGTCGTCGAGCACGACGTCGTTGTTGATCAGTGCAACGTACGGCGCGGACACGTGGGCAAACGCAAAGTTGACGCCCCCCGCGAACCCGAGATTCGTCTCGCTGCGCAGGAAGAGTGTAGGACAGGCACCCTCGCCTGTCCGGGACAGGCGAGGCGCCTGTCCTACACTTCCCCCGTTATCCAGCACGATGATGCGATGCGGCGCCACCGTCTGACGTGCGATCGACGCGAGACACGCATCGAGCATCGCACCACCGTCGATATCCAGCACGATGAAGTTGGCGTCACTCATCGCGCCGCTCCATCCGATCGAGATTGATGCTGCCATCGATGCATTTCAGCGTCACGCGTCCTTCCGCCGGGACATCGACGAGCGCCATCGCGTAGGCGGGCGCCGCGTCGAGCGCAAATGCATGACCGCCGAGCTCGATGACCGCGCGCTGCGGCGACGCGTAGAAGAGCACATGCCTCCCGCGATGCGCGAGAAATGAGACCGACTCACCCTGCTTCAAGATCCAGCCGCCGCGATAGAGAAAACGCGCGATCTGGTACTGATACGGATAGAGCTCGCCGCCGTCGTGGATCACGTGCGCATCCTCGAGCTCGATGCGATCGGCCGGCGTGCGGCCGTAGTGGAGAAAGAGGGCTGTCGCGATCGTGAGAATTGCACAGGCGAGGGCGCCTGTGCCCCCACTGGATTTCGCAAACGCGAAGAGAAGCAGCGCGGCCACCAACACAACCGCCCCCACCACTCCCGCTGGATTCAATCGGATGTAGCTCGGGAACAGGCGCGAGAAGTCGCTGTGGAACATCGAGGACAGCCACTCGCCTGCAGCATTCTCCCCGTTCGCAATGTGGAACAGACTCCATGGCGCGGCGAGCGCATGCGCCGTCACACCGAGCGTCCACAACGCGATCGGCGCAAGCCAGACCTTTGCCGCTTCAGACAGCTCGTAGAGCTTCGCCGCTCCCAGCGCGAGCACCGGCATCAGCACGACGATGTAGCGAAGCGGCGGCGACCATCCGCCGTGCCACTCTGCGCGCGGAAGCAACGTGAAGACATACAGCGCCGACGCGATGATGCCGAGACGAAACCCCTCGGGCATGACACGCCAGCGAATCAGTGCGAAGACACCGAGCAGATAAAGCGGCGCCTGGAACAGCAGGCCTGCCGCACCATCGAGCATCAGTCCGAAGAACCCCAGGAAGTACGGCTTCGGCGCACTCGGCAAGAGCTCGCGCCAGGTGTGTACGTTCAACATGCTCCCCGAAATCCACCAGACGACCAGCATCGGTACGAAGAGCACGCCGATCGTGACGAGCGCCGCTTTCCGTTTCTTCGAGAGTGCAATCGTTCCGAGCAGCATCGCGCCGAGCAGCACGAATCGCAGCTTGAGCATCGCCAGAGCGAAGAGCGCCGGCAGCCAGCGCTGAATGCGCCGCTGACGCACGCCGCGGATCGCCTCCACGAAGCAGAACGCCGCCGGCACTTCAGGCCACACGCGCGTGGAGTAGAAGACGAGCGGCGGGCCGAAGAGGAAGAGCGGCATCAGCGTGCGAATCGTCTGATCCGCGATCCCTTCATCCTCCATCCAGCGCACGAGCGAGCGCGCGAGCAGCACGCCGAACAACGCAATCGTCGCAATCGCTCCCGGCACGCCGAACAACATGTATCCGGGCACCATCAGCAGCGGAAGAAATGGTTCGTGACGCGAATACTGCTGGCCTTGCGGTCCGACCGGATCGCCGAGTTGAGGAGCGAGATCGGGGCGGCCGAGATCGGAGTGCGCGATGTCGCGATATTGATTGGTGAGATCGACGTCGTGATCGCGCACCATCGATTCGGTGAGCAGCAGATAGAACGGCTCGTCACCATCGATCGGCGCGCGGAGCTGCGCAGGAATCACGATCGCGTACGCGAGCGCCGCCGCGAGCGCGAACCTCGAGGCGAGGTTGTGCGGTTGCGCGGTTACGCTGACTTGAATCGCGATCACCGCAAGCTGCAATGCGAAGAGCGCGGCGATCGTGATCTCGAGATCGAACTCCGCCGCCCCGAGCGAACGCGCGAACACCGCAACGGCAGCCGCGAACGCGTAGATCCCACCCTCGATCGCAAGCGCGCGTCCCAGCTCATGTCCGCGGAAGAAGACGAACGGAAGGATCGCGAGCACGATCGCTGTCGAGATGGCGAGCGTCATCGCGTCCTCATCTCGATCGCCTCGACCTGCAGGACGGCTTCACGCGGCAGCGCACGATCCGCGGTGACGCGAATCGTGTGAACGTTCGGCGGCAGCAGCACGCGTCCCGCTCCGTCGATCCAGCAGCTCCAGCCGTAGCCGCGGATTTGTCCGGCGGGATTGCGCGGATATCCGTTCCGCGACGCGAAGAACTGATCGCGGCGCATGTAGCCCCAGTCCGACGCGTCGCCGATGCGAATCGGAATCGCGTGCGGCTCGATGGTGCCGAGGAGAGTGCCGCGCGGCATCCGCGAGACGTTGGCGCCGGAGACGATCAGCGACTCCCCGTCGTCCGGAATCTCGAGCTGCACTGATTCGCCGCCGTGCAGCGCATAGCGAACGGGCCAGCGCTCCGCCTGACGGGGCGGCTGGACGAAGAAGCGCCAGCCGCGCGCCATCAAACCGCTCCACGGGAAGAACGCGATCACGATCGCAAGCACGAGTGCGTCGAGGTACGGACGGCGGCGGCGAAGCGTCATGCTCAACGCCGCGATCACAATGAGAATGAGAATCGTGCTCTTGATCGGCCACGTTGGCGCAAACAACGCCGCCAGCACGGCGATCCACGCGTTGCGCGAGAGCACCGCGATCGCGATCGCGAGCGACAGCACGATGAGCTCCCGCCAGAGGACGGCGTCGTGCAGCGGAATCCAGCGCAGGACCAGAATCGCGAGGATCGTGAGAACCACAGGATGCGCGCGAAACGAAGCGGCGAACGCGACGGCCATCACGATCGCGATCGCGAGGAGGCGCGTGCGCTCATCCGCGATCACGGCCTCGCAGAGGAGGAGGAGGGGGATGCAGACAGCAGGCAGCAGACAGCAGACAGCAGGAGCTGGAGACGTTCTCCTGCTGCCTGCTGTCCGCTGCCTGCTGCCTGCTGTCCGCTGCCTGCTGCCTGCTGCCTGAAGCGCCACCACCACGAGCGCGAGAAACGGCAGCGCTCGATCGACCGGCGTGGCGAATGGAATGACGCTATCGATCACTCAGCACTGCCTGCACCGGATCGCGTACGAACTCGGGATCGAAGCCGTCGAGCGTCTCCGGCGTGATCGCCGCGCGATAGATGATCCGCGCATCGCCCTTGAGACGAATGTCGTACACATCGGACGCCTTCGAGAACGAGACTTCGAGCGCGATGCCGCTGCGTGTGAGGACCGAAACGGGCGTCCGCACTTTGTCGAACAAAGCACTCGTGGCAACAGAGGCGACGACGCCGGAGCCGCATGCCAGAGTCTCTCCTTCGACGCCGCGCTCGTACGTACGCACCTCGATCGCCCCGGAGTCGCGCACGACGACGAAGTTGACGTTCGCGCCGTCCGGTGCGAGGTCAGGATGCTGGCGCACCGCGCGGCCGAGCCCCTCGATCTGCTGCGCCCAGAGGTTATCCCTTAGAAAGATCACGTAGTGAGGAACGCCGACGACGATGAAGCTCCCCTGCACGGTCGTACTGCCGATCTGCAGCGGACGATTCGCGACGAAGCCGCGTGGTGACGGTAGCGAGAGCGTCACGAGCCCGCCCTCACCCACCTCGGCCCCGATCACGCCCGCGCCGGTCTCGATCGTCATCTTGCGCGGCGCGATCACATTGACGAATGCGAAGCGCGCGGCGCAGCGCGTGCCGTTCGCGCAGAAGTCCGCCTGCGAGCCATCCGAGTTGAGATAGCGCATCTTGAACGTCGCGCGCGGAGAGGTCTCGATGAGAATCAGGCCATCGGCACCGACCGAGAGACGGCGCGTACAGATGCGGCGGGTCAGGTCGGTCGGGTCACCGATCCGCCCGCTTCGGTTGTCGATCACGACGAAGTCGTTGCCGGCACCGGCCATCTTCACGAATGAAAGCGGATCTTGTTTTGTCGCAGCCACTTGGCCGAAGCCTCGTCACGGAAATATTCACCCTCTGTGGCGGTTACCCACCGGGCGGTCCGTATTCTCGCACGAGGAAAGCCAGCGTGCGCGAAACGGCCGCGGCTCTCATCCGTCGAATTCTCGGAGGTCATGTTCTTCATGAAGCCCGTTCGCCTTGCCGCTACCTTCACCTCGGTCATCCTCATGCTCCCCGCCACCGCGACGTTTGCCGCGGAACAACAAAAGCCGAAAGGTGAGCCGCAGCGCCTCGTCGAGACCGTCGACGTGCGCGTCATCAACGTCGATGTCATCGTGACCGACAAGAAGGGCAACGTGATTCACGGGCTCAAGAAAAACGACTTCGAAATTCTGGAGAACGGATCGCCGAAACCGGTCTCGAATTTCTACGAGGTCATCGGCACCAGGGCGATCTCCGAGGATGACGCGGCGGCCGCGGCCACTGCCGCGCCCTCCGAAGTGCAAAAGCCCGCCGGCGTCAGCGAAGACACGATGCGGCGCCGCATCATCTTCTACATCGACAACCTCTCGCTCGCCCCGTTCAATCGGAACCGCGTCTTCGCGCAGATGAAAGACTTCGTGAAGAACGTGATGCGTCCGGGCGACGAAGCGATGATCGCCACCTTCAACCGCTCGATGAAAGTGCGCGTGCCGTTCACGCGCGATCCCGTGCAGCTCAATCAGACACTCGACGTGATTGCCGGGGAATCGGCGATGGGCACGCAGACGCGCAGCGATCGCAAGCAGGTCGAGGATCAGATCAAGGACGCGCAGTCGTACGACGATGCGATCGCCTACGCGCGTACCTTCGCCGAGTCAGCCGATCACGATCTTCGCCAGAGCGTGGAGTCACTCAACGCACTGATGTCGACTCTGGCCGGCGTCGAAGGCAAGAAGATTCTCGTCCTCACCTCGGAAGGTTTCCCGATGCAGCCGGGGCGCGAGGCGTTCGCCTATATCGAGGATCTGTCGCGCGAGAAGACGAACTGGCAGTCGGGATCGACGATCCTCGAAGGCATGACGTTCGATGCATCGCAGGAGATCAAGTCGATCGCCAAGACCGCCAACGCGAATGGCATCACGATGTATACGATCGGCGCCGCAGGCCTCTCCGGCGGTTCGGAAATGAGCGCGGAGAATTCGCGGCCGACGTCGTTCCTCGCATCCCAGGCCGTCACGAGCAACACGACGGAGTCGATGCAGCTGATGGCCGACATGACCGGCGGCCTCGCCTCGGTCAACAACAACAACTTCAAGGCGGCGTTCGAGCACATCCAGCACGATCTCGATTCGTACTATTCACTCGGCTATCGCGCCGGCACGTCGGAACGAGTCGACCGCCAGCGCGGTCTCGAAGTCCGGCTGAAGAACAATCCACGCAATCAGTACATCGTGCGCGCCCGCCAGTCGTTCGTCGAGAAGTCGACGTTCGCCGAGATGAGCGATCGCGTCATCGCGAACCTCCTCTATTCGACGAAGACGAATGACCTTCGCATCGCCGCGCGCATGGGCCGGCCGCGTTCGACCGACGACGGAATGTTCCGCGTTCCCGTCGAGATCCAGATCCCGATGGAGACGCTGACTTTCATCCCGCAGGGCGACGCATACGTTGGCGGTTTCGATGTCTACATCGTCGTCGCGAACAAGGAAGGCGACATGTCGGACGTCGCCCGCAAGAGCTCACCAATCACGATTCCGGCAGCCGAGATCGCGAAGACCAAGGGCAAGTACTACACGTACGAGCTCGAGCTGCTGATGGAGCCGGGGTTGAACAAGCTCTCCGTCGGCGTGATCGACAACATCACGAATACGAGCGGCTTCGCGCGCGATCAGATCATCGCGCAGGATCTCAGGTGAAACGAGTGCTGAGTGCTGAGTTCCTGAGTACTGAGTTCTGAGTGAGTACGAGGCGCGGAGCGGAACTCAGAACTCAGAACTCAGAACTCAGCACTCATATGAGACTCCTCCTCACGATCCAATACCTCGGGACGCATTACGCCGGCTGGCAATCGCAGGCGAATGCGACCGGAGTGCAGCAAATCGTTGAGGGAGCGCTGGCACGCGTGTTCGGCTGCGAGGTCCGCATTCATGGTGCGGGGCGAACTGACGCCGGCGTCCACGCGGCGGCACAACGCGCGCACTTCGATGCGCCGTTCACCATCGCGGCGCGCGGCCTGATGCTCGGCGTCAACCAGTATCTGCCGCATGACGTGCGTGTGCTCGCGGCCGAGGAGACGACGGAGACGTTTCATGCGAGGTTCGACGCGAAGTCAAAGACGTATGCCTACCGCATCTGGAACTCGCCCTATGCAGACGTGTTCACGTTCGAAACGCACGCACACGTGGCGCAGCCACTCGATGACGCGCGCATGCGCGAGGCAGCGTCGCTGTTGCTCGGCGAGCACGACTTCGCACCGTTCACGGTCGCCGATCCGGAAGTGAGCTCGACAGTGCGGACGCTGACTCGAGCGGACATCACACGCGACGGCTCCGCGATCACGCTGACCGTAACCGCCGACGGCTTCCTCCGCTACATGGTGCGGAGAATCGCCGGCTCGCTGATCGAGGTTGGCCGCGGCAAGCTCGATCCGGCGATGGTGCTGGAGGAGGCTCGATGGACAGCGCCAGCAAAGGGGCTCACGCTGGTGGACGTGGGTTACTAACGCGGGCAGCAGACAGCAGGCAGCAGGCAGCAGGAGAAACGAAGCATCCTGCCCTCCTGCTGTCTGCTGCCTGCTGCCTGCTGCCTGCCACCTGCTGTCTGCTGTCCGCTGTCTGCTAAGATCACCGTTCCTGCGATGATCGACCTCCGTAAACTGGCTGAACCGGGCTCGATCGAAGAGTCACTCCTCGAGAAAATCGACCTCCGGCGCCTTCCCCGCCACATCGCGGTGATCATGGACGGCAACGGGCGCTGGGCGAAGTCGCGGAGCCTGCCACGTGTCGAAGGACATCGCGCCGGCATCGCTTCCGTTCGCGAGATCGTCGAGACCTCGGCGCGTCTCGAGCTCGGCGTGATTACGCTCTATGCCTTCTCGGTCGAGAACTGGAAGCGTCCGCGGTTCGAGGTCGCGACGCTGATGATGCTGCTCAAGGAGTACCTCCGCAAAGAGCTCGCGACGCTGATGGAGAACAACATCCGCTTCGTCCCCATCGGCCGCATCGAAGGACTCGATCCGAGTGTGCAACGCGAGCTTCGCTATGCCGAGGAGCAGACGGCGAAGAACAGCGGTCTCCTGTTTCAGATCGCATTGAACTATGGCGGCCGCGCGGAGATCGTCGATACCGTCAATCGCATCGTCACCACACTGCGCGAGAAAGAGATGACGGACGCGGTCATCGACGAGGCGTTCTTCGGCGATCACCTCTACACCGCGAACGTCGACGATCCCGATCTCCTGATCCGCACCAGCGGCGAGCTGCGCGTTTCCAACTTTCTGCTCTGGCAGATCGCATACGCGGAGATCCACGTGACGAAGGTGCTGTGGCCCGACTTCCGAAAGCAGCATCTGTACGAAGCGATCATCGACTTCCAGTCGCGAGAGCGCCGCTACGGCGCCGTGGAACCACCCGACTCGGAGATGTTCGTGGAGCAGAAGCAGGAACAAACAGCAGACAGCAGACAGCAGACAGCAGAAGGAGAAACGAAGTGAGCTCAGTGTGCTGGCGCGAATTCCCTCCTGCTGTCTGCTGCCTGCTGTCTGCTGCCTGATATGAAATACGCCCGCGAACTGACGACGCTCGTCGCCGCGCCCTTCGCGATCTGGATCATCGGCTGGTCGCACGAATATGCATTCGATGTGACGATCGCCATCATCGGGCTGCTCGCTCACTACGAGTTTCTCGTGCTCGGTGAGCGCAAGGGGTTTCACGTTCCGAAGACGATCTGCATGGCGGTGATGCTCTTCATCCTCAGCGCGTTCGTGCTGGAGCCGATCTCGGTCGAGATGGGCGTGTTCATCACGCTGTTGATCATTCCCGCGACCTACGTGTTCGGCCACACGGAGCTCGAGGAAGCGCTGCCTTCGAGCGGGATCGCTGTGCTTTCCACGCTCTACATCGGCATGCTCGGCGGCTCTCTGATCCGCATGCGCAAGGACTTCCCCGCCGATGGACCGCATCTCATCTTCTTCCTGCTGATCGTGGTCTGGATCGGCGATGCCGGTGCGTATTACATCGGCAAGACCTTCGGCAAGCACCGGCTCTCGCCGCGCATCAGCCCGAAGAAGAGCGTGGAGGGAATGTTCGGCGGCATCACGACGTCGATCATTGCCGCCGTCGTGATTCACTTCACATTCTTCCCGCGCTTTCCGCTCGTTCATGCGGCGATTGCCGGCGTCGTGCTCTCGATCTCGGGAGTCGTCGGCGATCTGGCCGAGTCGATGTGGAAGCGCTCCGCAGCCGTGAAAGACTCGGGGACGTTGATTCCGGGTCACGGCGGATTCCTCGATCGATTCGATTCGATCTTCTTCACCGCGCCGCTGCTCTACGTGTACTGGGTGCTGATCCAGAACGGGTTCACGAGCCTGCGCATCATGTCCGTATGAGCAAACGAATCATCTCCGCGTTCTCCGCGCCTCCGCGTGAGAATGGTTTCACGCGGAGGCGCGGAGACGCGGAGAGTTCATGAGAAAGATTTCCATCCTCGGCTCCACCGGCTCGGTGGGGCGCTCGACGCTCGCGGTCGTCGATGCATTTCCTGACGAGCTCTCGGTCGCCGGTCTCGCGGCCGGCGGCAACGTCGAGCTGCTCGCGGAACAGATCGAACGCTATCGCCCCGAGCTCGTCTCGGTGCGCACGCCGGACGACGCGCAACGCCTTCGCTCCATGATCTCGACGAAGGTCGGGATCGTCTGCGGTGCCGATGGCGCGTGCGATGTCGCTGCGCTCGCATCCGCCGATGCCGTGATTGCTGCAATCGTCGGCGCAGCCGGCATCCCGCCCGTTCACGCCGCACTGCGCGCGGGCAAGCGTGTCGGCATCGCGAACAAGGAAGTGCTCGTCGCAGCGGGCGATGTCATGACGCGCACCGCGCACGAGCATGGCGGCGAGATTCTCCCCGTCGACTCCGAGCACAACGCCGTGCATCAGGCGCTGCGCTGCGGTACGCATCCCGAAGTCGAGCGCATCATCCTCACGGCCTCCGGCGGACCGTTCCTCCGCCGCGAGCTCTCCACCTTCGACGACATCACGATCGAAGCGGCGCTCGCGCATCCGACGTGGAAGATGGGGAACAAGATCTCCATCGACTCCGCGACGATGATGAACAAAGGCCTGGAAGTCATCGAAGCACATCATCTCTTCGAGCAGCCCGCGGGGAAGATCGACATCCTCATTCACCCGCAGTCGATCGTCCATTCGATGGTGGAGTTCGTCGACGGCTCGATCATCGCGCAGCTGTCGACGACCGACATGAAGTTCCCCGTGCAGTACGCGCTGCTCTATCCGCAGCGTGTCCCCGCACCGTTCGGACGCCTCGATCTCGCGAAGATCCGCACCCTCGATTTCCTGCCGGTCGACACGGAGCGCTTCCCCGCGGTTGGCCTCGCTTACGAGGCGTGCCGCATGGGCGGGTCAATGCCCGCCGTCCTCAATGCCGCCAACGAGATCGCCGTCGAGCGCTTCCTCTCCGGAGAACTTCCCTTCGTCGCAATCGTAGACATTGTCAGACGCGTGCTCGACCGTCACGCCGGAAACGTGGCAGCGATCGGTACTGTTGACGATGCGTTGCATTGGGACCGGTGGGCCCGCAATGAAGCGCGCGGAATCGATGTTGCAGTCAGACGCTGATCCTCAGAAATCATGGACGTCATTCAACGAATTCTTCTCACCCAGCCGATCCCGTTCTTCCTCGTCCTTGGCATCCTCGTTTTTTTTCACGAGGCAGGGCACTTCCTCATGGCGAAGCTCTTCCGCGTTCGCGTGGACGTCTTCTCCTTCGGATTCGGAAAGCGGCTGATCGGCTTCAAAGCCGGCGGCACCGACTATCGCATCTCCCTCATTCCCCTCGGCGGCTACGTCAGCATGGGCGGCGAGCAGCCGGAGGAGAACCACGTTCCCTCGCCTGACGAGTTTCTGGCGAAGCCGAAGTGGCAGCGCTTTCTGATTCTCTTCGCAGGTCCGCTGATGAATCTGCTGATCGCGGTCGGCTTCATCGCCGGCATCGACATGCACGGCACCAGGCAGCGGCAAGCGACGAACATCGTCGACAGCGTGACGCCGGGCGATCCCGCCGCGCGCGCCGGACTGCGCCGAGGAGATCGGATCGTCAGTATCGATGGCGAGCCGATGGCGGACTTCGATGACCTCAAGCTCGCGATCAGCATGCACGGCGGCACTCAGCTCAGCGTCACGTATGTGCGCGATGGACAGACGCTCACGACGACGATGACACCGCGGCGTGAGGATAGCGATTACGGCCCCGTCGGCCGCGCAGGCATCGCTCCGTATGAAGAGCCGATCGTCGGCGATGTCGCAACTGGCTCGGTCGCGGCAAAGGCTGGCCTTCGCCCCGGTGATCGCATCACAGCATTGAATGGAAAGCCGGTGTTTGGTTTCTCCGACATCGAGAAGACCTTCATCGAATCCAAAGGCGCGCCGATGTCGGTCGAAGTCGCGCGCGGCGGAGCGCGCGTTCCGACGACTCTCGGCGCGATCCAGGAAGCCGACGTCACGCTGCGCGGATTCATGCCGCGAGCCTTCGTGCGCAAGTTCGGCTTCGGCGAAGCAATCGCCGACAGCCTCGTGCAGAACTGGAAGATGGTGAAGCTCACCGGGACTTCCGTGCGCAGGCTCGTCGTCGGCAACGGATCGATGAAAGAGCTCAGCGGGCCGCTGCGCATCGCGCAGATCTCGAAGGACGTGATGCAGAACGCGGGCGTGCTCGGCACGCTGGCGTTCATGGCGATGATCTCGCTGCAGCTCGGCATCATGAACCTCTTGCCGATTCCCGTGCTCGACGGCGGGCACATCATGGTGCTGCTCGTCGAAGGCGCCGCGCGGCGCGAGCTCTCGCTCCGCGTGAAGGAGCGGATTCAGTACGCGGGCCTCATCGCGCTGGCAACGCTGATGCTGGTGGTCGTGACGAACGACGTGATCGTGTTCGCAACGAAGAAGGCGCCGCCACAACAACGGCCGGCACCAACACGACCAAGGTGACAAGTGGAGGACAGGCGCCCTCGCCTGTCCACCGAGCCGGCAGGCGAGGCGCCGGACGGCGCTAGTTGCTGCGCAACATCGTCTTGCGCAGCAAATCCAACGCCCACTGCGTCGAGAACCAGCGCACGAGATTCCGCGTCGTCGGCCAGAACATCTTGCGATGCTCGATGACCTCCGGACCCGCAACCGCAATGTGCACCGTGCCGACTGGCTTCTCCTCCGTCCCGCCGCCGGGTCCCGCGATTCCGGTGATCGATGCGCCCCAGGTCGTGCCGAAGCGCTCGCGGATGCCCTTCGCCATTGCAACGGCGACTTCCTCTGAGACCTCGCCGTGCGCGCGGATCAAATCCAGATCGACGCCAGCGATCGCATTCTTCGCCTGCGCCGTGTAGCAAACGCCGCCGCCGATGAAGTAGCGCGACGAGCCCGCGATCTCCGTCACACGCGAAGAGAGCAGACCTCCCGTACACGACTCCGCGATCGAGAGCGTCGCGTTGCGCGAGACCAGCAGCTCGCCGACGACGGATTCGAGTGTGTCGTCGTCGTAGCCGAAGAGCGACAAACCGAAGAGCGGAACGATCTCGGCCTCGCGCCGCGCAATCTCATCCACCGACTCCGCGACGAGATGAATCTCGACACCGCCCGGCGACGCGAGAATCGTCGTCAGCTCGCCCGGATGCGCGTCGTAGTACGGCTTCAACTGCTCCTCGACCGCCGACTCACCCATCCCCGCGATCTTCAGCACGCGCCGAAGCCGCTTGACGCCGCCGCTCACTTCCGTGAGCCATGGCTTGAAGAAGGTCTCGAGCATCCACTCCAACTCGTGCGGCACGCCGGGGAACACCCACACGTGCTTGGCGCCCAGCGTGATGTGAAAGCCGGGCGCGGTGCCACGCTCGTTGACGAGCGTCGTCTGCCCGACGAAGATCTGCGCCTGCTTCCGATTGACCTCCGGCATCTTCCAGCCGCGCGCAGCGAATCGCGCTTCGAGACGCGCGACGAGGTTCGGATCTTCGGTCATCGGAAGTCCGAGCGCGGCAGCGAGCGCCTCGCGCGTCAGATCGTCTTCGGTGGGACCGAGGCCACCGGTGATGAGAAGGAGATCGGCGCGCACGAGCGCGAATTCGATCGCCGACACGACATCGCCGAGGCGATCGCCAATCACGGATTTGCGAACGAGCTCGATGCCGAAGTCTTCCAGGAGTGCGGTGATCTTGAGCGAGTTCGTGTCGACGCGCGTGGGCCCGAGCATTTCGGAGCCGATCGCCAGGATTGTGGCTTCATTCATATTCGTCACGGGATTCTGGTGCCCCTTCCGGGGCACCCATCGCGATCCAGCGGTCGCGCCTCTGGCGCTACCGTTGGCTATTGTCCTTGTGGCGCCCCTTCCGGGGCGCGATTGTCTGGGAACACGTTATTCGCGCACCTTCGCGGTTCCGTCGAAATATTGTTGATACTTCGGCCAGCTCCACTCCGCGATCTCGCGTCCCACTTTCAATCCGACGTTGTTGTCGTACGGAATGTGATAGCCGCCGAGAGCGCGCGAGAGCGCTGCCATCTCCGCGGTCGCGGTCCACGTCGGCAGATCGAGCGTCATCATCTCGCCCGCATCGTCTTCCGTCAGCTCGCAATGCTTGCGCTTCTCGCAGAAGCCGTAACGATCGCTGCCCGTGAAGAGCTCGATCGTCTTCGAGCACGCGCCGCTGACCGTCGCATGTCCGCTCGTGTAGCCAGGAAACGGCGGCGTGATGAACGACTCGGGCGAATACGGATGCCACTCTTCACCGAGCATCTTCTTCGTCCCGCCATGCGTGCCGGCCCAGCCGGTGATCGTCTCGCCCTTGTGGAAGTAGTGGATGAGAGTCCAGGGACGCGAGGAGTCGTAGTAGCGCTTCGTCTCCCAGCAGGAGATGAACGCATCGAACGCGACGTTCGCGACGACGAAGTAGAGCTTCACATCCTTGTCGAGATCCTGCTTGTCGCGGCGCGAGACGTCCTGCGCGAAACGGAGCCAGTGTCCGCTCTGCCCCGTCGAGCGCGGCCCGTCGCGCATGAACTCGACGATCGCTTTCTCCTGCTTCGTGAGGTTCGCGTTGTACGCGAGCACCTGATCCGCTTCTTTCTTCAGCGCGGCGGCATCGACGGTCGTGCGCGGCGGCGGACCGGGGCGGAACTGCGAGCTCTTCTCGAGCGCGAACGGTTTCACGCGATACCAGTGCGGCGTGAGAAAGCCCGGCGTGAAGTTCTTCCCATCCTTCTTGAAGGTGATCGGCTGCCAGCGATCGGGATCGATGATCTTGTCCGGAGGGTTCACCGGCATGTAATACGTGTAGTCGCTGTAGGGCACACCGCTGCTGCCCACTTCATCGCCGAACTGATTCGCACCATCGTGGCGGCGATAGTCGATCACGGCCTGCGCGGCGAGATTGCCGATGCCTTCCGCGGTCGCGGGATCAATCGACTGATTCGCGGGATCGTAGCCGAGCTTCTTCATCTGCTCGTCGAGGAACGGCTTCGCATCCGGATAGTCGAAGAGCAGCGAGCGATACGACGCGTAGCTGATCGCCTTCTTCTTGTTCTCCAGCGTGCGCTCGCTCGCCGGCCGGCGCAGCTTGTCTCCGAGGCGAGAGCCGGCTGCCTTCTCGTCGTAAGCAGCCCACGCGTCATACATCGACGTCGCCCAGATCGCGAACATGCGCGAGCCGATCGTCGGCCGCGGGCTGTGCGCCTCATGTTCTTTCGCCATCGTTTCCTCGGCGATGTCACACCAGACATACGCGAGCGAGACGTTCGATTTGTCGTCGACCGCAAGGAAGTGATGCAGCGGCTTCTGTTGCGCAAAAACGAACGGCGCAAGGAGGAGACAGAGAACGAGAAAGCGGACTCGCATGAGGAACCTCGAATGAGGGATTTTTCGCGAGTCTAGCAGAGCTATTGCGCGACGCCCGTTTCCTTTTCCTTCGCCAGCGCCTCCCACTTCGAGTACAGCAACTCGATCATCGATTTCAGATCGTGATTCTGCTGCTGAAGCTTCTTCGTCTTCTCTCCGTCGCGATAGACCTCTTCCGTGCAGAGCAGTTGATCGTTGCGATCGATCTCTTTCTCCGCCGACGCGATTCGCGCCTCGAGCGCCGCAAGCTCGTCCTCGATCTTCTTGAGCCGCTTCTTCAGTACTTTGTCCTCGACTCGCGGAGGTGCGGAGGCAATCTGCGGCCTGCTGTCCGCTGCCTGCGGCCTGCCGTCCGCTGCCTGCTGCCTGCTGTCTGCCTGCTGCCTGCTGTCTGCCACCTTCACCGGCGCGGCCACCTGCTGCCTGAAGCTCTCCACCAGTTCCGAGTAGTTCCCCGCATACACCTCGGCAGCACCATCCTCGACGAGGATGATGTTCTCCGCGACGCGATCGATGAAGTAGCGATCGTGCGACACGACGATCAGCGCCCCCGTGTATTTCTCCAGCGCTTCTTCGAGCGCTTCGCGCGTGTAGACATCGAGATGGTTCGTCGGCTCGTCGAGCAGCATCAGATTGCCGCCGACGTACATGATCTTCGCCAGCGCGAGCCGTCCCTTCTCCCCGCCTGACAGATCGCGCGTTTTCTTGAAGACGTCGTCCTCGAAGAAGGAGAACTGCGCGAGGTAGCTGCGCATCTCGAGCTCGGTCTTGAGGCGATCGAGGTTCCAGATCTCATCGATGACGACGCCCTTCGGATTGAGATCGCCGAGAGTCTGGTCGTAGTAGCCGACCTGGACGTTGTGGCCGTAGGTGATCGTCCCAACCAGCGGCTGCAGCCGGCCGGCAAACGTCTTGAGCAGCGTCGATTTGCCCGAGCCGTTGGGACCCATGATCGCGTAGCGCTCGCCGCGCCGCACGGTCATCGAGAAATTGCGGACGACCGGCTTCGTCTCGTAGCCCGCCGTAACGCGCTCCGCGGTGAGTGCCACCGCGCCCGAGCGCGGGCCCGCATCGAGCTTGAAGTTCGCGAGCGTCTCGTCGGCCTCCGGACGCTCCGTCTCTTCCAGCTTGTCGAGCATCTTGCGGCGCGACTTCGCCTGCTTCGTCTTCTGTCCGGCGATGTTGCGGCGAATGAAGTCCTGGGTCTTCTCGATGAACTCCTGCTGCCGCTCGTAGTCGGCGGCCATCTTCTCCATCCGCTCCGCGCGCTGGTCGAGGAAACGCTCGTAGTTTCCGTTGTACTCGATCAGTTTTCCATGCGCGAGCTCGACGATCTTTCCCACCGTGCGATTGAGAAACGTTCGATCGTGCGAGATGACGAGGTAGCTTCCCTTGAACGACTCGAGGAACTCTTCGAGGAACTCGATGCCTTTGAGATCGAGATGGTTCGTCGGCTCGTCGAGCAGCAGCAGGTCGACGCGCGTGAGCAGCACGCGCGCGAGCATCGCCCGGTTCTGCTGCCCGCCGCTGAACTCCGTGATCACGCGGTCGAACTGCGACTTGTCGAAGCCGAGGCCCATCAGCACCCGCTCGACTTCCGCGTGCAGCGTGTAGCCGTCGGCATGCTCGTAGTCGTGCTGCAGCTGCGCGTACTTCTCCAGCAGCTTGTCGTGATCGCTCGACGGATCGGAGAGCTCGTGCTCGATCGCGCGCATCTTCCGCTCGATCGCCAGCACTTCCGTGAACGCGGTTTCGACGTAGTCGAAGAGCGTCATCCCCGGCTCGGCATCGAGATGCTGGCCGACGTGACCGAGGGTCAGGCCCGAGGAGCGAAGAATCTGGCCGTGGTCGGGATCTTCCTGCTTGAGGAGGAGGCGGAAGAGCGTCGTCTTCCCCGCACCGTTGCGGCCGACGAGCCCAACGTGCTCGCCAGGATTGTGTTGCCACGTGGCACCGCGAAGGATGTCATGTGGGCCGTAGGATTTCTCGATGTTGTCGAAGCGATAAAGCATTGCCGGGAGTTGAACGCAAACCAACGCAGTGGATATTCGCAGACCATCGCACGCCGGAAGGCGTGCCACCTTTTAACAATAGCCAGCGGTAGCGCCAGAGGCGCTACCGCTGGTCCACCACATACACCTCCATCGTCGAGCTCATGTATGTGTACGCCCATGCGCGCCCGCCCGCCGCGATCATCGGACGCCCCGTAAACACCGTGTCCTGCGGCCGCGCCATTCCGTACTTGAACACGGGCTCGCGCTTGCCGCTGCCGAGGTCGAGCCGCTCGACGAAGTCATCCCCTGCAAGATAGAGCGTGCTCCCGTCGATGCGAATCGGATGATCGCTCGCTCCGACGAAGGGCACCGGGCGCGGCGCACCTCCATCGATCGGATAGAACATCTGCCGCGCGATCACGTCGCGGCCATCCGTCACGCCGCCGACAACTCCCTCCGGCGTCACCGGACGAATCGCATTCGACGCAAGGTCGAGCAGATACATCCGCCGCTTCCGCTTCGGCTCCGAGCCCGCGAACAAGATCCGCTTGCCGTCGGGCAGCCATGTTGCGAGCTCGCCTGGATCGATGGCTCCCGTACTCACGACTCGCGATTCACCCGCGCCCGTTGGGATCAGGACATAACGCGGCGGATGCATGAAGCGCTGCCGTGACAACACCCATTGCCCATCGGGCGACATCGCAATCGCATGGCCGGGACCGAGATCGACGGGGGGAGAGCCATCGACGTTGCGAATCAGCACGCGCGCAGTCGCGCCGCCGCCGTTGCCTTCTTCATCGAACAGCAGCGTCTGTCCATCCGCCGAGAAGTCGCGCGCCCATGAGCCATCGAGCCACGACAGCTCACGCTCACCAGACGCTGCACCAACGATCACGCCGGTGCGCGAGGTTTCGCGGCCGGCGAGCAACTCTCCCGATCGCGCCGCATCGAACAGCACGAGCCGTCCCGCGGTCGATGCAATCGCCTTCTCGCGCCCATTGCGATCGATCGCGTAGACCGTGTTGTCGAGACCATCCGATGCCGTGATGACGAGCGACGCGCCACGCCATGCGAGTCCGTTCGCGCTCGTGAATTCGCGCGAGCGCGTGACGATACTGCCGTTCGCATCGAGGATCACGGCGCGTCCGCGATCATCAAACCGCGCCGCTTCGTGCAGCAGGAACGCTGCTTCGCTGCCATCCGGTGAGACGCGCAGCCCGCTGATCCACACCGGCGGGGCAGCGGTGTAGATCACATGGTTGAGCGGGAACTCGACGTGTGCCGTCGTTCCCGACCAGCGGATCGCAGCGAGACGCTCACCATCAGGCAGCCAGTCCGCTTCCTGAACATCCTCCGCGATCGCGCGCGGCGCCCCGCCTGCCATCGGCATCCGCGCGAGCACGCCGCGCGCGAGGAACGTCATCTCCTCCGGCTTCAGCATCAACGCGAGCTCGCCCTTCGAGGACACCGCGAGCACGTGCGCGTTTCCCACACCGAGCGGACGCGCCGCCGGCTCATCGACCCGCGTCATCAACACCTCGGCCGGCTTCCCTTCGTAGGATCCCGAATAGATCACCGTCTTCGTGTCGGGCGCGAAGCGCGCGCCCCAGACGACTCCGCGGCGAAACGTGAGCTGCGTATAGCGCGGCGGCGGATGATCGTGGCGCGTTGCGCGGCCAATGAGAACGCCGGCCGCCAACGCGAGAACGGCAGCGAGAATCGCGATTCCTCCATGAGGACGTTCGGGCTCGGGCTCAGGCTCAGGCTCAGGCTCGGGTGTTGGTTCGTTGCCGATCTCCACCACGTCCGCGACGAATCGATAGCCGCGGCGCGGCACCGTCTGAATCATCTGCCCGCCGCTGTCGCCGAGCGTCTTGCGGAGGAGCGAGATGTTGTTCGCGAGGTTCGCCTCTTCGACCACCGCATCGGGCCAGAGGCGCTGCATCATCACCTCCTTCTCGAGAAGGCGCCCGCGGTTCTCAACCAGCAGTTGCAGCAGGTCGAACGCTTTCGGGGTCAGCGGCACGAGCTCGCCGCCGCGATGCAGCGTGCAATTGGCCGGCTCGAGCCGGAACCCCGCAAATTCGTACGCGTCAACAGTCATCTTAGAAATTCAATGAAGTTCTCTTAGCGAAATCGTATGAATGACTTACGGCCGCCGCCAACCCTCGGCCGTATCGTCCGCATCCAACCGGATAACAAGGAGATAACGATGCGGAAATTATGGCTTACGTCCCTCTTCATGACCCTCTTCACCCTCCCAACCTACGCGCAGCACTCGATCGAGTGGTTCGCTGGCATCTCTCACGCGCGGCAGAAACCGAACAGCGGCAACTTCATCGTCAGTGAAGGCGGCGAGACGTTCGAGTTCACCCCGTGCGATGCGGACGGCAAGGAGATCGTCGGCGCACATCTCTCGCGCGTCTTCTGCAAGCAGGCCGACTTTCACGGCTTCAACGTCGGCGGCAAGTACAACCTGACGCGCAACACCGGCATCCGCGCCGACTTCTCGGCGTACTTCAACAAGGACCGCGCGGTCGATACGTTCGGAGAAGGCGCCGAGGCGCACACGGACACGAATGTGTTCAAGGAGCGTACGTACGTGCTCGTGGCCGGACCCGAGCTCGCATTCGACAACGGGCAGTGGCGGCCGTACATCCACGTCCTCGGCGGCTTTGCCCGCCAGACCTCGGATGACACGCAGACCTCGACCGGCCCGTTCAACTTCGCGCTGCACGATCGGACGACGAGCCTCGCGCTGAAAGCCGGCGGCGGGATCGACGTACGCGTCACGCCGAAGCTCGACCTGCGCGTGATCGAAGTCGACTACAACCCGATCTTCGCCCGCGACCGCCACACGCCGGGCAACGCAGACTTCGATCAGCGAGTGAAAGGAAAGACCGCGGGCAACGTCACGGTCAGCATCGGACTGGTGTGGCGGTAGTTCTAGTTTGCTAACCTACGCGCATGCGCTTAGCAGTCAACATCGATCACATCGCCACCATCCGTGAAGCGCGCAAGACCGACGAGCCCGATCCGATCGCCGCGGCCGTCATCTGCGAGCTCGCGGGAGCGCAGGGCATCACGGTGCATCTTCGCGGAGACCGCCGCCACATGCAGGATCGCGATGTCGAGATTCTGCGGCGGACGGTCGCGACGCATCTGAATGTCGAAATGGCGGCGACGAGCGAGATGCTGCGCATCGCGCAGACGGTGAAGCCGCATCGCGTCACGCTCGTCCCCGAGCGCAAGGACGAGGTGACGACCGAAGGCGGACTGGATGTCGTGCTGCACTCCGGAACGATCGAGAAGACGGTGCGCAGTTTGCTCGACGCAGGGATCGACGTTTCGATCTTCGTCGATCCCGATCTCGAGCAGATCCGGCAGTGCAGCAAACTCCGCGCGCCGAAGATCGAGCTCAACACGGGCAAGTACACCGAGGCGTATTCGAAGAACTGGGCGACGGGACAGTGGCAGGCGGAAGCCGAAAAGATCGCGACCGCCGCCCGCGCCGCGCGAAAGCTCGGACTCGTCGTGCTCGCGGGACATGGATTGAACTACCGGAACATCGACGCCGTGGCGATGATCAACGACATCGAGGAGCTGAACATCGGTCACTCGATCATCGCGCGCGCGTCGCTCGTAGGGTTGGACGTGGCGGTGCGGGAAATGATCGCATTGATGCGCAACCCGCGGAAATGATGCGTAACCCTTTCGGGGTTACCCGCGCTCGATCCAGCGGTTGCGCCTCCGGCGCCACCGTTGGCTAATCTCCTTGAGGCGCCCCTTCCGGGGCGCGATTGTCTAGGCCCGTAGTTCGTTTAAACGTGCACGGATCTCGCGTCTCCGTTGCGCATCCGCCCTCGCGCCGAATCGCTCTTCCTCGTACAACGCCGCGAGCGGCGCGAGCTTCGTGGCCGCCTCCGGATGCAACGCGCGCAGCTGCACGAGCGCCTCGTCCATCGTCATCGCCGGCCCGACTTCGATGCCGAGTGTGCGCAGATGCGCCGCAAGGAGATCGAACACCGGCCGCCGCCGCGCGCTCACGGAGATCGCGAGCGCACCGGCTGCCGCGAGGAGCAACACCAGTCCGATGAACCGCGGCGACTTCATCATCGCCGCCTGCTCCGTCAATTTCGTCCGCGCGCCGCGCATCGCATCGCGCGCCGAGGCGATCGCGTTGGTCAATATGTTGATCTGATCGGTGATCCCGAACGTCAGCACGTAGCGGTCCCAGTAATACGTGATCGACTCTCCAACTGCGTTGAAGTAGGAGGTGAAGAGACTCGTCGGAGTCATCCCCGGCCGCATCGAAGCCGGCGTCGGATCGAAGGTCGTCCAACGATTCCCCGTCCACACCTCGACCCACGCGTGCGCATCCTCGCGCCGGATGACGAAGTAGCCGGTCAGCGGATTGAACTGCCCTCCGTAGAAACCTCCCGCGATACGCGCCGGTACGTTAAGCGAGGTCATCAGCGCGACCATGCCCGCGGCGAAGTACTCGCAGTGGCCACGCCGCTCCTTCAACAGAAATTGATCGACGCTCATCGTGTGTCCGATCTGCGCCGGATTCGCGACGTAGCGGAATTTGGTCGAGAGATACTCCTCGATCTTGGTGGCCTGCTCGTTGGGATCGGTCGAGCGTCCGACGATCTGCCGCGCCAGCGCCATGACCGGCGGCGTCACCGGATAGTTCACCATGCGCGGCATGACTTCGCGCAACGGCTCGACTTCGCGCGCCAGCGCGACGTCGATCGTCAACATATCTGCCGCCCGCCGCAGCGGCGGGGTCGTCAGCGCTTCGCTCTGCGGCCCCTCATACAACGGCTGCACGCCGCTCAGCGCATACGTGCCGGAAGGCAGATAGAGGCGCGTGTTGCTCATCAGATGCTGCTGCACGCGGGCCGTGCGCTGAAAGCCGACAGGGTTCGCGATGCGATACACGCCCTTCCGCTGATGCAGCTCGTGGAAGTTGGTGCCGCTCTGCCGCCACTCGTTGTGCCAGTAACGATCATAGATCGCGCCGCGGAGACGGATCGGCGTGAAGAACGGAATCGCATCGGCCCCCATCCAGACGCGCGCCACGACCGCGGGATCGGGCGTCGAGCTTCGATCGCGATTGAAGTCGATCGTGTCCGACAGGCCGGTCGTCGCATTCGTCAACGCACCGGCGATTCCCTGCACGAGCGGATTGCGAACGCGCGGAATCACCGGGAACAGCATCGTCGCCACGATCGCGGTGCCGGCAAGGTAGAAGAGTGCCGCGCGCGACGACGGGGGCTCCACGTATTCATGCCCAAGCGCCGCCACCGTCTCGATGTGGCTCACGTACATCAGCTGCCGGAACATCAGGAAGCCGAACACGATCACGAAGAGCACGATCGTGATGTGAGTCGACGTCGCGATGCTCGCCACGAAGATCAGCGCCGTCGTCAGCAGGCGCTGTGCGTAGTTGCGCACGCGCGCCGACTCGATCGGCTGATACGTCGCGATGAAGAGCACCAGATGCGTCGACGCCGCGATCGCGCTGCGCGACAGAAACGCCGCATCGAGCAGATAGAACACGACGTACAGCACGGCGACCTGCCGCATGATCGTCGATGGAATCAGCTCAGGACTCTTTCCCATCGCGACGCGCACGATGATCCCAGCCATCACCGCATGGAAGATCACGAGCGGCACGATCCCGATCGCGAACGTCGCGTAGAGCGGTACCGCGGCGAAGCTCGTCAGGAGGAGCGTCTCGATCTCACGCCGTCTTGGCGTCATCGCGCCTCCCCGCGGCATAGACCACCGCGTGACGATCGTAGGGAATCGCGAACGGCTCGTACGCCGGCTCGATCAGCGCGAGCGTGCGCAGCAGCTCCGTCACGTCATCATTCTTCGAATGCACCGTCACGCGCGGCAGCGACAGCGACACGTCGAGTCCGCGCTGCGACGCGCGATAGATGAACGTCGCGGCCGCACTCACCAGCTCTTCGAACGCATCATCGCTCATGCCGTGCGGCTTGAAGGGATCGAACACGACATGCACGTTGCGGGCTGCATCCGCCTCGGTCTGTTTGATGATCCAGCGGCCGAGGCTCGCGGACTTTTTCCAGGCGACATGGCGCAGCGAATCGCCGCGCGCGTACTCGCGGAAGGAATGGATCTCGCTGCCGCCGCCGAGGCGATTCGCGGCAACGTCGCCGTAATCATCGGGCCGGAAGCGCAGCCGCGCGTCCTCATCTTCGAGGAGACGCGGAAAGACGACGAGCTCACCGTCGATCGGAATCCGCCGCTTCTTCAGAAAGAATCCGAATGGATAGCGCGTGTAGAAGTCGAGACGATTGAGCGCGACCCGGCCTCGCTTCGAGAACTTCAGCGTCACCGCGAGCTCAATCGTGTTGCGCCGCGGGATCACCGGTACGAGCGCCGGCTCGAGATCGTCGCCGCACACGACGACATCGCGCACGTTCCAGATGGGCGAGTCGTTGCGCAGCCGCAGCACCGCAGGCTGCGGCTTTCCCACCCACGGCTGACCCACCGTGCCCAACGCGACGCGCAGATGCTTGAGCCCGCCCTTCGACGCGATCCCCGAAAGCAGCAGGCACCCGAGGAGAAACGTGAGGCCGATGTAGAGCGCGTTGTTGCCGGTGTTCAACGCGGCAAAGCCGATGACCAGCGTGAGGATCACGTAACTCGTGCCCACGCGAGTCAGGCGCACGACGCCATTGAAGGCGAAAGGAGGTTGGGCAGTCATGGGATGTCCAGTGGGGCCACAGACGCCCTCGCCTGTCGGCTCGGTGGACAGGCGAGGGCGCCTGTCCCTCCACTACCTCGGTACTGCGATCTCGTTCAAAATCCGCTGCAGGAACACCGCTTCCGGCGTCACTTCCCCTCTTCCCGATCGCCGGTCGCGCATGATGATTCTGTGCGACAGCACCGGCAGTGCCAGCCGCTTGATGTCTTCCGGCACGACGAAGTCGCGCCCCTGCACCATCGCCAGCGCCTGACACGCTTTGAAAAACGTCAGCGCGCCGCGCGTTGAAACACCCAGCGCGACCTCGACGTGCGTGCGCGTGGTCTGCACGATCGTCATCAGATATTCGAGCAGCGATTCGTTGACATGGATCTTCGCCACCTGCGCCTGCAGCTCGCGCACTTCCGCTTCTTCGAGCACAGGCTCGAGATGTTCGAGGACATCCTGCGCGCCGCCGGAGCGCAGCAGCGTCTTCTCATCGTTCACGCTCGGATAACCGATCGTCAGCTTCATCAGAAAGCGATCGAGCTGCGACTCCGGCAGCGGATACGTGCCGACATGCTCGATCGGATTCTGCGTCGCGATCACGAGGAACGGATCGGGCAGCGGAAGATGCCGCTTCTCCACCGTAATCGCGCCCTCGCTCATCGCCTCGAGCAAGGCGGATTGCGACTTCGGAGTCGCGCGATTGATTTCGTCCGCCAGCAGGACGTTCGTAAAGATCGGCCCGGAGACGAACTCGAATTCCTGCTGATCCTGATTGAAGATCGTGACGCCGACGATGTCCGCCGGCAGCAGATCGCTCGTACACTGAATGCGCTGAAACGAAAGCGAGAGCGAGCGCGCGATCGCATGAGCCAGCGTCGTTTTCCCGACGCCGGGCACATCTTCGAGCAGGATATGCCCCTTGGCCAAGAGCGCCGCCACCGCAAACTGCACAACCTCGGACTTCCCGCGAATGACTTTCTCGATGTTCGCCTGAAGCGAAACGATGCGGTCGAGCGCACGATTCGTGACCGGGTGCTGAGTTCTGAGTACGGAGTTCTGAGTGGTGGAGCTCATCACGACACAACCTTGGACGTGCAACTACGAGAAACGTGCCGATATTCGACGAGTTCTGAGTTCTGAGTACTGAGTTCTGAGTCGTCGTTGCCCGCTTTTACTCAGAACTCAGAACTCAGTACTCAGAACTCTCCCCTCAGCACTTGTTGTAATTCGGTCCGCCGCCGCCTTCCGGCGGCACCCAGGTGATCACCTGATAAGGGTCCATGATGTCGCACGTCTTGCAGTGGAAACAGTTGGTGAAATTGAGGAACGGCACCTTGCCGCGCCCGTCGGGCGTCGGCTGCGGTTCGTAGACATTCGCCGGACAGAAGTGCAGGCACGGATTGCCATACTCCTCCGTGCACTTCGTGATGCACACCTCGGTATCGCTGATGAGGAGATGCGCCGGCTGATTCTCTTCGTGCAGCACGCCGCCGTAATACACGTCGCTCACCTTGTCGAACGTGTACGTGTTGTCGAACTTCATCTTCTCGGGCGGATGCGGATGCTCCGTGCCGAAGTAGCGCTGAATGCGCGTCATCATCGTGTGACCCGCGCGTCCTTCGAGCTTGTCCGCAACACCGAAGCCCCGGCCCCCGGTGATCATGCTGAGTCCGGCGTTCACCATGCCTGCGATCTGCCCATGCTCGAACGCCTGATGGAAGTTGCGCTCGTGATACAGCTCCTCGCGCGCCCACGACGCTTCGAAAAGCTTCTCGTACTCCGCGAGCTGCGTCGCGGAGAAATTCTCCGCGCGCAACGCGTCGAACGCAGCCTGCGCGGCGAGCATGCCTGATTTGATGCCGAGGTGGATGCCTTTGAGCCGGGCGCCATTGAGATAGCCGGCGGAATCGCCCGCGATCATGAAGCCCTCGCCATACATCCGCGGCATCGAGAAGTAGCCGCCCTCGGGGATCGCCTTCGCGCCCGCGGCAATCATCTTGCCGCCCTGCAGAATCTCTTTGATCGATGGCTGCAGCTTGTAGCGCTGGAACTCGTGATGCGGATCGAGTGTCGGATTGCGATAGTCGAGTCCGATGACGAGGCCGATGTCGACGATGCGATCGCGCATCCCGTAGATGAAGCCGCCGCCGAACGTCTCCATATCGAGCGGCCAGCCCATCGTGTGAATCACGGTGCCGGGCGCGTAGCGATCGTCGGGCAGTTGCCACAGCTCCTTCACGCCGACCGAATAGACCTGCGGATTTTTTCCTTCGTAGAGATTGAACATCTCCGCGAGCTGCTTCGTCAGCGTACCGCGCGGACCTTCCGCGAGGATCGTGACCTTCGCCTTGATGTCGACGCCCGGCTCGAAGTTCGGCTTCGCCTGCCCGTTCTTGTCGATGCCTTTGTCGCCGGTGCGCACGCCGACGACACGACCGTCTTCGACCAGCACGCGCGTCGCGGCGAACTCAGGGAAGAGATCGACGCCCATCTCACCGACGATCGCACCGAGCCAACGGACGAGCTCACCGAGCGAGACGACGTAGTTGCCATGGTTCTGCAGAGGGGGCGGCATGATCGGCGCCGCGATCTTGAATTGCTCGAAGAGATACCAGAACGCATCGCTCGTGACGGGCGACTCGACGGGACATCCGCGTTCGATGAAGTCAGGCATCAGCTCTTGGATGCCGCGCGGATCCATGACCGCTCCCGAGATGCCGTGCGAGCCGATCTCTTTTCCTTTTTCGAGCACGGCGATCGAGAGACCTTCGACGTTCGCAGCTTTCGCGAGTGTGGCCAGCTGATACGCAGCCGCAAGCCCCGCCGGCCCCGCGCCGACGATGACGACATCGACGTCGAGAGTCTCGCGTTCAATACCCGGTAATTCGGCCATTCGGTTTTGCTCCCCTCAGATGCTTGGGACGGATTGTATTCGCAGACAATCGCGTATGGACAGGCGAGGGCGCCTGTCCCCCACTGGAATCTACACGGAGTCCAGTGGGGCACAGGCGCCCTCGCCTGTGCGGTGTGCGCTATCCTTTGCACCGGGTGGAAGAGCTAGTAGCGTTGTTGCTGCTGTTGGTCTCGAGTGCGGTGACGTCGTACCTGGCGACGATCGTGGTAAGACACGTCGCGCATCGCATCGGGGCGTTCGATCATCCCGGCGATCGCCGTCAGCATGCGGAGACGACGGCGCGCATGGGCGGGCTGGCCATCATCTTCGGCTTCGGTTTCCCGCTGCTGCTGCTCGCGGCGAACTCGCACGCGGCGAATCTCGTTTCGAAGAACATCTCCTACCTCTGCGCCGTTCTCGCCGCGGGCTCGCTCGTCGTCGGCCTCGGCGTCTACGACGACGTGGTCGGCGCGGACGCTACGCGCAAGTTCATCGCACAGTTCGCCGCCGCAGCGATCCTCGTGTCGTTCGGCTTTCGCTTCAGCTCGATCTCGCTCGCGGGGATGACCTTCGAGCTCGGCTTCGTCGGCTCGCTCGTGTCGATGATCTGGATCGTCGGCGTGATCAACGCGATGAACTTCATCGACGGCATCGACTCGCTTGCCACGGTGATCGCGCTGACGATCGCCGTGGCGTTCGGAATCATCGGCTTCATCCGGCGCGACGTCTTCTCACTCGTGATGATGACCGCGCTCGCGGGAAGCCTCATCGGCTTCTATCCCTGGAACAAGCCGCCGGCGAAGATCTTCATGGGCGACACCGGCAGCCTCTTCATCGGCCTGCTGCTCGCCGCGATCTCGATCGCGCGCCCGAGCAAGTCGCCGGTCGCACTGATCATCGGCGGCCCGATGCTCGCACTCGCGGTGCCTGTGATCGACACACTGATCGTGATGAAGCAGCGATTCACGACGAACGGAGTCTCGGTCGGCGCGCGCATCTCGCGGATGTTCAACGCCGATCGCAAGCACATCCACCACATCCTCGTGGAGCGCTTCGGCAGCATCGGAAAAACGATCTTCTCGATCTGGCTGATCAGCGTCGTCTTTGCAGCCTCGGCGATTCTCACAGTGACCGAGGACTACAAGATCTACGGGTATAGCGTCGGCATCGTCGCGTTCTTCGCGTTGCTGATTCTCCGGTACGCCAAAGGCCGGCCACAGCGCCCACAGTAAGCGCACAGGCGGGGGCGCCTGTGCCCCACAGGAAAACCTCGGAGTCCAGTGGGAGTCCAGTGGGGCGACAGGCGCCCTCGCCTGTCGATTACACTCCCACTCGCGAATGTGCGGCATTACTGCGATCTTCGGTTATCACCCTGATGCAACCCGCATCGACCGCGGCGAGCTCGAAAAGATCAATGCCCGCATGCGCCCTCGCGGCCCCGACGCCGAGGGCACCTGGCTGAGCGAGGACGCGCGAGCAGGCCTCGGCTCGCGGCGCCTCGCGATCATCGACCTCACCCCTGAAGGCAATCAGCCGCTGCACGACACGACGCAGAACTTCGTCATCGTCTTCAACGGTGAGATCTACAACCACAAGGAACTCCGCGCACGGCTCGAGCGCGCGGGGGTGCGCTTCCACTCGCACAGCGACACGGAAGTCATCCTCGAGCTCTATAAGCTGCACGGCCCGGACGTGGTCGACCTGCTGCGCGGCATGTTCGCGTTCTGCATCTGGGACAAGCGAGCGCGGCGGATGTTCGTCGCACGCGATCCGTACGGCATCAAGCCGCTCTACTACGCCGACGATGGCAGCACGATCCGCATCGCGTCGACCGTGAAGGCACTGCTCGCCGGCGGCGCGGTGTCGCGCACGAAAGATCCCGCGGGCATCGCCGGCTTCTTCCTCACCGGCAGCGTGCCGGAGCCTTTCACGATCTTCGACTCGATTCGCGCAGTCGAAGCGGGAACGTCGTTCACGATCGACGAGCGCGGCCGCTCGCTCGCGCGGCACCACTATTCGCTCGCCAATGTCTTCCTGCGCGGCAACCACCAGCATGCCTTCGTCAAGCTCGTTCCGCCGGCGACGCAACTGCGCGAGTTCGTCTGCGAGTCGCTCGCATTTCATCTCGTGTCCGACGTACCGGTCGGCGCATTTCTCTCCGCGGGCATCGACTCCAGCGGCCTCGTCGCGCTGACGAAGGAAGTCGCGCAGCACCCCTTGCGCACGGTCACGCTCTCCTACGACACGACGCGCAACAGCGCGCAGGACGAGTCGGAAGATGCGGAGCGGTTCGCGCAGGAGATCGGCAGCGTTCATACGACGCGGCTCGTGACGCGCGAAGAATTCCAGCATGATCTGCCGCACTTCTTCGATGCGATGGATCAGCCGACGATCGACGGCGTAAACACCTGGTTCGTCAGCAAAGCGGCCGCGGAGCTGAAGCTGAAGGTCGCGATCAGCGGCATCGGCGGCGACGAATTGTTCGGCAGCTATCCCAGCTTCTCGACGCTGCCGAAGATCGTGCGCACGATGTCGCTCGCGCAGAGGCTGCCCGCGGGTGTTCCGGCGGCACGCAGCGCGTTGTCGATGATGGCGAAACTCGGCATCGCGAATCCGAAGTCGCCCGGCGTCGCGCAGTTCGGCACGACGTGGGGCGGCGCCTATCTCGTCAAGCGCGGCCTCTACATGCCGACCGAGCTGCACGAAGTCCTGGGGCATGACGCGGCGGAAGAAGGGATGAAGCGCCTCGCCCTCTTCGAGCGCGCCGAGAAGCTGCTCGATCCCGATCCCGCCACGGGCTTCGCGCGCGTGGCGACGCTCGAGGCCGCGCTCTACATGCGCAATCAGCTGCTGCGCGATACCGACTGGGCAAGCATGGCGCATTCACTCGAAGTGCGCACGCCGCTCGTCGACGCCTGGCTCCTGCGCCAGCTCGCGCCGCTCCTGATGCACGAAGGCCAGGCATCGAAGCAATACTTCGCGGAAGCGCCGAGGCCAAGGCTGCCGGCGTATCTGCGCAACAGGCCGAAGACGGGATTCACAGTGCCTCTGATCGCCTGGGCGGGGCTGGAGCCGGATGGCACGAGCACGAGGATGAGGACGTGGGCGAAGCGGGTGATGAGTGAATTCGAAATTGAAAATTGAAAATTGGAGAACCGCCGCCGTCATCCCGAGCGTGAGTCGAGGGACCTGTGTGTGCGGGAGGCACGCGACATGATCTTCGTACCACGCACCCACCCAGGTCCCTCGACTACGCTTCCGAGAAACTCCCAGTGTTTATGCGGGTTTGAGCCGACCCAGTCCCTTCTCCCCCGCACGGGGGAGAAGGTGCCGAAGGCGGATGAGGGGGCTCCTGTTCGCGTATTGCACGAACCCCTCATCCGCGCTTCGCGCACCTTCTCCCCTCGCGGAGGGGAGAAGGAAACTGACGGCCAGAGCACCGCGAGTTTCTCTTACTCAGTCGCCGCGCTGCGCGCCGTTGGCCGCTCGGGATGACGATGCACGCACTCGATCAATTTTCAATTTTCAATTTTGCCTCATGAAGATTCTCCACCTCGCGACTGACATCTACGGCGGCTACGGCGGCATCGCGCTTTACAACCGCGACTTCGCCGCGGCGCTCGCCGCGCATCCCGCGTGCGAGGAAGTCGTCGTCGTGCCGCGCATCATGCCGCAGACGCCGGAGCCGGTCCCGCCGAAGGTGCGCTTCGTGAGCGAAGCGGCGAAGCACAACGTCGCGTACTTCAAGGCCATCCATGCGCTGCGGAAGGAGCGCTTCGATCTCGTTTTCTGTGGCCACGTGAATCTGCTGCCGATCGCGCGGATGCTCAGCAGCGAAGCGGTGCTGCTCGTCTACGGCATCGAAGCGTGGAAGCCGTTGCGCGGTCGGCTGCGCAACAAGCTCGCGTCTCAGGTGCGCGCCGTCATCTCGATCAGCGACATCACCATGCAGCGCTTCCTCTCCTGGTCATCGAGCGCGTGCAAGCGGTTCATCCTGCCGAACGCGATTCATCAGGAGCTCTATCGCATCGCGCCGCGCGATCCCGGGCTCGTTGCGCGTTACCGGCTCGAGGGAAAACGAGTGTTGTTGACGGTCGGCCGCGTCGTCGCCGCGGAGCGCTACAAGGGATTCGATGAAGTGATCGAAGTTCTGCGCGACCTGCCGGGCGATGTCGTCTATGTGATCGCGGGCGGCGGCAATGACCTTCCCCGCCTCCAGCGCCGCGCGCGCGCGCTCGGCGTCGGCGATCGCGTGATCTTCACCGGTCTTTTCCCCGAAGCGGAGAAGCCGGCGCTCTACAATCTTGCCGACGTGTATGTGATGCCGAGTCGTGGCGAGGGGTTCGGATTCGTGTTGCTGGAGGCGATGGCGTGCGGCGTGCCGGTGATCGCGAGTCGTCACGACGGCGGCCGCGAGGCGGTGCGCGACGGCAAGCTCGGCATCCTCGTCGATCCGAACAACCTCACGTCGACGCGCCTCGCCATCGAAGAGCTCCTCGCCAGAAACGAGAGGAAGATCCCCGAAGGCCTCGACTACTTCTCATTCGAGAACTTCCAATCACGCACGCACAAGATCGTGGAGGAGCTGGTGTAGGACAGGCGCCCCGCCTGTCCCCGATCGCTATGAAAAAAGCCATCATCCTCGGCATCAGCGGCCAGGACGGCGCGTATCTCTCTCGCCTTCTGCTCGACAAAGCCTACGAAGTTCACGGCACCTCGCGCGACGCCGAGACGCAACCCTTCAAGCGCCTCCAACACCTCGGCGTCAAAGATCGCGTCACGATGCACTCCGTCTCGATGCGCGACTTCCGCGAGCTCCTGCAGTTGATCAGCATCGTGAAGCCGGACGAGATCTACAACCTCGCCGGCCAGAGCTCGGTCGGTCTGTCGTTCTCGCAACCGATCGAGACGATGGACTCGATCGCGACGGGCGAGTTGCTCGTGCTCGAGGCGATTCGCTTTCTCCGTTTGCCGGCGCGGCTCTACAACTCGGGGTCGAGCGAATCCTTCGGCGAGATCGCCGAGGGGACGGCAAGCGATGAGAAGACGCCGTATGTACCGCGGAGTCCGTATGCGACGGCGAAGGCGACCGCTCATTGGACGACGACGAACTATCGCGAGGCGTACGGCCTCTGGGCGTGCACAGGCATCCTGTTCAACCATGAATCGCCGCTGCGCTCGGAGCGCTTCGTGACGAAGAAGGTGATTGCCGCCGCCGCGGAGATCGCTGCGGGACGTCAGCGCATGGTCCGGCTCGGCAACCTCGCGATCTCGCGCGACTGGGGCTACGCGCCGGAGTACGTCGAAGCGATGTGGCTGATGCTGCAGCGCGACGAGCCCGAAGACTTCGTGATCGCGACAGGAGAGAGCCACACGCTGCAGGAGTTCGTGGCGGCCGCGTTCGCGCAGCATGGACTCGACTGGCGCGAGCATGTGGAGTCAGTGCCGGAACTGCTGCGTCCTTCCGACATCCGCTACAGCCGCGGCAACCCCGCGAAGGCAAAGCGGCTCCTCGGGTGGGAAGCGAAGACGCACTTCGCGGATTTGATCGCGAAGCTGTCCGTGTAGGACAGGCGCCATCGCCTGTTCCCGGCATTTACAGGCACTGCTTAGTGACCATAGAATGATGACCATGGGCAGAACAAAAGAGATCCCGGCCGGCGAATTCAAATCACGGTGTCTTGCGCTTCTGGAAGAGGTGGGAAACACGGGCACCGAGTTGATTGTGACGAAACGCGGCCGGCCGGTCGCAAAGGTAGTGCCGATCGACCAGCCAAAATCCCTGATTGGAAGCGTCATTTACGAGGGCGACATCATCAGTCCGCTGGAAGATGAGTGGGACGTGTCGAAGTGATCTTGCTCGACACGCACGCGCTCGTCTGGTTCGCCAGCGCTCCGCAGAAACTTTCGGTTCGCGCACGGCGAGCAATCGATGGCGCCACGAGTTGCGGGGTAGCCGCAATCAGCTGTTTTGAAATTGCGATGCTCGCCGAAAGGGGCCGCTTGCGGTTGGACCGCGACATAAGGGCATGGCTGCAGCAAGTGCTTGGGAAGCCCGGCTTCGAGCTACTTCCGCTCGAGCCTGAAGTATCGATCAAGGCGGCCGAACTCGAGTGGGAGCACCGAGACCCTGCGGATCGAATCATCGTTGCAACCGCGATGACTCATCGACTGGAAATTGTGTCGAAGGATGAGTGGATTCGGTCTTACAAGGGGGTCCGCTCGATTTGGTGAACCAATGCACATCGTGGCGAAAAGCAAGCTAACGGCAAAGAACCAGTTCATCCTCCCGGCGGAGGTCAAAGAGATGAACGACGAAGATAAGCCACCCTATCGGGATCCTGTGATCGAGGCGTACAGGAGCGGCATTGATGTGACCCTCATCCTCGAGAACCTTTCGCGTACCCCCGAGGAGCGGCTCCGGAGGCTGCAAGACCTGCAGCGGTTCGCCGAGGAACTTCGCAGCGCTGGCAAGAAGCTCGCGGTATCGAATGAATGACTTCGAAAGAGTCCTCGACGCTCTCGCCTCGAAACAGGTTTCGTTCGTCATCGTGGGCGGCGTCGCAGCAACCGTGCATGGCGGCGCGGCTCACATCGGACATCGACATCGTTTATGACCGTTCGGTGGATAACATCCAACGTCTCGTCGATGCGCTTGCGCCGCTGAATCCATATCTTCGCGGCGCTCCGCCAGGGTTGCCATTCCGATTCGATTCCGAGACGGTGCGGCGCGGACTGAACTTCACTCTCACGACCAGCGCTGGCCCGGTCGATCTGTTGGGCGAGCTGACGGGTATCGGACTGTATCGCGCCGCCGATGACCGATCGATCGATGTTGAACTGTTCGGCAGAACCTATCGCTGTCTCGGCCTGGGAGCGCTCATCGACTCGAAGCGCGCTGCCGGGCGGATCAAAGATCTAGAAGCGGTCGCCGAACTGGAACAGATCAGTCAGGCAAGAGCAGGTACGCTCGAGGGAAGCGTCATCGACGAGGGCGACATCATCAGCCCGCTGGAAGATGAGAAGTAATTCGTGAAGACCACGGTCTCGATTCCCGGCGACCGGTTCGCGAAGGTCGAACCTCGCGCAGATCTCGAAGCGAAGTCGCAGCGAGGTTTTTCGTGCCGCCCTCCGAGAATACATCTCCCGACGCCTGGACCAAGGGATCACCGATCAGGTTCGGCCAACCTAAATGCACGATTTCGCGTTAACAGCATCCCATCGCAGATTGAAAGAGATCGATTGGTAAACATGGGCACATCGTTCACGCAAGAAGGCTGGATGACTCATGGCGCCTTCACTGCTTCCGCCGCCACATACTTCCCGATCTCGATCGACGCCGTCGCCGCGGGCGAAGGTGCGTTGCAGACATGAATCGCGCGCCCGCGCCGCACGATCACGAAATCATCCGCGAGTGATCCCGCTGGCGTGAGTGCCTGCGCGCGGACGCCGGCGCGTGCGCGATGAAGATCGCGCTCCTGCACCTCCGGCACGAGGCGCTGGATGCTCTTCGTGAATAGATGCCGGCTAACGCTGCGCAGCATCTCGCGTCCGCCTTCCTGCCAGTTGCGCGCGGCGAGGCGCCAGAAGCCGCCGTAGGTGAACGTCTCGAAGGAGTCGCGGAAGCTGATGTCGCGCCAGCGATAGCCTTCGCGTTTGAGTGCGAGCACGGCGTTGGGTCCGGCATGGACATGTCCTTCGATGCCGCGCGTGAGGTGGACGCCGAGGAAGGGGAAGTCGGGATTGGGGACGGGGTAGATGAGTGTGCGGACGAGCGAGGCGGAGTCGCCGCCGAGGTCGTAGTACTCGCCGCGAAAGGGAACGATGCGGATGTCCTGCGCCTGCGCGATGCGATCGGAGAAGAGGCCGGCGCAGTTGATGATGGTGCGCGCGGAGAAGTCGCCTTTGGTGGTGACGATGCGCTCGCCGTCGATGCGGAGCACGCGGCAGTCAAGGTGCAGCTCTCCGCGAATCGCGTTCGCCATCGCGTTGGCGACGCGCGTGTAATCGACGACGCCGGTCGAAGGAACGTGCAGCGCGGCAATCGCGTTCACGTGCGGCTCGATCTCGCGCGCCTCTTCGCGCGCGAGCCAGCGCGTGGCGACGCCGTTGCCGCGCGCGTTCTCCTCGAGCTTGCGCAGCCGCGCGAGCTCCGCATCGTCCGTCGCGACGATCAGCTTGCCCGAGATGTTGAACGGAATCGCATGCGCCTCGCAGAAGGCAACCATCGATCGATTGCCCTCGACGGCCATGCGCGCCTTGAGCGAGCCCGGGCGGTAGTAGATGCCGGAGTGAATGACGCCGGAGTTGCGTCCGGTCTGGTGCGCGGCGAGCTCGGATTCTTTTTCGAGGAGGATGACCGAGGAGGATTCGGGAAGGGCGAGCGCGGTGGCGAGACCGACGATGCCGCCCCCGATGATGGCGAAGTCGTATTGCACGCGAGCCGATGGATCATACGTCAACGGCGCTTCGATGCCTGCGGGCGTCCGCTTATCATGGCGACAAGTGCCGCCCCCTCCACTCGAATATCGACCGCAACTCGACGGACTCCGTGCCCTTGCGATTGCGGTCGTGCTTTTCGCTCACTTCGGACCCACGAAATGGGCGGTTAACCATTACGTAGCGGTCGGCCATCTGGGCGTTGAGCTCTTCTTCATTCTTAGTGGCTTTCTCATCACTCGGATCCTGCTTCACGATCGCGACGCGATTGAAAGCTCAATCATTTCAACGTCACAGGCAATCGCGTTGTTTTACAAACGTCGAACGATCCGAATTTTCCCGACGTACTACCTGGCTCTTTGTTACGCGTTGATCGCCGGCCTCGGCGTGATGAAGTCTTCGATTCCGTGGTTCGCCGCCTACCTGACGAACTTCTACATCGTGAAACACGGGACGCCGGGATCGAGCACACACTTGTGGTCACTGGCTGTTGAAGAGCAGTTCTACTTCATTTGGCCCTTCGCGATCCTGATCCTGCGAAGGCCGGCGTTCGTCATCAGCGCCGCATTCTTCATCGGGATCACGTTTCGCTTCGCCGCGGCATTCCCGTACGGCGACCTGCTGTTGCCGTCATGTCTGGACTATTTGGCGGCTGGGGCAGCGCTGGCATTCGTATTTCGCCACCACCCCGAGGCAGTGCCACGACTCCTTCGATGGTCAGTCGCAATATCAATTCCCGCCGTGATTGCGGGCGCAATCGCTGCGGGTGCGGACCGGCAGAATTTTTATCGCACTGCAGCCGCTGCTATCTCGGTTTGGCTCATCGGTCACGCAGCATTGGGCATCAGCGGTCCGTTCGGCAACATTCTCGGCAATCGTGGGGTGCGCTACTGCGGCAGGATCAGTTATGGGCTGTATCTCTACCACAACTTTCTGCCGGAGGGATTGCTGCGGGCATCGCACTTTTACCATGTGCCGGTCACGCCAGCCGCGGTATCGCTGATCGCACTCGTGCTCACGTTCGTTCTCGCCGCAGCGTCCTGGCATTTCATTGAGCTGCCGCTACAGAACAAACGTCGAAAAATGAATTGAGCAACCAGGGTCGAACGGAAGATGCGAACGACGACGACGCCGATGATGGCGAAGCCGCATGCGGCCCTTACGTACGCGGCTTGAACCCCATTGCGCGTTTCATCCGGGACAGGAACCGCCAGATCGGCGTACGGCCTGGGATCAATTCGCGCCTCGGAAAATCGTCGCGAGCGATCACCGATGGCGAGATCAGCGCCGCGCGATAGAGCTCCAAGCTGCGCCTCAGCCAGTGCGCGTCGGAGAGATAGTGCGCATGCGTAAGATGAATGCCTAACTCGGCGTTGCACCTCATGCTCCGCGAGGGCGATTCGCGCGCGATCCATTCGCGCACGGCAACTTCCCAATCGCGTGAGATGCGAGCGCCGATGCGGTCGCGCTGGTCATCGTGATAACGATATTGCCCGAGTGACGCATCGAGCTTTCGCACACCGAAGTGCGTGGCGATGCGCAGATAGAAGTCGGCATCAGCCGCGTAGCTGATCCCGGCTTGCCAGGTCCCAATTCGTCCCACCGCATCCTTCGTGAAAAACGCAGACGGTTGAGGGATGAACGTCTGCTTCGCAAGATACGCCGCGAGTGTAAATGGCGGCAGGTCCGTGCGTCCTGTTCGATGCGATGCCGCATCGATGTATTCGACATCCCCGTAAACGAGGCCGAGCGTTGGATCGGATTCGAAGGCGGCAACGGCTGAGGCGATCGCGCCGGGCAGGTACGTATCATCAGAGCTCTGGATCGCCTGAATCGGCCCCGACGCGCGCGCAAGTCCCTTGTTCACTGCATCCACCACGCCCTTGTCGGACTCCGACACCCACCAAAGCTCCGCATCACGATAGCTCTTCAGCACATCAACCGTTTCGTCCTTCGATCCACCATCGAACACGAGAACTTCGATGGGGCGGTAGTCCTGCGCAAGGATCGAATCGATGGTCTCGCGAATGAATCGTCCCTGATTGAAGCTGGGAACGATGATGGAGACGAGCGGGCGCGCCATGTCAACCGATCAGGCGCACCGCTTCGAGCCACGCGCGCATGTGCCTCGCGGTGTCGCGAAGAAACTCATCGCCGCCCTGATCCCAGATGAAACCCTTGTAGGCCGCGCTGCGTGCATCCAGTTCGTCCGCGAGATTCGAATACAACTCGTTGTACGTCGAGCCACTCAGCTTTGCCTCGACTAGCCAGGGCAGAAGGTCATCGAGCAGAACGACACCTGCGAGCTCGTGGTAGAGGTCTTTGAAGAGATTGTGAGGAGTGCGGCGATGATCGGCGATGGGCGACCCGATGCGAATCGCCTCGCCCCGAGCCTTGACGCAAGCCTGACAAAGATAGCCGCTGATGATGTCGCCGAATCGATCGATCGCCAGTCCGCCGACATTGAAGCCCATGCGAACGTAGTAGTACGCGGCGATGGCGTCGCGCGCAATGCCGGTGTTCTGTGTGTTGATGGGCGACCACGTGCCGGCGCCAAGAAAACGCGGGGCCGCATCCGCCGCATGGACGCGAGGAGCGATGGCGATGCGGCTCAACGCGTCGACATCCGGATCCGTGAGCCACAGTCCGGCATTCATCGTCACGCGTGCGATGCGCGTTGAGCTCGTCAGCGAACGCGTCTTCTTGCGGGCGAAGTAGGGAAACCCTCGGGGATAGATCTCGTCCGACGCCGAGGACTCGAGCAGTGTTCCGATGTTGAACCAGCCATCGCTGCTTTCGGTCTCGGCAACTTCCACACGCTCGCCGGCCACAGAATGCTCGCCGACGAAGTCGGTGTCATCGAGACAATAGTTGTCATCGTCGATCGAGATGAGCAGCTCGGACCCTCGATCAAGCGCCATGAGAAATCCGACATTGCGACGGTTATCCGAGTTGTAGGGAACGCGTTCGCTCATGGAAGGAAACTTCGCGAGGAATCTCTCCTGTTCATCGAGTGTCGGACATTCGACGCGAAATCCCCGGCGCCGCGCATCATCACAAGCCGCGACGACGGATGGCGGCGTCTTCCTGTCGATGATGACGATGAGCTCGACGGTTTCGCGCCTGCCATGCCGTTCAATATTCGACAAATATCCGTCGAGAAAACGCGGCTCGAAGATCGTCGTCACGACGATTGAAGTCTGTTTGTTCACGTACGCTCCGCCGGCGAATTGTAGACTCGGTCCACAGACCACTGCAGACGCGGTGAGATCCGAGCCTGCGTTTGGTATCCGGGTAGCGCCCGATTGACCAAACCTGACTGCTGCACATCGAACATCAGCCGAATCGGTTCCACCAGACAACTGCGAACACCCGTCAAATTCGCGAACAGCCTCAACTCGAACGGACGTGGGGCGAGAAGATCCGCAGGAATCGTCACCCTTGCGACGTGGCGACCAGCTTCCAGCAGCGGACGCACATCGCATTCTCCGAAGAGAATCGATTCCATAATCAGGGTTCCCTCGAGATCAATTAACTGAAACGAAAGCTGCAGGTCACGGGTCGGCTCAAACAACTCGAAGCCCGCCTCGACGCATATCGCATCACCGCTATGAACGTTCGTTGTCTCATCATCGAACTGCATCAGCCGCAGCGAGTGAAGCTGGAAGAGTGGATCCGCCGGCTGCCGCTCGATCTGCTGCTGGACCTCTTCACGTCCCGCGCGGCTGATCGCATGCAGGTAATGGCCGACCACACTCGCGCTGTCTCCAATCTCCACGACTTTCCCTTGATCGAGCCACACGGCTTTCTGGCAAAGCGCTTTCACTGCCGGCATGTTGTGGCTGACGAAGAGAATCGTGCGGCCAAGAGTCGTGACGTCGTTCATCTTGCGCAGGCATTTCGCCTGGAACGCGGCATCGCCTACGGCCAGGACTTCATCGACGATCAGGATCTCCGGGTCGAGATGTGCGGCAACGGCAAACGCAAGCCGCATGTACATCCCGCTCGAATAGAACTTCACAGCCGTGTCAACGAATCTCTCGACCTCGGCAAATGCCACGATCTCGTCGAAGCGGCTGCGAATCTCGCGCCGGGTCATCCCGAGGATCGCGCCGTTGAGCTGAATGTTCTCCCGCCCCGTCAGTTCGGGGTGAAAACCTGTCCCGACTTCGAGCAGGCTGGAAACCAGGCCGCGCATCTCGATGCGTCCCGACGTCGGCTCGGTGATACGGCTGAGGATTTTCAGGAGCGTCGATTTGCCAGCGCCGTTTAGTCCGATGACACCAATCGCTTCGCCGCGGCGGACATCAAACGACACATCACGCAATGCCCAAAGCGTACGATCTTCGCGCTCTCGCTTTTCGGTACCTGCGATCACATCGCGGAATGTGCGCAGGTCGAGCTCCGCGCCGAGGCGGAAGCGTTTTGAAACTCGATCGATGCGAATCGCATAATCCATTTGCGTCAGAGAAGGTCGGCCACCATCCGCTCGAGACGGCGGAAATAGACGCTGCCGGTGAAGATGAGTGCGGTGCCGGCAATGGCGGCCCACAGCACGCCCTGCGCGACGACCATACGGCCGGCCAGCCCGCTCCGAAACGTCTCCACAACGCCCGCCATCGGATTCAATGTCACCACCGTTCGCCATTTCACAGGGACGAAGCTGAGTGGATAAACGATCGGCGTGGCAAACATCCAGAGCTGCACAACGAACGGCACGACGTGGCGCAGGTCGCGAAAGCGCGCCACCAGCGCACTCGTCCAGATCGACAGTCCGGTTGCCAGTAGCAGCGTCGCAAGCAATGCGACAGGAATCCAGAACAACGACCACGGCGATGGGACGACACGCTGCCAGAACATGAGAGGAACCAACATTAGCGTCGCGACGAGCGAGTCGAAGAAGGCGGTGGCGACCGAGGCGAACGGCACGAAGAGGCGAGGAAAATAGATCTTCGTAACGAGATGCGAGCTCCCAATGAGACTCACGCTGCCGCTCGTTACCGCATTGGCCAGAAACGTCCAGGGCAGCAGCCCGGCATAAACGAAGATCGAGTAAGGCATGCCATCGGAAGGCATCCTGGCGATGCCTCCAAAGAAGAACGCGAAGATGATCGTCGCCAGGAGCGGCTGAATCACCGCCCACGCAACGCCAAGAAACGTGTGTTTGTAGCGGACCTTCACGTCGCGCCAAACGAAAAAGTAGAGAAGCTCGCGATAGCGCCAGAGCTCGCGAAGGTCGACGCCACGCCACGGTGACGATGGCTCGATGATGATCACATCGTCGACGACCTCATTCCGGATCACGTGCAGAAGAATACAGCAGGGATGTTCTGCTACCCTCGGCGCGTGCCTCGGTTCGGATTGCGGCAAAAAGCAGGAGCACTTCTCTACGACTGGCCGCGGTTCACACGGGCCATGGCGACGCGGCGCGGCTGGGTCCGATACAGAAATCGCAACGAGCGGCTGACGATTGACCCGAAAACAGGCGGTGCGCGATGCGAGTGGATCTATACAAGCGATCTGCACCTCTGCGCTGTGTATCCCTTCACCGCACGCTGGCTCCTACAGAAGACAACCGCGGAGTGGCCGATCGAATCGGCGGAACGCCCGGCGACAGACGGTACACCGCGGGTGTCATTCGTGATCGGGCATCGCGGCGAGGCGCGTGCGCCGCTCCTGCTCGCGACGCTTGCGTCCATCGCAGCGCAGCGGGAGGTTCCGATTGAATGCATCGTCGTCGAACAATCGACACGCCCGTTCATCCAGTCCCGGCTGCCGGAGTGGGTTCGCTACCTGCACACACCCATCGCAAGCGATGATCTGCCGTACAACCGTTCGCACGCATTCAACGCGGGCGCGGCGATGGCCGGGGCGCCGCTGCTGGTGTTGCACGACAACGACTTCCTGGTGCCATCCTTCTATGCTCGGGAGCTCGCGCGGCGACACGACGACGGCAATGAGATCATCGATTTGAAACGCTTCATGTTTTTTCTCGGCCGCGATGATGATTTCGTACCCGGCGTGACGCCTGAGCGCGTCGTGCAAAACTCACCTGGCGGTGGGAGCGTTGCGGTGGACAAGAACACCTACGATGCCCTCGGCGGTTTCGACGAATCATTCATCGGCTGGGGCGGCGAGGACAACGAGTTCCTGGATCGAGCATCGACACGGCGTCTGTATACCTTCGGCTATCTCCCATTCGTTCATCTGTGGCACGCTCCTCAGGCGGAGAAGGCGGCAAACGAAGCTACAGCGGGACGCGCGCGACTCGAGGAACTCGCGAGGATTCCACGCGAAGAACGCATCGCTCGACTTCGAGGACATCGATGAAACAGGCAATCAAACGACTCTTACCTTCCTGGATGCTGTCCGGCTATCGCGCGGTGCAGCGAAAGCGGCAGCAGCAGCAAATGCTCGGGACGATGAACCCCCATGCAAGGAAGCTCTACGAGCTATCGCAATTGACGACGTATGACGTTGATTTGCACCCTGAAGTCGAAGCGGTGCGCAACCGTGTGGAAGAAGCGGCGCGGAGAATCTACGGAGAGAACTGGAATTTCTACAGCGATGCCTTGCGGCCAGAAATCGTGGAGGGGTTTGCCCGGACGATCGACGCACTGAGCGATCGTCGTGTGGTCGACTACCTGGAGATCGGATCCTGCCAGGGGCTGTCGTTGTCGTTGATTGCATCGGTTCTGCGCGAACGAAACCAACTCGGGAAGGTTGTCTCGCTCGATCCTTACTTTGAACAAGGCTATGACGAAGGGGTGACCGGACCATACGCCAACAGGCTGCACGTGAAGATCGACAAGCAGACGAAGGCTTGTGCATTCCGCATGTATGAAGGCTTCGGAATCGGCGTGGAGTTGCTCGAGGCGATGAGCATGGACGGCCTCAAGACGCTGATCAGGAACGACCGTCGCTTCGATCTCATCTACATCGATGGATCGCACGAACGCTTCTGGCCCGCCATCGACTTCGGGATGTGCTGCGCCGTCCTGCGCGGTGAAGGGATCATTATTCTCGATGATCACCTGTGGCCGGACGTGGAGCCGATCAAGCAGTTATGCGACAAACACGGCACCCAAATTCAATCGACCTGGAAGACGGCGTCATACCGAATCCAATTGTCGTAGCTCGGCGAAGATCGCGCTTTCCTCTTCTGGCGACACGTGACTGAGCGTTCCCGGCCACTCGCCCCAACCATCCGTAAAGTCGGGATAGCGGTGCAAGAGATGGCGAATTCGCTCGGCTAGTCGTACCGACAAACGATCGAGTCGTCCGGAGCCGCTTGGGGCGCAATATGGAAACGAGGTGACTTTCACTGGCGAACGGTGCAGAAGAGACTCCATCGCCGCGATCCAAAGCTCACGTGTTCGTGTCCACGTGAACCGGCTGGCAATCTCTGCCGACTCCTGCGACTTCGCCGCGAGCAGATCCGGATTGCGCCACAGAGACTCGATGTGGTCTGCCGCCCTGACGATATCGCCCGGAGGAAACAGGAATCCGTTCAGATAGCCCGCGCTTCGTATACCCGGCCAGTCCGAGGTGACGAGCACGCAACCGTTGATCATTGCGTCGATGGCAACCAGGACAAACGATTCGCCAGCTTCAGAGAACACGGTCAAGACATCGGAAGCGGGATAAATCTCGGATCGAAGACGCGACGGCTCCACGTACCCGAGCAGATCGAGGCCACCGGCCTGCTTGAGAGCATCCAGCGAAGGGCCGTCACCCGCGATGGTATAGCGAAAGGGCACTCCGCGCCGGCGAAGCTCTGCGGAAAGAGCAATACTGTCGAGCACACGTTTCGCACCCTGATCGATACGGCCTGCGAACACCAGCTGCAACGGTCCGTTAGCCTCGCGCTTCCTGCGTCGTACGTTCGGCGGCCACGTCCCATTCGGCACGACAGCGAGCCGTTCCGCGGGAATCGAGCGCTGGAGAAACCGCGTCTGAAGCGGATTCACTCCGACGACGAGATCGGTAATCGATGCGAATGCCTCTGCATCTCTCAACAGCCGTCCATTGATCGCATGCAGTGCGTGAACGAGCCGGGTTTGTGTCCCACGCGCTTTCGCCCTTCCGATCGCCGGCAGCGCGTGACCGAGGCCCAGCGGCATCACGATCGATGGCGAGACGCGCTCCACGACGCGTTGCACAGCAGCAATCCGCCCTTCCGTCGTGCCCGTGCGGCCATCCATCTCGATCGCCGATCGTTCTCCAAGCGCTCTCAGGAACCGAGCCGGATCGTTGAACCGTTTGCCACGTGCGAGAGCAATCGTCACCTTCCAGCCCGCTTCGCGATGGGCGGCCAGAATCTCCCGCAACCATGTCTCGATTCCGCCCCACACGTTGTGGGAAAAGAGACAGACGAGGATCGATTTCTCGGACCTCATCCTGCAATCGCCTGGCGAAGACGCGTTTCTTCACTCTCTCGGTCGGGCGGTTCTACGTTGTCGATCAGTGGCCACTCGCTCGCATCCGGGTGGACGAACGAGCGGCCGAGAAGCTTGCGAATCCGCTCCGCCATGCGCGGGCCCACAAGACTGCGAAGGCGGCTTCTACCTTCGAACGGCACGATTGGCGCGGCGGAAAGCCGCGGTGGCCCCTCCAATGCCCGCTCCAGTACGTGCACGAAATCATCGGTCATTCGCTCGACGCTTCGCTCGCGAATGATCAGCTGCCGAGCAGATGTCCCGAGACGCTCCTTGAGACCATCGGTCCGCACCAACTCCTGAATCCGATTCGCCGCCCCTTGCACATCGCTCACAGGAAAGACGAGCGCCGTCACATCATCCTCGAGCACACCGAGGTCCCTCCTCCCATCGAAGTCGGACACGATGGGTACAAGACCGTGCGACATCCCCTCGAGCACCGCATTCGGCAAACCCTCGACCGGCGAGAAAAGCAGGATGGCGTCGGCGTCCGGATAGATTTCGTCGTAAAGGGTTGTTTGGGGCACGGGCGGACGCACCAAGACCTGATCGGGATGCTTCGATGCAACAGCGAGCAACTCCGTCTTGTGTACGCCGTCACCGACCAGCGTGAATCGAAACTCGACCTTGCGCGCAATGAGCTCGTCCACCAATCGAACTGCATCGAGCACTCCCTTGTCGGGATCGAAGCGGCCCACATAGAGCAAGCGGATCGGGCGGTGAACCTCGCACGAAGCCTGCTTCTCACCGACATGGACACCCGTGCGTACGAGAAATACACGATCTTCCGGAATCCTGCAGTAGTCCCTCAAGAGTCGCGCGGTGAAAGGACTGACACCGAATGCCGCATCGATCGACGCGGCATGGCGCGCCACGTACGAGCTCGAATTCAGCGCGACGCCGGGCAGTCCGTATACGATGCGCGGCCCGCCTTTTCGCTTCAACGCATCAAGTACGACCCAGGCATCGAGTACAGCGCCTGGGATTACGACGTCCGGCTTCGCTTGACGCACAGCATCCTCGACGGCGATGCGACGCGCCTCGCTCGAGCCTGTACGCGCGTCCATCTCGATGGCCGTCAGCGATGGAAGGTTCTCGAGATAGCGCGACGGATCGTGAAACCGAGCTCCCCGAGTCAGTGCGAAGACCGGCGACCATCCGCGCGCTGGAAGGGCATTCGCCAGTCTTGCGTGTCGAGCTCCGACTCCTCCAACTGCTGAGTGGGTTGTGTCGATGAAGAGGATTCTTCGCATCGGTTATGATCGTCGAGTGGTCACGCTCAACTTCGCGATGGTTGGAGTTTCGGGGTTCGTGGCTCCACGCCATCTCCAGGCCATCCACGATACGGGAAATCGGCTCATCGCGGCCACAGATCCGAGTGACTCAGCCGGCATTCTCGATCGTTACTCGCTTGACGTGAAGTTCTTTCGCGAGATCGAGCGCTTTGATCGCTTTCTCGAGAAGGTCCGCCGTGGGCCGGAAGCCGATCGCGTCCACTTCGTCTCCATTTGCTCACCGAATTTCCTTCATGACGCTCATGTACGCCTTGCATTGCGCGCGCAGGCCGATGCGATTTGCGAGAAGCCGCTCGTCATCAGCCCGTGGAACCTCGACGCGCTGCAACAACTCGAACTCGAAACCGGACGCCGCGTTTACACCGTCCTACAACTTCGGCACCAGCCCGCGCTCAAAGAGCTTCGCGTCGCACTTCAGAACGATCGCCAACGACGCCATCAGGTCACGCTGACTTACGTCACCGCGCGCGGCCCCTGGTACGACGTCTCATGGAAAGGCGCTGACGAGCGGTCGGGCGGGCTGGGGATGAATATCGGAATTCACCTTTTCGATCTCCTGCTTTGGCTGTTCGGGCCGGCCAGCCGTTGCGAAGTGCACCTATGTGAGCGGCGACGAATGGCCGGATTTCTCGAGCTGCGCGATGCGGATGTCCGCTGGTTTCTGTCAGTCGAACCCAGGGACCTGCCGTTTCCAGTCATGCCCGGCAAGAAGACTACGTATCGCTCGATCGACGTGGACGGCAGCGAGTTGGAGTTTACGAACGCATTCGGCGAGTTGCACACCGTCGTCTATGAGCAAACGTTGAAGGGCGAAGGCAAGGGCATCGATGACGCTCGGCCGTCGATTGAGCTCGTCCATCGCATCCGAACTTCGGAGCCGAAGCGCAATCGAGAGCTGGAACATCCGCTGTTATCCGAACAGATGGCGGTGAAATGAACGCCTATACGCATGAAACGGCGGTAGTCGACGCCGGGGCAATGATCGGCGACGACACCAAGGTGTGGCATTTCTGCCATATCAGCAGCGGTGCCGAGATCGGCCGCCACTGCTCCCTCGGCCAGAACGTCTTTGTCGCGCCGCGTGTACGGATCGGCAATCACGTCAAGATTCAGAACAACGTCTCCATCTACGAAGGCGTGACCTTGGAAGATTACGTTTTTTGTGGACCGAGCATGGTGTTCACGAACGTACGCACTCCACGTTCCGCATTTCCGCGCAATCGTCCCGAGGATTACGCGCCGACGCTCGTGAAAGAGGGAGCGTCGATCGGCGCAAATGCAACCGTAGTTTGCGGAATCACCATTAACGAGTGGGCATTCATCGCAGCCGGAGCCGTCGTCACGAAAGATGTTCCGGCGTATGCATTGATGGCGGGCGTTCCTGCGCGAGTGATCGGCTGGGTTTGTCAATGCGGAATCACCCTCGCATTCGCGGGAGATCGCGCAACGTGCCGCGAATGCGGCCGCCCGTATCGAAAAGAAGGCAGCCGGATTGGGCTGGAGGTATGAATGAAGCTTGACGGAGCACGCATCGCCGTCATCGGAGGAGCGGGATTGATCGGCTCGCACATCGTCGATCAGCTCGGCCAGACGGACGCGAAGGAGATCATCGTCATCGACAACTTCGCGCGCGGTACGAGAGCGAACCTCGCTCCGGCGCTCGAGAACTTCCGCAACGTCACCGTCCGCGAGATGTCGATTACCGATCGTCAGGCGGTCACCCGCGAACTGCAGGGCATCGACGGCGTCTTCCTTCTCTCCGCGTTGTGGCTTGGCGAGTGCGTCGCCGATCCGCGGTCGGCGCTCGAAGTCAACGTGATGGGCACGTGGAACGTGATCGAGGGCTGCCTCGCCAACAAGGTGAAGCGGGTCGTGTTCTCCTCGTCAGCCTCGGTTTACGGCGATGCGGTCGTCGTTCCAATGACCGAGGAGCATCCATTCAACAATCGCACAACGTATGGCGCGACGAAAATCGCGGGAGAGCAGCTCTTCCGCGCGATGAATGAGCAGCACAAGCTGCAGTACGCCGGTATGCGCTACATGAACGTCTATGGCCCACGCATGGATTACAAGGGAACATACGTCAGCGTAATCATGAAGGTGCTCGATCGAATCAAGCAGGGACAGCCGCCAGTGATCTTCGGCGACGGATCGCAGTCGTACGACTTCATCCATGTCGTCGACGTCGCACGCGCGAATGTCCTGGCAATGCAGGCCGAGGCATCGGATGAATTCTTTAATATCGGCATGGGCGTGCGGACGACGATCAATGAGCTCGTAGAGCACCTGCTCGAGTTGACGGGTTCGAACCTGAAACCGGAGTATCGGCCCCAGGAACAGATGTTCGTCACGCATCGCATTGGCAGCACCGACAAAGCCGAGCGTCTCCTCGGCTTCCGTGCCGAAATCCCGCTGCGCGAAGGTTTGCGCTCTGTGATTGAGTGGCGCAACCGCACTGCCTCACCCGTGATGGTATGAGCAAGATCCCGATTACGAAACCGGTCCTGGGAGAGGAAGAGCTGCGGCTGATCCAGCAGGTGCTGGAGAGCGGCTGGGTGGTGCAAGGGCCGTTCGTGAAGCAGTTCGAGGATCGGTTCGCAACGTTCAGCGGCACGCAATACGCAGTCGCGACGTCGAGCTGTACGACTGCGCTGCACATAGCCGTCGCCGCATTAGGATTGAAACCGGGCGACGAGGTCATTGTTCCGGCATTCACCTGGATCTCGACTGCGAATGTCGTCGAGTACATGGGTGCCAGACCGATTTTCTGCGACATCGATCTGCAGACGTTCAACATCGACGTCGGTCAGCTCGAATCGCTAGTGACATCGCGAACGGTCGGGATCATACCGGTACATCTCTTCGGTCTCTGCGCCGACATGGCTGCGATCGGCGCGTTCGCGTCGCGGCATCACCTCTGGGTGGTCGAAGACGCGGCATGTGCGTTCGGCGCACGAATCGACGGCCGCCACGCGGGGACGTTCGGAAATGCCGGCTGCTTCAGCTTTCATCCTCGGAAGGCGATCACCACCGGCGAAGGCGGCATGATCACAACGAATGCACCCGAGCTCAACGAACTCTCGCGCTCACTGCGCGATCACGGCGCGTCACGCTCAGACCTGGACAGGCATAAGTCAAAAGCTGCGTTCGCTCTGGCGGAGTACAACGTGCTCGGCTACAACTTTCGAATGACCGACATTCAGGGTGCGCTGGGATGCGCCCAGATGGATCGTGCTGAACTGATCATGCGCGAGCGTTCCCTGCGAGCCGCGCGATACGACGAGATCCTCACCGGACTCGACTGGCTCGTGCCACCGAAAGTCCCGCCGCAATATACACATGGGTATCAGGCATACGTCTGCCTCTTTCAACCGGAAGCGCCCACGCTGAAGAATGTCGAAGGACTGCACGAGGGCCGCAACGTGATCATGCAGGAACTGGAGGATGAGGGCATTTCGACCCGGCAGGGAACGCACGCGGCCGCCATGACCGGCTTCTATCGGGACAAATATCAGCTCCGGCGGGAGGACTTTCCGATGGCGGTCCTTGCTGAACGGCTTTCATTGACTCTTCCGCTCTATCCACAGATGTCGGAATCCGACCAGGAGCTCGTATTGGAACGATTGACGCGAGCGTTTCATAAGGGATAGTTGCGTGAGACATCTGCGCAGCTTGTTTCGGCATCGCGAATTGGTCTGGGAAATGTCAGTACGAGACCTGAAGGCGATGACTCAGGGCTCGCTCCTGGGTTACGCCTGGATCGTCATTCGCCCTTTGCTGCAGACCGTCACCTACGTTGTGGTAGTGGCGTACATTTTTCGCTCGTCGAGTCGAAGCGCGCTGTCACCGTGGTCCTATACGGCCTACGTTCTGTCAGGGATGATTCCCTGGCAAATTCTCACTCGCTCGATCGAGGAAGCTCCGTCGATCGTCAGGAACAGAATGGAGTTAGTAAAACAGGTCATTTATCCTATCGAAACGCTGCCCGTCTCCGGACTACTCGGCTCGGCAATCGGATCGCTGGCTACGTTCACGGTCCTGTTGGCTCTAACGCCGTGGAGCGGACTGCTCCATTGGACATGGCTGCTCTTGCCCATCCCGACTGCTCTACTCGTGCTATTCGTGCTGGGTTTCGCGTGGATTTTCATGATCGCAGGCGTAGTCATCAAGGACTTACGGGAAATCGCGTCCGTCGTTTTGGGACTCCTGGTGTATGCCTCACCGGTAATCGTCAATCAGGATATGGTCAGCCCTCGAATGTGGCGGCTCATTCAATGGAATCCGCTTGCCCATGTCGTCATATGCTTTCGCGATGTTTTCCAGGCGCAATTTCATCCAGCAAGCTGGATGATCTTCGTGCTGATGGCCTTGATCACTCTCACCCTCGGCAACGCGGTGGTCACGCGTATGAAGCTCTTGATCAATGAGTACCTCTAGGTCCATCTCGTGAACGACGTTGCCATCCAACTAACGAACGTCACGAAGCGCTTCAAGCTGTACCACAGCCTGCGCACGGGACCAATCAAAGAACGGCTTCTATTCTGGAGAGCGCGCGATTTTTATCGCGAGTTCATGGCTGTTCGCAATGTGTCGCTCAAGATCCAACGAGGGGAGATCATCGGTGTATGCGGGCCCAATGGGGCCGGCAAGACTACCCTGTTGAAAATGATCGCCGGACTGCTGTCCATCGACTCAGGAAGTCTCGAGGTCCACGGCAAGGTCACTGCGCTTCTCGCGCTCGGAGTCGGCGTCAACCCGGAGTTCACTGGAAGGGAGAACGTCCTTTACACCGGATTGCTGCTGGGAATGTCGAAACGGGAAATCATGCGCAAGATGCCCGAGATCATCGACTTCGCTGAGCTTGGAGACTTCATCGATCAGCCGTTCCGAACGTACTCATCGGGAATGCGCTCCCGGCTTCTCTTTGCAACCTCAATGAGCGTTGATCCGGACATATTCATTATCGACGAGGCCTTATCGACGGCTGATGCTACGTTCGTCATGAAGTGCAAAGAAAAGGTTCGGCAGCTATGTAACAGCGGTGCGACCGTTCTCTTCGTCTCTCACAACGTTACCGAGATCCGCGATCTCTGCCCGCGCGCTCTGCTGATGCTCGATGGACAATTGGTCGTCGACGGACCGACTGAAGAAGCTCTTGCCGCGTACACGCAATGGGTCGTGGAACGCGAAGCGGGACTTCTTACGGAAGGCTCAAATGCCGGCCTGCATCCCACTGAACGCAGCACTGGGGGCGTATCGGTAACCAGTATCGTTCTTCTCGATGGAGAAGGGGCTGAGACCAACGTATTCCCGAGTGGAGGGGCTCAGTTCATTCGCATTCGCTATCGATGCGACAACTCATCCCGATCGCCCTTGTATGTGATGGTTGGTATCCTGGCCGGTACGAGTAAAACCTACATTGCCGAAGTCGAAAGCGACAAGCTCATCGACCCGCGCAGCGGCTTACAACAATGTATCGCCGTACCACGAGCTGCCGAGGCCGAAATGACCCTTCGGTTCGACCCGCTCCTCCTCAGCACTAATCGCTACTCTCTCTGGATCATGTTCTACACCCGGGAACCATTCGCAATCGCATGTGAGTACAAGGACGTTGCGCCATTTTTCGTGGGCAAGATGGACGCAATCTTCTACAGCGACGTCTATTTTCGTCATCCGGCGCAAATCGAATCGACAATTACGCCGTCAGCAGGCTCGGAGCAATGATCCATGCCGGAGCAGTGCTGGAGCGAATGGCTCCGACGCCGGCATTCAGCATCATTCTCTGTTTTCTTCTTCGAATCATCCCGAGACTAATCCTTCCCGACGCAATCGCGTCGGACTCCTATTTTCATCTGTTCTGCGGACGCCTGCTTCGCGAACGCGGGCTGCGGCTTCCAAAGCGCCTTCCCTACATTCTGATTAACCACGAGTACACCTACCCCCCGCTATATCATCTGTTTCTGGCGCTCTTTCCGGTCAAGGCACAGCGATACATCGAACGGGTTTCTGGAGCTCTTTTCGATTCAGCAGTACTGCTTGTCCTGACATTCTTTCTTCCGCGGCTCAGATTCGATGGCGGCCTAGCGGAATGGACGCTCCTTCTCTATGCGGTCTCGCCGCCGCTGCTCCTTGCGTGGACGGGACCGCGAGCGTACAGCGGCAGCCCTCGGATTCTCGCCCAGCTCTTTTACGTCATACACGCGTGTTCGTTCTTCACGTCCTTATCGACGCATTCCATTCTGTGGAACACCGTGAGCATCGTGGCGGGCGCGCTCGTCATTCTCACGGCGAACTTCGGCGTGCAGGTGCTGATTTTCTTTGGACCCCTTTTCATAGCCTGCGTTTCACCGGCATACCTCATCGTGCTCATCGGCTCGTTCCCCGCGGCCTACATCTTGTCTCTGGGACATTCGAACCGCGTGCTATACGGCCAGTACGCCCATATGCGTTTCTATTACAGGCACTTGCGGCAGCGCCTTCTCTGGATCTATCCATGGGGAGATTTCGCCGGCTATCTATCGCGAGCCAAGCGAGCAGCCGGCAATGCGCTCTTTCACACGAATGCTCGCGCATTTCGCGATTGGATATTCAATGAGGTCTATCCAATTCAGATCCTCGTGATTCAATACCCCCATCTCCCGTTGTCAATTGCCGCCGCTGCAGGATCGCTGATCCCATGGTATTGGACGGCATGGATGACCTCAGGATTGATCTGGTTCGCACTGACAAAGTTCAAGTTCCTGTTGTTCATCGGTGAAGGCGAACGCTACCTCGAGTACTCGATCGTTCCGTCCCTGCTCCTGGCCGTCGCCCTGGGCCGGGCACATCCCTGGGCGCTCATCGCGTTCGTCGCTTATTCGATAGGCTTCATCCCTCTCGCCCTCAGAAGCTTTATCGTCAGATTCCGTGACGAAGCCAGCCGTGTTGCCGAAGAGGCTGCGTTCTTCGAAAACGTGAACGCTCTACCGAGCGGCACGGTTCTTCCGCTCGGGGGCGCTTACTGGAAGGTGCTTTACTACGTCCGGCATCCTTTGGTCTGGAACGGCTGCAATATGGACGAGAAACTGTTCACCGAAGAGGAATTCCGTCTCGTGTGCGACAACTTTCCCCTTCCCTCAGGCCGATTCGCGGAAATACAGCAGCGCTACCAGGTCGGCTATGTAGTCGCAGAGAAGTCTTCTTTGCAGAGGTACGTCTCGTCGATTCTCGACGATCGTTCCAGTTTTAGTGACCGCACCGAGCTCTTGTTTGAAAGCACCGCACTGGCGGCCTACAAAGTCATGTCGATTGAAGAGTGCGGGCCGGGGGGTCAGGCGCGGTAAATTTCATGTAGAAACTCTTCGGCACGCGGTTCAGCTTGTACATCAGCCAAAAGAAGGGACGCATTCTCTCGAATGTCTTCTTGTATGTCTTGAACTCTCGATACGTGTGCTTCGGCATCGCCATCAAGGCATCGAATTCATCGTCAGAGTATCCGAGCCGCTTCTTCACCAGATTGACGAGCTCCGGATCGAACGCCTGGGGCTGCGAAACCTGCGCGAGCGCTTCTTCCCGGCTGATCTGCCCTGAGCGCGTCAACGCCGCGGCGCCGAGGAGCCGGCCGTCATATCCCCATCGCTTCGGCAGGAAATAGGTGTGGTAGAAGGCTGTGAAACGGTTCTCGAGATGATGACCTCCGTACCACTTCCACCCAAGGTTGCTGGTTAGAAATGCCTTCGCATCTTCCTTGTGATAATCGATGTAATAGAGCGGCCGGATCTTCTGAATTCTCGAGAGCGAGGTCCAGCGAATGAACGACAGCAGATCGAGATTCGGAAAGGTTTTCAGTTTGCGTGTTCCGAATCGGCTCTGAATCGTCTGGATGTATTTTCCGTCCATGTACAACCAACCCAGCGGCGAAATCCCCTCGGTTCTGAATGAATGTCCCTCGAACATGTGCCGGATCCCGTACTCGTCGCACGCCCGATAAAGCGTGGCAGCAAGTCCGATGTCCGTAGGCGCCTCGATATCGGCGACTCCCGCCTTGAGGAACGAGCGATAAAGATCGTCATACTCTTCGTTATCGACAACGATCGTGTACAAATCGACATCCAGCCGCTTCAAAATGTTGTGAATATTTTCGACCGCGACGGTGGAATCCCACGTATTGTCAAAATGAACGGCAAGTGGACGAAGACCCCACTCTTTTGCCTTGTAGAGCATGTACGAGGAATCGCAACCGCCGCTCACTCCTACGACGACGTCATACGGCTTTCGCTTGCCCTCCTCGCGAATCCCCGCAATGACAGCATCCAACCGGCGCTGTCCCTCAATTCCTGTAGGGTACTCACGATCGAGTTCATCGTGCTGGTGGCAATAGTTGCAGACTCCGCTCTCGTCGAAAACGATCGACGGTACGGTTTCGTCATAGACACAGCGCGAGCATCGCTTCATGTGGACACTCATGACAACAAACGATCAATGTCCTGGCGATCCGGGAAGTTGATCAGCACCGCTCGATTTCGTCCGTGATAGACCGCCATGCTTCCGATTGCGGCGGCCGAAGCGCCGCCGACCTTGACCGCCTCGGCGCAATTCTCGAGAGAGCCGGCACCGCCGGAAGCCACAACCGGAATCGTGATCGCGGCAGTAACGCTTCGCAACATATCGATATCGTAGCCTCTTCCAGTGCCATCGCGGTCGACTGACGTCAACAGGATCTCCCCCGCTCCTCGCTCTTCCGCTTCCCTTGCGTAACCCACTGGATCTCGACCGACAGGCCGGCTGCCGCCGTGAGAATAAACCTCATACCGGCCCAGGAGTTTTCGTTTCACATCAATCGAGACGACGACGGCCTGGCTCCCGAATCTCTCAGCGACATCGGTGATAAATCCCGGACATTCCGCAGCGTAGCTGTTGATGACGACCTTTTCGAAGCCCGTCTGGAACACAGCGTCGACATCCGCCATCCTTCGGAGGCCACCGCCATACGCCACGGGCATGAAGCACTCTGTGGCGATCTCGGCAAGAAGCTTCAAATTCGGACCCCTTCCGTCCTTTGTTGCGGTGATGTCGAGAAATACCAGTTCATCAACTTCCTTCTCATTGAAGATCCGAATCGCATTGATGGGATCGCCAACGTAACTAGGATCTCGAAATCCTATTGTCTTGACGAGCGCTGCATTTCGAAGCAGGAGACACGGCATGAGCCGGGCGATCAGCATCCCGTCCACTCCGCGAACTGAGCCAGAACCTTCATTCCGAAGCGGTGACTCTTTTCGGGATGAAATTGCGTACCGGCAATGTGGCCCTTTCTAACGACCGACGCAAACCGATATCCATACTCAGTCCACGCCGCGACATGGGAACTATCGGCGCAGACTGCGTGGTACGAGTGCACGAAATAGAACCGATCCGTCGGTTCAAGGGATAGAAACCGGCTGTCGCCAGCAGGTTCGGCCGTATTCCACCCCATATGCGGAACAGGTAACTTGGTCCCTTCGGGAAACTGAAAGCGGCGCGTCTCGCCCGGAATCCACCCAAGTCCGCCAATTTGGCCTTCTTCGCTACCGTCCATGAGAATCTGCATTCCGAGACAAAGACCGAGAATCGGCGTCCGCATCCCGAACACTTTTTCCTCGAGCACGCTGATCAGTCCCGACTGGCGGAGGTTCCTCATTGCCGTGTCGAAGGCCCCAACTCCAGGAAGGATTAATTTCGAAGCTGCCTCGATATCCGCTGCACGGGAGGAAATCGTCGCCGCGACTCCAATGTGGCGAAACATGTTATGGATGGAACCGAGATTCCCCATTCCATAATCGACGATCGTGATCATGAAAGGAACTTCCTCAACCACCACTCGAAGCTGAGCAGCGACCAAATGAGAAGCCGGTGGTTGCTCTTCCCGCCACAATGCTCATCCAATTTGCGAGTCACATACGCGTGCTCCAGGTATTCGTAAATTCGCGCGCGTTTTGGTCTGAGAAACTGATTCACGTAATCGATGCTCTCGCCCCGAAACCAGCTCGCATCCGGCGCACTGAAGCCTTGTTTAACGCGCTGAGTCACTGCGGGAGGGACCAGGCCACTCATTGCTGCACGGAGAACCTGTTTGCCTCCCCTTGTACGCGTCACGGGTGCGTATTTCCGAATATCGTTCTCATCAGTGGCGAGAGCCTGATCAGATTCTGCTAGCTTGTGTAGCGGAGACAAGCGACATGCAAACTCCACTACATCGTTATCGAGGAAGGGGACGCGTGTCTCGAGCGAATGAGCCATACTGACGCGGTCTTCGACGATGAGCAAGCCATGGAGAAATGTCTTGAGCTCGAAATAAAGCGAGGCGTTGATCCGGTCGGACTCCCGCTCGAGCGGCATGTGGGGCCTAAATACTCGTCGAAACGCATCAAACGTTGTTTCGGGAAGCATTTCGCGCCGGGTCCGATCGTTGAACAGATTCTGCTTTTCGTCGTCTGGAACCAACCGCTGCCAGAATTCGTAATAGCGCCGATAGTAGTCCCCTGAAGATTCTCCATTCGAGCCGCGATAGTAACGCCAGGGATAACCGCCAAACAGCTCGTCGCCACCTGCACCGGACAGGACGACCTTGACGAACTTTCCGGCCAACCGCGCGACGCAATAATTCGGGTACGACTGTCCAACACGAAGATCCTCGAGATGCCAGACCAACTCTGGCAAAACACGCTCCATGTCGCCAGCATGCAGCACCATCTCGTAATGCTCTGTCTTGAGCAGATTCGATAGAAACTCTGCTTCCGTCCGTTCGTCGAAACCCAGTTCCAATCCCGACGCTGATGAAAGATCGAATCCGGCAGTGAACGTCATGATCCGCTTGAGGTGCTTTCCGGCTACGGCGCAAATTGATCCGGAATCAAGCCCTCCACTCAGATACGACGCAATCGGCACGTCGCTGACGAGTTGTCTGGTCACTGCGTTGACAAACAAACGCCGGAGTTCCTCCGCCGCATCCTGAAATGACAGATCTTCGAGTTGAGACGTGAAATCAAAGTCCCAGTATTGTCTGATGCTCAGCGAGCCTTCGATGTCCACTTTCAGACAATGGCCGGGAGGGAGAAGGCGAATTCCTGCAAAGAGCGTCTCGTCAGTCAAAACGTTCTGGAACGTGAAGTACTGATCGAGGGCACTATGGCAGACTCTCGGCTCTATTCCAGGAAACGCCAGGATCGGTTTGATCTCCGAAGCGAAAACCAGTTTCGTTCCATCCCAGAAGTAATAGAGCGGCTTGACGCCATAGCGATCACGCGCAAGAAAAAGGGCGCGATTGGACGTATCCCATATGGCAAATGCAAACATCCCGTTAAACCGGTCGAGGCAACGTTCTCCCCATTCTTCAAATGCATGAACGATCACTTCGGCGTCTGAGCTCGACCGGAAGCGGTGGCCCGCCTGTTGTAACTCGCTCCGTAATTGCAGGTAGTTGTACAGCTCGCCGTTGTAACCGAGGATGAAGCGGCCGTCCTCATTCGACATCGGCAAGTCGGCGGCTTGCGAGAGGTCGATGATCGCTAACCGTCTGTTTGCGATGCCGACGTGATCATCCAGCCATGTCCCGCTACTATCAGGGCCGCGATGAACAAGCGAAGCACTCATCGCCTGCAGGACCGGAACGGAGGGCGGGTCGCCATCCACGCTGATTACGCCACAGAATCCGCACATTTAAGACGAGGCGATCATAACCTCTTCGCTTCGTTGAGAGCGAAAAGCTTCAGGGTCCAGCGCGGCAAGAGTTTCTGTAAACTACTGGCGTCGCCAAGCCCGTAGTTTTGTGAGCCTTTAACGCGGCAGGACCGTTAGTGAATTCGAACGAGCTCCATCGACAGTTGCTCGCGCTGCACGAAGAGCGGCGCAGGGAGATCCTTGCCGCCTGGAAACGGAGTCTTCCGTTGGCGGACGAGTTGACTGACAGGTGGGAGCGCGCCCGATTCCTCGGCTTTGGCGAGGAATCGTCGATCTACGACAGCAGCCTCGTGATCGGCGACGTCAAGGTCGGCGAGGCTACCTGGATTGGCCCCCAGACAATCCTCGACGGCAGTGGCGGCGGACTGACCATTGGTCATCATTGTTCGATCTCTGCCGGCGTCCAGATCTACACGCACGACAGCGTGGCATGGGCGCTCAGCGGCGGCAAGTCGGAGTACGAGCGCGAGGCGACCAACATCGGCAACTGTTGCTACATCGGCCCTTGTAGCATCATCAGCAAGGGCGTCACCATCGGCGATCATTGTGTCGTCGGAGCGCACAGCCTGGTCACTCGCAGCATACCGCCGTACACGATCGTCGCAGGTGTCCCCGCGAAACCGCGCGGGCAGGTCATCCTCGATGATTCCGGCCACGTCTCGCTGGAGTGGGTCAAGGCGCTGGCGGAATGACCGCCGCCGGGGGCGTGAGAAATCGCCGCTCATACCCGTACCAGGAGAGAACGGAGATGGCTAGTACCGGCACGAGGCTGATCGCGAAAAAAGCATAGGCAGCGAGATCGGACGAGTGTAAGAGCGCTGTCAGTCGCTCGTGAGGTAGCCAGGAGTCCAGTTGTGGTGCGAGCAGACCCTGAAAGACATAAATCCCGTAACTATACTTACCGAGAAACCGCAACGGACGACACGAGAGCGAACTCGTGAACCACGAACGGTCGTTGCGCGTGGCCTCGACGACGATCACTCCGAACCCCACCGCCAGGATCGTGTAGACGAGAACCACCAGCGCGAATCCCAGAAGACCTTTCGGGCGGCCGAGTGCGTCGGTAAAGAAGCCTCGCCAAGTCATCCACGCCATCATCGGAAACAGCACGATTGCCGCGCCGCGCGCGACTCGTTCCAGATTTGACCGCGAAACTCTTTCGCCGCTGAACAGCGCGATCAGCGCGCCGATGGCGAGCGAGTCGAGACGACAAGGCGTCCACGCGAAGGCCCAGTGGCGCGCCTCTGTCATCGATGGGGTGTGAATGGCCACCCACTGTAATCCCGTACGCAGGCCGATCGAAAGCACGAGCGCACTGACCGCAATCCGAATGGCGAGTCTGCGATCGCACCAGAAAATCACAGCAGGCCAAACGAGGTAGAACTGCTCTTCGATGGCAAGACTCCAGAAGTGGCCAAGACTCAGCCAGTCGGCGTGTGCTGGCCGGGGAATGAAGTTCGTAAGGTATAACCAGAAATACCATTGATCGCGCAACACCCGATCGACGCTCGCCGTGCGCAGGTGGTCAAACAGTGGCACGATCAGGAGCACAATCACCAGCACGCCGTAATACAGCGGGAAGATCCGCCGCACTCGACGCGAATAGAAATCGCGAAAGTAGTGGGGCGTCCCCTTGGACTGAACGAGAATCGACGTAATGAGGTACCCCGACAATACAAAGAAGAGGTCCACGCCGGTCCATCCGGCCCACCCAATCTTGAAGAGAATTGCCTTCAGACCACGGTTCGGATCAACACGCGTCAGAAAGTGAAACATCAGCACCAGCAGCACAGCACACCCGCGAATCCCCTCGAGCGCGGGATTCCAGGCGATCTTCCGTGAGCTTTCGTCTCTCATGACATCAGCGCGTCCCACTCTGGCGAGCAGGGATCCCCGTGACAATCGCATTCGCGTCGACGTTCTTCGTCACCACGGCGCCGGCACCGACGATGGCGCCGTCGCCGATGGTCACGCCCGGCAGGATGACCGCCCGAGTCCCGATCCAAACATCCTGACCGATGTGGACTGCCTCGCTCCTTCGCCCCTGTTCGTCGAGCCGCAGTCCCGGCGCGTGATTATGCCCATGGTCCGTAATGAAGACATTCGGAGCGAGAAGCGAGTGCGCACCAATCGAGACTTGGAGTGCGATATCGATCTCGCAACCCTGCCCGATGAAAACGTAATCTCCAATGCTGAGCCGAGCCTCATCGTCGACGAGTTTCAGATAGACATCGTGCTCGACCTCGACACGCGCGCCAAGCCGAATGCCGGATGCACGACGTACCGAGAGCCGGCTGCCAATCGACGTCTTCGATCCGACCCGCGCGCCCTGCATGCGGAGCCATGCGGCACGGAGGCGGCCACATCCCAATCGAATCATGAAGGCCAGGCGTTCCCTCACTCCGGTCTCCGCAACACGAGGCAGAGTTGATGTGCCGATTTCTTCCGAACGATTCTCAATGTCACTCGATCCAGGAAGCGGAGCACGCTCGTCGGGACAACCCCGTGAACATAGCGCACGAGAAAGTGTCCCGAGATCCACGGCGTCTCAAAATAGATCGCCTCGAGAACCTCGAGTCCAGCTTCTCTCGCCGCATCACGAACCTCTTCCTCCGTATAGGCGAAGAAATGATCGCCGCCCCCAGCCGAGTACTGGCGATGCTCATACATAGACGGCTCCCCGAGTTCCCGGTAACTCGGCAGCCGGTTCCGAAAATAATCGTGATTCGGTGTCGAGACCACAAGAATCCCTCCCGGCCTCGCGAAGGCAGCAAGCTTCCGCAGAAACTCCGCCGGATAAACCAGATGCTCGATGATCTGGCTGGCGAAGATCATGTCGAAGTTCCCAAGATCAGGAATCTCGAACACGTTGCCAGCTACGAATCGGATATCGCCGCGTTCATATCTCGTCTTTGCATACTCGAGAAACTGAGCCCGAATGTCGACCGCCGTGACCTGATATCCATCTTCGGCGAGGAGCATCGCTAATGTGGCCTGAGCACAACCCACATCGAGCACGGTTCGAGCTCCGTACTTCGCGACGATCGAACGATAGAGTTGAAGCTGGTTCTGATACTGATGAAACATGTGCGGCTCGATCGACGAGTCCCACACCTCCCGCAGGTCGTTGCGATAGATCTCGACGACTTCACTCGGCCAGCTTGCATCACAGGTTGGTCGTTTCATGAGCTCTTACGGATGAATCAGCAGAAACCAGACGCGGATGTTCCACGGATCATCCCTCAAAGCCTGCCAGGCGTATTGACGCCACTTCCGATCGCCATTTCGCCTTAGGGAACTCGCGATGAAGTAAAGACCTTTCGCCCGATCTCTGGCGGTACTCGACTGCGGTTGCACACCGATCTCAGCGGCTCGCTGCAAAAGAACTCGTTCCGCAGAAGGATCGTTCCGAATGGCAATCGCGATTTCGGCGAGGGCAAACTGTTCCTTACGCCGGGTGCTGGTGATCGCCGTGGCCGAAACACCAAACTCCATGAGCGTCTCAGGAACGACGACGAATCGTCCGCGCGGTGCCAGCCGAATCCAGAGATCGAGATCCTGCGCGAACCGAAACTCCGCGCGATAGCCGCCGGCTGCAGCGTAGTGATCACGGCGAAAAACCGCGGTCCCGTGCTGGACTCCCATGATCGAGGAGATGCCCGCATGGAGAAGGCGATCGCGCACCACGACGCCATCGCGTTTCACGTCGAAGAGATATTCGCCGGCCGGCCCTACAGCGCGAGCCCAGGAAGAAACAACGACCACGTCGTCTGCAAATGACGAGAACTGCTGCTCGAGCCGCCGAGGGTAGGAGTACTCGTCCGCATCCTGACGGGCAATGAAGGGAGCCTGCGCGGCTGCACAACCGCGGATCAGAGCCTTCGTCAATCCTGCGTTTTCCTGCGCAATCACTCGTATCCTCGCATCGCGCGCCGCGTACGAGGCCAGCATGTCCGCTGAAGCGTCCGTCGAACCATCATCGACGATGATGAACTCCAGGTCGCCCATCGTTTGCGCGAGAATCCCTTCGATCGCGCGCGCGAGCGTCCGCTCGCCGTTGAATACCGACATCACAACCGAGACTCTCGCGGATCTCATCGGCGAAGTACGCGCGTCATTGTAAGCTCACCGCCAGCGAGCAATGAGCGAAGCGAGAACCACGAGCGATGAGAAACGCCTGCGCGTCGTCGTTGCAACCGGCGACGCGGTGCCTCAGCGCCATCTCGCCTGGCGTCTCGCAAACGAATTCGACGTCGTCGGAATCGTCGTCTATGCACCACGTCAACGCCAGGGTCGCTTGACTGACAGACTACGCCGTTACTTGAATCCAGCCGACGCATTCCGCTACCTGCATACGCGGAAGAAGATCGCCACCTACGAACAACAGGCCTCCGAGCTGTACGGCCGCCTCTTTCCGGAACAGACGCGGCAGTGGCCGGACTCGATCCCTTTTCTTCGAGTGGAAGATATCAACAGCGCCAAAGCCGTGGACTTCGTCCGTCGCTGCACGCCCGACATCCTCTGCGTCAACGGTACGAACCTTCTTCGAGAGCCGATGCTCAGTCTGACTTCCGAGCTTCGCTACGGAATCGTGAACCTTCACACAGGTCTCTCCCCCTATTCTCGGGGTGGCAATTGCAATCTGTTCATGCTCCTGGAAGGCAAGCCGGAGCTCGTCGGGATCACCGTGCACTACATCGATCCGGGAATCGACAGCGGCGACATCATCATCACGGCGCGCGCTCCGATCGAGCCGGCTGACACGTACGAGATGATCGAGGCGAAGAACTTCCGTCTCGGAATCGACCTGATGCTCGTAGCCGTCCACCAACTCGCCGAAGGACGGGCCGCACGCGTGCCGCAGTGGGAGAAAGGGAAACTGTTCCTTCGCCGTACCGGCTACGTCTATCACCCTTCGCAACGTGTCGCAGTCAATCGGCTCATCGAACGAGGAATGCTGCAGGACTACCTCGAGAATCGCGAAGAACGCGATCGTGGAGTGCGGCTCATCGGAGAGCACTCGTGAGACTCGTGCAGAGGATCGCGAACCGAAGCAAGGACCTCCTCTTTCTCCGCCCGATGCAGCCGATGTGGGAGCGGTCGATGCGCGGCCGAGTCACTTCGTTTCTTTACCATCGGATCGGCGGGGACACCGGCAGTTTTCTGGACCGCGGCGGACCGATCATCACTCCGGATGAGCTGACGCGAGATCTTCGCTTTCTCGCGGAAGATCTGCGCGCCACGTTCTTCACCTTCGAGGATTTGCGGAACGGCCACTTCCCATCATCTGAAGAAGTCGGGGTGAACATCTGCTTCGATGACTGCTTCGCGGACAACTACTCGGTGGGTGTTCCGCTTCTTGCCCAATTCGGAGTGCGGGCAACGTTCTTTCAGGTGACCAGTCTGATCGATTCTCAAACGTTGCTCTGGGAACATGAGCTGTACTGGCATACACGCAACTCACGAGCTTCCGAGCTCTTTCAGACGATCGCTCATGAGATGCTGCCGGCTGCGCACGCTGCAAGCATCGGCGAATGGGTGAGTCTCATCCGGGAAGAGACGCCGCCGTCTCTCTTCGAGGCGCTCCTGGCACGCGTACGAGAAGCATGCGGCGAAACCGACGAGATGGGGAACGCCGCGAGGAAGCTCTACCCACGTCGCGAACAAATCCTCGAGGCCGTTCGACTGGGTCACGAGATCGGAAGTCACGGCCATCGCCACCACAAACGCGTCAACATCGACGCCGAAACCTTCGAGCGCGAGCTGCGGGAATCATCCGAAGTCCTGGAAAGCCTTCTCGGACGAAAAGCAGGAGCATTCTCGTATCCATTCAACAGTCACCTTGTGGGCGATGGGTCGATTTGTTCGCGCTACTTCGAACAAGCGATTACGGTCGACAAACGTCGCATCGAAAAGCATCACAATCCCTTTTGGCTGCCACGATTCACGTGGCCGGGGCCGGCCCGGAACGAACTGCGGCATCGCCGTTGGCTGCTCACCGGCGAGATCTGAACGAATCGAGCCGCTTCGATAGCGCGCCTGCCGCACGCCAGCCGGCCAGTCTCGCCAACGCAGCGTACGCTCTGAATTGCAGACGATTGCGTTCACGTCCTGACGCGTCCCTCGCCAACTCGAAAAGAGTGCGCGACTCAGCCGTCAAACCCACCGCGCCGCACTGGCGGGAGAGAAGAAAGAGCTCCCGCGCGAAATGCCTCATCTCCGCGGAATCCTCGGCGATCCCCGCGCGGCATGCACTCTCGAAGATGGACAGATGTGCCGCAGCTTGATCGCGAAGCGAATCGCGCGACTGCGTGCCCGACAACTGCCCTAGCGAATGAAATCGCGTCTCGGATACCCACGCTTCGCAGTACGCCAGCCGAACGCCCAGCGCTGCGATGCGGCAGTCATACTCCCAATCCTCCTCACGGCGCAGCGCCGACCATGGCCCGGCACGTTCGATCACCTCGCGCCGGTAGAGAGGGGTCGATGTGTCCCACCATCGGGACTGCAACATCGACGGAAACATGAAGTCGATGCGCTCGCCGGTGCGTTTCCATGGTGCCGAGGACGGGGTCCCGTCAGCGAATCGCGCGCGGGTCCAACCATAAGCTGCACCACATTCCGGATGCGCAAGCAACGCCGCGACCTGCAACTCGAACTTCGACGGCTCCAGGAGATCGTCGCTATCGAGATACTGGATGAAGTCGCCTCGAGCAACCTTCCGCCCGTTCTCGCGCGCCGCTCCCGGGCCCGCATGCTGCTGACGGATCACACGGACGCCCTCGAGTGATTCAGCAACCCGCGCCGTATCGTCTGTGGAGCCATCGTCGACGATGATGATCTCGATCGGCCGATGCGTCTGGGCATCGACGCTCGCCACGGCCTCGCGCAGCATAGGTGCACGATTGCGAACAGGAATGATCGTCGATACGAGTAGGCTGCTCACCTTCTCAGAACTGTATGCGAAGTGGGGCTACATGCGAAGATGAGGGCGTGCCGTATCGCCTCGCGATCGTCGCGTCGCACGTCATTCAGTATCAAGATCCGCTCTTTCGCCTCATCGCGAAAGAGCAGGACATTGATCTCACAGTGATCTACTGCTCCGGTGCCGGAGCGGAGACGTATCGCGACGAGGACATGAAGACGACGTTGCAGTGGGACATCGATCTTCTTCATGGGTATCGCTACACGATCCTTGGAAACCTCGGATTCGGAGACGGCTATGCGCGCCTCATCAATCCGGGGATCGTTCCAGCCCTCGCCGCCGGCAACTACGACGCCGTGATCTTCATGTTGGGATGGGGCTCGATCAGCGCGCTTCTAGGCATCGCGGCCTGCCGGATCTCCCAGACGCCCTTTTTCCTTTATGGCGACAGCAGCTTCCCGCCGCCGGAGAACACGTTGACGGCGCGGGCTCGTGCGATGTTCATCCGGACCGTATTCAGTCTGGCAACAGGCTTCATGAATTCAGGCGTGTTGAATGCCGCTTACTATGCACATTACGGAGCCGGCCCGCGGACCTTCTTTCTGCTTCCATGGGCAGTGGACAACGAACGGTTCGAGAGGGCGTCAAGACTGGCGCCGGGCGAACGAAATGAGCTACGCGCGCAATTGCAACTCCCGGCAGAAAATGTCGTCTTCCTCTTCTCCGCCAAGCTGGTCGCCCGTAAGGACCCACTCACACTACTGAAGGCCTATCGGCAGATGAAGCATCGGCAACGGGCGTCGGTCGTATTCATGGGAGAGGGCGAACAGCGGCCGATGCTGGAGCGCTTCGCCCAGCAACATGGTTTGCAGTCCGACGTGCGATTCACCGGCTTCGTCAATCAGCGCGATATCCCGAAGATGTATGCCATGTCCGACGTGTTCGTGTTGCCATCGGTGTACGAGCCACGCGGAGCCGTCATCAATGAAGCAATGGCCTGCGGACTGCCGGTGATCGTCACGGATCGCTGCGGCTCGATCGGCGACATCGTGCTGGAAGGAGAGAACGCGTTGATCTACCCCGCTGGCGACGCAGCAGCGCTCGCACACTCCATGGATGAAATCACATCCAATGAATCCCTTCGCGAACGGATGGCGCGCCGCTCGGTGGAGATCATTCATGACTGGGACTTCGCGCGCGGCGTGAAGGGTATCCGGCAAATGCTTCAGTGGGTCGGACATCGGGCATGATCACGATTGCGATTCCAACGTATGAGCGCGGAGAGATTCTCGTCGCAACCATCGAGCGGCTTTTGCAACTCACTCCGCCTGCCGGGGAGATTGTCGTCGTTGACCAAACGCGAAACCATCCGGCGGATGTGCTCGCAAGACTAACCGCCTGGGACACGAGCGGCGACATCCGTTGGCTTCCATTAGACCAACCCTCGGTACCTCATGCGATGAATGTCGCGTTGCGTAACGCGACACAACCAACCGTATTGTTCATTGATGACGATGTGATTCCCTCGCGTACGCTCGTCATGGAGCACGAGCGAGCTCATGTCGAGGGTGTCTGGGCGGTCGTCGGGCAAGTCTTGCAGCCGGGACAACGCGAGGAACACCACACAGTGCTACACAACGGAGCAGTGCGCGATCTCGAGTTCCCCTTCAATCACGATGAGCCGAGCGACGTCGAAAACGTGATGGCGGGCAATCTCTCGGTCGATCGCACGAAGGCGCTCTCAATTGGAGGATTCGACGAGAACTTCAAGGGAGCGGCGTATCGATTCGAGACGGACTTCGCTCGAAGACTCATCGCCGCTGGCGGGCGCATCCGATACGCGCCACGAGCAACTCTCGATCATCTGCACATTGCCACGGGTGGCATTCGCGCACATGGAGATCACCGGCGGACAGCCTCACCCAACCATACGAGCGGAGACTACTACTTCGCCTTGTGGCACATCCGCCCCTTCTGGCGATATGCACTACGCAGACTGCGGAGTAACATTCTCACAAGGTGGGTCCTCGTTCACCCGTGGTACCTGCCTTCACGGGTCATCGCGGAGTGGAGGGGATATGCTGAAGCAAGGCGGCTGTACCGGCGGGGCCGCCGGCTAACGGAGTAATCCGGCGCGCAATAGGCGTTTGCATGAGCTGACGATGGTTCTGATCCTATTCTTTTCGTTTGTAGCCATGGCCGCAACGGTCGCTTTGAGCGATTGGCGGCGAGCCTGGCTGCTTGCATGCATCGTCGGCGTCGTTCAAGACCCCGCCCGCAAACTAGCACCCGATCAACCTGTTTTCATGACGTTCGGAATCATCGCTGTGTACGTCATGATCCTTTTTGGATCGCAACGCCGGATCCAGAAGGCAATCCAGGACTTCTCGCGACGCTTTCCGCAGATCTGGAGTGTGTTCGGACTCGTTCTTCTTTTTCTTTTCTTTGCGGCCGCGAATGGAATCATGACCTTCGGTCTATCCCAATGGAAGGCTCCGTTTCTCAGCCTTTTCGTCTACCTTGCACCTCTTCCGGGTGTCGCTCTCGGCTACATGTACGTGGACGAAGAGGAGCGCCTTGTCGCATTTTTTCGCTTCTATTCAGTCCTGACCGCGGTCGCGCTCGTCGGTACGATCCTCGAATACTACAGAGTCGACTCTCGGTCGCTCGGAATGGTCCGTCAAGTCGGCGATTACATCCGCTACTTGCCTGGCATTCAAGTGCGAATGCTCTCCGGCTTCTATCGTGCCCCGGACATCATGGGGTGGCATGCGGCAATGCTCACATGTATCGCCATCGGGATGATGGTCCGCGCGGAGATGCAAAAACGATCCTGGCTCTGGATGGTCGCAGCAGGATGGGGTTTTTACAACTGCATGATCTCCGGGAGGCGGAAAGCAGTCTACTTCGTGGCGGCATTCGCCCTCGCATTCGTGTTTAGCTACTTTAGACGCCTCAAGGCGCAGCATGTTGCCTCGACCGTACTCGCTGCTCTCGTCATTGCCTTCGTCGTTCACCAATTGCGCTCTGACGAACAGGGAAGCGCTTATGCAGTGGCGGCTGCGACGACTTCAGGAGAGCTTGGTGGCCGGCTCGAAGGCGGGCTCATGGAGACGATCCGTCAATTCGGGATCCTGGGTGCCGGCCTCGGCGTCGCGACGCAGGGTGTTCAGCACGTGCTCGAACGGGACATGGGGGTATCGTGGCAGGAGGGTGGTCTGGGAAAGCTTGCGGTTGAGTTGGGGCTTCCAGGCCTGATGGCGGCCGCCCTGCTGGCATGGAAAATCCTTCGAACGACCTTCAAGATCGCCTCAATACCGGATTATTTAGGGAGCACTCAGATCGTGCGAGTCATGCTGTTCGCGCTCATGATCGCGAATGTGGCCAATTTCCTGGCGTCCGCACAAACCTACTCAGATCCCGTCATAACGATCATGACATGCTTTCTTGTTGGCGCCCTCTTCGCAACCGTCACCCTTGATGAACCCGTCCCGCGAAGTTCCGCGAGCACGCCTCCCGAGCTAGCGCCACTGCCGGCTTGATGTACTCTCGGAGCTCTTGAGGATTCTTCACGTCGTACCGACCTACTTGCCGGCCACGCGCTACGGCGGACCGATTTTCGCAGTCCATGGTCTGTGTCGGTCGTTGGCCCAACGCGGTCACGACGTCAGCGTATTCACCACGAACGTCGACGGTCCAGGTGAATCCGACGTTCCAGTCGATCACGAAGTGATCATGGATGGCGTCCGCGTTCGCTACTTCCCATCGCAGATGCGACGACTGTATGTCTCGTTGGAGATGAGAACGTCATTACGCAGGATTCGAGAGTTCGACATCGTCCACAACCACTCCGTGTTTCTCTGGCCCACTATGGCAGCCGCGCGAGCCGCATATAGACAAGCAGTCCCGTACGTAATCTCACCACGGGGGATGCTCGTCCGCGATCTAATCGAGCGCAAGAGCGGCCTTTTGAAGAAAGCATGGATTGGCACGTTCGAGTCGAGAAACTTTCAGCGCGCAGCCGCGATTCACTTCACATCCCGGCGTGAGCTCGAAGATGCCAAAGCGACCGGAATCCCGGTTCCAAAGAGTTTCGTCGTTCCCAACGGGGTCGACATCATTCCCGTTCCCGACGTACCGCGCGATGCGCGTACCGTCCTCTACCTCGGCAGGATCAACTGGAAAAAAGGCCTCGACCGGCTCATCGATGCGATGCCAGGTGACGCCCGCCTCATCATCGCGGGCAATGACGAGGAATCGCTGATCCCAAAGCTTCGGCGGCGCGCCTCAGCACGCAATGTCGAATTCATCGGTCCCGTCTATGGACAACAGAAATGGGAGCTCCTCGCCAGTGCAGCGATGCTGGCGCTACCGTCGTTATCGGAAAACTTCGGCAACGTCATCATCGAGGCGATGATGATGCGAACCCCGGTGATGGTATCTCCGGCAGTTGGTCTCGCCGGAGAAGTGGCTGCAGCGAACGCCGGCGTCGTCACCGAAGATTTCGGTGTAGCGATTCTTCACTTGCTCAACGACCCGCAAGGTCGAGAATCGATGGGAATCAATGGACGTGCGCTCGTTGAAACCAATTTTTCCTGGCCCACGATCGCGGCACAGATGGAGCACGAGTACCAATGCTTGATCGGATCACGCCGGTCATCCTGACCCGCAACGAAGAGCCCAATATTGCCCGCACACTCGCGCATCTTGCGTGGGCACGTGAAGTAGTCGTTTGTGACAGCGGCAGCGATGACGAGACCATCACAATTGCACAAGGATTTCCGAACGTCCGGGTCGTCAAACGCTCACTGGACGATCTCGCCAATCAGTGGACCTTCGCCGTTGGCCAGGCAACCACACCATGGGTCCTTACGTTGGACGCGGACTACACCGTTCCCGCAGCTCTGACGAAAGAGATCGAATCACTCGACGGCAAGGCTGCTGGGTACGAAACAGATTTCATCTACGCAATCGACGGAAAACCACTACGCGCCACGTTATACACACCGCGAGTCGTGCTTCTTCGCCGCGAAACTGCCGGCTTCTACATGGACGGCCATACGCAGCGTGTCCATGTCGACGGAGAGATCTCGCACCTCACGGAGCGGATGATTCACGACGATCGAAAAACCTTTCGTGCGTTTGTCGAGCGTCAAAGGCGATACATGCGTGACGAGGCGCAAAAGCTTCGGAGCGCCCCCACGGGCACCCTGAATGCTTCGGCGCGGATCCGAAAATTGCGGGTGGTGGCGCCACTGATCATCGTCCCCTACCTGCTATTCGCGAAGAGACTCATCCTCGACGGCCGAGCGGGCCTGCGCTACGTCCTCGAACGGTTCCTCGCCGAATTGATCTTGTCCCGCGAGCTCTTCCGCGGCTAGTGTTTCCTTGCAAGCACTCCGCATGGGTCCGGAAAAGCCAGCCGGTTGCCAAGATACGCCTGGCCGAATGACGTGGCCGGATTGGTGCGCGCGAATCCGATGGAATGAAAGGCGGCAAGCGCCGGCGCATGCGTCGTCTGAATGTCGCGGAGAAAAGCGTCTCATCTCCCAAGAGAAGTCCACGCCGCGCAATCAGAGCGACCACCATCACGAAGACGGCTAGCGGCCACGCGGTGCGACCGCGTGCCGCTGAGAAGCTCTTACGCGGGTTGAAATCCGCCTTGTTCGGGGTGGGTCCCTGATCGGGTCGGCATCAGATTCGAACTTCCAGCACGTAAAGAGCACGCTTAGAATGATCCAATGTCTGCGCGATTCTCGTTCCGCCTCGCCCTTGTCGCGCTGCTTGCGTCGATTCTCCTTGGTGGCTGCGTCTACGCGGGTGGTGCCGTCTGGGCGACATACAATGCGATGCAGCCCTGTTTGAAGAAATGCCTGAGTCGCACAGCTATCCTTCGCGAGCACTATGACATCGCGGCGATCGACCAGGGCATGAAGGGAAATGCCAAGTACCAGACATATACCCTTGAGAAGGGTGTAGTGATCAAGTACATCAAAGGAGCATACACTTACAGAGTTTTGATATTTGTTTCGAAGGACAATCTCATGGAGGTCGATTTCTCGGGTGATCAATCGATTGAAAACAACTGCTTCCCCTGTGCGATGTCGAATCACGACATTCTTGAGCCAGTCCGGACAATCATCAATGACATGCCTCTCAACGACGCGCAGCGCCGCGAACTGCAATCGTCTGTCAGCGTTGAAACTGTACGGGACACCAAGGGCGAACTGTTCTTCTGACAAAATCCAGAACGCTGCCTCCAACGCCTCTCCGTTCTCAGCTAACGTCAACGGCACCGCAACAACATCCACCGGCCGCAAACCTCCCGCGAATCCCCACACAAGTCGTGGCTCAACACGGTTGAACGATCCTTTCGAGACCACACTGTCAATCGCATTCACCGCGGTGTCTTTACCATCGTTCCAGATCTCGAAGTCGCCCTTCATTACTATGTCCGCGTTTAAAACCGAGATCCCCAAGCCGGTCATCTGAACCAAGAGCGCGAAAGACATTCTTCAGAAGGTGACCTGGGCGCGGGCTGCTAATCAACGCCGATCTGAATGACGCCCCACCCTACTGAGGCTCCGCGCAAGTCCGCCTCGCAACCACGAGAAGTTGTTCGAAACCTTTGTCGTCGACAACCTCACCACACCGCCGGAAGTAATCTGGTAACGATTCTTCCGTGGGGTACACGCCTCGTGCGAAAGCGGCGTACTGCCACTGAGTCGCGGCAGGAGCCTGTCCTCGCTGGCCCAGCTCAGGGTTCACTTCGTCTTGCCAGACGTTATACAGACGGTCAGAGGGCCAAACTTCGTGAAGAGTGCTTTGATAGGCACCACCCGTTGCACTGAGCCATTCCGCCGTCAACGCGAGAGACTGCACTCCTCCAGTTCTCCATGACCAGAGCCGCAGCTGCCCTGGCGTCAATGGGAGAGCCATCATCCGGCGCACATCTCGATCGTCCATCGCCGTCGATAATTCCCGCTCACGGCACTCGGAAATCGACAGGATCGCACCTCGCAGCAACAAAGCGGTGGTACAAATCGCCACCACCCAAAGAGCCCGTGAAGGGTTCCACTGTTCCAGCCAGACGATGAAAATCGGGAGCGCGGCGATCGCTGGAAGTACGTAGTGGCTGTCCCAGTGCTTGGCTGCTGCCATGAACGTCATGACGATTGCGGTCACTAACCAAATCGCAATGGGCGCTGCGTCTTTCATCCAGGCTTCGTCGGAGCGCCTCCGCCACAGCAACCAGAGAGCTGCAATGACACAGACCGCGCAGAGCGACCAGAGATCGGGGCTTCGAATGATCCAGGAAATGTTGCCCACCGTTTGCCGGAGATCGATAACGCCCGTTCCTCCGCTCCCGTACCGGCCCGTGTGCACAAGTATTCCCAGATGTGTTCTCAAGAGTTGAGCGAAACCGGACCATCCAAAAAACAGCCATCCAATGAGAAGCAACGAGGCTGACATTCCGACGGCGTACGCGGTCATGAACTGCCAAACGAGGCGCCGGTTGAGAGAATCGCGCCACCACAGCCATATGAGACACGCGAGCCCACCTACGGCCCAGGTAACGTAGTTAAGCTTCAAGAACAACGTTGCTCCGGCCAGGACTCCTTGAAAAAACCACACAGAGACCGAACGCCTGCCAATGGTTCTAACGGCAGCACCAAAAAAAACGGCGCCACACAATAGCGCGAAGCTATCGTTACCGAGCAGCACCAGGCCATACAAGCGTGCCGGGTCTGCGGTGAAAAAGCTCAATGCAGCAAGCGCCGCGCACCAAACGCTGCGTGCGCGAGCGAACCACCAGACAAGGACTACACCCCAGAGCGAGAACGCGATCGTCAGCCGGCGGTTCCATCGAGCGAAGCTGGTTGGATCTCGCAGGCTCTGCACCACGGGTGACTGAGCGCCCGCACTCGAAAGACGAAGAGCAACCCAACTCACGACGGGGAGCGGGACCGTGTAGTGGAAGTTCTTGAACGCAGAAACGTCCCTGTGGCCCACCTCAATCCAGCGTTGAATGTTCAGAGCAGCGCCCAATGATGTGGCAGTGTAGTCATTGGGAAGACTCCAGAAATTGCCGGCAGGCCTGGCCAACCACAGCACCACGGCAACAACCGCAGCCAACCCAAGCATCCTAAGAAATGTTGAGGGATTCCCCATCGCATTAGTCCGATGCGGTTTCCATCGCTTCCGCAATCACCAGCATCTGCCCTGCCATTGGTCTGATCGGCGAATGCAAATAGGCGCGGATCAGGTAAGGATTCATGAGCTTTGATGACGCGCCGCGGGCCGTGTAAGGAAGGAATCGAGGCTCCACGATTCTGGGCTCGAACCCGGCGTGCCTTAGAACCTGCACAATGCTTTCGTGATCGAAGACCGCGCGATGCGTATAGTCGTCGAAGTATCGGCGGTAGCAGTAACGGTAATTGGGTTGGATGAGAATCAGGCGGCCAGGACGGCGAAGTATCCTTCTGATTTGCGCAAGACAATCGGGCACATCGTCTGGATTGAGGTGCTCGAGAAAATTACTCGTCAGCGCCACGTCGAACTCGGTTCCAAATCTCTGCGCGACGTCCTGCACTCTCATCCTGTACGCCTCGACTCCGGGAGCCGCAAACGTGACCGTCTCTGGCGCCTCATCGATCGCCACCCTGCGCTTACAAGAAACCGCATTGATGAAATGACAGTAGCCTGCGGCTAAGTCGATCGTCGCGGCTTCCGCAGGGATCCACGGGCGAAGATAGCGAACGATTTCATTCCATACGACTTGCCGTGAAGCGTCATAAACATGCGCGATATTGAAGTACGCTGAAGACGCCATTGGAATCAGGCCTTGCGATTCGTCAAAGGGATCGCCACCGGTTGTAGGTAATGATGCGAGCCATCCTCAGGGCAAGTAGAAAAGCGCGAAAACGATTGCCTGTGATTTTCGATTCGCCGAGGCGTCTCCGATAACGCACAGGAATCTCGAGTAGCCGGAGATGCTTGCGCAGGGCGATCGTGACCATATCTGGAAGCAACGCGCTTTTCCCCTCAGTGAGGAGCGGCAGAATCACATCGAGCGCCTCACGGCGGATGATTCGGAACGTCCCCCCAACCTCGCGAAGGCTGGCATCATCCACGCTGTTCTTCCACAGGTAGAGCACCTGAAGATACTTGGCAACCAGCCAGTTTCCGACAAGCAGCCCGTACGTCCAGTCCGCATCGTCCGTAATCAAGTGATGGTTCGATCGTGCACCTTTGACGATGTCGAAATACGGCATATACGCCAGCATGATGTCGAGATCATCCGCATAGAACGAATTGTCAGACTCGGTCAGCACGACCAGGTCGCCATTGGCGGCAGCGAGTCCCGCGCGGCATGCGAACCCGTATCCCTGACGGGGCTCTTCAATCACCCTGGCACCCGCCGCTTTCGCGATCTCCCCAGTGCCGTCAGTGGAATTGTTGTCGACGACGATGACCTCATCGACGACAGGGTGCTTGATGAAATCCTCCACGGTCGCACCGACACCGGCGCTTTCGTTGTACGCAGGCATTACGACGGAAACTGACAACCCTTTATGCACGGTTGCCGTCACGCTCTTGTGCGGTCAGACTCTGCCTGTCTGAATCTTCAACGCCGCTGAGATATCTGTGAGTATCTCGAATCGTGTCTTCGACTCCAAAGCAGGGATCCCAACCCAACTCCGTCATCGCCCTCGATGCATCAGGATATTTGTCATTGGCCTCTTCGTACAGGTCTCCATACAAGGTCTTTGGATCCACGTAGGCTTTCGCGCTTGACGACCCGACAGTCTTGATGACGGCGTCAGCAAGTTGCCCGATGGTGATCTTGTTTCCGGGGTGGCCGATGTTGTACACAGTCCCGGTCCGCCCGCGGCGCATGGTAGCGACGATGCCTGAAACAACGTCTTTCACATGAGTGAACGCTCGAATCTGGCTGCCGTCGCCAAAGATCGTCAGTGGTTCGCCCCTCATGGCCTGACCGATGAAGCGCGGCAGCACAAACCCACCCTGCCCTGATTGGCGGGGCCCGCACACGTTGAAAGGGCGCACAATCACCGCATCGAGGCCGGCCACCGTAGCCATATTCACAAGAGCCGTCTCCGCGGCGAGTTTGCCGATCGCGTACTCCAGACGTGCCGACGTTTTTGCTGGAATGATCTTGGGAAGGGACTCGTGACAGTAGCCTTGCTGACCGCCTCCATAGACCTCGCTGGTCGACACATCGAGGAGCCGGGCGCCGTCGCGAAGCGCGAGATCAATGAGCAGATAGGTGTCCGACACAATCGATCGAACGATTCTTCCCGCAAACGGCAATACTCCTGCCGGTCCGACGATGGATGCCAAGTGGTAGATCTGCGACCATGTACTGCCCGATAGTGATGCGGCTTGATCCTGGATCGTGCCGACTTCGTACGTCATGTTGGGAAGAGGACCCAACTCACGCAACAGCCGGTCAAGCCGCAGAGGGCTCGTCGACAGGTTATCGACGACATGAATCCGGTCGTTGGGTTGCTCTCGAGCAAGCTGCTCGACCAGATGGCCGCCGATAAATCCAAAGCCGCCAGTCACCAGAATGTTCATACCGGGTTCTGCTCCCTCAATTCTTCGGTCGAGCTTTGCTTGAAACCCAATCAATTCCAGACGACAACGAGTCAAAAGGTTAGCACACGTCTGCGAGGCCTCCGATGCAGCGATGAGTTAGAGCTTGCTCACCACAGCGATGCCACTCGCGTTGTGCAATCACCGTCTGACCAGCGGAACAGTTGAGTGATTGACCAGACCCGTTAGAATCTCTCCAGTGCTTCAACCCACCCTCAGCATCGTCATCCCCCTCCGCGACGAGGTGCGCAACATCCCCCCTCTCGTCGAGCAGCTCGACTCCTTCCGCTCCTCCTTCCCCTATCCCATCGAAGTCATCCTCGCCGATGACGGGAGTCGCGACGGTAGTTGGGATGCGATTCGCTCCGCGAGCGATGGACGCCCATGGCTCCGCGCCATCCGATTTCGCGCAGGCCGCGGACAGACCGCGGCGATGATGGCCGGCATCCAGGCTTCACGCGGCGACTACATCACCTTTCTCGATGCCGACCTTCAGAACGACCCCAACGACATTCCCCGTCTCCTCGCTCCCGTCATGGCCGGCGAAGCCGATGTCGTTTGCGGCTGGCGCCGCTCACGCAAAGACGGCGCGCTTTCGCGCACGCTCCCCTCTCTCCTCGCGAACTGGATGATCCGCAAAGTCCTCGACGTCCCGATCCACGACCTCGGCTGCACGCTCAAAGTCTTTCGCCGTGAGTACCTCACGCCCATCAACATGCTCGGCGAGATGCATCGCTTCCTCGCCGCCTATGCACACGCCGAAGGCGCGCGCCTCATGGAGCTCGAAGTCAATCACCGGCCCCGCGTGCATGGCGAAAGCAAGTACGGTCTCAACCGCATCGGCAAAGTCCTCGTCGATCTCCTCACCGTCGTCATGCTCAACGTCTACGGCTCGTCGCCGGGCTACCTGTTCGGGAAGATCGCCGCGGGCTGCTTCCTCATCGGGACCGTGATGTTCTCCATCGTCGCCTACCGCGTCCTGGGACTGCACCGCTACGAAACCACGCCGATGGTCTTCGGCATGCTGCTGATGTACATCGCCGGTCTCATCGCGCTCATGTCCGGGCTGCTGGCTGAAATCAACATCCGCGTCCTCCACCAAACCGGCGTCTACAAAACCTTCGAGATTCGCGAACGCCTCGGCTTCGACACTCCGAGTGAGGAGAAGGATCACCGATGTGCGGCATCTTCGGCGGAGTAGCGCTTCGCCGTCCGCTGCACGACGAGTGCGAGCGCGCAATGCGCCTGCTCGCGCATCGCGGGCCCGATGGCTCCGGCTCGATCGTCGTTGGCAACGCCGCGCTCGCGCATACACGCCTGCGCGTCATCGATATCTCGGAAGCCGCCGATCAGCCGTTATGGGATGCGCGACGCCAGGCCGTAATCGTCTTCAATGGCGAGATCTACAACTATCGCGAACTGAAAGCCGAATGCCTCGCGCGCGGCGCAACCTTTCACACGTCGTCGGATACGGAAGTCATCGTCAATGCGTATCTGCTGTTCGGCGCCGAGGCATTCGCGCGGCTCAACGGCATGTTCGCGTTCTGCCTCTACGACACGCGCACGCACGATGCGTTTCTCGTGCGCGATCGCTGGGGCATCAAGCCGCTCTACTACGCGCCCGCGGCCGGCGGGGTCTTATTTTCTTCGGAGCTGCGCGCGCTGACGCAGACCGCGGGCGTCGATACGACCCTCGATCGCGATGCGCTGCAGGCGTATCTGCAACTCGACTTCGTGCCGGCGCCGTTGAGCATCGTGACGGGCGTACGGAAGCTGGAGGCGGGTTGCTTTCTTCGCGTGTCAGACAATGGTGTCGTCGAGCGGCGATCGTTCGTACCGGCCCGGCAACTCCCTCGTGCCGGCGATGTGCGGACGGGGACGTCCTCACTCCAGCGCGTCATCGATGATGCGGTGGGGCGGCAGCTCGTCAGCGATGTGCCTGTTGGCGTTTTTCTTTCTGGCGGGATCGATTCGACGATCATCGCCGAGTCCGCGGCGCGACTCACTGAGGGACGCATCGCGGCGTTCTCCATCGCGTTCGATCATCCTACGTTTGATGAATCGCCGTACTTCGCGGAGGTCGGACGCGCGCTCGGGATCGAGCATCACGTCCGCCGGTTTTCATCCGACGACATGGTCGCGCTCGTGCCCGAAGTCGCCGCGCGGATGGACGAGCCGCTCGCCGATGGCTCGATCTATCCGACGACTCTCCTCGCGCGATTCGCACGGGAGCGTGTGACCGTCGCTCTGTCCGGCGATGGTGCCGATGAATTGTTCGGCGGGTATCCGACGTATCTCGCTCACGGCATCGCACGCCGCATCCCGGCATTCGCGATGTCGCTCCTGCGCGCGAGTGGCGGCATCGCGCATCGCATTCTTCCTGCGCGCTTCGATAACCTAACCCGCGATTACCTCCTCAAAAAATTTCTCGACGGATTGCATCCGAACCTCGTCGAACGGCATGCTCGCTGGATGGGGAGCTTCGCACCGGATGAGTTGCGCCAACTGCTCGTCTCGTATGAGCCCGAGGCGCAGGGCAGGCTCGTGGAGACGTTGATGGAACCGGCGCGCGAGACAGGCGACGGCTGGCTCGAGCAGCTCCTGCGCACGGATCAGCGCTTCTACTTGCAGGACGACATCCTGACCAAGACCGATCGCGCCAGCATGTCGTGCTCGCTGGAAGTGCGCGTCCCGTTTCTCGATCCCGAGGTCACCGCATTCGCCGACACGCTCGGTAGCAATGAGAAGGTGCGCGGCCGCAGGACGAAGGCGATTCTGCGCGATTGCGTCGCGCGACGATTTCCGCCGTCGATCTCGAAGCGCGCCAAGAAAGGATTCGGAGCGCCGCTCGCCCATTGGTTTCGCGGAGAGCTGAAATCGATGCTGCAAGAGGTCTTCTCGAAGGAACGCGTCGCGGCCGCCGGAATCTTCAAACCGGAAGCGGTCCAGCGGCTCCTTCATGAGCATTGGGATGGAACGCGCGATCATCGCAAGAAGATCTTCAACCTCCTCGCGTTTACCCTGTGGCAGGAGACGCTGACGTGAGGTCCGCCACCTCGAGGAATCTTGAGTACTACGGCCAGCTCGCCGATGGGCGTGCCGATTACTGGCGCCACATGGCGGCGCCGCGAATGCGCGTGGGCACGATCCTGCGCATCCTGCGCGAGGCGCGGCCGGAATCGCTCCTCGACATCGGCTGCGGCGACGGTTCCCTCATCATCGCAGCCCACACGCAACTCCCCTCGGCCTCGTGCGCAGGACTCGACCTGTCGCCTGCGCAGATCGAAACGAACCGGCAGCGCAGGCCGGACATCGAGTGGATTGCGGGCAATGTCGAGGATCCTTCGCTGGAAGTTCGGAGCCGCTACTCCGCGATCGTCGCCTCGGAACTGATCGAACATCTCGACGATCCGGAGCGCTTCCTCCTTCAGCTTCGGCGATTCGCAAATCCGGAGGCACTGCTCGTGCTGTCGACTCAATCCGGCCGCGTGGGCGAGACGGAACGCCGCGTCGGTCATCTGCGTCACTTCAGCGCGGAGGAAATGCGCAGCCTGCTGGAGATCGCGGGATGGACTCCCGTTCGGATCTGGAACGCCGGCTTCCCGTTTCACGACTGGTCGAAGAGAGTCGCGAATCTCGCGCCTAACCAGATGATGCACCGGTTCGGCGAGCGGCGTTACGGCGTCATGGAGCGCTTCGCGTCGTTCGTGCTGCGGCTGCTCTTTCACGTCAACTCGAATCGTCACGGCGCGCAATTGTTCGCGATCGCGCGGCTTCAACGATGAGCAGCGCCGACAAGAAAACCGCCGACGCGTTTGCGCAGTCGTGGAATCGCATCGGCTCCGTCTACACGCGCGAGCAATTCCTCGAATGGTTTGCGCCGCTGACACCGGAGGATCTGCGCGGGCGCTCCGTGCTCGAGCTCGGATTCGGGAACGGATCGCTGCTGGTGCATGCCGCACAGTGCGCTCCCGCGCGGCTGGCGGGAGTGGATCTGGGGGACACCCTTGCGCAGACGAGGCTGAACCTCGCGGAGCTGGCGCCTAACGTCGAGCTGCATCAGGGGGATCTGACCTCCGTGGAGCTCGGCACATTCGATGTCGTCTATTGCATCGGTGTGCTGCACCATCTCGACTCGCCTGGCGAAGGATTCGCGTCGGTGCTGCGCCATACTCGGGCGGGCGGCCGGTTTCACTGCTGGGTGTATGCACGTGAGGGGAACGCGGTGATCCGCTGGCTCGTCGATCCGCTTCGACGGGTGACTTCGCGGCTGCCGTGGTGGTTCACCAAGTATCTCGTCGCGACTCCGCTCGTCGTTCCCTACTTCTTGTACGCGAAGACGATTCGCGCGCTTGGGATCTCGCGCTTGCCGTTGCCGTTGCTGGAGTACACGCGGTGGATTGCCTCGGAACCCTTTCGGTTTTTCCGGCATGTTGCGTTTGATCAGCTCGTGACGCCGCGCACGCGGTATATCGATCGCGAGACGGTCGAGCGGTGGTTGAGCGACTCCGATTCCTCGGAGACGTACGTCATTCACAGGAATGGAAACTCCTGGAAGTTTGGCGGACGCAAACGCCTCTGAGAAGAGCGATCTCCGTCATCCCGAGCGGAGTTTCAAGAAACTTCCAGTGTTTATGCGGGTTTGAGCCGACTAGTCCCTTCTCCCCCCGCATGGGGGAGAAGGAACTGATGGCCCAGTCGCGTCGCGTAGCGAGGTGGCCCGCTCGGAGGCTACCGTTCGATCATCAGGTCGCCCATGACCAGCAGATCCATCTTCGTCCGCAGGAAACAGTCCAGCGCTTCATGCGGCGTGTTCACCACCGGCTCGTTTTCGTTGAACGATGTATTGAGCACGATCGGAATCCCGGTGATCTCGCGCACCGCTTCGATCAAGTGGTAGTAGCGCGGGTTCTGTGACTCCGTGACTGACTGCAGGCGGCCGCTCCCATTCACGTGCGTCACCGCGGGAATCGACGCGCGCTTCTCTTCGCGAATCTGATAGACCTGCAGCATGAACGGCACGTCGTAATCCGTCTCGAACCACTCCCCCACTGCCTCGCGCAGAATCGATGGCGCGAAAGGACGGAATGACTCGCGACGCTTGATCTTGTGATTCAGGATGTCCTTCATGTCCGCTCTTCGCGGATCGCACACGATGGAGCGATTGCCCAACGCGCGGGGGCCCCACTCCATCCGCCCCTGAAACCAGCCCACCACATTCCCGTCCGTAATGTGCTTTGCCGTTCGCGCGCACAGTTCGCGCTCGTCGCGCACGCGCTCGATGCGGCACTTCGCCTCCTCGAGATCCGTGCGCCGCAGCGATACCGCGTGATCGATCGCGCCGTCGTCGTACTGCGGACCCCAGTACGCGTGATCCATCACGAATGCGCGCGGTTGGTGCAGCTCCTGGTTGAGCACCCAGTACGCCGCACCGATCGCGCCGCCGGCATCGCCCGCCGCGGCCTGAATGTAGACGTCCTTGAATGGCGAGCGATCGAAGATCAAGCCGTTCGCGACGCTGTTGTAGCCGCAGCCGCCCGCCACGCACAGCCGCGACTTTCCCGTGCTCTTGTGCAGCGCGTTGACGAGCGCGAAGAACGCTTCCTCGAACATCGCCTGCATCGACGCCGCAAGATCCTTGTGCTTCTGTTCCATGGGATCCTCGGGTGCCCGCGCCGGGCCGAGCAGCTCGACGAGCGCCGGGGAGTACACCGGGCCGATCACCGGCGAACCGCCCTTCCACACCATGTCCAGACCCACCGTGTGATGCGTGAAGTAGTCGAGGTTCAGCGTGAAGCCGCCATCGCTGACGCGCACGATCTGGCGCATCTTGTCCATCATCGACGGCTTCCCATACGGGGCGAGCCCCATCACCTTGTACTCGTCGCCGTAATGCGGAAAGCCGAGGTATTGCGTGATCGCGGTGTAGAAGATGCCGAGGGAGTGGGGGAAGCCGATCTCGCCGAGGACATCGACGGAGTTGCCGTCGCCACTGGCCCACATGGAGCTGACGAAATCGCCGAAGCCGTCGACGGAGAGGATCGCAGCGTCATCGAACGGCGCGACGAAAAAGGCCGAAGCGACGTGCGCGCGATGATGCTCGACGTGGTGCAGCCTGGGCTCGAGCGACGTCAGCTTGAACGATTCCAGCAGCTCGTCCTCGAGCCCCTTGATCTTCGCGCGATTCTCGAGCCGCCGCTTGATCGCGCCGAGCGACGGCCGTTTCGCGAGGATGAACTTCATCCGCTGCATGAGCCGCGCACGCGGATCGCGGTTCACGGCGATGTGATCGACCTGATTGAGCGTGACGCCCGCCTCTTTCAGGCAGTAGTCGATCGCGATCGTCGGGAAGCCAGCCCAATGTTTGATGCGGCGGAAGCGCTCCTCTTCGGCGGCCGCGACGAGCTTGCCGTCGACCACGATGCACGCGGAGGCGTCGGCGTGATGTGCGTTGATGCCGAGGATGATCATGAGCGGTTCGTCTCTGCCACGCGCCATTCTGCAACAAGTCTCCAACGTTCGTGCGCCAGGCGTTCAGACGGAAGTCCAGTGGGGCGACAGGCGCCCTCGCCTGTCGGCTCGGTGGACAGGCGAGGGCGCCTGTCCCTCCACCGAACACATGTGCCTGGGCTAGCATGCGGCTTCGCACAATGCGCGTCGTATTCGTCAATCGCTATTTCTATCCCGATCACTCGGCCACCAGTCAGATGGTCTCCGCCCTCGCGTTTCATCTCGCGTCACGCGGATGGGACATCGGCGCGATCACCAGCCGGCAGCTCTATGACGAGCCCGATGCGCAACTGCCGCGGCGCGAGACCGTCAACGGCGTGCGCATCCTGCGCGTCGGGTCGACCAACTTCGGACGTGCATCACTCGTCGGGCGCGCCTTCGACTATCTCTCGTTCGCCCACAATGCACTCTGGAAGATCCATTCGCAGCGCGATGCGCTCATCGTCGCGATGACCGATCCTCCACTCACCTCGGTCATTGCCGCGGCCGCGCATCGTCCCTACATCAACTGGCTCCAGGATCTCTTCCCCGACGTCGCCGAAGCCCTCGGCGTCCGCGCGCCGCGTTTCCTGCATCGCGTGCGCGACTGGTCGCTTCGCCGCGCGCGAGCGAATGTCGTGATCGGCGAGCAGATGGCGTCACGCGTGCCGCGGCCGGTGGTGCGGGAGAACTGGGCGGTGGGGGTGGGGCACCAGACAGCAGGCAGCAGACAGCAGACAGCAGGAGGGGAAACGAGGGGGTCCCTCGACTTCGCTCGGGATGACGGAGGGGACGCTCGGGATGACGGAGGTGGGTCTCCCCTGCTGTCTGCTGCCGGCTGTCTGCTGCCTACTTTCACGGTTGGGTATTCGGGGAATCTTGGGCGGGCGCATGACGTCGCGACGATGATCGGGGCGATGCGGTTGTTGCGCGAGGACCTCGCGATCGCGTTCAAGATTACCGGAGGCGGTGCGCGGCTCGATGAAGTGCGGCGAGAGAATCTTCCCAATGTTCGCTTTGCGCCCTACGCGTCCCTGGAAGGCCTTTCCGACAGTCTCGCTTCGGTCGATGTGCATCTCGTCTCGCTCAACCCGCGGCTCGAGGGATTGATCGTACCGAGCAAGTTCTACGGCGTGCTCGCGGTGGGGCGGCCGGTGATCTACATCGGCGCGCGCGACGGCGAGCTTGCACGGCTCGTGCTGTCGCACGAGATCGGTTACGTCGTCGAGCCGGGCGAAGCGGTGACGCTCGCGAATGCGATTCGGGAACTGGCAAACGCGCCCGGGAAGGCGCGTACCATGGGTGAGCGCGCGCTTGCGCTTTATCGCGAGCGGTTTTCGGCGGAGATTGCGATGGAGCATTGGGAGAGGATTCTTCGCGATGCGATGTGACGTGGAGTGCGGACGTCTCGTCCGCACAGGAAGCGCCGTGGCCGCGCTGATCGCGTTTCTCGTCGTGCGGATGCCCGAGGCCGCGACTCCGGGCGAGATGCTGGCGCGGTCTCCCACCGACGAGAAGGCACTGATGAAGATCCTCGAAACGGAGCTCGACTCTTCACGCGCATCGCGCTTCGACACGTGGCGCGCGGCGCACGCACTCCTGGCGCGCCTCGAGCCGAATCGGCCGTTCGCACAAATGGCATACGTGCAGAGCGGTCTCGCACATTGGAACGAGCTCGAAGGCGCGGATCGCCGCGAGGTGCTCAGTAGTGCAGAGCCAATGCTGCGCGATGAGCAGTTCTTCGGACGCGCGGCGGAAACGATCGCACGAATCACCGGAGACCTTTCGATCGTGCGCCGCGCGAATCCAGGAACGGATCGCGCGCTCTACAACCTCGAAGCGACCGCCATTGCGAGCGGGCGCTTCGATGAGTACCGCGCATTTCGCGAACAGAATCGAAGGCGGCAGCTCTCGCGATTGGAGAGCATCCGCGAGAGTGCGGACGCCGCGGAGCTCCTCGCACTCGTTCCTCTGCAGCCGACGGTCGCGGATACAGCGCTTCTGCACGGCATTCTCGATGCGCTGCGTGCCAAGCCGTTCGACCGCAATCGCGTCGATACGAGACAGCTCGACACCCTCAATCGCTTTGCGACGAATCATGGGCTGCAGCCGCTCGAAATTGCGAAGGTGCAGCAGCCGGTTGAGCAATGGAGCGGGCTCTGCGGAGGCGACATTTGCGAGCGCGCGCATCGCGATGTGTTCAGCGAGGGAGGGGCATACACGTTGCGGCTCGAAGCGGTGCAGACCGATCAGATACCACCGTATGCCGAGGTGTTGATCGATGATGCTCTCGTTTCTGAAGGACCTGTGGCTCCGGCACTCGAGGTGAAGGCATCACTCACCCGCGGATTTCATCGCGTGGAGGTGCGGCTGGTGAATCCAAAGACGCATACGACCTTGCGAAGGCTGATTCGGGTCGCGGCGGGATAAACTCTCGTCATCCCGAGCGAGCCACGGCGCGCGCACGCGCCGCGACTGAGAATGAGAAACTCGTGGCGCGTCCTGCCTCGTTTCAGACAGCAGGCAGCATACAGCAGGTAGGGAACGCCGCATGAACGCAGCGAGTTTCTTGGAAGCGTGTCATCCCGAGCGGGCGACGGCGCGCAGCGCTGCGACGGAGAAAACGAAACCAAGGCACGCGATCATGTCGCGCGCCTCCCACACACGCGAGGTCCCTCGACTTCGCTTCCAGGAAACTTCCAGTGTTTAGAGCCGACCAGTCCCTTCTCCCCTCGCGGAGGGGAGAAGGAACTGATGGCCCGCACCACGAGTTTCTTCTTAATCAGTCGCGTCGCGCAGCGCCGTCGCCCGCTCGGGATGACGAGAGATCGGTCGCTGCAGAATCTACCCACTGAAATCAGCGATGCTTCTCAATTTCTGCGTTCTGCGTTCTGCGTTTCGCTTTCCGCTCTCCGCAACCCCACCGCCGCCCCGGCGATCACGGCGAGCGTCGCGGCATTGGCGGGGATGAAAAAGTTGAAATCGATGAGCGCGTGCACCATCGCGATCGTGATGCTCATCAACGCGGCCGCCTGGAACGCTCGATGGCGAAAACTTCCCTCGGCTTCGCGGCCGAACGTGCTGCGAACCAGTGCGGCGTAGCCGGCAATCACCGCGACGAGCACGATCGCCAGGCCGAGAATCCCGGTCGTCGCGGCGATCTCGAGATAGTCGTTGTGCGCGTGGTCATAGAGCTTCCCGAGATCATCGCGCTGGCCGACGCCGGAGATCCTGGCGAACGTGCCGGCGCCGCTGCCGAACCATGGGAATCGCCGCCAGACACCGATCGCAGTCTCCCACCCCGCGGTGCGGCCCACGAGTGTTAGCGTCTCGGTTTCGAGCGGCTTGAATCGTTCGACTGTACGTTCGCTGCCAATGTACGCGACGAGGCCAATGAGCAGAACGACGAACGCGAGCGTCCCGCCGAACGCGAACTGCATCCGATTGCGGCGTGATCTGCGCAGCGTGTGCGAGCGCGCCATTGCGATGAGCGTGACGATCGCGATTCCTCCGAAGAGCGCGAGTAACACGCCGCGCGACGAGGCGACGAGAATCGCAGCGATGCAGCCGACCACCACGACCGCCCCGATGCCGAACGAGAGCACATGCTTCTCGATCACGCGCGCGATCCTCCGCGCGAGCGGCGCGCCGGGCGCAGCGTTGTGCCAGCCGCACGCCATGAGGAAGATCGCCATCGGAATGATGATCGCGAGGTAGTGCGCGAAGTGATTCGGATTGACGAACGTGCCGGTCACGCGATTGAAGATCAGCTTGTTCTTCCAGCCCCAGATTTCGTAACGGCGGAGCGCCGCTTCATTGATGCCATAGAAGATCTCGAAGACCGCGGTGGCGATGAGTGTCGCCGTGAGTGCGACGCGGCGGTTGTGCGTGTGGATCAGGATCGCGGCGGACTGGAACGCTGCGAGGAGACCGAGGAGGCGGAAGAGCTCCTTCGTCGTCGCCCAGGGGTTGATGGAGATCGGGTGGAACGCCTTTGTTCTCGCGCCGAGGCTGGTGGCGATGTGGGTGGCTTGTTGCCAGATGGCGTTGGACTCGGCATTGAGGATCGGAAGTGGAACGAGTTGAAGTGCGACGACGGCGATGAGGAGCAAGGCTCCGAGGGACCAGCGTTTGTAGGCTCGTGATCGTTGCGAGTCACGCCCCTCACCCGCCTTCGGCACCCTCTCCCCGCGTAGCGGGGAGAGGGGACCTAGCATCGCGAGGATGGCGAGTGGAACCGCGATGAGTGGCAGCTGCGCCTTCTCGATGACCGAGGCGAACGGCAGCGGGAGCCAGACGATCCACGCGAGGAACAACAGCAGGAGGGCTCGCTCCATCATGGGTCAACCATTGTAACGACCATGCCATGTTAGACTTGCGGGGAGTTTACGCTGGCAATTGGAGGCGAAGCGTGGGAGGTGGGAGTTTGCGGATTCGTCTGGCGGTCTGCGGGATCGCCCTCTTCGCGACGACGTGTCTCTCCGCGCAGGAGCTTCGCGACCGCAATCGAGATATCGACGAGTCGCGAGCGATCGCGAGCGATCTGGGCCGCGCCAGCATCCACAAGGGGCCGCTCTACCTCTTGTCGAGCTTCGACTTCTCGGACATTGGCTACGGGCAGTCGTTCTTCGTTCCGACAGCCGATCAGAGCAGCGGCTTCTCGTTCAGCCTGCGCGCACCGCACAAGCTTTACTTCGTTCCGCATCGCAAAGTCATCTTCTCGGCGGACGTGACGCCGTCCTACAACGTGTTGAGTCGCAAGACCGGACAAAACCAGGTTGGCTATTTCCTGCGGACCGATGCACGCCTGCTGCTGAATCACGTCTACGTCGATGGCTACATCACGCGCACGAGCGACCTTCGCCCAAACGTTGGGGATATCAATCGTCTCGTGACGCTGCGCGAGAACAACTACGGCATTACATCCACGTTGAAGTACTCCAGCCGCACCAGCCTGCACGGCAGCGCCGAGTTTCAGAAGACAGCGTATCCGAAAGATAAGTTGCAGCCAGAGGGTCTGCCGGTCGAGAATCTCGCGTTTGACGCGAACAACTATCGCGTATCCGGGCATCACAAGACATTTCCTCTGACCTCCTTGATGGTCGCGGCGGAGCACAGCACGTACAACTTCGCTGTCGCGAAGAGCTCCAACGCAACTCGAACTTACCTGGGAGCGGGCTTTGCCTTCGACGATGGGCGAACACAATTGTCGGGAGAGGCGGGGCCTGCGCGCCTCGACTTTCGCGATCCGACGAAGCATGACTTCCGCGGCTGGCTTGTGAAGACTGGCGCGAGCCGGCGCTTCTCCACGAGTTGGTCCGCGAGCATCTCGGGAGGTCGCGACCTGATCTTCTCGATCTCTCCCAATAATCCCTACTTCCGCCGCGACAGCATCGGCGGGCAGATCACCTGGAATACGACTCGGAAACTGACGCTGCATCTGCTCGGCAACTACGGACGCGACAATTACGACACCCCGATCGACGGCATCCTTCGTCACGACACGCTGGAATACATCGCGATCGGCTGGCTCTACGGGATACGTCACATCTCAGGCGGATTCGACGTGGGCTATTTCAAACGCACATCAAACTCGACAACGGCCGACCAGGACAGCGGAATACGCGGTACGCTCAGGCTGTCTATCAGACCATAGCAGTTGGTTCAAATAACAAGTCCCGATATTCGCAATTTTTGCGCTACAGAGACGAGAAGTTGACGGACGCTCCGTAGACTTCCCGGTAAACGGTCCAGTCGTTTCGGAATTCTACGTAGGTGCCGCCCGCTTCCTCCAACGGGAGCGGCGGCTTTCGCTGGTTTGAAATGGAGAACATGAAACCGTTTTCAGTTTTCGCAGCTGTGCTTCTTCTCTTCGCCGCCGTGATTGCGCAGGCGCAGACGAGCACTCCATCTTCGGATACGCCTCTCGGCGCCCGCGATGTTCTCGACATCAAGGTTCTGCAGGACGCCAACCTCAATACGAAAGCAACCGTCAGCGATGACGGCCGCGTCACCATGCCGCTGCTCGGCAAGGTCGATGTTTCAGGAATGACGCCCGCGCAGGCGGAGCAGCACATCAAGGCGCTCCTCGAGTCGAAGTACATGACACGGGCCGACGTGATCATCGAGGTCACCGAATACGGCAACAAGCCGATCTCGATCATTGGCGCGGTCGTGCGGCCGGGAACGATCGGTACCTCCGGCAACATCACGCTTCTGCAAGCCATCACGCAGGCCGGCGGTCTCGCAAACGGCTACGGCAAGTCGCTGTATGTGTTGCGCACCGCATCGAACGGTCTGACCGAGCGCATCGATATCGACATCGAAGATCTGATGGTGAACGGCAATCCCGATCTCAATCTGCCGCTTGCACCAAACGACGTCATCAACATTCCGGTGGACACGCCGCTGACGATCTACATCCTTGGCGAAGTCATGCGCCCCGGAACTGTGAGCTTTCGCCGTTCGCAGACTCCAACCCTGCTTCAAACTCTCGCCGGCGCCGGCGGCCCGACGGATCGCGCGGGAAAGAATGCGACGATCAAGCGGATGGTCGACGGCAAAGAGCAGACGCTTCACGTCAACTTCCGGCGCATACTGTCCGGAGGCAAGGACATGATCTTGCAGGACAACGACACGGTTTACGTGAGCGAGAGTTTCTTCTAAGAGGCGTGTCCGGTAGGGGACAGGCGCCCTCGCCTGTCCGTGGAAATGCACAGGCGGGGGCGCCTGTGCCCTACTGGAATCGTTGAACCATGGACCTGAACAGCGTTTCCGAGGAAGTCCACCTTTCCCACTACTGGAACGTCATCTACAAACGATGGAAGGTGGCGCTGTCGATCCTTGTAGTCGTCATGCTCGGAACGTTCCTCGCCAGCTACTTCTCGCGTCCGCTGTATCGATCGCAGATCCGCATTCAGATCGAGCGCGAGAATCCCAACCAGATCACGATCGAAGATTTCTTCGGGATCCAGGCCTCCGATCAGGAGTTCCTGCAGACGCAGTACGAGCTCCTGAGGAGCCGCGGTCTCGGGCAACGCATCATCGACGATCAGAAGCTTTTGAGCGATCCCGATTTCTATGCGCCCGGAATCAAGGGGAAGACGCCAAAGGAAATCGAGAGCGTTCGCGACAGCATGGCACGAGGCCTTATGGGCAGTGTCGCCGTCGAACCCGTAAAGGGTACTTCTCTCGTCGACATCTCATACATCGCGACATCCCCCAAGCTCGCGGCCAAGATCGCCGAAGGGATTGGCGACTCGTACATCCGCCTGACGATCGAAAACAAGATCGACACAGTGCATCAGGCACAAGACGTACTCGACCGCCAGATCGCTCAGGTGAGAGGCGACCTCGACGGCCTTCGATTGCAACTCCAGCGGTACGGCGAACAGAAGGACATTGTTTCGCCGAATGATCCCACGAGCATGGTTGCGCAGAGACTGCTCAAGCTGAATCAAGACGCGATATCAGCTCAAACGGACAGACGCCAAAAACAAAGCGACTACGACTCCCTGCTCCGAGCGAACCCTGAAGCAGCAGCAAGTGATGACGAACTGGTCCGCAATCTAACTGCACAGGAAGCGAATCTTCAGCGGGATTACAACCAGAGACTCTCCACCTTCAAGCCGGAACATCCGGCGATGCAGCAACTCAAGCAACAGATCGACAAGACGCATCAGGCACGTCTGTCCGCACTGCTCGACGCCTACAACAAGAAGAAGGACACTGCCCACAACGCAATCCTCCAGGCACAGGGCCGCGAAACAGAGGCAGCATCCGCGTTTGATGCCGCCAAGCGCGAGATGCAGTCGCAAAACCTCTCCGTCGCCAAATACATCGACATTCGCGCAGAAATTGACAGCAAGGAACAACTACTCCAGCAGTTGACTCGCAAGCAGAGCGACACGGAAGTCGGCGCGATTCTTCGCGGCTCGACAACCTCGAACGTTCACTGGGTGGATCACGCTGAGGTTCCAAAAGGCCGCTTCAACGTCACGATGAAGAAGAACATGCAGAGCGCCTTCCCGCTCGGCATCCTCCTCGGCCTCGCCGCGATCTTCTTCCTCGAGTACATGGACCGCTCGATCAAGACTCCCGAAGAGCTCGAGCGCGTCACGCATTACGCATCGCTCGGTGTCATCCCATCCGCGAACTCGGTCCGCGGCGGTTATGGCTACCGTTACTACGGATCGCGCACGAAACTTCGCGCTGTGGAAGAGACCGCGGCCGAAGCGCCGGCCAAGGGCATCGACCTGCTGCCGCACGAAGACAACCGCTCGCCGATCTCCGAGGCGTATCGCGCGTTCCGCACATCCCTGCTGCTCGCATCGGCAAACTCGCCGAAGATCATCGTCATCACGTCGACATTCGCGAAGGAAGGGAAGACGACGACCTCGATCAATCTCGCGACCGTGCTCGCGCAGATGGGCAAGCCGGTGCTGCTGATCGACGCCGACCTTCGACGCCCGCGTCTGCAGAAAGTCTTCAAGGGAAAGCTGAACGTCGGGCTCGTGAACTACCTCGCGACGAGCATCCCGCTCGAAGAGGTCATCCAGGAGTCCGAAGTGCCGCACCTGTCGGTGATCCTTTCGGGACCGACGCCGCCGAATCCTTCCGAGCTCCTCGCCTCGGATCGGATGAAACATCTCATCCACGAAGTGCGGCAGAAGTTCGCCTTCGTGATCTTCGACTCGCCCCCGGTCATGGCGGTGACCGACTCCATCGTGCTCGCCGCGAGCGCAGACGGCGTCGTGCTGTGCGTTCACGGAGGCCAGACGCCGCGTGAGATCGTGCAGCGCGCGGCGGATCGTCTGCGGCAGAGCAACATCCCGGTGCTCGGCGCGATCCTCAACAATCTCGATCTGCAGCAGTACGGCTACTCATTCAAGAAGAGCTACTACGACTACTACGACTCCGAGACGGGCGAGAAGCGCGAGCCCGCACGGAAGAGCGGATGACGTGGAGTAGCGAGTGACGAGTTGCGAGTAATGAGTAAAGGCTCCCCGACTCGACACTCATCACTCGCCACTCGTCACTCAACGCCATGATCGACATCCACCATCACTGCCTGCCCGCGGTCGACGATGGTCCTCGCGAGATGGCCGAGGCGGTGGAGATGTGCAGGATGTCGCGCGATAGCGGGATCGAGACGATCGTCGCAACGCCGCATGTGTTGCGCGGCCGCTGGCAGAACACGTCGCGCCACAAGCTGGAGTCGGTGCTCGATGCTCTGCGCGAACAAACCGGCGACTCCCCCCGCATCATCCTCGGCTCCGAATACTTCTTTGCGCATGACATGGGCGAGGTGCTGCGAACGAACGGCGGGATCATTCCGCTCGCAAACTCGCGTTACGTGCTCGTCGAGTTTGCGACGCAGGCGATTCCACCGCTGATCGAACAGCCGTTCTATCAGGTGCAACTCGATGGCTGGACGCCGATCATCGCGCATCCGGAACGCAATGATGTGTTTCGCGCAAAGCCGGAGCTGCTCGCGCGGCTCATTCAACTCGGCGCGAAAACGCAAATCACGTGCGACAGCGTGACGGGACACTTCGGTCCTGAGGCAGAACGGGCAGCGCTGGAGTGGATTACGGACGGGCTCGTGCATATCATGTCTACAGACGCGCACAACACCGGCAGAAGACCTCCGCGCGTTGCAGCAGCGATTGAACGAGTCCGGGAGATCGCCGGAGCCGAGGTGGCGGAACACCTCACGCGATCGAATCCGGCTGCGGTGATTGAAGGGCGCGGACTGGTTTGGGAGCCCGAGCCAGCCATTGCCAAACGTGGCGGATTATTGAAACGGGTGCGGGAGTTATTTGGTCATCGTGAGAATCGTTCGCACTAGCTTCATCGCGGCAGCTCTGCTGTTGCTCGCTGGAGTCGCACAGGCGAGCGACCCCTTCTATTCGACGCTGCTGATACGCGGCATCGCCGACTCGCAACGTGGAGACAGTTTCCGCGCGGCGAAGGAACTGCGCATCGCGGCCTTCGGTCTCGTCGACGAGCCTGCGCAGTATCTTCGCGCGCAGGTCTACCTCGCGCATGCGTATGAAAAGTTGAACCAGCGCGCCGATGCGACCGTGGCGGTCGAGAAGGCGTCTCGCGCGGAACGAATTTCCGCGACGTACTCCACGACAGCAATCGATCCCGACACGCGCTCGGCATTCGAGGCACTCGCGGTGAAGCTGCTGCGGCCGGAGCAACTCGCACTCGTCCCGGCATTCAAGGGACGCGTTGTAGGACAGGCGCCCCCGCCTGTCGTTGCAAAACCTCCAGTGGTGGCCCAGCAACCCTCGCCTGTCGTTGCAAAACCTCCCGTGGTAAAACCTCCAGTGGGGGCACAGGCGCCCTCGCCTGTGCCTTCGTCGACACCCACCCGACAGACCCCACTGGAACCAGCCAAATCACCCGCACCGATCGTCGTCGCAAAACCTCCAGTGGGGGCACAGGCGCCCTCGCCTGTGCCTTCGTCGACAACCAACCGACAGACTCCACTGGAACCAGCCAAATCACCCGCACCGATCGTCGTCGCGAGTCCCGCACCGATCGCCGTCGCGAGTCCAGCACCAATCGGTAAGAATCCACCGGCGCCGATCGCCGCACCGCAACCCGCGAGCCCTCTCGTCACCGCAGCACGGCATCAACCCTCGGCCTCCGCTGCAGCCGGCGATGCATCGCAACAGATCAGCGAAGCGCAGCGCATGCTCAACGAAGGAAAGATCCTCGCCGCGCGTCAGATCTACACGCGTCTCGCACAAACCGAAGGGCTTCCGCGCACGACGTCGCTCGATGTCGCCAAAGGACTCAATCAGACATCGGCATGGCGCGAATCCTCGGCGTCCTATCAGAAGCTGATGCCCTTCCGCTCCGGAGAGGAACTGCATCAGTTCTATGAAGCGGTGAACAAGTACGAGCTCGGCGATGTGAACAGCGCTCGCGATCTGATGACGCGAGCGCTTCCTGCTCTGCCCGTCACGCGCGAAACCTCGCTCTATAAGGCAAAAATCCTCGGAACGCAGTAGAATGATCACAAGGGGTCCCCAATGAAGCTTCGCCTCGTCCTCGCCACTTCCCTCCTCGCTGCCAGCACGTTCGTGTATGCACAGCCAGGCCGTATTGATCACACGCCAATCACCTGCCTGCGCGGCGGCGAGATGCCTGTGCTCCAGGTCGAGGTCGAAGACAAGGGAACGCTTCGCGCGTACTTTCGCCGCACGAACACCACGGACTGGTGCTCCGTCGAAGGCACGAACCTCGGCAAGCTCTCCACGGTGACTCTGCCGAAGTTCGACAGCAATGACGAGATCGAATACTTCTTCGTCGTGCTCGATGGGAAGAGGATCGTCGCCAAGAGCCCGCAGATCTACCGCGTAAAAGCGACGAACAACTGCGAGGAGCCATGGGCGCGTCACTCGCTGATGCTGATCATGGACTGCACCCAGAACGGAGCAGCTCCAATCGCTCAGACACTCGGTTCGAGCGCTGTGGTCATCGACCCATCCTCGCCGTCGTCGCCGAATCAGCAGTAACCGTGGAGGACAGGCGCCCTCGCCTGTCCAATGCCTCCACCGGATCGCAGATCGGCTGTACACTCATCCACGTCCAACTTGCGTTTCAGCAGCGGTAGTGTGGTCGGACCTTACGAGGTCATCGCACCCATTGGTGCCGGAGGCATGGGCGAGGTGTATCGCGCCCGCGACCGCAAGCTCGATCGCGACATCGCACTGAAGATTCTTCCCGCCGAACTGGCCACGAACGCCGAGCTTCTGCGGCGCTTCGAACAGGAGGCACGCGCAGCGTCGGCACTGAACCATCCCAGCGTAATCACGATTTACGAGATCGGCCAATTCGAGTCGACGGCATACATCGCGATGGAGCTCGTGGAAGGGCACGACCTCAGGGAGGTTATCGATCGCGAGCGCTTGCCGCTGAAGCAATGCATGCGGATCGCATCAAAGATCGCGGACGGTTTGGCAGCGGCGCACGAGCGCGGGATCGTGCATCGTGATTTGAAGCCGGAGAATTTGATGATCTCTCCGCGAGGATTCGTAAAGATCCTCGACTTCGGCCTCGCCAAACTGACACGTGTGATCGCTCAGACTGAAGCAACTCTGCCGCAGACCACACCAGGAGCCGTGTTTGGAACTGTCGGCTACATGTCGCCCGAACAAGCGAGCGGAAAACCGACGGACTACCGATCGGATCAATTCTCGTTCGGAATCATTCTGTACGAGATGGTCACGGGTCATCGGCCATTCGACCGCGCAACGATGGCAGAAACGATGACCGCGATCATTCGCGAGGATCCGCCTCCTGCAGGCGAGCTCGATCCAACCTTGCCAGCAGAACTGCAACATATCCTCGATCGCTGCCTGGCCAAGGATCGCGAAGAACGCTATGCGTCGACGCGCGACCTGGCCAGCGATCTCCGCGACATTCGCAATAGCCTCACCCACGGCTCGCACAGCGGCCATTCGGTCTCCCGCGAACCGCGCAAGACGAAACCGGACTCCCGCCGGAGATTGACAGCGGTGGCGTCAGGAGCGGCGCTCGTGCTCATCGCACTCGCAGCCGCCTACCTTGCGTACCATGGAGCACACCGAATTCCTCAGGTGAAATCGATTGCAGTGCTGCCATTCCGCGACGTCAGCAACACAGCTAACGGACAGGCCTTCATCGACGGTATTTCAGACACCATCAGCGCTCGCATTGCGCAAAGCGGAAGCCTCCATGTCGCGGCGCCATTCGACGGATCTCCATTACCCGCCGGCGCAACGCTCGCCGAGATCGCACAGAAACGGGGAGCGGACGTGCTCCTCCGAGGAAGCATTCAACGTTCCAGCGATCAGGTTCGCGTAAGCTACGAACTCATCGAGCCGCTAAGCGGAAAGCAGCTCAGCGGCGACACCGTCACCGGCTCCGCAAGCAACATCTTCGCGCTCGAAGATCTCGTCGCGAATTCGGTCATGCTGAATCTCAGGATCGCGGCCAATAAGAAGCCAGGACCTCGCTCCATCGATCTCAATGCGGCCGATCAGCAGGTTTACATCGAAGCAGTCGGCCTGTTGCAACGGCCGAAAGATGACAAGGCAATCGATGGCGCGATCTCACGACTCGAATCGTTGCTCTCGAACGCACGCGACTCCGGCCCCATCAACGCGACGCTCGGCCGCGCCTATTTGTCAAAGTACCTCCTCACGCAGCACAAAGACCACCTGAGCCAGGCCGACATTTTCGCCGAACGCGCGGTTCAACTCGATCACGACCTGCCACAAGCACACGTGGTTCTCGGCGAGGTCTGGCTGCGAATGGGCAGGAATGCCGATGCACTCGCAGAATTCGACAAAGCCATTGGAATGCAGCCCGCAATGTACGAGGCGATCGCCGGGCTCGCCGCCGCGAATGATGCGCTCGGACGAGGCGCCGATGCGGAGAGGCTGTATGAACAGGCGATTGTCCTTCGTCCCGACATCGCCAGCTCATTCAATCGCTATGGCAGTTTCTGCTATCGCGCGGGACGCTACGAAAAGGCTGCTCAGCTATTCGCGAAGGTCACGGAACTGCTTCCCGACAGCGCGCGTGGCTACTCGAATCGGGGAGCAGCACTCCAGGCTCTTGGCAAGTACACGGAAGCGATCGAGACGTATCGCCATGGAATCGCGATTGGAGCGACTGGTGATGGCTATTCGAATCTTGGAACCTGTCAATTTCTTCTTGGCCAGTACCGAGAAGCGGCGGCTTCGTTTGAACGAGCCACAAGACTGACTCCGGACAATTTCTATTTTTGGGGCAACCTTGGCGACGCCTACCGTTGGCTGCAGAAATCATCCGACGCCGCCGCCGCCTACGACCACGCAATCGTCCTGGTGCGACAGCAAATCGATGCGAACCCGAAAGATGCCTTTGCCCACGCGCGTCTGGCCAGCCTGCTCACACTGCGCGGCCAGGAACCGGATGCCGTGCGCACAGAAATGGCTCGTGCGACGATGATCGATCCGCGTAACCCAGACGTCCTCTACCACGCAGCTCTCATCGCACAGTTGCACGGAGAGCACGACGCCGCGATCGACTCCCTCGCTCGCGCGGTTTCAGCAGGCTTCTCAGCCACGATGCTTCAGCAAGATCCAGAATTCATCTCGATTCGTCACGATCCTCGATTCCCATCGTCGAAACCCAACCCTCGAAAAACATCGTAAGGAGGAGTGTGGAATGGCTCAAAGTCGTTTGACCCTGGGTCTCAGTGTTCTCCTGGCCATCGGATCGATCATCGCCCTCGATTCGTGCTCGATGTCTCGCGACCAACCGGCTCGATCTCCCATGAAGAGCTCCGAAGCGAAAGAGGCGAGTGTAGTCGTGGTCGCACGCGCCGCCTGTCCCGGCAACGGCTACGGAAACCCCGATCCATACGGCCCAATCGTGTGCATCGACGACACGATCAACGGCAACACGGCGACCCTCGATCCCCACCCGAATCCCGTTCATGCAGTCGGAGTCAACAAGCACAACGGCAATGCACCGACCGTGATCAACTGGTTCACGAAAAGTGGAAAGCACGATCTCGTGATCAAAATGAAAGACGCAAATCAGAATTGCATCGTGGTTGCGCCGATCTGCCACGGCCCACACTGTTTTGCCCTGACAGATACCAATGCGCCGGATGACAGCGTCTGCAAATACTCAATCTCACTTGCGGACCGCCCAGACATCCCCGCCAACGATCCCGACATCCACATCGATCCGTGCTGCCCATAAGCGCACGGACTCGTTCACTTGCAAAGTCGACGGGCAAAACGCCCGTCGACTTTTCGCTTAGTGATGCGCTTTCGCCTTCTTCACTTCTTCCGTCAGCGCCGGAAGCACCGTGAACAGATCGCCCACTACACCGAGATCCGCGATGCGGAAGATCGGTGCCTCGGGATCCTTGTTGATCGCGATGATGTGCTTCGACGACGACATGCCGGCAAGGTGCTGAATCGCGCCGCTGATGCCCGCGGCGATGTAGAGGTTCGGGCTCACGACGCGGCCCGTCTGACCAACCTGATGCTGATGATCGATCCAGCCCGCATCGACCGTCGCACGTGACGCGCCGACCGCGCCGCCGATCGCGTGCGCAAGGTCCTTGATGTACGAGAAATTCGGCGCATCCTTCAGACCGCGGCCGCCGGCCACGATGATGTCCGCTTCCGCAATCGTCAGCTCCCCTGCTTCCGGAGCCTTCGTCTCGACGAGCTTCGCCTTCGAATCCAGCGACGCATTCACATCGATGACTTCCGCTGCGCCGCCGCCAACTTCTTCGGCGGGAAACGCGTTCGGGCGCGCGGTGGCGATCGCCGGAGTGCCGACGACATCGACCGTCGCGAACGCCTTGCCCGAGTACACCGGACGTCGCGCGCGCAGTTTGCCATCGTTCCATGAGAGCTGATCGACATCCGACGCGACGCCCACATCGAGACGCGCGGCAGCGCGCGGCGCGAGATCGCGGCCATTCGAGGTGCCGCCGAAGAGAAGCACTTTCGGCTTCACGTCATCGCACACCTGCTTGATCGCGCTCGTCCACGCCTCGGTCGAGTACTCGCTCACACCCGCGGCGTAAAGCTTCTTCGCGCCGTAACGGCCGGCTTCATCGGCCACCGACTTGTCGTTCGCAATCGCGACGAGCTCGCCACCCGCGCTCTCCGCAAGCCTCCGCCCGATGGACAGCGCCTCGCGCGATGCCTTCTTGATCTTTCCGTCTTTGACTTCGCAGAAAACCAGTACGCCAGCCATTAGAGTGCCTTCGCTTCCTCGCGGATGTACTTGATGATCTCCTGCGCCGCGGCTGCAGGATCCGATGCGTCGATCTTGCGTCCGCCGGCCTTTTCAGGGGGCAGTTGCAGCGACACGAAGACGACGCGCTGATTGAGGATGTTCGATTCGTCGAGACCGAGGTCGGCGACAGACTTCGTATCGATCGCGATCTTCTTCGCGGCCATGATGCCCTTGAGCGACGCGTAGCGCGGCTCGTTGAGCCCCTTCTGCGCCGTGATCACCGCCGGCAGCGGCGCCGCGATCACTTCCTCGGCACCTTCGATCTCGCGATTCGCGGTCAGTTTGCCGTCGGCGACTTCAAGGTGCGTGACGACATTGACCTGCGGATAACCGAGCAGCTCGGCGACCATCGGGCCGACGAGACCGTTGTCGGTGCCGACACCTTGCTTGCCGAAGAAGACGATGTCGTGCGGCACGCTCTTGATCGCCGCCGCGAGCACTTTCGCGATGCCGAGGGCATCGGCATCAGCCGACTCGCCTTTGACGTGCAACGCCTTCGTCGCGCCGCGCGCAAGACATTCGCGGAGCGCCTGACCGGCACGCTCGGGACCATACGTGACGACCGTGACGTCGCCACCGTTCTTTTCCTTGAGCCGGATCGCCTCTTCGAGGGCGAACTCGTCGTAAGGGGAGACGATGAACTTCAAACCAGCTTCATCGATGTGGCGGCCATCGCCGCTGACTTTGATCCTCGACTCCGTGTCGGGGACATGACTAATGCAGACAACCGAATTCAAGGGGGGCCTCCAGTTCGTGGTAGGGGGCGCAGAAAATGCGCAAGAAAAGCCGGGCGCATTCTAGGCAAATCGGGCGTTTGCCGCAAGGACGGGCACGAGACTCGCAGTCCCCAAGGGTCAAGTTTTCCCGGACAGAAGATACTTACGGAGGATGGCATGCCATTCAACAATCGGACGAGCGATGTCGACGGCAACCACTTCGGCGGACGGCGGACGTTTCGCGGCTTGCCGGAATTCAAAGCTCGCGGCAATGGCCATGGCAATGGCATGCGCAACACGCGGCCCGCGCCACCCGAAGTCACGAACGCCGAGAATTTTTACTACCTCAAACAGATGAACTCGAAGACGCCGATGGTCATCGTGATGACCGACGGCGAGGAAATCCACGGTTGCATCGAGTGGTACGACCGGACCTGCCTCAAGGTGAATCGCGAAGGCGAGCCGAATCTGCTGATCCAGAAGCACTGGATCAAGTACGTGTTCAAGGAAGAGGAGCTGGCCTGACGGCAGGCAGCAGGCAGCGGGCAGCAGACAGCAGGCAGCAGGCAGCAGGTTTCTTGATTTCAGGCGACCGAGGTAGGATCGACTTCTCCACCTGATTGCGCGATTCCCGTTCGCGTTTGACTTCTCAGTGCCACACGAAAGTATGGCAAGTGAATTCAGAGGACTTGTTGCGTGGCAGAAGGCCGTTGAGCTGGCAGTCGAAATCTACCGGGCAACTGACAGTTTCCCGAGAACAGAACAGTTCTCTCTGACGCAGCAGATGCGCAGAGCGGCCGTCTCAGTGCCTTGCAATATCGCTGAAGGACGGGGACGCTCCAGTCCTCGCGACTACCGCGTGTTTGTCCTTAACGCGCGCGGTTCGGTCTACGAGCTCGAGACACAGATTGAGGTGTGCAAGAGGCTCACGTATCTCTCGGACGAGTTGGCGATCCGATTGACTGAGGGAGCGAACGAAGTAGCTCGCCTGGTAAACGGAATCGTCAGATCGCTCGACAAGAAGCAGTAGGCGCTGGCAGACAGCGGGCAGCAGGCAGCAGGCCTACCTCACTTTCCCCGTCGTTGCAGATGCTCCGCGCTGCTGCTGTAGAACCGTCAACTGCTTCTTCAGGTTCGCAAACAACAGGAGGAACAGCAGCAACAGCACAATGCCAGCAATGCGAGCTCCCCATCGATCCATAAGATTCCCCGATTGTAAGCGCCTCAGCCCGCTGCCCGCTGCCTGCTGTCTGCTGCCTGTCTCAGCCTGCTGTCTGCTGTCTGCTGCCCGCTGCCTGTCTCAGCCTGCTGTCTGCTGTCGGCTCCCTCCCCCACGTCCACTCGATCGCGTAGCGCATCGGAGCAGCATCCGCGACTCCTTTGCCGGCGATGTCGAACGCGGTGCCGTGATCGACGGATGCGCGCAGATACGGGAGACCGATCGTCACGTTGACTGACTGCTCGAACGACATCGTCTTCACCGGGATGAGTCCCTGATCGTGATACATCGCCATCACGACGTCGTACTTGCCGCGGCTCGCGGCGAGAAAGAGTGTGTCGGCGGGATGCGGGCCGTCGATCCTGACTCCTGATGCCGCTGCGCGCATCACGCCTTCGGCGATCGCGCGCTCCTCGTTGCCGAAACGGCCTCCCTCGCCCGCGTGCGGATTCACCGCGGCGACACCGATCCTCGGCCTGGTGCCGTGCAGCCGCTCGTGCTCGCGATTCGTGAGCCGCGCGAGCGCAGCGATGTCTTCCGCATTTACTGCAGCGATTGCGTCGCGCAGCGGCATGTGCACGGTGAGTAGCACGGTGCGAATCGAAGGTGAGTCGAAGTACATCGCGTAGTCGTGCGCGTAACGCGTCAAGCCCGCGCGGGCGGCGAGCAGTTCCGTGTGTCCCGGAAACGGCGAGCCGGCGGCGAGAATCGCCTGCTTGTGAATGGGCGCGGTGACGAGCGCCGAACATTCGCCGCGTTCGATCGCAGCGATCGCGGCCTCGATCGAGTCGAGAGCAACACGCCCATACGCCGCGTCGACGTGCCCATAGTGAATCTCGCCCGAGCCACCGACATCGACGAAGTCGAGATGCTCCGGCGGTTTCGCAAACGCGCGGCTACCGAAGATCCGCGCGGGCACATCGAGACCCTCGAGCGCTTTGAAGACGATCTCCGCGCCGACACCAGCCGGATCGCCGAGGGTGATTGCAAGCGGCTTTCGGTCCACGCATCAAAGGATAACGCTTCGCGTGCGGCGCTGGCGCCTGCTGCCTGCTGCCTGCTGCCTGTATGATTCACCGTCCCATGCGCATCCTCCTCACCAACGACGATGGCATCTACAGCGAAGGAATTCGCAAGCTCGCCACGGCGCTGCGTACCGTCTGCGACGTTCTCGTCGTCGCGCCCGACCGCGAGCAGAGCGCGGCCTCTCACGCGCTCACGCTCAACCGGCCCCTGCGTCTGCTGCAGATCGAAGAGAACGAGTGGATCGTCGACGGGACTCCAAGCGACTGCGTCAATCTCGCGGTCCTCAAACTGATGAAGGACGCGCGCCCCGACCTCGTCGTCTCCGGCATCAACTTCGGCGCAAACCTCGGCGACGACGTCACCTACTCCGGCACGATCTCCGCCGCCTTCGAAGGCGCGCTGCTCAACATTCCATCGATCGCACTCTCCGCCGTCATCGGCGAGCACTTCTCGTTCGATGGCAGCGTCGAGTTCACCATGTCGCTCGTGCGCTGGGCGCTCGAGCATCATCGCGATCCGTCGATCATCCTCAACGTGAACTTCCCGACGCAGAAGCCGCTCGGTGTGCGCGTCGTACACCTCGGCCGCCGCATCTACACGGAAGGGATCATCGAGCGGACCGATCCTCGCGGCCGCGCCTACTACTGGATCGGCGGCGGTGCGCCGACATGGCATCCGGGAGAAGGCACTGACTTCGAAGCGATCCAGGCCGGATACATCGCCATCACCCCGCTGCATCTCGATCTGACGCATCATCAGTCGATCGCGAATCTAAAGCCTCTCGAGGAGCTCCTTGCCTTCGATTGATAAGAACGCCGCCGAAGAACGCGAGTTCGCGCACCAGCGACAACTGATGGTCGATCGCCACATCAAAGCGCGTGGCATCAAGGACGAGCGCATTCTCCAGGCGATGCGCGAGGTGCCGCGTCACCTCTTCGTTCCATCGGTCGTGGCCGCCAAAGCCTACGGGCCGGGCGCGCTGCCGATCGGTGCGAAGCAGACGATCTCGCAGCCATACATCGTCGCAAAGATGATCGAGCTGCTCGAGCTCACCGGAAAAGAAAAAGTTCTCGAGATTGGCACGGGAACGGGATATCAGGCAGTGGTGCTGTCCAAACTGTGCGCAAAAGTCTTTTCCATCGAACGCATCAACGAGCTGGCGCTCAGAGCCGCGGAGCTCATTCGCGTGCTGAAGATCCACAACGCAACCGTGAAGGTCTTCGATGGTACGTACGGCTGGTCCGACCAGGCGCCGTTCGATCGCATCATCGTCGCTGCGGCAGCACCCGAGGTGCCGGAACCGCTCGTGCAGCAGATGGCGCGCACAGGGCGCATGGTGTTGCCAATCGGGCCCGCGGGCAATCAGCGTCTCGCTCGCGTCTCGCGCGTTGGAACGCGCGTGCAGATCGAAGATTGCGGCTCGGCAGAGTTCGTTCCGCTCGTCGGCAAATTCGGCTGGAAGGACTAGCGTGATGCGGGCCCGCGGCCTGCTCATCGCCACTGCCCTCGTCTCGTCGATCCTCGGCGCAGTCGTCGCCTATCTCGTGCTGACCATTCCGAACGATCTCGAGTCCGCGGCGTTGATGAAACAGGCGAAGCGCGAGATCGATGCGCACGCGAACGATCGCGCGCGAGAGACGCTGTCGAGAGTCGTGCAGCAGTATCCGCGCACCGATGCTGCCGCTGCAGCGACGGTCGCACTCGTACGTCTTGCCGATGCCGACCGCTCGCGTCTCTCGAACGAGCTCGCCGCGCTGCGCAACGACGTCGATTCGCAGAGGCAACAAATCGGAGCGGTCTCGAAGAGCGTCACTGACATCAAGTCCGCGCCGCCGCCGCAACCAGTCGTTGCACCCAGGGCCACACCCAAGCCTGCGCCGAAAAAGAAAGCGCCCAGACGTCACGTGAAACATCGCCGCAGAAAATAGTGGGGGGGGACAGTACAATCCGCACACCATGAAAGAGATGCGCGTGATCCGGATCCATGGAAAAGTGCAGGGCGTCGGGTACCGCTTCTTCGCCACACGCGTGGCGCGGCGGCTGGGACTCAAGGGTTGGATCACGAACAACCGCGACAGCACTGTCGATGCCGCAGTCGAAGGCGAGAAGGAAACGATCGACGAGTGGATCGAGGAGTTGAAAGAAGGTCCTCGGTACGCCGAGGTAACGAAAATCGACCAGGAGACGAAGGAGTACACCGGGAAGCTCGGTGACTTCGACGTGAAATTCTGAATGAGCGTTGACGCACTGCGGAATCTGATTCGCGACGTTCCCGACTTTCCCAAACCCGGCATCGTGTTCAAGGACATCACGCCGATGCTTCGCGATCCGCGGGGACTCGAAGACAGCGTGAAGCTGCTCGCCGATCCGTTCCGCGACCAGGGCATCACGATGGTCGCCGGTATCGAGTCGCGCGGCTTCATCTTCGGCAGCTGCGTCGCCCGCATTCTCGGCGCCGGCTTCGTACCGATCCGCAAGCCGGGCAAGCTTCCCTGGACGACGCGCTCGCATGAATACGAGCTCGAATACGGGAAGGACAAACTCGAGATTCACGATGACGCGGTGTCAAAGAGTGATCGTGTGCTGATCATCGATGACGTGCTCGCAACGGGGGGGACGCTCGCCGCTGCCGCAGCACTCGTGCGCGCGCTCGATGCGAAGCTCGTGGGAGCCGCGACGGTGATCGAGCTGTCGTTCCTCGATGGACGGCGGAAGATCGAAGGCCTCGAGTTCCACTCGGTGATTTCGTACTAGTAACAGTAGTTCCTGAGGGGCACAGGCGCCCTCGCCTGTGCTCCGAGCCGACAGGCGAGGGCGCCTGTCGCCCCACCGGACTTCAGCGCATCGCGCTAAACTAGCGCACCTCCATGTACGACCTCATCGTGATCGGTTCGGGACCCGCGGGCGAGAAGGGGGCGGCGCAAGCTGCGTACTTCGGCAAGAGCGTGGCGCTGATCGAGCGCGAGCCTGTGCTCGGCGGCGCATGCGTCAACACCGGTACGATCCCGTCGAAGACGCTGCGTGAGTCGGCGCTGCATCTCTCTGGATTCCGGCAACGCGGTTTTCGCGATGCCGTCGACCTGACGTTCAAGTCCGAAGTCACGATCAACGACTTCATGTACCGCAAGGATGTCGTGGTCGAGCGCGAATGGCGCCGCATCGACGAGAACCTGCGGCGACACAAGATCGACCGCTACTCCGGAACCGCGCGCTTCCGCTCGGCGAACGAGATCGAGGTCACGAATGCGATCGGCACACAGGTCCTCGAAGGAAACATCGTGCTGATCGCGACCGGCTCGTCTCCGTATCGCCCGACGCACATTCCGTTCGACGACGAGTACGTCTGCGACAGCGACACGATCCTGCGGATGAATCGCATCCCGAAGTCGCTGGCGGTCGTCGGCGCCGGGGTCATCGGCTGCGAATACGCATCCATCTTCGCGGCGCTCGGGATCGAAGTGCATCTGATCGATGGCCGCACGAGCCTCCTTCCCCAACTCGATCGCGAAATCGTCCGCGTGCTCCTCGGCGAATTGCAGAGCAGGCTCGGCGTCACGCTGCACCTCGGCTGCGACGTCGATGCGATCGAGAAGCGCGAGAGCTTCATCCACCTCACGCTCAAGAACGGCACATCGTTCGATACCGACAAGGTGCTCTACGCCGCCGGACGCAACAGCAACACTCCCGAGCTCGATCTGCCCGCGGCCGGCGTCGCGCTCGGCAATCGCGGACTCGTCCTCGTCAACGAGAACTACCAGACGAACGTGCCGAACATCTATGCCGCCGGCGACGTGATCGGATTCCCGGCGCTCGCTTCGACGTCGATGGAACAGGCGCGCGTCGCGATGGTTCACGCCTTCGAGCTCAAATACAAGACGCGCGTGGCACCCACTCTTCCTTATGCGATCTACACCATCCCCGAGCTCGCGACCGTCGGCCTGACCGACGAGCAGTGCAAAGCAAAGGGCATCAACGCGGAAGTTGGACGCGCGTATTACCGCAACAACGCGCGCGGCAACATCATCGGCGACACCAAAGGACTCGTGAAACTCGTCTTCGATCCCGAATCGCTCAAGCTGCACGGCGTGCACATCATCGGCGAGGATGCGGCCGAGCTGCTGCACACCGGCATGATGGTGATGCAGTTCGGCGGTACCATTTCCGCGTTCATCGATAGCGTCTTCAACTTCCCCACGCTCAGCGAGGCCTACAAATACGCGGCCTACGATGGGCTGGGCAACATCGCTCTCAAGAAGAAGCCGAAACCGCAACAGGTCGCACAGGAGCTGACATGAAACAGATTTCTGAGCTGATCGAAGGTCATCCACTCATTCTCGCGGAGACGTCGGACAGCGTTCGCGACGTCGCCAGGAAGATGAGCGACCGGAACATCGGAGCCATCGCCGTGGTCACTTCGGGAAAACTCGCGGGCATTTTCTCCGAGCGCGACCTCATGACGCGGGTGGTCGTCCCCGGACTCAGTCCGGACGAGACGCCGGTCTCGAACGTGATGACGAAGTCGCTCGTCGCCGCACATCCCGACGAAGAGATCGACAGTGCGCTGCAGAAGATGCAGTCGCTCGGCTGCCGTCATCTGCCGGTGATCGATGGCAGCAGCCTCGTCGGCATGCTGTCGCTGCGCGATCTGCTGCGGATCGATGACGAGAACAACCGCGCGCGAGCGAGCTTCCTTAACGAGCTCGTGACGGTGAGCCTCGATTACGACAGCTGAGGATGGACAGGCGAGGCGCCTGTCCTACACCACGTTCAACTTCAGCGGCATCGACTCTCGCGTCGAATGCACGCCTGGCTGAATCTCGATCGCCTCGCCTTCGGCGTCCCCCGCGATCAGCAACAGCAGCCGCGCAAGATCCTTCAGCCCCGCGGACTCTCCGCTGATCGTGACGCCGCGCTCGTCGACGCGCACATCGATCGGTGAGCGCGCGAGGCCGTCGAGCGCCATCACCGCGAGATCGAAATTCATTCTTCGTCCTCTCCGCGGTAGACGACGGAATTCTTCTCCGTCTCCTGCAGCGCGATTTCGTGCAGCGTTCCCTGATCAATCGCCGGTGCGAGCTGCTGCCAGAACGAGCGCGCGAGGTTCTCCGCGGTCGGAATGACTCCGCGAAGGAAATCGACATCCTCGTTGAGATTCGTGTGATCGACGCGATCGATCACGCGCTCGCGCACGATGTCCTTCAGTTTCTTGAGATCGATCACCATGCCCGTCTCCGTATCGATCTTGCCGCGCACGCTGACGGTGATCACGTAGTTGTGGCCATGGCCCGCCGGGTTGTCGCACTTGTCGTACACGCGGCGATTCCACTCCGGGTCGTACTTCGGATTGTTGAGGCGGTGAGCGGCGGAGAACGTGAGGCGGGCCGTGACGATCATCGCTGCTTACAAACCGGCGAGGGCGTTGCGCATTTCCGTCTGATCGTCCATCAGCTTTTTCTGAATCTCGGCAAACTTCGGATCGTTCTCGAGATAGCGAAAGAGCGGATCGACGAGTACGTACGAAACAGTCGGCTCTTTCCGTTGCGAAGCCTTGGCCAGAGCGTCGATCACGCTCTTCGTATCGGCCAGCATCGCGTAGACCTCGGCTGCACTCGTCCAGTAATCGTCTCCCGGCTTCGAGCCAGCGAGCGCGGCCTTCAGTTCGGCTTCCGCTCCGGCACGATTGTTCTGATGCGCCGCGAGGTACGCTTTCAGCAGGTGCGCTCCGTAATTCGGATCGCCCTGATCGAGCTTCTTCTGCTCGAGCTCCGCAATCGGCAGCGCATGACGAAGGATCGAGATGCGGCCGATCTTCAACGCCAGCGCCGGGTTGTTCGGATCATTGACCTCGACGTCGTAATACTTCTCGATGGCCGCCTCGACTCTTCCTTCCGCGAGCAGAAGGTCGGGCCCATGGATCGCGACCTGAGGTTTCGGCAATGCCTTCGCCTTCTCGAGATAGATATTGAAATGCTGCACGTCGCCCGCCGCAAACGAGTAGCGGCCGAGCATGTTGATTGCCTCGGCATTGTTCGGGCTCTTCTTCAGGATTCCGTTGAAGGCGCCTAATGCCTCTCCGACCGCTCCCGAGTTCAGCGCGGCATGCGCGACGGTGGTCTGCGCCTCGAGGTTGTCGGGCGCAAGCACGGACACCTGCTTCGCGGCCGCGACAGCGTCCGCGTCCTTGCCGTGCGCTCCAAAGTAGCGCATCGCATAGAGCTGAACCGGAAGCGATGCCGGATCTGCCTTCAGCGCGTTGCGCAGCGACGCGTCGGCTTTCTTGTCGTCCGTCGCACTGAGCGCGTCGGCAAATGCATTGATCGCTTCGGCGGATGCGATGGCCGGCGGCGGAATGTGCGCCTGATCCGCGACCCACTGCGTCACAGCGCGCACTCCTGCCGCGGCATCGAGCAACCCGGCAGGTTGTCCCTGCACGGTGCCCGCAGTCGGCACGAGCTCTGGTCCTGCCGCTCCCGCCCGCACCGTCGCACCAAAAACCGGCATCCCATGCGCGGGCGTGTCGGCGATGCGCAACTGCGGCACGCCTCGCAAGAGCTCGATGGAGGCCAGTCGAATTGAGTTGGCCCGATCATTCAACGCTGGATCGGTGCCTTCGATCGTGAATGGCTGCAGAGCGATCGTCAGCGGATGCGCCGCGGAAGGCACCTCGGGCGCCGTCTCCGTTCTGGTAGCGACGACGGGCGGCGGCGCAGGCTTGCGCATCCGCATCACAGCACCCGCTCCTCCGAGAATCACGACGAGCGCTGCCGCAACACCCGCGAGCTGTCGTTGCTTTTTCTTCTTCGCGAGTGCCGCTCGCTCCGCGAGCACGGCCTCTTCTTCCGCGATCTGCGCCTCGATCTCGGCAGTCGACGGTGTGGGCTGCGCGGCAACGGGATCGGGTGGCAGGATCGTGTAGAGCTTGAGGCCGCCGCGTGCGCCTGCATCGCGCAGGCGTACGGCGGTTTTCGCCTTCACCGCGAACGCCTCGGTGATGAACAGTGTCTGCGGCGGCACTTCGGCGAGAGCAGAGAAGCCCTTCGTAATCGCGTCACCGACGACCGCGCCATCGCTCGTCGTGACTTCTCCCGCATGAAGCAGGATCCGGACGCTGACCGGATCCGCCCCCTGCTGTTTGGGCTGAAGATCGAACTCACTCTTCCGCGCTGCTTCGTAGGCATTCTCGACCGATGGCATCTCCGCAATGATGCGCGGCGCAAACGGATCGAGTATCTGACCGTCGAAAAGGTAGACGGCTTCCCCAACCACCTGTTGCATCCGCGCAGCGGCCTTGGTCGCCGCCTCGGGAGACAGCGCATCCGCATTCGCGATGTCAGCGAGCAGCAGAAACGCTTTGCGCATCGCTGGTCCTGCAGTGGCGCTCGATGCGGCCGCAACGACGCGTTTCGACATCTCGTTCGCGACCTGCATCGCCTGCGGATCTGCGCGATTGATCTCCTCGAGAACGAGCCGCACTTCCTTCTGTCGTTTGAACGGATCCTTGAAGAGACAACGGCCCAACACTCCGAGAACTGCGCTGTCGATGTTCGGATTGATCGCTTTGGGCGAAGGAGGAGTTCCTTCGACGAGTAAACGCGCGACATCGGCGGCAGTTGCACCTGTGTAGGGTTGTTTGCCCGTCGCGATCTCGTACATCACGACGCCCATCGAGAAGATATCCGACAGGTTGTCTGCCTTCTGACTGGAAATCTGTTCGGGCGCCATGTAGCCGACTGCACGCGCATCGTTGCCTTTCTGCTGATACGCGGTCGACGAGCCATCTTTTCGCGGCAGAAGATTGCCGAGGTTGATGCCGCCGAGCTTCACCTGACCGACGTTGGTGACCATCACGGAATCGCCCGCGATGTTCTGGTGTACGACGTTCTTCGTGTGCAGGAACTTCACCGCTTCGCCGAGCTGATAGGCGAGCTTGAAGAAGGTCGCTCGATCGACCGGTTGGCCATTGAGATACTTGGTGACCGGCGCCGCATCGACGAAATCCATGACCATCAGGAGAATGTCGTTGGCGGGAATGATCTCCAGGATCGGAATCAGAAACGGGTTGTAAAGCGCCGACGCGACACGCACGTCTTTGATCACCGACTCGCGGCGAGCAGGGTCCTTCGGAAGCTGCCGCGTCAGGATCTTGACCGCGACAGTCTTCCCGCTCCGCGTATCGTCGGCCTTCCAGACGGAAGAGCTGATCCGCTCGACGAGGCGAAGGTGCAGCAGCATTCCGCCGGGAACGACGGGGTCGATCGTGGACATAGTTACTCTAGTTTATGCTGAGCGCAGCGAAGCATCTACGGTGACACCACCGAATGTCGGTGTTTGGAGCTGCGATCCGCGGCCTTTCCGACAGCGCGGTGTAACCGTGGATCCTTCGTGCGCTCAGGATGAACTTCTTACACATCCTCCCGAACGTGCAGCAGTTGCCCGCCCGCTTCAACCGTGTCGCCCGCATTGACGAACACCTCGTCGACGACACCGTCGATGGGCGACTGAATGTCGTTCTCCATCTTCATCGCTTCGAGGATCAGAAGACTCTGCCCGCGGCGCACGCTGTCGCCCTTGTTCGCGAGCAGACGAACGACACGTCCTGGCATCAGCGCTTTGAGAACGCCGCCGGCACCCGCCTCGTCATCCGATCTCTTGCGGCGTAGCGCGAGCGGATCGACGATCTCGACCGCGACATTCGTGCTGCCGGACGAAACATAGTGCATCGTCCCTTCGCGATGATGCGCGAAGGCGAACTGCGAGCCGTCCTCCAGACGAATGGAGCGGAGGTAGCGGCCGATCTCGATCATGTCGACCACAATCGAGCGGTCACCGAGCTTCACACGATAGCCGCTGCCATAGCGCTCGACTTCGACAGGAAGGTCGTTGCCGTCACGGCGCGCAATGAATCTCATGCTTTCCCCAACGTATGCCGACTGAGCGCGGCGAATGGAGGCATCAGCGAAGCCACCGGCAGCGAATCTGCCGCGGTCCGTCGCGGTGCCGCCGTTGATCCCTCACCTCCGCTGCGCTGCGGTTCGGGATGAACTGACGATCTCATGAGCGCCCCCTCATCCCCTGGGCTCGCCCCGCCCGTTTCCACGGCGAGTCCTCGACCCCAACCGGGAGCTGCACCTGCTGCGATTCCTCGAACGCGATGATCGCGGCGGCCGCGATCGCGGCGTCGACGCTCGCGTCGTTCGCCGGATGTGCGAAATCGATCTGCGGCAGCATGCGGTCGATATATCCCGTATCGAAGTTCGCCGAGCGGAAATCGGCGTTGTCCATGATCCAGGAGAAAAACGGAATCGTCGTCTCGATCCCTTCGACGCGGTACTCGGCGAGCGCGCGCTTCATCCGATTGATCGCCTCTTCCCGAGACGCGGCATGGCATACGAGCTTCGACAGCATCGGGTCGTAGAACACAGGCACCGTGTAGCCGGCATAGACACCGTTCTCATTGCGCACACCGGGACCCTGCGGCAGATTCAGATAGCGGATGAGCCCTGGCGACGGAGCGAATCTGTGCGCGGGATCTTCTGCATAGATGCGGCATTCGATCGAGTGTCCCGTCGGTTTGAGATCCGACTGTTGCAACGTCAGCTTCTCGCCGCGCGCGACACGCAACTGTTCCTTCACGAGATCGACACCCCACACCATCTCCGTGACGGGATGCTCGACCTGCAGGCGCGTGTTCATCTCGAGGAAATAGAACTCGCGATCGGCACCCATCAGGCACTCGATCGTCCCCGCCGAGTAGTAGTTCACCGCGGCGGCGGCCTTCACGGCCATCGCGCCAAGGCGCTCCCGGAGGCCGGCGTCGACGACGGGTGACGGACACTCTTCGACGACTTTCTGATGGCGGCGCTGCAGCGTGCACTCGCGCTCGCCGAAGTGAATCAGATTGCCGTGCTGATCGCCGAGAATCTGCACTTCGATGTGGCGCGGCGAGCGAATGAACTTCTCCGCGTAAACGGAGCCGTCGCCGAAGAACGACTGCGCCTCCGACGTGACGCGCTCGTACGATGGCCGCAGATCTTCCTCGCGCTCGACGAGACGCATGCCCTTTCCACCGCCGCCGGCACTCGCCTTGATCATGATCGGAAAACCGGCGCTCTTCGCGAACTCGTGAATCTCATCGAACGACTCGACCGGCTTCGTCAGGCCTGGAACGACCGGGACCCCGGCAGCCTGCATGCGCTGCCGTGCCTCGGTCTTCGATCCCATCGCCTCGATCGACTCCGGTGATGGGCCGATGAACGTGATGCCAGCATCGCGGCATGCACGCGCAAACGTCGCGTTCTCCGCGAGGAAGCCGTAGCCCGGATGAATCGCATCCGCACCACTCTTCTTCGCAGCATCGAGGATGCGATCGATGCGGAGATAGCTGTCGCGCGATGGTGCGGGACCGATCGGCATCGCCTGGTCGGCGTACACAACGTGGAGAGCAGAGCGGTCGGGTTCGGAGTAGACGGCGACCGTCGGGTAACCGACCTCCCGGCAGGCACGAATGACGCGTACAGCAATCTCGCCGCGATTCGCGATCAGGACTTTCACGGCGCGCATTGTACGATTCTCTTATGGCCGACGAAGCAATCTCCGCTCAGCGCACACAGATTCTCTCAGGCGTCGTGCAGACGCTCCTCTCCGAGCTCAAGGCAGGAAACGGTGACAAGGATCGCCGCCGCCAGGTCGAAGAATGGATGCGCACGCTTGCCGATAAGTATCCGGAGTTCCAGATCGAGCTGGGTCTGCGCGACTACTATCTGGCGGAGGCGGAGCGGCTGCGCGCCGATTTCGACAAGTCGGCGGAGCTGAGCGAGAAGCTCGTGCTGGGGCGGAGCATCGAATCGTTTCTCGATCGTGCTGCCGAGTACGACCGGCGGATCGCGTCGCGCTGATGCAGCGTCCCGCGCGACTCCTGCTCGTCGCGCTCCTCGCGTTCGCCCTGCGCTTGACGTACGCGACGGCAACGGGAGCACTCTGGCATCCCGAACATTGGGAAGTCGACAAGATCGCGACGAATCTCCTCGAGGGGCGCGGCTTCGTGTATGACAAGCTGGGCCTCGGGTACCGATCGTATGCGGAGCCCATGTATCCCTTCTTCGCGGCGGCCATCTACACCGTCACGCATCACAGCCGCACGGCGTTGGTCGTGGTGCAACTGATCATTGCCTCGTTCACGGTATGGCTTGCAGGCATCGAGGCCTGGGTTGCAACGCGCGATGAAGACGTCGCGCTGCTCACCGCCGCCATTCTCGCGATCCACCCCGGGCTCATCCGCTACAGCACGATCCTTCACCCATTCGTCCTCGATGTGCTTTTCTTCGTTGCTGCCGCTGTAGCACTGCTTCGCTACGAGCGCACCCGCACGCTGCCGCGCGGTTGCGTGGCGGCCGTGCTCATTGGTCTGGGCGCGCTGACGCGGCCCACGATTCTGGTGTTTCTCGTTCCGCTGATCTGGATTGCGTGGCACTCTTCATTGCGGCTCCGAGGGAGCCTCACCGTGATTGCGATCGCAATCGCGATGGTCGCTCCATGGACGATTCGAAACGCGGTCGTCCATCACACATTCATGCTCACGCGCAGCGGATCGGGGTACGTCTTCTGGCTGGGCAACCATCCGAACGCCTCGGGGTCGGCCACGGATCAGAGTGGACGGGATGAATGGCTCAAAGCTCCTGAGGACCTTCGCCACAAGATCACGCAGGCCGGCGAGACGACTCGCGATCAGATCTTCGCCGAGGAAGCGTGGACGTACATCCGCGAGAAGCCGGCGGCCGCGGTGAATCGCGTGCTGTTGCGGATCAGATACTTCTGGTGGTTCTCACCGCAGTGGGGCCATACGCATGGCTCGACCTCACGCATCATTTATCAGATCTGGTGGGGAACGCTTCTGCTCCTGATCGCCGCAGGTTGCTTTGCGTTGCGCAAGGCGCCTTTAGAGGAGAGGCGCAGCGTGCTGCTCCTCGTGTCAATGGCTATGCTGATCTCGATCCTGCAGAGCATCTACTACGTTGAGGGCCGCCACAGGCTCGCTGTGGAACCGCTCATCGTGCCGCTGGCCGCGATGGGAGCGAAGAAGTTCGCGGCGACGAAAAAAGCCGCCTGAAGGCGGCTTTCACGGAATCAACAAATGGTGCCCAAGGCCGGACTCGAACCGGCACGGATTTCTCCACACGCCCCTCAAACGTGCGCGTCTACCAATTCCGCCACTTGGGCTAACGTGCAATGATCAGATCACTTCTTGACCGGAGCCGCCGGAGCTTTCGCTGCCGGAGATCCGCTCATCACCGATGAACGTGGACGCGCCTGAAGCACGGCCAGCGTGAGGGAGGTGATGACGAACAACGTGAAGAACGAGACCGTGAGCTTGTGCAGCAGCGTGGTCGCGCTACGCGCGCCGAGCGCTGACTGCGATCCGCCGCCACCAAAGGCGCCTGCCAGATCCGCTCCCTTCCCCTGCTGCACGAGGACGACGAGGATCAGGAAGATGCTGATGATGACGTGGACGATGACGAGCAATGCGGTCATGAGTTCTCCGAACCTGCCTCTCAACGGGGCAGGGGCGTGAATTCTTCCCGGAAACGGAGGATTCGTCAAGTCCGGCCAGTTAAGTTGATTTTCCAGGTGCGACCCCCAAAAATCAACTTACGTGAGGGCGTTGTAGATGGACAGGAACCGGCCGGAGTCCAGACTCGCCCCACCGACCAGAAATCCGTCGATTGCGCCGTTCTGGACGAGGTCCGCCACGTTGTCCGGCGTCACGCTTCCGCCATACAGGACGGGCACATCGCTGCGCGACCAGAAGCGCTGGATCGCGGCCCGCACCTCGCCCACTGTCTCCGCGCACATCGCGCCGCTCGCGTTCCGGCCGGTCCCGATCGCCCAGATCGGCTCGTACGCGACCACGACCTGCGCGTTGCCGATCGACTGCGTGACCGCGTGTATCTGTTCCGCGAGATGCGGCCCCGCCTGTCCCGAGTCGCGCACGCGCAGGTCCTCGCCGATGCAGAGCACAGGCGTGAGCCCCGTAGCAATTGCGACTGCGAGTTTCTTCGCGATCAGAGCATCCGTTTCACCGTACAGAGTCCGGCGCTCGGAGTGGCCGAGGATGACGTAGCCGACGCCGCAATAGCGGATCATCGAAGGTGCAACTTCACCGGTGAACGCGCCTTTCTCCTGATCCGCGCAGTTCTGCGCAGCGACTTCGATCCCGCGCGCCTGTTCCGCGACATCGCGAAGAAACGGGAACGGCGGCGCCACCACGATCGTGGCGTGATCGCGCCGTCCACCCGACACCATGCGCATGAACGGCTCGATCCCTTCCGGCGGAAGGTTCATTTTCCAATTCGCAATTGCGTAGTTCATTCAGATCGAATAGCGGTTCTTGCCGCTGCGCTTCGCCTCGTAAAGCTTCTCGTCCGCGCGGCGCACCAGATCCTGTGCCTGATCCTCAAGCGTGTAGTCGGAGATTCCGATCGACACCGAGCACTTGATGAAGCCCTCTTCGTCGGCCGGAATCGTCATCAGCCGCACCTTCTGCATGATGCGCTCGGCGACCGCGACCGCGCCCGCCAGATCCGTATGCGGAAGAATGATCGCGAACTCGTCCCCGCCGAAACGTGCGAACACATCGGGCGGCCGCAGCGATTCGCGCACGGCACCGCAAAGCTCCGACAATACGACATCGCCAACAGTGTGCCCGAAGCTGTCGTTGATGTTCTTGAAGTCGTCGACATCGAAGATCATCAGCGTCAGCGGCAGCGCATACACGCGCGAGCGCTCCACTTCCTGCGGCAGCTGGCGGCGGAAGTACCGCTTGTTCCAGATACCCGTCAGATCGTCGGTCTCCGCCATGTTGACGATCCGTTCGCGTGACGCGATGTTCGCCAAAAGCATCGACACCTGCGTCGAAAAGATCTCGAGGAACTCCTGATGCTGCTCGTTGAACTCCTGCTGCGCGCGGTAAAGCAGCAGCAGCCCGGACGTGCGACCTTCGACCACCAGTAACGCATGCGTCTCGTTGGCGGTGACATCGCCATCGAGGATTTCGCCGGGCAGGTTGTTGAGCTCCGACTTCACCACGACGTCGGTGTCCTCGAACGACACATCGAGTTGTTTCCGCAGCGTCCCGCGAATGCTCTCGACGAGCTTCTCGCTCACTTGTGAGTGGGCGTGCTCGCGCGTCGAAATGTAGAGGTCGAGATTCTGCTCGATCGTCACGGCCACGGCGATGTCGAATTTCAGACAGCCGAACAGCGCACGGAACGCCGTATTGAAGACGTCGGCGACCGTTTCGCACAGAATGCCGTCTCCGGTCAGTTGCTGAATGAGTACGAGCACATCGCTCACACGGCGATGCTCCTCCCTCAGCTTCTTGAGCTCCGTGACAGCGGCCTCAGAATCGATGGTCGGTTCCACCTCGGATCACCGCAATCATCCGTCAAGTCGTTCTCAGCCGCAAACGTATAATCGCCCCCGTGATCAAGGAAGCGGAAGCAATTCCGTATGAGGCAGCACGTCTCCGCGGAGAACGGCTGCTGGTTCTCGCCCCCCATCCCGACGATGAGGCCATTGGCTGCGGCGGTTTGATCGCGCAGCACCTGCGCGAATCGCGAACGGTCCACATCGCCGTCGCCACGAACGGCGCCGAGGCCGGCAACTTCGAGATTCGGGAAGAAGAGTCCCGGCGGGGCGTGGCGCTGCTCGGCAGCCAGGCCACCCTCGAGTTCTTCCGCTTTCAGGACCGCGCGCTGAAGACGCATTCGCGCGAGCTCGCGGATCGCATCGGCGAACTGCTCGTCTCGATTCAGCCCGACCTGATTCTGGTCCCGAGCCCGATCGAGATTCATCCCGATCATCTCGCGCTCGCGCAAACATTCTGCGAGTTGATCCAGACACACGACGAGTTGTTCGCGGCGCTCGCCGTCGCCACGGTCGCGTTCTACGAAGTGAGTCAGCCGTTCCGCCCGAACACGATTGTCGACATCAGCGACGCCGCCGTCGTGAAGTGGAATGCAATCGACGCGCACTCCTCGCAAACAGCCGTTCGAGACTACGCCGCATACGCGCGAGGACTCAATGCCTATCGATCGATGACATTGCCTGCCCCGGCGCGCTACGCCGAAGGCTACTGGACGATTGCGTTGCCGAAGCTGCGCACGATGAGCTTCACCCAGCTCCGCGACGCGGTCGCCGAACCGCCGCGCATCGACGTGATTCGCGAGGCAACACCGGTGAGCGTGATCGTGCGCACCAAGGATCGCCCGGCCCTGCTGCGCGATGCGGTTGCTTCGATCCGCCAATATCCGGCCGCAGAGATCGTGATCGTGAACGATGGCGGAGAACGCGTCGCCGTCGACAACGCCCGGCTCATCGAGCACTCGGAGTCGAGGGGACGTTCCGCCGCGGCAAACGAAGGCGTGCGCAACGCCTCGAATCCGTTCATCGCGTTCCTGGATGATGACGATCTCCACTACGCGGAGCATCTGCCCGCTCTCGCGGCCGCGGCCGGGACGTTCCCGAATCGGCAGGCGTGGTATAGCGACGCGGTCTCCGCGTTCGTCCACATCGGCGAATCGGGTGAGCTCGTCACGGAGTCGAGACAACGGCTCTTCTCGTCTGACTTCGATCGCGCCTCGCTCATCGTCGAGAACTACATCCCTCTTCCGACACTCCTCATGCGCCGCGAAGCGTTCCTCGAGGCCGGCGGTTTCGACACGGCGTTCGATCTCTTCGAGGACTGGGAGTTCCTGATCCGTCTTTCGCAGCACGGAGACTTCGTCCATGTGCCTCGCGTCACCTGCGAGATCCGCCACATTCAAGGCGGCGGATCGATCACGATGGAGAATCCGGAAGGCTCGCGCGTGTTCCGCGATGCAAAGAAACACGTGTGGGCAAAACATGCATCGCTGCTCACACACGATGTCCTCGCCAGCGCATTCGAGCGGCAGAAGAGCCGGCTGCTCACGGTGACGAATGCCCTCACCGACGAACGCGGAAGAGCGCATCACACGACGGTCGACCTCTCGCGGCTCGAGCGCGAGAAGCAGGAACTGGTCGCGAAGATCGGCTCGATTCATGCGGAAGCCACGACCGCCATCGAGCAGCTCAATGGTGTTCGCAAGGCGCAGCAGGAAGAGCTGGCGAAGCGCGATCACGAGATCGAGAAGCGCGACAAGGAGATCGTGAGACTGTCGACTGAAGTGGCCGCATCAAAGAGCGACGGCGATTCATGGCGCGCCCGTGCCGGCGAAGCCGACAGGACGAACCGCGCGCTGACCGACGCGAATGCCGCATTGAATGCGGAAATCGTGCGCCTCAACAACCTCCTCGACATGATCTATCGTTCGCGCACCTGGAAGCTGCACGCGACGCTCGAGAAGCTGCGAGGCCGCGGGTGACGCGAGTCCTGCTCGTCTGTCCGGAGCCCCTCGCGCACCGGCAGCCGGCCGGCATCGGCATTCGATTCCTCGAGATCGCGAATGCACTTCGACACGAAGGGCACTCGGTCCAGCTCCTCTCGCCCGACGAAGGACTCACTCCCGAAAACCTGAATCGCGCCACAGCTTCGGCCGATGTGGCCATCGTGCAGGGTCACGCGGCGAACGATCTGTTCGCGCACATGACGCCGCTGCCCGTCGTCGTCGATCTCTACGATCCGTTCATCGTCGAGAACCTTCACTACTACTCGCAGCGTGGCGCCGAGGTGTTCACGCACGATCATGCAACGCTGGTGTCGTCGCTGCTGCGCGGCGACTATTTCGTCTGCGCATCCGAGGCGCAGCGGCTGTTCTATCTCGGAGTGATGCTCGCGATCGGACGCGTGAATCCGATCGCATTCGAGCGCGATCCGCATCTCGACTCGCTCATCGGCATCGCGCCATTCGGAGTCGCATCGCCGCAGACTTTGCCACCCCGTGCGAGCACGTCGCCGAACATTCTTTTCGGTGGAATCTACGACTGGTACGACCCGATCCTCGCGATCGAGGCGGTTGCGATCGCCCGCGCGCGCGTGCCGCTACTCACACTCACATTCAACGCGCATCCGAATCCCGAGCTGACACCGCAAAGTCAGACGGCGAAGGCGATGGAGCATGTGCGGCGCAAGGGATACAACTTCATCCGCTTCGATCCCTGGGTCGCGTACGAAGAGCGCGCTGCGTACTACGCCTCATTCACCATGGCGCTGCTCACGTTCCCGCGCTCGATCGAAACCGATCTCTCGATGCGCACGCGCGTCTACGACTACTTGTGGGCCGGTCTGCCCATCGTAACGAGCTCCGCACCGGGGACCGACGAACTGCTGCAGCGCTATCGCTGCGGCATCGTGATGCACCGTGATGATCCCGCCGACATCGCCAACGAGCTCGCCACGATCCTCACTGATCCGGGGCGGTACGAGAAGATGATCGGCGGTACGCGCGCATTCGTAATCCATCATCAATGGCCGCGCACGCTCCGTCCGCTGCTCGAGTTCTGCGCGCGGCCCGCCATCGACCGCGACAAAGCGGCGTTCGCGACGAACCAGCAGGTTCCTGAGCGCCCCCTCACCCTGATGCAGCGCATCAAGCGCCGCCTCGGAGGCACGCTCTGAGCTCCGTCGAGATCATCATCATCAACTGGAACAGCCGCGAACAGACGCTGGACTGCGTCGCCGCCGTCGAGAAGCAACTCCCCGACGTGAATGGTGCATCGATCACCGTCGTCGACAACGGATCGAAGGACGGCAGTCCTGAGGCGATCGCGATTCGCCATCCGCGTGTGCGCCTCTATCCTTTGCACGAGAACCGCGGGTTCACTGGTGGCCTCGCCGCTGCGATGGAAGGATCACAGGCGCGGCATGTGATCTTTCTCAACAATGACGCGGTGCCCGAGGAGGGATGGCTGGCGGCGCTGCAGGGAGCGATGGAGCGGGCCGATGCAGACGTCGTCTCGATCGCCGGCAAGATCGTTTCACCCGATGGTCAACAGATTGACTTCATCAAGGGCCTGCTGACCTTCGACGGCCATGCGTTTCAGGACGGCTTTCGCATGCCGGCCGGCTCGCGTCCCGATCCACATCCCGGCGATGAACTGCTCTTCGCGTGCGGCGGCAACATGATCTCGCGGCGCGAATTGCTGCTCGAGATCGGACCGTTCGACAACGACTACTTCGCGTACCTGGAGGATGTCGACTTCGGCTGGCGCACCTGGATCTCCGGCTATCGCGCAACGATCGAGCCGCGCGCCGTCGCCCGGCATGCCTCCAGCTCGACGAGCCAGCGCCTCGGCGACTTCGAGCGCGGCGTGCTGTTCGAGCGCAACGCGCTGCAGACCGCGCTCAAGGACTACGAAGATCTCGGCCGCTCCGCCGGTGCGATTCTCTTCGCGTACATGCATCGTCTTCATCATTACGCGACGACGCGAAACCTCAATATCGCGGAGCTGATGCGCGAGCCGTTCGGCGGCGCATTCGCCAGGCGTCACGAGAGCCGCTCGCTGTTCCGCCGCGCGTGGCGAAAACTCGTTGGCCCCACGCCAATTGCGGCCATCGACGATCCGCTCACCGCGATGCAGTTCCGCGCACTCGAGTGGGTCCTCCGGAATCAGACGCGCATCGCGAAGAAGCGTGAGGAGGTACAGAAGAAGCGCCGTCGCAGCGACGCGGAGATCTTCGCGAAGTTCCCGCTGAATTTCGTGCCGACGTATCCGGGAGACGATGAGCTGATGCGCAGCCCGCTGTTCCGGATGCTCTGGCCCGAGCTGCCGTCCGCGGAACGGTCGCTCGCAGACATCATGAAGGTGTAGGACAGGCGCCCCCGCCTGTCGGTTCGGAATGGACAGGCGAGGGCGCCCGTCCTACACACGCTACACTCCACCAGTGCTCCAGCGATTCACGGTCAAAGGCGTTTTCTGGCGGCAGTTTCTCCGCTGGGCCGTGCGCAACATTCCGCTCTGGATCGAGCCTGTCGTCATCGGCTTCTGGTCGCTTTTCTTCTTGCTGTGGGGACCGGGGCGGCGCGGCGTCATGACGAATCTCAAGGCGATCAAACCTGGATCGTGGACCCTCACCAACTTCTTTCGCACCTACGCGGTGTTCTGGAACTACGCCTGGACGATCAGCGACAACGGCCGCTTCAAGGAGTTGCACAGAGCGCCCGGCTGGTCATTCCAGGGGCGGCATCACTTCGAGCCGCTCCTGGCAAATGCGGACGGCGCGATCATCCTCACAGCGCACATGGGCAGCTATGACCTCGGCGCTCACTTGTTCGCAACCACGACAGGACGGCAGATCGTGATGATCCGGGCGCCGGAAGTCGATCCTGAGACCCGGAGGTTCGAAGAGGCGAAAGTCGAGGAAGTCTCGAATGACGGTCTCCGCGTAGGCTTCAACACGAGCGGTGACCTCGCTTTCGAGCTCCTCGCAGCCGTCCAGCGTGGAGAGGTCGTCGCGATTCAAGGTGATCGCGTGACCCCGGGCATCGCATGTCGGGAGGTCAAGCTGTTCGGCAGGCAAGCGATGGTCCCAACCGGGCCCTTCGCGCTGGCAATGGCATCGGGTGTGGCGATCTATCCGATGTTCGTCGTGCGCAGGGGACTGCGCCACTACACGCTGATCACGGGGGAGCCGATCCGAGTCGAGCGGAAAGGCCGCAATCGCGACGAGGCGATCGAGCCCGCGGTCGCGCGCTGGACCGTGCAACTCGAAGAGGTCATCCGCTCGAACTGGTTCCAGTGGTTCGCGTTCGAGAGTTTCGATCCGAAGGAGCGCGCATGAGCTCGGACGCGTTCCGTTCGTATGGCGCATCGATCGTTTATCTCGCGGCTGCATCGTGCTACATCGCGGTTCTGCTGCCGGCACCGTGGTGGCTCACCGCGGTTCTCGTCGTTCCACTCACGGCCTTCCTCGTCCAACTCCCCGTCTACACACTCGGCCTGTTGCTCGGCGCTGGAACGAATCTGCGCAAGCAGTCGATGCTGCTCGTCGTACTGATGACAGGCGCCAGCGTCTACTTTGCATTGCAGCCGGGATGGATCCGCTACGTTGCCTGGGCAACATTGGTGCTGCTGCTGGTTAGCGTGCCGGATCTGCTGCCGGTTCGGCGATTCATTCTGCTCTTCGCGCTCGCATCGCCGATTTTTCTCGTCATGCTGTGGAGCTGGTCGCCGCTCGGAGCGCTCGCCGTCGTTGCACTCTCGCATCTGCTCGTTCTCTATCCGACACTCACACCGAACTCGCAATGGCTCGGCCCTGTGATCACACACTTCCGAACGGGTGACCGCGAGCTGTGGCTGACAATCGACGACGGCCCGGCGGCGGACACCACGGCGTTACTCGATCTATTGCGAGCGAAACGAGTTCCCGCGACGTTCTTCGTGAAAGGAGAGACGGCGGATGAAGAATCACTACGGGCGATCCGCGAACGAGGCCACACGGTCGGGAATCACTCGCGCTCTCATCCGAGCGGAACATTCTGGTGCCTGGGCCCCGGCGCGATTCGACGAGAGATCGACGGCGGCGTTTCGTCGCGCTTCTTTCGTGCACCGGTCGGGATGAAAAATCCGTTCGTGCACCCTGCGCTGCGCAAACGCGAGATGCGGCTCATCGGCTGGAGTGTGCGCGGATTCGATGCGACGCGCGCGGATGTCGAGAGCATTGCCGCACGCATCGTGGAACGCCTCACGCCCGGCGCAATCGTCGTAATGCATCAGGGGCGCGAATGGTCAGTGCGCTGTATCGAGCGCGTGATCGATGAGGCGCAGTCACGCGGCTATCGCTTCGTGATCCCAGACGAAGCCGCGCTGGCGTAAGAACTCCGCTCAAATACGAACAAGTAGTTGTTGAACGGCGTACGGCCCCACATCGGCGTCACTTCACTCCGGAACCCATCGAAGCTGTCGAGGATCACATCACGTGTTGGGAAATTCAGACGCTCACCGCGCAGCCAGCCGATGGAACGGGCGAATGTTTCCTCGATGTACGTCGCACGATAGCGCCACGAGCGATCGCGAATGGCATCGCGGATGATGACGACCCCACCCGGAGCAACACACGCGACTGCGTTGCGCAGGATGCGCCGCTGCTCCTCCTCGTCGAAGTAGTGCAGCACATCGAGCATCGCCACGCTTCCTTGAAACGCAATCGGCTCGCGGGCATCGGCGACCATGAAACGCGCGTCGCACATCGCGCCCTCCGCCGCCTTGACCGCCGCCGCAATCTTCTTCCCGTCGTGGTCGATGCCGAGGATCGGGGCAGAGAATCCGCAGTGCCGGAGCGAGAGTGCGAGCAGCCCTACGCCGCATCCGATGTCGAGCAGCGGCAGGTCGGGAAGGCGTGAAGCCACCGCGCCATAAACGGGATCACGCGCGAGCTTCGAGCGCGCGTAGCTGCGCAGAAAACGGGAGTCGAACAGTGCCGAGACGTCGTTCGTCACGGCGAAACGTGCTCGATCAGATCGATCAGCTCAGGCAGATTGAACGGCTTCGGCAGGATCGCCTTCACCCCCATCTGCAGAATCGCCTGCGGGTCGTGACGCAGATGCGCCGAGACGACGATGATCGGCACGCGCCCGAGATGACCAGTCTCCTGCAGACGCTGCAGGAAGTCCCAACCGTTGACATCCGGCATCGCGAGATCGAGCAGCACGACATCGGGGTGATGAATGTTGAGGGCACGCTGCCCTTCTCCACCATCGCCCGCGAGCAGGACCTGGAAGCCGTGTTGACGAAGTGCGGCTGCCAGCATCCCGCGCAGCGGCAGATCGTCATCGATCACGAGCACACACTTGCGATCGACGTCAGCGATCCGCTTCTCGCGGCCCTCGCCTTGCGGTTGCGCCTGGTTCATCTGAGATGCATTGTACCGATGCAGAAAGCGAGCCGGGCTCTAAAAGAGGTCGCTGTCGCCCCATGTGTAGTACAGCCGGTCGTGCATCCGCTTCACCGCATCCTCCAGCATGAACGGTACGCACATGACCGAGAGGTCCTGCGGCTCGGGCTGAATCGTAAAGCCCTCCTCGCGCAGCACGGCATCGAACCACGGCGGCCGGAGCGAGAACCAGCCCTCCACGGTCTCCACGGGATACGTCGGGACGACGTGGCGCAGGAGCACTCCGAACGCATCGGGCCAGCGCGGATCGAACAGCGCGTCGCCGATCGTGAGCCGGTTGTCGCGAATGCGGAAGACCAGCCATCCGGCGAGCTGATGCCACTTCCGAATCGCGACGACCGCGTAGCGAATGTCGGGGCAATCGAGATAGCGCCAGCGCACGTAACGCGCATTGCGCTCGACGAGAAAGCCATACGACGGCGCGGCGCGGCGGAACAGGTCATCCCACTCCTCGGTCACGCGGTCGACGAGCTCCAGACGATATCCCGAGGCGCGGCGACGCAGGCGTTCGCGCATCGAACGCTGAAACGACGAGGCGGGCATCGCCCGATACGTCACCGGCTCGACGCGATCGCTGCGGAGAAACCGAAGCGAGAACTTCTGGATGTTCGCAACGTTGAACCCATAGTTGAATGCAACCTGCTGGTCGCAGAACGTCGTATAGAAGTGCAGTGCGGTGCGGCCGAGAATCGATGTCGGTCCGCGCCCGATGTGTCGCACGGAAACGTCGGTCATCGTGTCGCCGATCTGGTTCGCGATCAGCCGTTTGCCACGATCGACGAATGAGACGGGATAACCGGCGTAGTGACCGAGGAGCTCGTTTTCCGTACTCAGAGCGAGGCTGATGCGCTCACGGCCCCACGGATCGTTCTGATATTTCCACCGCCAGCTCTCGAGTGATCGCGGTGCGTGAAACGACCGCGCGAAGAGGTCGAGGATCTTCGTCTCATCGCCCGCCTCATATGAGCGGATCAACACGTCAGCGGGCATGCGTAGGTTCTACGGAGCGGATCGCCCGAACGTTCAGTGGCGGACCAGCACGGCGCCGCGCGATGACGCGAATCGATCCCGACGTCACGAGGAGCGGATCGGGCAGCAGACGCAGAACGCCGCGCGCGAATCCGCCGAGGTGTGGAAGGCGGACGGTGAGCCAGTGGCGGAGGAACTTGTGATCGCGGTATTCGAAGTCGGGCACGATCGACTGGATCTCGAAGCCTGATCGCTCGAGCAGCTCGATGAGCGCGGAGCGTGAATAGAGGATCACGTGCGCGCGGAAGTCGTGCGCCATCCGCTTTTTTTCCGTGAGCAGGTAGAGAAATCCCTCCGTATCGAACGTCGTGAGGAAGAGCGTGCCGCCAGGCTTGAGGAGATCCTTCACATGTGCGAGCGCATCGTGCGGATCCGTCATGTTCTCGAGCACATGAAAGAGCGTGACCGCGTCGAACGCGGGGCCGGTGTTCACGAAGTTCTGCAGCGCAGCACAATAGACATCGAGGCCACGCGCGCGTGCGGCACGCGCCGCCGCAGGAGCGTGATCGATCCCCACATACTCGTATTCACGCGACGCAGCGATGCCGAAGCTGCCGTCACGAACGCCGACTTCGAGCAGGCGCGCATGCTGAGGGATGTCGCGCCGCACGTTGGACATCCGGCGCTGTGAAGTCTTCTCCCGCGCCGTGCGCGAGTGCGACGTCTCTTCGAACGGATCCGATGGCGGCACGTACGCACGCAGAATGCGATGCACCGGCAGACCGTCATCGCCTTCGCTGAATTGATTCAGGTAACGGCACTTGCAACGGTGACAGGCACGGACGATGTTGGCTGGGATCTGTGCCCAGCTCCACACTTCACTGGAGAAACAGACCGGGCATCGACGCGACGCGCGATAGTTCATGTTGCGATCGTTGAAGCGGATCGCGGTCAACGGAACGAGTCCGGTCACACCGCCGAACGAACGAGGCGGAAGGAGGCGCGGATCGCAGTGAACGTAGAGTCGTTCGATGCGAAATCCGTACTTGTTCGCAAGAAACGCGATTTCGAGATCGCATCCGCCTCCCGTGAGCTTCGTCTCTCCCACGGCGAAGCGCGCCGCACTCGACGTGAATGCTTTGAGACGAATGGTCGGATCGGGGAGGATGGGAACGAGGAACCAGCGGAGCAGCGGATGGCGGCGATCGTCATCCTTGTGCGTCGAGGCGAATACGATCTCCGTCGCGCCGGAGTCGACCATCGCAACGACATCACCGAGGGCGCTGACGGGATACGGAAGCTCAGGGTCGGCAACGACGATGATGCTGCCATGGGCCTCGCTCAATCCTCGGCGCAAGGCGGCGCCGTAGCTCTGTTCGCGAACGGACAGAATCTCGAACTCGAAACCGGTCGAGGCGAAATAGCGTTCGATCGCGTCGCGCGCGACAGCAGGCGCTGAGCCGGAGCCAATCAGCGGCAGCAGCACCGACACGCTGGTCGAGCTCATGCCGGTATTCTACGCGCCCACGCCCTGATGGTTTGGCCCGTGGCGCGCTCGACCGCGCGCAGATAGATGGGGCCGCCTTTCCAGCTCGCGACGACATCCGGAGGAAGCTCTGTCGCAGTCGGATCGAGACAACCCGCGGCAGTCGCGAAGTTTGGCAGCGGCGATGCCTCGATGACGACATCGCCGCGATTCATCTCGATGGGACGATCGATCTCATCGTAGTGATGGAGAGCAGGCGGACGTTCGATCGACTTCAACATGCGCGCGGCGAACGGCCCGCTCCACTTCTCGAGATACTTGAGCTCGCTCTGCGCGTAGCGTGCGGCCGACTCGAGCGACTCCTGCCCCGCGCTCTGGTTGTAGTAATGGCGGACGCGCGCGGCGGGAACATAGACGATCGGGCCATCGACGCGGCGCAGAAAGTCGGTCTCTTCGAAATAGAGTGCGAAGCGCTCGTCGAACTCCGGCGCGTCACGACGGATCGCCATCACTGCACCAGATAGTGCGCGCACTCGCGTAGTCTGCGTCAGCGACCAGAACGCAACGCGATTGAAGAAGCGCCGCCGATCGCGAGATCGCGCATACGCCGCGGAGCGCGATGCGAGCACTTCATCCGCTTTGCCCAATGTCGTGTGCAGCTCGGCGGGTGGCAGCAGCCATCGATGCTGCTCATCCCAGAAGAGCGCGGGTCCCGCAACGGCGGCGGAGTCGAGCGCATCGACGAGCGCATCGATCGATCCGGCTGCAAACGTGACATCCGGATTCGTAATGACGATTGCGTCGCCCCGGCATTCCTTGCGGCCATCGTTGATCCCGCCGGCATACCCGCGGTTCGATGCCGATGCGATGACGACATCGGCATGCGGTCGAAGCGCGTCCACTTCGCGTGGATCGCAGCTGTTGTCGGCCACGATGATCTGCAGCGGACGACGCGACGCCTCACGTGCGGTGCGAATCGCATCGATCGCGAGTGTCGAGGAACGATAGTTGACGATGAGCAGCGAGATCATCGGACGGCCGCGACGACACCGGCCGCTTCGCTCTCCCACGCATGGCGCACCGTGATCAAGCCGATCTCGAAGCGAGCGCCGGTCATCGAGAATGCAGGCCGCACGTCACGCCGGTCGAACGCTGTCATCGCGTTCTCGTCACCGACGAACGCGATGATCGAGTAGTCGCCGCGGAGAAGCGGAATGTCTTCCAGCCGCACCGTCAGTTCGTACTCGTTGCGGCCATAGAGCGGAGGAATCCCGTCGGCATGCGTCCCGACGGCGAAGCACTGAAGATCATCGGCACTGCGATGAATGCCGACGATGACGTGGACGGGCTGTGTCTTTTCGTCGGAGTGAATGAGCAAACGGATGTGAATGTCCTCGCCTCGGTCGAACTGGTCGCGAGGAGAGCCGGTGCGATCGCAGACGACGATGTCGCGGAACCAGACCGGCGTCGGCGGGCGCTCCGGCTGCGGCTCCCCTTCCGCTGCGACATCGCGATCGCGTTGCAGAAGAAACGTCTCGTAGTCGTGTACGACATCGAGCGAAGGGCCGAAGCGCATCACCGAACCGTGATCGAGCCAGAGCGTTCTGCGGCAGATCGACGAGATGTAATAGAGCGCGTGCGAGCAGAAGAGAATCGTCTTCCCCTGCTCCTGAAACTCGCGGATCTTGTCGATGCACTTCTTCTGAAAGTGACCATCACCGACAGCGAGCGCTTCATCGATGATCAGGATGTCCGGGTTCACGTTCACGGCCACGGAGAACGCGAGGCGCATGTACATGCCGGATGAGTAAGTCTTCACCGGACGATCGAGGAACGTGCCGAGCTCGGAGAATTCGAGAATCGCTGGCAATCGCTCGCGCAGCTCGGAGGGCGAGAGACCGAGAATCGTTGCGTTCAATGCGGCGTTGTCGCGGCCGGAAAACTCGGGATGAAATCCCGTACCGAGCTCGAGAATCGAAGCGATCGTGCCGCGCGCTTCGAGCGTGCCGCTGCTCGGCCGTGTAATGCCGCAGAGCAACTTGAGAAGCGTCGATTTCCCGGCGCCGTTCTGACCGATGATTCCGACCGTCTCCCCCTTCTCCACTTCGAAGGTGACATCCTCGAGGGCGGGGAAAACGGTATGACGCGCCCGTCCGGTGAGAAGCTCCAGAGCGCGATCGATCGGTCGCCGGTAGATGTCGTAATGCTTCGACAGCTCGACGGCACGGACAACAGGTTCCATTCGAGACATTCTAGCCGCTAAAAAAGTGGCGGGCCGAAGCCCGCCACTCGATCGAACGACTGCTTGTGCAATGCCTCAGTGACGCGCCGGACGCGAACGAGGAGGCGGAGGCGCCACGGCTACCTGATGCGTGACACTTCCCACGTTCGTCGTCAGCGTCACGGTGTACGTACCGGATGCCGCATATGGATGGAGCTGCGGCAGCGGTGTGGTGCCCGTTGACGTGGCCGAGCCGCCATCACCAAAGTTCCACGTCCACGTCGATGCAGCATTTGCCGGAATGACACTCGGCGTGAACTGGATCAACGTCGGCAGATTATTGAAGGGTGCATAGGTGAAATCGACCGTAGCGGTGGGGCCACCTCCGCTGCCGATCGAAATCGACATCGGCAATGTGAGGGTGCCGCCGCTGTTGGTGATCGCACAGGTCACGTTGTAGGTGCGCCGTTCCGTGTACGTGTGGGTCGGAGCGCGATCGGTCGACGTTGTTCCGTCTCCGAACGTCCAGAGGAACGTATGCCCGCAAGAGGAGAAGCTATAGCCCGGGTTCGGGTTCGCGGCAAACGCGATCGATTCATTGGGGAGGCAGGGCACCGTCGGCGTTGAATAGGCACACCCGCTGCCGCTCGTCGGACCAAAGTACGAGAGATAGATGTTCGAGCTCGTCGGCGTGGGGCAGGTGCCAGCCGAGATCGCGATGACCTTCGTCAACTGCACGGAACCTGATGGGTTGGTCACCGTCACGTGAATCGTGTACTGCGACTGCGCGGAACTGAATGCATGCGACACGCTGGCTCCGCTGCCGGTCTGGCCGTCACCGAAGTCCCACGCGTACGTGTGCGAGCAGGCGTTGAAGTTGTAGTTGTTAAAGCCACCAACTGCGAACGCGACGCTCTCACCCGCGCGGCAATTCGGGCTGTTCTGCGTGCAGCCGCTCGGCGCGCTCAGCGTGACACCCATGTTGCCCGTCGAGGGAGCGACACAGGTATTGCCGCCGCCGACGACGATCGACACCGGATACGAGAGCGTGCCTGTCGTGGTGCTCACGGTTACGGTCGCGATGTAGGTGTTCGCCGCAGCGTACGTATGCGTGACCTGTTGTCCTGTCCCGGACTGGCCGTCACCGAACGTCCACGAGAACGAGCTCGCGCAGGTGAAATTGAAACCCGAGAAGGAGTTTGGGGCAGCAGTCAGTTGAACTGCCTCACCCACCTGACAGGGAGTCGTGTTGACATATGAACAGCCGCTGGTCGGACCCGTGAAGGTACCAAAGACCGACTGATCGTTGATCTGCGGGCAGGTGTTGTTGCACGAACCGGGGGTGCAGCAGGAGGTACAGGTAGAACCAACGGTGATCGTGAACGGATACGTCAGCGTGGTGCTGCCCACCGTTAGCTGGAAGGAGCCGTGATACGAGCCATTGCTGGTATAGGCGTGGGTTGCTGAACGAGTCGACGCTGTGGCACCGTCACCGAACGTCCAAAGATACGTGTCACAGCTGCCCGGCTTCCAGGTGTACGTGAACGAGGTGGCTCCGAACGAGATGGACTGGTTCGGCGAGCAGGTGCCGTTGAGCGTGCAGTTGCCCGTGCCGCCACCCTGGATCGCGATGTCACCCTGTGTCGGTATTGGAGTGCAAGGAGGTTGAGCAATCGTGAGCGACTTCGACGCCGTGCCGGTGCCGATCGCATTTGAAACGCTCGCGATGACCGTGCCGTTATAGCTCGTCGAGAATGAGGGCGAGAACGACATCCCCGATCCGCCGAGCGGACCGGCCGGATTGAAGGACCAGGTCACATTCCATCCCGTGGTATCTGCACCCGACGCGGACGTGACGTTCAGCGAACATGCTGCGCCCGCGTACTGGCAGCCACTGATGACATTGAGGACCGGATCCGGCGCGCTCAGCGAGCCAGTCGTACCGGTCGATGAGTTGTAACTGGCGCAGGGAGTGCTGAGGGCGGCGGTGGTGCTGAGGATCAGACGTACTTTCGCACCGAGCAAGCCGTTGAAATTCGAACGCGGCACGATGAACGCCGGAACCTGCGCAAGCGTCGATGTTCCGGTTGCGGTCTGCACCGAAGCTCCCGAGGAGTTCAACAGATCCCACTGCCAGGTGAAGGTCGCGCCGCCGGGCAATACAGCCGTGTCAGTCGTCCCGCGCGAGGCGCTGGTGAATGTGACGTTCGTCGAATCGGACGTCGGAGCATTGACCGCGGCCACGAATGGCCGCGACAGGTAATTGAAGCCGGAGATCGATTGCTGCAACGAACCGTTAGTGGACGCAAGAGTACTGCCGCTGCCGGTGTACGGACCATAGTTGGCCGTGAAGGTCAAGGAGTGCGCTCCGCACGTGCCGACTGGAACCGTGGCACTCGGAAGCGTCTTGGTCGTCGCGCTGTCGATGCTCCACGCGCCGTAGTGCCCTTCGACCGTGCCGTCAGAGGCATCCAGCCACTGATCGCTCGTCACGATTGGCGCGGAGGAGGACGCATTCGGAGCGGTGAAAAGAAGCGCCGGCTGTCCGGCAATTCCGATTCGCGGCGAAGGTGTACCGGGTGTCAGCGTCTGCAAGTCGAAGATCGAGCTGTCGGCGGCATTGGTCACAGTGATCGTGCGTGCCGTCAACTGCGAGGTGGATGTGAGACCGGAGAACTGGTGCATCACATCGACACCCGTCGTCGTCGGGAACGTGTTGTCCGTAGACTCCGGATTTCCGAAGTTCCAGATCACATTCATTGCCGCAGGCGCGGATGTCGTGCTGCCGAAGACGACCTTGTCACCATAGAAAGGTCCGGCGCTGGTCTGCCTGGAGTTGCTATTCGTCGTACCGCTGATTCCCTTGTTCGTCGCGGTAATCGAGTCGGTCCCTTTGATCTCGTAGACATCACCGAAGCCCTTGGCATTGACGAAGAGATACGTATGGCCGTTCTTCTGGAGGACCATCGTATCGAAGATGAGACTGTAAATCGTGCTGAGAAAACCGCTCGGAACACCATTGGTCGAGTAGAACGATGGGAAGTAGCGATCGGTCTTCAACGATGCCGACGACGCAAACGCGGTGAGATCGAGCTCGCTCATCGAGCCGTTGCCGGCGCGGAACACGAAGATGTCATTCGTGGAGTTCGACGGATTGAGACCGCTGACGCTGAGGTAGCCGGACCCATATTTCACGCGCTCCGGAATGAAGCTATGCGATGTCAGAGTGCTCGTCTCGGTGAAGCGTCCAGCACCCTGGGTGAACTGAGAAATGGAGAGCCGTCCGTTCAGAACCTCGGCCGAATAGAAGTTGGTTCCGTCGGTCGCAACGCCCTTGAACGTGCGTCCCCCTCCCGCCGTGAATGTCGGGCTTCTGCCGAAGACGAAGTCCTCGGCCGTGAAGATCTCCAGGGCATTCGTCCCGGAGTTGACCATGGCAATCCAGTGATTGTCTGCGGTCTTCGCGATCGAGGTCTTGTTGAACGCGCGCTGCAGTACAGTGCCAGCAAGTGGATTGGCGCGATCGGTCACGTCGTAGATGGCAGTGGTGCCAGTCTCCGGACTGACGCCGACCCAATAGCGTCCGTCGCTCGTCTTGATGGTAACGATCGAACGCGCGCTGCCGCTGCCGGCGGGAAAGTGGAATCCGTCCTGAAAATAGCCGCGCTGATAATCGTCCTTCACGTTGCCCCAGGCAACACCTTCCGTGAGCCAGACGAGGCCACGATCATCGAAATCAAAATCAGGCAGCCAATCGCCACCATCAAGGCCGGACTGGGGCCAGCCATCTTCAACATTGAAGCTCTTGTCCCAGCTCAGATAGCTGCCAGCAGGACCGACATCACCGGGACGATCGATTGTGATGAGCGATTCATTCGACTGCAAGCGGGTGAGCAGCGTTGGAACGTCATAGGCGACGACATAGCTGCCAACGCGCATGTAAAGGCGATCGTGAACGCTGTCGTACTTCATCTGCCACGCGCGCAATGGGCGAGGGAGTGAAAATCCTTCACTGTCCAGCGCCGAGTCATTGTAGCGGCCGGTGAAGGTGCTGATGGCTCCCTGATAGCCGACGGATTTCTTTCCCATGTTCGTCGAATCACAGGTACTGCAAGCCACCTCAGTCTTCGGGGTCTTCGACGGCAGCGTAAACAGCAGCGGCCCGGTATAGGTCGCGGTCGCGGTAGCGGCACTCACAAGCGGCGCAATCGCGACGAATAGCATGAACAGCAGCGCGACGTGAATCGGAAATCGTCTCACTTTTTCTCCCCAACTCGTTGGTCTGGATCGATGAAATTGGCCGACACAGGCATCCTGGCCGGATGAATACACGACACGGATGACAGCCTGCAATCGAATAATTATTTTACCAAAACATAGGGACCACTAGCAAACAAAAAAAGGCGGGCCGGAAAACCGGCCCGCCTCTGTGAGGCAACTGCGATGAAACCGAAGACTACGGAGTCTGGTTCGGCGACGGTCCGATGACCGGCGGCGTCGTCGTGTTGGTCGTGACTGCCGGCGCCGGCGA